>Ga0102832_1000635_pt1 | contig 44926 bp, 50 predicted proteins | sample EBPBio282013_DNA_FD_88942 | JGI IMG/M metagenome (GOLD analysis project Ga0102832, IMG submission 88942) | Wastewater treatment Type I Accumulibacter community from EBPR Bioreactor in Madison, WI, USA - Reactor 2_5/28/2013_ DNA (Illumina Assembly) | ecosystem: Engineered > Bioreactor > EBPR >... | reverse complement strand
CAGGGCGGCTGAGGTGAGATCGCAGCCACCCGCAATCAGCGTCAGTTGTGGCGTTGTCGACGACGGGTGGCTTGGGTTGAGGTGCCCGTCGAATTTCGCCTTCCAGCGAGCCGCTCTTATGCCGCCAGGGATTGCTGAACAGCCTGCTTGCTGATCCAGTCCTCAAGGAACCGAACCGGTGAGCTGTAGCCCAGCGTGGAGTGGCGGCGACTCCGGTTGTAGAAGACTTCGATGTACTCGAACAGCTCGGCCTGCGCATCGGCTCGCGTCGCGTAGCTCGTGCCGTGTACGCGTTCGTTCTTCAGGCTGTTGAAGAAGCTCTCGCTCGGGGCGTTGTCCCAGCAGTTGCCCTTGCGGCTCATCGAGGCGGTCATGCCGTACTCGGCCAGCTTGGCGGTCATGGCGTGGCTGGCGTACTGGCTGCCGCGGTCGCTATGGAAGATGACGCCCGCGCCGGGTTTGCGCCGGAACCAAGCCATCGTCAGCGCGTCGGTGACGATGTCGGCGGTCATGCGCGGCTTGATCGACCAGCCGACGATCTCTCGGTTGAACAGGTCCAGCACGATGGCCAGGTACAGCCAGCCTTCGCCGGTCTGGATGTAGGTGATGTCGCCCGTCCACACGCGGTTGGGCGCCGCGGGCGTGAAGTTGCGCGCCAACAGGTTGTCGGCCACCGCCAGCGAGTGCTTGGAGTCCGTCGTCGCCCTGAAGCGCCGCTTGTGCCGCGCCCGGATGCCGTTGTCTCGCATGAGCCGCTCGACACGGCGAAGGCCGATGCGGTGGCCTCGGCCCTGCAGTTCGCGATGCATGCGCCGAGAGCCGTAAGCGGCCTTCACTTCGGCGTGGATGCTCATCATCAGAGCCACGGCTTGCGGGTCCGTCAGCCTCGTGCGGTCGGGCTTGCCGCCACGCTTCCAGGCGCGGTAGCCGCTGGCGCTGACGGCCAGCACCTCGCACATGTCGGGCAGCGGATATTCGCGGCGCTGCGCGTCGATCCAGGCGTACTTCACAGCGCATGCTTCGCAAAGTACGCCGTCGCTTTTTTTAGGATGTCGACGTGCATCTTCAGCCGCGCGTTCTCCGCGCGCAGCCTGGACAACTCCATCTGCTCGGGCGTCACCGGCTTGGCGCCTGCTCCCACGAGCCTGCCCGCCCCGGCCGCCTTCACCCAATTGCGCAGCGTCTGCTCGACCAGGCCCACTTCCTTGGCGGCCACCACGATGCCCACCGCCTGGGCGTGCTTGACGGCCTGTTACTTGAACTCGGCCGTGTACTCCTGCTTCGGGATCTTCTTCACTTCTCTTCCTTCAGGTCTCGATGCTAACCATCGGCCCTTGGAAGACGAAAAACGGCGGGCAGCTCAAGAGGGTGGTGTCAGCCATGACGATATCCAGCGTGTTGCGGAACGCTGTTCATATTACAGCAAATTGTGGTACAACGAAATCAAGTTATTTATTTAGCCGCCTGTTCGCCGGAATTCCCCTGCGCGGCAGTCGGACAAAGGAGCCCGAGACATGCCACGCATCCCCGACAACGAAATCGAGCGGCTGAAGAACGAGGTATCGGTCGAGCGCTTGGTCGAAGCGTCGGGGGTGGCGCTGAAGAAGGCCGGCAAGGACATGCTGGGCCGCTGCTGCGCGGCTTCATCGCCGATCTGGCCGAGATCGTGAACTGGATCGACAACCCGCGCGCCGATGGCTACAGCAGCAACGGCAGCGATGAGCGGCGCTACGCGATGGAGTATTACGAACGGGTGGGCTACCCGTGGCTGTTCAAGCCGCAGCGCTGAAACCTCGGGCGCAGTGCTGGCGGCTGCGCCGCCTGCACCGGCACGGCCGGTGCTCATCCAGCGCCGCCGGCCTCTATGCGGTGCAAGCCGAAGTCTCGGCCTGCACCGCACAGGATAGCGTACTCAGGTCCGAGCGCGTCAAGGCCAAGCCCTGCGGGCGCGCTGCGCGCGGCCTTGACCCGAACCGGCACTGTGCCCCGCCCACCAAAAAAAAACAGCGGCTAAAGAAGGAAGGTCGGGCGCTTCCTCGCGTGCGTGTGCACGAGCAAAGCCGCCTCAGGGGGTCTCGGCCATTACACTGGCGCCGATGTCGGGCTCGACCGGCTGCAAGTCCTTGAATGCACTGGGACTTCAGCCCAAAAGTACGACAGGGTGCGGTGGGGTTCTGTGTTGGGGCAAACAGCGAAGGTAGTCAGGCTAAACCTGATCGAGAACAGCGCCCCGACGATGCGCCGCCCGGAACCAAAGACATTGACAAAGACAAGCGGGTCGACCGTGGCCTGATCCACGACATTAAGAAGAGGATTGGAGCCAAGGATTGGGTCGGCATTAGTCCTGACGGGACTATTTGGATCAACGAAGGCGGCAAGGCCAGCGAATGGGGGCATATCAGTGATTGGGATCGATCTGACAAACCCGGCAAGCGCCCGTAGCGCTCAGGATGGGCATGTCGAACTCTGCCTCCGCGTTTGGCATCCTGATGCGGACCCGGAACAGATTTCACAGGCCCTGCAATTGCAGCCAACGCTGGCCTATCGCGCGGGTGAACCTCGTGTGACGCCAAAGGGTCGGCAACTTAGCTCTGTGCATCGTGAAACGCTTTGGTCTTTTGATGTTGATGTGCCTCCTGGTGCATCCTTGGCCGATGCGATCTCCGCTGCTGATTCGTTAGTCGCACCTCACCGAGAAGAGATGTTGACGTTGAAATCGGTGGGCGCGAGGGTTGAGTATTTCGTCGGCTTGTTCTTGGAAGGTGATCAGACCGAAGTCCTCGATTCGAAGTTGATGTCGCGCTGCGCCGAACGTGGCGTCGACTTGGTGTTGAGCGTCTATGTGCCGCGGAAAGATCCTGAGCGCGATCAGCCGTAGCGTCAGGACTTGCGCCGTGCAGATGCCGACGGCTTCTTGCCCTTGTCCTCCGGCGTGACGAACCCGATGGGCCGCTTGGGCGGATCGGGCGGTGTCATCAGTTCGCGCAGCGCGTCGAAGACCTGCTTGAGCTGATTGCGCGTGTTGCGGCTGAAGGTGTCGTGGCTCATGGCCAGCGCCTCGGTCTTCTCTTCCAGCTCGTTCAGCCGCTTGGCCAGGTCGCCGTGCGTGGCGGCCAGGGCCCGCACCCGCACGAAAGTGCGCATGATCTCGATGTTCACTGCGATAGCACGCTGGCTGCCCAGCACCGACGACAGCATGGCGACGCCTTGCTCGGTGAAGGCATAGGGTGCGGTGCGCCGGCCGCCGTGGCCGGCACTTGAGATCACAGACTGTGATCTCAAGTCGGCGAACTCCTCGGCCGACAGCTGAAACATGAAGTCTTCGGGGAAGCGCGCGAGGTTGCGCTTCACAGCCTGAACGAGGACCCGGGTCTCGACGCCGTAGAGCTGCGCCAAGTCGGCATCGAGCATCACCCGGTGCTCGCGTAGCGCGAGGATGCGGCTCTGAATGACGGGCTGCAACGCCGTCATCGCGCGGCACCCTCGCCGAGCACGTTGCGCAGCATCTCGGCCACGAACTGCTGGCGGCTGCGCGGCAGGCGCGCGATGGCCTCGATGTGCTGCTGCCACTGCGGCACGGGCCCGCGTTTGCGGGCGGCGGCCTTCTCTTCCTTGTCTTGCTCCTCGCCGAACAACACCATCAGCGACACCGACAGAGTGCGCGCCACGACAGGCAGCGCCGAGACGGGGATGCGCCGACTGCCGGCCTCGTAGGCCTGCACCGTCTGCTGGGTGACGCCCAGCGCCTCGGCCAGTTGGGTCTGAGTCAGGTTGCGTTCCTTGCGCAAGGAGGCGATGCGCTCGCCCATCGCGACAAAGAACGCGCGTTCGTCGCTGCTGATGGTCATGGCTGCTGAGGTAGGCGGATGCAAGAGGGTGGTGTCAGCCATGACGATATCCAGCGTGTTGCGGAACGCTGTTCATATTACAGCAAATTGTGGTACAACGAAATCAAGTTATTTATTTAGCCGCCTGTTCGCCGGAATTCCCCTGCGCGGCAGTCGGACAAAGGAGCCCGAGACATGCCACGCATCCCCGACAACGAAATCGAGCGGCTGAAGAACGAGGTATCGGTCGAGCGCTTGGTCGAAGCGTCGGGGGTGGCGCTGAAGAAGGCCGGCAAGGACATGCTGGGCCGCTGCTGCGCGGCTTCATCGCCGATCTGGCCGAGATCGTGAACTGGATCGACAACCCGCGCGCCGATGGCTACAGCAGCAACGGCAGCGATGAGCGGCGCTACGCGATGGAGTATTACGAACGGGTGGGCTACCCGTGGCTGTTCAAGCCGCAGCGCTGAAACCTCGGGCGCAGTGCTGGCGGCTGCGCCGCCTGCACCGGCACGGCCGGTGCTCATCCAGCGCCGCCGGCCTCTATGCGGTGCAAGCCGAAGTCTCGGCCTGCACCGCACAGGATAGCGTACTCAGGTCCGAGCGCGTCAAGGCCAAGCCCTGCGGGCGCGCTGCGCGCGGCCTTGACCCGAACCGGCACTGTGCCCCGCCCACCAAAAAAAAACAGCGGCTAAAGAAGGAAGGTCGGGCGCTTCCTCGCGTGCGTGTGCACGAGCAAAGCCGCCTCAGGGGGTCTCGGCCATTACACTGGCGCCGATGTCGGGCTCGACCGGCTGCAAGTCCTTGAATGCACTGGGACTTCAGCCCAAAAGTACGACAGGGTGCGGTGGGGTTCTGTGTTGGGGCAAACACTGAAAAGCCCCCTGAGCTGCCGACCGGCCTCACAGGCGAGAACCCCCGCCAGGGTTCCGGGAATCGAATCAATACCGATCTGCCGGGCGGTTCGCAAGGGGTGTTTGACGGCTTGAGCGGTGGCAAGTCAACGACGCAGGACGATGGAACGCCGGTGGCTCCGAATGGTGTTCGGCTTCGTCCCGGCAAAGACGGCCAAGGGCCGTGCATCGATATGCCAGCCAACGGATCAAGGCCGCATGAAACGATCCACTTCCCGCCGGGGGGCTGAGTGACCACGAGCTGCGATTCCACAACGATGGAGCTTCTCCGCCGCGTCGTTGGTATGCGTTTGGAGAAAGTTGCGGCACGTCGCTACCCCGGCTATCTCGCATACAGCCAAGTTGTTGCGACGTTCGGGGATGGCCTGTCGATTCGAGTTGACCTGACCGATGCAACCGTCGCACCGATGTTCGAGGTCTTCGTCGCGCGAGCCCGGGCTGTTGAGCCGCCGAGCGAGTGGACCGAATGGGATCGGCTTGAACTGGGCGACTTTGTCGTTGCGAGCGTGTTTGTGCTTCGCCGGGAAGAGTGGATCGAGAAGCCTTCGAAGGTTGCGTATCAACCTGTTGGCCAGCATGGTGTCGAACAGCGGTTCGGGGCCATCGACGATGAAAATGAAGAGCGTCAGGCGGTGATCGTCGATTCGGGGTGCTGCTTCATCAGTACGCGAGGGGCGGAACTGAGTCTCGATGCCGACACGTTCCCATTGGTGCTTCAGTTGCGCTACGAAGTCACGCCTTCGCCGCTGCCTCAAGGCAGCAGGATTGCTGTCAACGAGCATCGAACGCCGCAATGAAATCGGACGCCCGCCCTGAGCGGGCGTTGTTCTATGTGGCCGAGCCGATGTGCGCAACGGCGATGGCGGCGGTGACGATCTCGATGCCTTGGAAGCTCTTCAGGTCGAGCAAATGCGCATCGCCCGAGACGATCAGATCGGCCTGCGCAGCCAGCGCGGCGGCCAGCGCCTGGTCATCAGCGGGATCGCGCGTGATGGTCGGCGCGATGACGGCCGGCGTCACGATGGTGACCAAGGCCGCATAGCCGTCGAAAACATCGCCCACCGTCAGCCCGCGCTTGGCGAGCTGCTTGGCGAACTTCTCGCGCGAGAGCACCCCTTGCAGCTCGGCCAGCAGCGCGGCGCTGCTGGCCAGCTCGATGCGCTGCGCTTCGGCCGCATCGATCAGGCGCCCCGGCGTGCCGCCCCACAGCAGCCCCGACAGCGCCGTGTTCGTGTCAAGAACCAGCCGCACGCCGCTGCTCGGTGCGATAGGCGTCGATCTCGGCGCTGATCTCTTCGGGCGTCATCGGCGCGAGCGGCTCGGCGGCCAGCGTGGCGCGCGCTGCCTTCATCCGCTCGATGCGCTCCTGGCGCAGCCGTTCGCGCAAGATGCGCTCGATCTTGTCGGGCGCCAGCAGCCCGGCCTGGGCGGCTTCCTGGGCCAGCGCGTCGGGCAAAGTGATCTGCACGGTGGTCATGGTCAGCTTCCCTGCGCGTTCACGCGCTGCTTGAGCTTCTCGCGCTCGATGAAAGTGTCCAGCAGCTGAGTGATCTGCCGCTCGGCCTTGGGGTCGAGCCCTCAAGCCGCGCCATCTGGTCGCGCGTTGCCGGCTTGCTGGCCTGCGTGCTCACGTGCGCGCCGCTCGGCACGCACGGCCTTCACCTCGGCGGCGATCTCGTCTTCGCTCATTGGCTCGACGCCGGCCGTTGCTTGACTGACGTTGCTGCGCTCAGCGCGCAAGCGCCTGAAGCTGCTTCTTGGTCAGGAAGGCATCGAGCAACTTCTTGACCACGTTCTTGTCCTCGTCGGGCAGTTGCTCGACCTCCTGAAACTGCTTGAGCAGCTCGCGATCCTCGAAACGCGCCTTGGCCGCCTCGTCGGCAGTGCCATCGAGCAGGTAGTCGCTGGTCACGCCCAGGGCATCGGCCAGGCGCTTCAAGGTGTCGCCGGAGGGGCGCGAGGCACCGCGCTCGAAGCGGCCGATGTGGGTGTAGTGCAGCGCGGCCAGTTGTCCCAGTTCGGTCTGCGAGAGGTTCTTGTTCTTGCGCAGCACGCGCAGCCGCTGCGCGAAGCCATCCAGCGTCTCAGCCATATCCAGCACTCCAGCCACCAAAACGGTGTTCGATGGAGCCATGGTGCCGGATTTTGGGAGAGAAATCGACGCTTTCATGCTTGACTCTGAAACGTTGCTGCTGGACATTATAAAGCGCGCTGGCTAGCTTCTCAAGCATTCATGCTTGATGCAAAAAAAACGCTTCCGGCGTGAGCCAAAAAACGCCCCGCATCCCCGAGACCGAGCTCGAGCGGCTGAAGAACGAGGTGAGCGTGCAGCGCCTGGCGGAGGCTTCGTGGGTGGCGCTGAAGAAGGGTGGCAAGGACTTCCGCGGCCGCTGCCCGTTCCACGAGGACGACACCGCGAGCCTGCCGGTGAGCCCGGGCAAGAACCTGTGGCACTGCTTCGGGAGCGGGGCGGCCGGTGGGCCGATTGACTGGGTGATGAAGACACGGGGCGTGTCGTTCCGCTACGCCGTCGAGCTGCCGAGAGACGGGCTTCCTTCTTCAGCCGCAGGCCAGGCCGAGGCCGCGCCGATCAAGCGCACCACCGTTTATGCCTGCTGGCCGCCGGCGAGGCCGACCTCTACCCGCGCTTCGGCCGCACGATGGAATGGGACATCGCCGCCGGCCACGCGGTGCTGGCGGCGGCCGGCGGCACGGTGCAGACCTTGGATGGCGCGCCGCTGGCCTATGGCAAGCCGGGGTTCGAGAACCCGCACTTCGTGGCGGTGGCGCGGGGCTGAACTACGCCCTCACCCCAGCCCTCTCCCACTCGTGGGAGAGGGAGCAGAAGAGGGCGGGGGAGTGGCTCGGTGCCCCAGCAACGGCGGCGGCAGCACCTCGCCGGCCTGGCGGCGGCGGAACAGCGCGGCGCGGGCCAGCACGAGGGTGGTGACCGGCGCGGTGATCGACAGCACGATGATGATCAGCCAGACGTGCAGCGCCAGCCCCTCGCCGCGGCTGCTGAAGTGCAGCACCGAGGCCAGCGTGACGGCCCAGGCGGCCAGCGTGGAGGCCAGCGCCGGCGCGTGCATGCGCAGGAAGAAGTCGCGCAGCCGCGCCAGGCCGAGCGCGGCCACCAGCACCACGCCGCCGCTGAACAGCAGCAGCAGCGCGACGATGCCTTCGGCCAGCGGCAGCGGCGGCAGGTTCATTCGATCACCTCGCCGCGCAGCAGGAACTTGGCCAGCGCCATCGAGCTGACGAAGCCGAACAGCGCCATCAGCAGCGCGCCTTCGAAGTACATCTCGCTGTCGTAGCGGATCGCCAGCACCAGCATCGCCAGCATGCCCACCACGTAGATGAAGTCGAGCGCCAGCACGCGGTCTTGCGCCGCCGGGCCGCGGAACAGCCGCCACGCGGCGACGCCCATCGCGCCGAAGTACAGCACCAGCGTGGCGGTGATCGCCCACGACAACCACGGGCTCATTCGAAGATCTCCTTCAGCGGCTGCTCGTAGCGCGCCTTGAAGTCGGCGACGAAGCCGGCCTCGCCCACGTCGTCGGGCAGGTCGAAGACGTGCAGCACCAGCGCGCTGCCGTCGGGCGCCAGTTCGCACCACACGGTGCCGGGCACGACGGTGGTGATCATCGCCAGCGCGGCCAAGGCGTGCGTCTGGCGCAGGTCCAGCGGCAGCGTGACGAAGGCGCCGCGCGGCGGCCGCGAGCCCAGGCGCAGCACGCCGCCGGCCACTGCCAGCGCCGAGCGCACGACGTCGACGCCGACGCGGCCGATCAGCCGCAGCAGCGTGCCCCAATGGCGCACCGGGCCGGGCCGCGGCCGCAGCGGCGCCATCAGCAGCGGCACCGCCCAGGCCACCAGCAGCCCCAGCAGCACCTGGCCGGGGCTGACGCCGCGCGCCAGCAGCAGCCAGCCGCCGAACAGGCCGAGCGACAGCCAGGGCGAGGGCAGCCAGCGCTTCATCGCGCGGCCTCCCGCGCGGCGGCGCGGGCCACCGGGCGCGCGGCCATCACGGCGTCGATGTAGCGCGCCGGCTGGTGCAAGGCTTCGGCGGTGGCGCGCGTGTAGCTCAGCGCCGGCTCGGCCTGGATCACCAGCGCCAGCGAGGCCATCAGCAGCGCGGCGATGGGCAGCGTCTCGGCCACGCGCAGGCGCGGCGGCGGGCGGTCCTGCGGCGACCAGAAGTGGCGGATGCCCACGCGCATCAGCGCCATCGCCGACAGCAGGCCCGAGGCAATCAGCAGCGCGAACAGCGTCCACGCCGCCGGGCTGCGCAGGTCGAGCAGCGCCATCAGCATGGCCAGCTTGGCGACGAAGCCGGTCAGCGGCGGCAGGCCGGCCACCAGCATGGCGCACAGCATGAAGGCCAGGCCCAGGAAGGCCAGCGCGGCGGGGATGGCGCGGCCGGTCAGCGCCACTTCGTCGTCGTCGAGGTTGGTGCCGGCCGGCGGGTCGGCGTCGCCGAAATCGGGCAGCGCGGGGCGGCCGTCGTCGATGGCGGCCGGCTCGTGCTCGACCTCGCGCGCGCGCTCCAGCAACTCCACCAGCAGGAACAGCGCGCAGCCGGCCAGCGTGGAACTGGCCAGGTAGTACAGCGCGCCGCCGGTGAGTTGCGGGTCGTCGAAGCCGATGGCCGCGATGAGCGTGCCCGACGAGGCGATCACCGAATAACCCGCCAGCCGCGCCAACCGCTGCGAGGCCAGCATGCCGATGGCGCCGAAGGCCAGCGTGGCCAGCCCGCCCCACACCAGCACGCTGCCGCCGAAGCCGGCCGACGGCCCGGCGCCGGCCGGGAAGCACAACGTCCACAGCCGCAGCACCGCATACACGCCCACCTTGGTGAGCACGGCGAACACGGCGGCCGCCGGCGCGCTGGCCGCGGCGTAGGCCGGCGGCAGCCAGAAGTTCAGCGGCCACAGCGCCGCCTTGGCCAGGAAGGCAATGCCCAGCAGCGCCGCGCCGGCGTGCAGCAGGCCGCGGTCGCTGGCCGGCACCAGCGGCAGCTTGGCGGCGATGTCGGCCATGTTGAGCGTGCCGGTCACGCCGTAGAGCACGGCCACGCCGATCAGGAACAGCAGCGAGGCGACCAGGTTGATGGCGATGTAGTGCAGCCCGGCGCGCACCCGCGGCAGCCCGCCGCCGTGCAGCAGCAGCCCGTAGCTGGCGGCCAGCAGCACCTCGAAGAAGACGAACAGGTTGAACAGGTCGCCGGTGAGGAAGGCGCCGTACAACCCCATCAACTGCAGCTGGAACAGCGCGTGGAAGTACACGCCGGCGTGCTGCCAGCGCGCCAGCGAGTACAGCACCGCGGCCAGCCCCGCGCAGCCGGTGAGCACCGCCATCAGCGCCGACAGCCGGTCGGCCACCAGCACGATGCCGTAGGGCACCGGCCAGTTGCCCGGCAGGTACACGCCCGAACCCGGCGCGCTGAAGGCCGCCGGCCCCTCGGCCTGCACGCGCAGCAGCAGCGCCACCGCCAGCGCCAGCCCGGCGGCGGTGGACACGAGGTTGAGCAGCGCCTTCCAGCCGCGCCGGCCTTCGCCCATCAGCAGCATCAGCGCTGCGCTGGCCAGCGGCAGCAGCACCGGCGCGACCACGGCGTGCTGGGCCAAGGCCGTCACGGCTGTTCCTCCTGCCCGTCGACATGGTCGCCGCCCGACAGGCCGCGCAGCGCCAGCAGCACCACCAGGAACAGCGCCGTCGTCGCAAAGCCGATGACGATGGCCGTCAGCACCAGCGACTGCGGCATCGGGTCGCTGTAGTGGGCCAGGTCGGCCGGCAGCCCGGGGCGCACGATGGGCTCGGCGTCGACCGACAGGCTGCCGACGCTGAAGATGAACAGGTTCACCGCGTACGACAGCAGCGACAGCCCGATCAGCACCTGGAAGCTGCGCGGCCGCAGCAGCAGCCACACGCCGGCGCCGGCCATCACCCCGATCGCGATGGAGATCACGGCTTCCATATCACGGCTTTCATCAACCGGCCTCCGTGCGCCGCCGCGCCCGCAGCGACTGGTGGGCGATGGCCGTCAGCAGCAGCAGCGTGGCGCCCACCACCACCAGGAAGACGCCCAGGTCGAACAGCGCCGCGCTGGGCAGGTGCACCTCGCCGATCCACGGCCAGTGCACGTGCGCCGTGTGCGTGGTGAGGAACGGGAAGCCGAAGCCCAAAGCGCCCAGGCCGGTGCCCAGCGCCACCAGCAGCCCGGCGCCGATCCACGCCGGCGGCCGCAGGTGCATGCGGTCTTCCACCCAGCGCGTGCCGCTCACCATGTACTGCGCGATGAAGGCGGTGGCCAGCACCAGCCCGGCCACGAAGCCGCCGCCCGGCTGGTTGTGGCCGCGCATGAACAGGTGGAACGCGAAGGCCGCCGCCAGCGGCAGCAGCAGCCGCACCAGCACCGCCGGCACGGCGAGGTAGGCCTGCGGCGTGTCACCCTGGCTGCGCGTGACGAGGTCGCCGTCGAAGTCGTCCGGGATGGCGCGCTGCTGGGCCGGGCGGTCGATCACCTCCAGCGGCGGCCGGAAGCGCCGCAGCACCGCGTAGACCGTGATGCCGACGATGCCCAGCACGCTGATCTCGCCCATCGTGTCGAAGGCGCGGAAGTCGACCAGCATCACGTTGACGACGTTGCTGCCGCCGCCCAGCGGCAGCGCGTTCTCGATGAAGAAGGGCGAGATCGACAGCGGCGCGTGGCGCGTCAGCAGCGCATACGACAGCGCCGACAGTCCGGCCCCCAGCGCCAGCGCCAGCACCAGGTCGCGCCGCCGGCGCCACCAGGCGCGCGTGGCGGTGCGCGGGTCTTCCTGCGCCACGCGCTTGGGCATCCAGCGCAGGCCCAGCAGGAACAGCACCAGCGTCACCACCTCCACCGCCAGCTGCGTCAGCGCGAGGTCGGGCGCCGAGAACCAGGCGAAGGTGATGCACAAGGCCAGGCCCACCACGCTGAGCATGGCCAGCGCCACCAGGCGGTGGAACTTGGCCTGCCACGCGGCGCCCACGGCGCAGGCCGCGCCCAGCAGCCACAGCAGCACGAACTCCAGCGTCAGCGGCACGCGCGGGCGGTCGCCCCAGGTCAGCGGCACGATCAGCGCCGAGGCGAAGCCGGCCAGCGCGGCGATGACCACCAGCGCCAGCAGCTGCGCCTGCAGCCGCCGCGTGCCGGCCAGCCGCAGGCCGCGGCGCGCGCCGGCGCTGATGGCGGCCAGCAGCCCGTCGAACAAGCGGCGGCCGTCCAGCCCCAGCAGGCCCGGCGCGGTGCGGCGGCTGCGCTGCTTGAAAGCGGCGTCGTAGCGCAGGTACACCGCCGTGCCGGCGGCCAGCGCGATCAGGCTCATCACCATCGGCGCGTTGAAGCCGTGCCACAGCGCCAGGCTGTAGCTGGGCAGCGGCGCGCCCACCACCGGCAGCGCGGCGGTGGACAGCAGCGGGCCGATGGCCCAGGTCGGCGCCACGCCCACCACGATGCAGGCCAGCACCAGCAGCTCCACCGGCACGCGCATCCAGTGCACCGGCTCGTGCGGCTCGCGCGGGCAATGCGGCGGCGGGCCGAAGAACACGTCGTGCCCGAAGCGCAGCGAGTACACCACCGCGAACACGCCGGCCAGCGTGGCCAGCGCCGGCAGCGCGAACTCGACGACCGGGCTGGCGCTGACGAACACCGTCTCGGCGAAGAACATCTCCTTGGACAGGAAGCCGTTGAGCAGCGGCACGCCGGCCATCGCCGCGCAGGCCACGATGGCCAGCGTGCCGGTGATGGGCATGTAGCGGAACAGCCCGTCGAGCCGGCGCATGTCGCGCGTGCCGGTCTCGTGGTCGATGATGCCCACCGACATGAACAGCGACGCCTTGAAGGTCGCGTGGTTCATCATGTGGAACACCGCCGCCACCGCCGCCAGCGGGCTGTTGAGGCCGAGCAGCAGCGTGATCAACCCGAGGTGGCTGATGGTCGAGTAGGCCAGCAGCCCCTTCAGGTCGTTCTGGAACATCGCCGCGTAGGCGCCCAGCAGCAGCGTCAGCAGCCCCGTGCCGCCGACCACCCAGAACCAGGCGTCGGTGCCCGACAGCACCGGCCACAGCCGCGCCAGCAGGAAGACGCCGGCCTTCACCATGGTGGCCGAATGCAGGTAGGCCGACACCGGCGTCGGCGCCGCCATGGCGTGCGGCAGCCAGAAGTGGAACGGGAACTGCGCGCTCTTGGTCAGCGCGCCCAGCAGCACCAGCGTCAGCGTCGCCGGGTACAGCGGATGGGCGCGCACGCGGTCGCCGGCGGAGAGCACGGCGTCGAGCTCCAGGCTGCCGACGATGTGGCCCAGCAGCAGCACGCCGCCCAGCAGGCACAGGCCGCCGGCCGCGGTGACGGTGAAGGCCATGCGTGCGCCGCGGCGGGCGTCCTTGCGGTGCGTCCAGTAGCCGATCAGCAGGAACGAGAAGATGCTGGTCAGCTCCCAGAACACCACCAGCTGCACCAGCTGCCCCGACAGCACCACGCCCAGCATCGCGCCCATGAAGCCCAGCAGCAGCGAATAGAAGCGCGCCGCCGGGTCGTCGGGCGACAGGTAGTAGCGCGCGTAGACGATCACCAGCAGCCCCATGCCGCTGACCAGCAGCGCGAACATCCAGGCGAAGCCGTCGACGCGCAGCACCAGGTTCAGGCCCAGGCTGGGCAGCCACATCAAACGTTGGACGACGACGCCGCCGTCCTGCACCTGCGAATGCAGCAGCGCCATCGGCACCGCCACGCCCAGCGCCACGAGCGCCGCCCACGAGGACTCGAGGTTGCGCGCGTTGGTCGGCAGCAGCGCCGCCACGGCGCAGCCGACGAAGGGCAGCAGGAGCACGAAGAACAATGACATCGGGGGGCGAGTCTAGGAGACGCAGGCGATGCCATCATGCGGGGGCGGCTCTTTTTGCGGCGGACCGACGCGGCGCCGGGGCCGAAGCCGGGCCTGGCGCGCCGGCCGCCGGCCGCCGCGCCGGCCGGTCGCCCGGCCGCCCCGCGATGTCATCGAAGGACTGCCTGCATGACCGATCCCGTTGCGTTCGACGTCCCGCCCGCGTTCAGCAGCCGGCGCCTGCGGCTGCGCCACTTCACCGCCGACGACGCGCCCGCGCTGCACGAGGCGCTGGCCGAGTCGATCGAACAACTGCGCGAGCGGCTCTGGTTCATCCCGTGGGTGGCCGCGACGCCGACCCTCGAAGCGGCCCTGGTGCGCTGCCGCCAGGCGCAGGCCAGCTTCCTGCTGCGAACCGATCTGCCGTACCTGGCGTTCGACGCCGGCAGCGGCCGCCTGGTCGGATCGATCGGCCTGCATCGCACCGACTGGAGCCTGCCGAAGACCGAGGTGGGCTACTGGATCCGCAGCAGCGAGGTCGGCAAGGGCTACGCCTCGGAAGGCGTCGCGACGCTCACCGCCTGGGCGCTGGACACGCTGGGCGCCCAGCGCGTCGAACTGGTCACCGACGAACTCAACGCTGGTTCAAGGGCTGTCGCACAGCGCTGCGGCTTCCAGCTCGAGGGTATCCTGCGCAACACCGTGCGGCACCCGAGCGGGCGGCTGAGCCATTCGTGCGTGTATGCCAGGCTGCCGGCGGGCCGCCCATGAACCAAACGTCCCTATTGGTCGGGGCTGCGTTGGCGGCAGCCCTGCTGGCTTCCCCCGCGTGCAGCATGGCTAACGAAGCAGCCTGTGAGTACGCGATCGCCCTGGTCGATCGCGGGGATCCGACCACGATCGACGAGGCGCTGCGGTCGTTCGACGCTTGCCTATCGAGCGCCTCGGTGGTTGGCGATGGGCGTGCCCGCATGCACGTGTTTCGCGGTTCACTGCTGCTTCAAGCCGGTCGGGCGGCCGAAGCACAACAAGACTTCCAGGCGGCGATCGCCCTGCGGTCGCAACCGTCGGTCTACGACTATCACTACCTCGCCGCCGCTTACGCCCAGTCGAGCCAGTACGACCAAGCCTACGCAACGCTCGATCGAGCGCGGGAAGTGGTCTTGAAGATGGACCCGCGCCGTCATCGCGCGTTGCTCGATCAACTCGAATCGCTTCGTCTGAAGTATCGGGCGCAGGAAGCGAACCAAGGCAAGAGGGATGCCCGGATCTCCTCGTCCTGCTCGCGCGTGATCTCGATGCCCGCCTGAATCTCGCCGATTGCCACCGCGGAGACCCGCTGAACATCGTCGGGCTGATGTGCCGATGTGCCGATGCGCCGATGGGCCGTCAGTGGTAGCCCGCGCTGCCGACCTTGCCGCGGAACACGCGGTAGGCCCAGGCGGTGTAGATCAGGATCACGGGCACGATGACGACGGCGCCGACCAGCATGAAGGCCTGGCTGGCGGGCGGGGCGGCGGCGTCCCAGATCGTCGTCGAGCGCGGCACCAGGTACGGATAGATGCTGACCGCCAGCCCGAGGTAGCCCAGCGCGAACAAGGCCAGCGCCAGCAGGAACGGCGAGCGTTCGTCGCCGCGGCGCAGCCCGCGCAGCAGCGCCCAGGCGACGGCGCCAACCAGCAGCGGCACCGGCGCCGTCAGCACGAGGCCGGGCATCTCGAACCAGCGCCGCCAGTAGTCGTGCGCCAGGAACGGCGTCGCCGCGCTCACCGCCGCCAGCGCGGCCAGTGTCGCGACGGCCAGCCGCCGGGCGCTGCGGCGCGCCTGCGCCTGCAGCTCGCCCTCGGTCTTCCAGACCAGCCAGGTGGCGCCGAGCAAGGCATAACCGACGACCAGCGCGGCACCGGTGAGCAGCGAATAACCGCTGAGCCAGTGCCACCAGCCGCCGGCGTAGGCGCCGTCGACGACCGGAATGCCTTCGAGGATGGCGCCCAGCGTCATGCCCTGGGCGAGCGCGGCCACCGTCGACCCGGCGCAGAACCCGAAGTCCCACAGGTGCCGGTGCCGCGGGTCGCGGCCGCGGAACTCGAAGGCGACGCCGCGGAACACCAGGCCCAGCAGCATGGCGATCATCAGCGGATAGGTGGCCGGCAGGATGATCGCGTAGGCCAGCGGAAAGGCCGCGAGCAGGCCGCCGCCGCCCATCACGAGCCAGGTTTCGTTGCCGTCCCAGACCGGGGCGATGGCGTTCATCGCCTGGTCGCGCTGCGGGCCGGCCGCAAAGCTCGGGAAGAGGATGCCGATGCCGAGGTCGAAGCCGTCCATCACCACGTAGGCGAAGACGGCGAAGGCGATGATCGCGGCCCAGGCGACGGCAAGGTCGACGTGCATCGTGGCGTTCCTTCAAGGCCCGCGGCGGGCGCTGCCGGCAACGCCGCCCTGCGGCGGCGCGCCGACGATGGCGGCCGCCGGCGTGATGCCGGCGGCGCGCTGCGGCAGATGGTCGGCGTTGGCGGCCGGCGCGGCGCCCGGCGGCCGCGCCATCATGCGGATGATGTAGAGGATGCCGGCGCCGAAGACTACGCCGTACACGACGATGAAGGCGAGCAGCGACATCGCCAGCGCCGGCGCACCGATGGCCGAAGCCGAGTGCGCCGTGCGCAGCAGCCCGTAGACGGTGTAGGGCTGGCGGCCGACCTCGGTGGTCACCCAGCCGGCGATCACCGCCACCAGCCCGGCCGGCGCCACGGCCACCGCCGCGCGGTGCAGCCAGCGCCAGTCGTAGAGCCGCCCCCGCCAGCGCGCCAGCAGGCTCCACAGGCCCACCGTCAGCATCGCCAGGCCCAGCCCGACCATCAGCCTGAACGACCAGAACACCACCGCCACCGGCGGCCAGGTGTCGCGCGGGTAGTCGGTCAGCCCGGGCAGCGGCGCTTTCGCGTCGTGCAGCAGGATCAGCGAGCCCAGCCCGGGCAGCGAGACTTCGTGGCGCACGCGCGCCTCGGCGTCGCTGGGCAGGCCGAACAGCACCAGCGGCGCGCCTTGCGGGCTGGGCGCGTAGTCGCCCTCCATCGCCAGCACCTTCACCGGCTGGTGCGTCAGCGTGTTGCGGCCGTGCAGGTCGCCGGCCATGATTTGCAGCGGGGTGACCAGCGCGGCCATCCACATCGCCATCGAGAACATCTTGCGCGCCGCCGCGTCGCCGCGGTTTTTCAGCAGATGCCAGGCGCCGACGCCGCCGACGAGCATGGCCGTCGTCAGGTAGCTGGCGATCACGGTGTGCGTCAGCCGGTAGGGGAAGCTCGGGTTGAAGATGATGTCCAGCCACGGCCCCGCGGGCACGAACTGGCCTTGCGCGTTGACGGCGTGGCCGGTTGGCGTGTGCATCCAACTGTTGGCGGCGATGATCCAGCTGGCCGAGATCAGCGTGCCCAGCGCCACCATGCAGGTAGCGAAGCAGTGCATGCCGCGGCCGACGCGGCCGGCGCCGAACAGCATCACGCCGAGGAAGCCGGCTTCCAGGAAGAACGCCGTCATCACCTCGTAGGCCATCAGCGGCCCGATGATGGGCCCGACGCGGAACGAGAACGCCGACCAGTTGGTGCCGAACTGGTACGACATCACCAGCCCCGAGACCACGCCCATGCCGAAGACGACGGCGAAGATGCGCAGCCAGTACGCGTAGAGTTGGTGGTAGACGCCGTTGCCGGTTTTCAGCCACAAGCCTTCCAGCACGGCGAGGTAGCTGGCCAGCCCGATGGTGAACGACGGGAACAGGAAGTGAAACGAGATCGTGAACGCGAACTGTGCGCGTGCCAGGATCAACGGGTCGAGGTGCTCGAACATCGGCGCGCGCTCGCGGTGGCCGCCGCGGCTTTCCACTGCCCCACTGCGATAAGACCGGCGGCCGGCGGCGTTGCCTGTGCGTGCCGGCCGGTCGATGGTGCCGGATCATTATGGCGCGCCGTCGTGCGGCCGTGCGGCACACGCCGGCCGTGCACCGCCTCTTGAAGTGAAGGCGACCGTCCGCATGTTGCTGCGATCATGCGCATCGACCTGCACTGGCGCAAGCCTTTGCTCTACCTGCTGCTGCCGGTTCTGATCTTCCTTTGCTTCGTCGGTTTTCCGCCGCCGTTCGCGCCGCCGCGCGCGACCAAGGCCGCGCAGGAGCAGTCGCAACCCGCCGCTGACGAGAAGCAGGCCAAGTAGCACCCGCTCGGCATGGCTCAGCCTGCGCCTGCCGCAAGCTCGCGATGAACGAGCCCCTGGCGGACCTGGCCCGCGTCGACGACGCCAACCGCGAGTCGCTGGACCCGCCGCGGCGCGACGGCTAGCGCAGCGCCGCCAGCGCGGCCGCCGCTTCCAGCGCCTGCGGGTGCGCGGGGCCCACGCTGTCGTGCAGGTGCAGCAGCGCCTGGTCGAAGGCCTCGCGGGCGCGCTCGGGCTGGCCGCTGGCCTGGTGCAGCTTGCCGCGCGCCAGCCACACCTGGCCGGCCGGCAGGGTCAGCGCCTGCGGGCTTCGGTTTGCCGACGCGGCGGCCGCCTGCGCGCGGTCCAGATCCTGCAGCGCCGCGTCGTGCCGGCCTTGCTGCGACAGCGCTTCGGCCCGCGTCAGCAAGGCGCGGACCAGGGTGCTGTTGGACTGCCCGGCGCGCTGCATCGCCTGCAGCCAGGGGTCGAGGATGCTTTGCGCCTGCGCCGGCTGCTTCAGCATCAGGGCGTGCCTGGCCTGGGCATTGACGAACGCGGCGCCGCCCGGCGAGGCGGCGTTCAGCCGCGCTGCCTCGGCCGTGCGCGTGAGCTGCTCGAACGACTGCAGCGCCTCGGCTTGATGGTCTTGATGGTCTTGCCCGGCCTGCAAGGCGAAGCGGATGACCCAATAGCCGACGCTCTCCACCGGCGGCAGGCTGCCGTCGAGCGCCGCGCCGCGCAAAGCGGCCAGCTCGGCCAGGGCCTCGTCGCCGCGGCCCAGGGCGCCCAGGGCATTGGCGCGGTTGTAGACCAGGTAGGCCGGCAGCTCGGCCGTCGGTGAGCGCCGCCGCGCGATGGCGGCGGCGCGCTCCAGGTGCGGCCAGGCCTGGCGGGGCCGCCCGGCGTTGAGCCAGGCGATCGCGCGGTTGTTGTGGATGGACACCGCGGACAGGCTCTCGGTGAGGCCCAGGCGCGCGAGTTGCTCGATCGACTGCGCGAAGTGCGTGTCAGCGTGGTCCGGCCGGCCCAGCAGGCCTTCGGCGTAGGCCTGCTCGGCGAGGATCAGCGCGCGGTCCAGCGGACGCGCGCCGCCGCGCGCGGCGTCGAGCCGGTCGAGCGCCAGCCGGGCGTAGTCCAGCGCCGCCTGGGCCTGGTTGTCGTTGCGCGAGCGGATCGCCAGGATGCGGTAGCAGTACGAGGCCGAGGCCGGCGGCGTCGCCGCATCGCGGGCGACCGCCAGCAGCCGCTGCTCGGCGTCGGCAAAGCGCCCGAGGCCCGACCACGCATGGGCCTGCTGGCACAACATCAACGGCCGCAACTCGGGCTCGGCCGCGGGGTCGAGCTGGGCGATGGCCTTGGCCAGCACGGCGTCGGCCTGCCGGTAGTTGCCGTAGGAGTTGTACCAACTTGCCAAGGTACTTGCGCCCGATGCGCGCTCCACCGGCTCGGCGTTGCCGGCCAGCAGGCTTTCGCTGCGCGCCAGCAGTTCGTCGAGCGAGACGCGCTCGTCGCGCGCCACGCCTTCGGTCAGCACGCGGGTGGCGAACTGCTGCACCGCCAGCGAGCGGGTGAGCAACTGCTCGGTGTAGTCGCGCTCCAGGCTGGCCACGCGCCACTGCCACAAGGCCAGGCCGAGGCCGATGCCGAGTGCCGCGAAGGCGGCGGCGCCGCCCAGCACCGCGGCGCGGTGGCGGCGCATCAGCTTGGCCGCGCGGTAGCGCAGGCTGGGCGTGCGCGCGAGGACGGGCTGGCCGGCCAGGTGGCGCCGCAGATCGTCGGCCATCGCGGTGGCGCTGGCGTAGCGCTCGCGCGGGTCTTTCTCCAACGCCTTGGCGACGATGGCGTCGAGGTCGCCGCGCAAGGCCTTCGCGCGCCGCGCGTCGTGGCGCTGCGCCACCGTGCTGGCCAGCGGCACGTCGGCGGCCAGCGCCGCCGCCTCCAGCGCGGCGCCGCCGTCGGCCGCCAGGCGGTAGGGGCGCTCGCCGGTCAGCATCTCGAAGAGCAGGATGCCCAGCGAGTAGACGTCGCAGGCCATCGTGATCGGCCGGTTGCCCATCTGCTCGGGCGCGGCGTAGTCGGGCGTCAGCGCGCGGCCGATCTGCCGCGTGATCTGCGCATCACCGTGTGCGTTGCCGCTCGCATCGCCGTCCTCCAGCGGATCGTCCAGCAGCTTGGCGATGCCGAAGTCCAGCAGGTGCGCCTCGCCGCCAGCGTCGACCAGCACGTTGGCGGGCTTCAAGTCACGGTGCACCACCAGGTGCGTGTGCGCGTAGGCCACGGCATCGGCGATCTGCAGGAAGAGGCGCAGCAGCCGCCGCAGCTCGGGCCGCTGCGCGCGGCACCATTGGTCCAGCGGCTGGCCGTCGACGCGCTCCATCGCCAGCCAGGGGCGGCCGGCGGCGCTGACGCCGGCCTCGTACAGCCGCGCGATGCGCGGGTGCTCCAGCGCGGCCAGGATGTTGCGCTCGCGGGCCATGCGCCGCGCCAGGCCCGTGCCGCTGCCCCAGGGGTGCAGCGGCAGCTTGATCGCCACCTGCCGCTGCAATTGCGCGTCATGCCGTTCGGCCAGCCACACCGACGCCATGCCGCCCTGGCCCAAGCGCTTGAGCAGCCGGTAGGGGCCGACCACGTCGCCGGCCTTGTCGCCGAGGGCATCCGTCGCGGGCGGCAGCAGGCCGTCGAGGCCACCTTGCAGGAAGGCATCGGTCTCGACATCGGCGCGCTGCAGCAGCGCGCGCAGCCGCAGCAGCACCTCGGCATCGGGCTCGCGCAAGCCGTCCAGCCACGCCGCGCGTTCGTCGGGCGCAATGGCCAGCCCGGCTTCGAGCAAGTCGTTCAGCCGCTGCAGCCGGCGCAAGGCCGGGTCGGCGGTGTTGGAGGGTTCGGCGGCGTCCATGCCGGCGGCGCCTCAGCGACCCAGCAGGTCCGCCAGCAGCAGCCGCGCCCGCTCCCAGTGGCGGCGCACGGTGCGGTCGGTGACGCCCATCACCGCGCCGACCTCGGCATCGCTCAGGCCGCCGAAGTAGCGCAGCTCGACCAGTTGCACGAGCTTGGGGTCGACCTGCTGCAGGCTTTGCAGCGCTTCGTGGACGGCGAGGATCTCGTCGTCCTGCGCGCCCAGTTGCGCGGCCGAGCGGGTGTCCAGCGTCACGTGCTCGGCCAGGCCGCCGCGGCGGTCGGCACTGCGCCGGCGCACGAAGTCGATGACGATGCTGCGCATGGTGGTCGCCGCGTAGGCCAGGAAATGCTCGCGGTCGCGCAAGGCGACGCCGCCGTCGCGCTGCATGCGCAGGTAGGCCTCGTTGATGAGGGCCGAGGTGTCCAGCAAGGTGTGGCGGCCGCCGCCCGACAGCCGCAGCCGCGCCAGGCGCTTGAGCTCGCGGTACAGCGCGGGGAACAGCTCGTGCACGGACTCCGGGCGGTCGTGCGTCTCCCGCGACGGCGTCGACTTCATGCAACCGAGTCTAGGCCAGGGCCAATGACGGTGGCAGCGTCGCGGCCATCGCGCCGGGGCAAGGGCCGGCGGCAGCGGTGGCGACGGGTGGGCCCAATCGAGCTGAGCGGTCATGCGGTGCGCCGGATGTTCATGACATGCGCCGCGTGTTCACGCCGCGCGCCGTGCGCGCACGATCTCGCGCAAGGCATAGGCCAGGTGCGGCAGCACGCGCTCCATCGCCGCCGCGCCCGCCGCGCGCATGGCGGGCAGCGCCGCCGTGTCCCACAGGCCCACGCGCTGCGGCAGCTCCAGCTCGATCGGCACCACCACCTTGCCCTGCGCGCGCGCCAGGTCCAGCCGCGCCTGCATCAGGTTGTTGATGAGCGCGGTGCTGACCTGGCCGAACAGCTTGGCCGGGCGGTTCACGCGCGCCGGCATGCGGCCCTCGAAGCCCAGCGCCAGCACCACGTCGGCGTCGTGGGCCATGGCCACCGGCAAGGGGTCGCTGATGACGCCGTCGACCAGCCGCTGGCCGTCGATCGACACCGGCGGAAAGATGAAGGGCACGGCCATGCTGGCGCGGATGGCGTCGACCAGCGGGCCGCGGCTGAGCACGGCGCGCTGGCCGGTCTCGGTGCGCGTGGCCACCACGCGCAGCGGGATCGCCAGCTCTTCCAGCCGCGCCGCGCCGAAGGCCTCGGCCACGCGCGCGGCGATGGCGTCGCCGCGGCGCAGCGAGAACTCGGGGCTGAAGCCGGCCAGCCGCGGCAGCAGCAGTTGCAGGTAGGCGCTCCAGCGGTGGCGGCGCGTGAGGTCGGGCGACCACAGGCGCACGGCCTTGGCCAGCGCGTCGTCGGCCGGCGTGCGCGCCGCCACCAGCGCGCCGAACAGCGCGCCCGAGCTGCAGCCGACCACGAGGTCGGGCGTCAGGGCCGCGCGCTCCAGCACCTCGGCCACGCCGATGGCCGCGGCGCTGCGCACGCCGCCGCTGCCCAGCACCAGGGCGATGCGCGGCCGGTAGGTGGCGCCGCGGCCGACCGCTTCGTTTCGATTCGATGGGTTCATCGGTTGCTCACCACGAGGCAGGCATTGCTGCCGCCGAAGGCAAAAGAGTTGGACAAGGCGTGCCGCCGTTCGCCCAAGGGCCGCGCGGCGCCGTACACCAGGTTCAGCGGCAGGTCGTCGGGCTCGCGCAGGTTGCGCGTGGCGGGGATGCGCTGTTGCTGCAGCGTGGCGATGACGGCGGCCAGCTCCAGCGCGCCGGAAGCGCCCAGCGCATGCCCGTGCAGCGACTTCGACGAGTACACCCAAGGCGCATCGCGCCCGGTGCCGAACACCTGCGCGATCGACTGCGCCTCGACGCCGTCGCCGACCACCGTGCCGGTGCCGTAGGCGTTGACGAGGCCGATCTCGTCGGGCGTGAGCCCGGCGTCCTGCAAGGCCAGCCGCATGGTGCGCGCCTGGCCCGACACGCAAGGCACGGTCCATTGGTGGGCGTCGGCGGCGGCGCTGTAGCCCTGCAGCACGGCTTGCACCGCGGCGCCGCGCTGGCGCGCGTGGTCCTCGTCTTCCAGCACGAAGAAGGCGGCCGCCTCGCCCAGCACCAGGCCGCCGCGGCGGGCGTCGAAAGGCCGGCAGGCGGTGGACGGGTCGTCGCCGCAAGGCGCCAGCAGGCGCAGCGCCTCCCAGGCCTTGAGCGTGCCGTCGGCGAACGGCGCCTCGGTGCCGCCGACCAGCGCCATGCGCAGGTAGCGGTGGCGGATGGCCTGCATCGCCTGGCCCAGCGCGACGGTGGACGATGCGCAGGCCGAGGTAATGGTCTGCGTGGCGCCGCGCAGCCCGAAGCGCATGCCCAGGCTGGCCGAGGTGGCGCTGGGCATGCAGCGCAGCAGCGTGGCGGCGGGCACGCGGCCGCTGGCCTGCAGTTGCGCGTGGCTGTGGCTGAGCGATTCGGCCGGCCCCGAGCTGTTGCCGGCGAACACCGCGCAGTCGTGCCAGGGGCTGTCGGGCTCGGCCGCCGCGGCGGGCGACCAGCCGGCAGCGTCCAGCGCGCGGCGGCCGGCCAGCCAGGCCAGTTGCACCGAGCGGTCGTTGCGCTGCTGCTCGGCATGGCTCAGCGCCGCCTGCCAGCCGCCGCCGACGCGCATGCCGGGCACCGGCGCCGCATAGCGGCTGTGCACGCGGTCGACCGGCGCGCCGGCGCCGAACAGCCCGCGGCTGAACTCGTCCATGCCGTGGCCGAGCGGTGTCGCCAGCCCGATGCCGGTGACGACGACGCGGCCCGCTGCGCGAGGGTGCCGCCGGCGGCGGCTGGATGTGGTGATGCTCATCGCTGCTGCCCCTCACTGCAGCCACAGGCGCAGCGTGGGGCGCCACGCCGGCTGCGCGTCTTCGCTGCTGCGCAGCCAGGCGCCCTGGCCGCTGACGGTGGCCACCAGCGCCAGACCGTGGTTGTGCTGCGGCTGGTCGATCCAGCGCTGCACCAGGTCGGCCGGCAGCGCCACCACGCGGGTGTCGGCTTCCGAGCCGATGGCGCCGTCGAGCGTCGCCGCCGGCCCGGCCTCCCAGTCGCTGCTGCCGCCGCCGGGCACGGGCCAGCGTTCGCCGGTGCCGGTGTTCGTCCAGCCGAAGCGCGCGTCGCCGGCGTTCCAGCCTTTGGTCAGCGCCTGCACGCTGAGCGCATGGCCGCTGCTGCCGCGGCGAAAGGTCAGCGCCAGCTCGGCGCGCTGCACGCGCCGGCCTTGCAGCGACGGCAGCGCGCCGAAGCGCAGGAAGCTGCGCACCTCGTAGCCGCCTTCGCCGTCGATGCGGTAGGCGCCCATCGCGGGGCCATCGGTCACCGCGGCGCGGGCGCCGCCGGTGCCGCCGGTGCCGCCGGCTGGTGGATGGCGGCTGCTGACCTCGACGTCGGTGACGCCGGCATAACCGTTCAGCCCTTGGCGCAGCACGAGCGAAGGGCCGGCCGCGCGGGCGGCCGCCGGCACGCGCTCGTCGCGCACCGCGCCGCCGCAGGCCGGCAGCAGCAACACGAATGACGAAGCAACCACGCCCAGCGGGCGTCGGATCGAAGTTTTCATCGGGTGGTGACCTTGGCAAGGCACCCGGCCGCCTCATTGCGATCGAGCCCTCGTGAAGTACCACGCAGTGCCGACGCCGATCGGGACAGGGGCGCTGAAACCTTTTGTCGGCGCGCGGCGCTGGTCCGCGGTTGCTCGCGCTTGCCCGCGGTTGCCCGCGCTTGTCCGCTTTCGCCGGCGCGCTGCGTGGAACGGGCCATGGCCTGCGCAAGACCCGCGTCGGCCGCTCAGGCTCTCAGGAGTTCACCATGCAAGAACACGCTTGGCTGCGCGATGGCGCGTGGCTGTCGCTGCGCCCGGTGCGCGCGGCCGATGCCGAGCCGCTGCGCCGGCTGATCATGGAGTTGCCGCCGCGCGAGCGGCGCTGGCGCTTCCACGGCGGCGTCAACGGCTTGTCGGCCGGCCACCTGCAGGCCCTGGTCGAGCCCGGGCCCGACCTGCTGGCCTGGGTGGCCAGCGCCGAAGGCCGCCTGGTGGCCGAGGTGCGCTGCGCGATCGACCGCGCCGGCGCCGCCGCCGAGCTGGCGGTGATGGTGACGCCCGCGTGGCGCCGCCGCGGCGTGGCGCGCTGGTGCGTGGCCGCCATCAGCGAGCGCTGCCGCCAACGCGGGCTGCGCTGGATCCACGGCAGCGTGCTGGCCGACAACGCGCCGATGCTGGCCCTGGCGCGGCGCGCCGGCTGCTACTGCGCGCCTTCGCGCGACGATGCCGCCGTCGTGACGGTCGAGCGTCGCTTGGCGTCCGTTCGATCGTGGCGTTAGCCCGCGCGAATGAGCGCGAACGAGCGTCAGCGCGGCGCGTACCAGGCGACGCCGGCCGCGTCGTCGCGCACGGTGGCTTCGCCGCGTTCGAGCAGCCAGTTCAGGTAGGCCAGCGCTTCGCCGGTGGCCAGCTTCAGCACGAACCAGTCGCCCAGGCCGCGGCCGAACAAGGCCTGCACGATGTCGATGGCGCGCTGCGGCGCGGCGGCCAGCGCCTGCCGCGTGCGATCCAGCGCCCGCCGGCGGCGCGCGGCCAGGCTGTCCAGCCGCGCGTGCAGGCCGCGGAACGGGTCGTCGTGCGCCGGCAGCACCAGCACGTCGTCGGCGATGGCGTGGCGCAGCTTGTCGAGCGAGCTCAGCCAGTCGTGCAGCGGGTCGGCGTGTGGTTCGGCCGGCAGCACCGAGACGTTGGACGACACCAGCGGCAGCGCCTGGTCGCCGGAGATCAGCAGCTTGAGCGCCGGGCAGTACAGGCAGGCGTGCTCGGGCGAATGGCCGTTGCCCACCACCACCTGCCATTCGTGCTGGCCGACGGTCAGGCGCTGGCCGTCCTGCAGGCGGCGGTGGCCTTCGGGCAGCGGCGAGGTGACCTTGCCGAAGCGGCCATGGCCCTGGCGCACCTGCGCCAGCGACGCTTCGTCCCAGCCGGCGCGGCGGTAGAAGGCCAGCACCGGCTCGGGCGCCTCGCGCTCGGCGTCGGCGACGTTGAGGCGCGCGCTCAGGTACTCGGTGCGCGTCATCCACAGCTCGCAGTTGGCGCGCCGGGTCAGCCAGCCGGCCATGCCGACGTGGTCGCTGTGCATGTGGGTGGCGAACACCCGCGTCAGCGGCTGGCCGTCGAGTGCGCCGTCGGCGGCGAGCAGCGCGTTCCAGGCGTCGACGCAGACCGGCGCGAACATGCCCGTGTCGACCACCGCCCAGCCGTCGCCGTCGCGCAGCGCCCAGCAGTTGATGTGCGCGGCCTTGGCCGCCGGCAAGGGCAGGCGCAGCCAGCGCACGCCGGGCGCCACCTCTTTGGCGGCACCGGTTGCCGGCGCCGGGCCGCAGGGGTAGCGCAGCAGCGCGTCGGCGCGCGGCGGGGTTGGAGACGATGCAGTGGTCGTGAGGGCGTCGACGGTCATGCTTCAGGCGGCGGGCGGCTGGGGCCCGTACTCGGCGCGCAGCGCGCGCTTGAGGATTTTGCCGGCCGCCGACAGCGGCAGTGCGTCGCGGAACTCCACCGTCTTCGGGCACTTGTAGCCGGCGATGGCTTCGTGGCAATGGGCGATCAGCTCGGCCTCACCGGCGGTGGCGCCCGGCCGGCGCACGACGATGGCGTGCACCGCCTCGCCCCAGCGCGCGTGCGGCACGCCGATCACCGCGCACAGCTCCACGGCGGGGTGGCGCAGCAGCACGGCTTCGACCTCGGCGGAATAGACGTTCTCGCCGCCGCTGACGATCATGTCCTTGAGGCGGTCGACGATGAAGAGGTAGCCGGCCTCGTCCATGGTGGCGCCGTCGCCGGTGTGCAGCCAGCCGCCGCGCAGCGCCTGCGCGGTTTCTTCCGGCTTGTTCCAGTAGCCGAGCATGATGTTCGGGCCGCGCACCACGATCTCGCCCACCGTGCCGCGCGGCACCTCGCGGTCGTCGGCGTCGACGATCTTCACCTCGACGCCGAGCGCGCAGCGGCCGACCGATCGCGACAGGCCGCTGCGGCGCGCCGCCTCGCCGTGGTTCTCCGGCGGGTTGCTCGACACGATGGGGCAGGCCTCGGTCAGGCCGTAGGCGTGCGACAGCTCGACCCACGGCAGTTGCGCGGCCATCTGCTCGACCATCGCCGCCGCGCTGGGCGCGGCGCCGTAGCCCAGGCGCTTCAGGCTGCGCAGGTTGCGCTTGGCAAAGTCGGGGTGGGCCAGCAGCGCCTGCACCATGGTCGGCACCATCACGGTGTCGTTGATCGCTTCGCGCTCGATGATGGCCAGCACCTCGCCGGGCTCGAAGGCGGCCACCACGGCCTGGCTCTCGCCGGCGATCAACTGCATCACCACGCGCCCCAGCGCGGCGATGTGAAACAGCGGCGCCACGTGCAGGTTGGTGCTGTTGCGCAGCGCCGGCATCTCGGCCAGCCGCTGGATGCTGGCCGACCACAGGTTCAGGTGCGACTGCATCACGCCTTTCGGAAAGCCCGTGGTGCCGCCGGTGTACATGATGCAGGCCAGGTCGTCGCCGCTGCGGTAGGCATCGGCCACCGGCGCGTGCGCGGCGATCAAGGCCTCGAACGACGCCAGGCCCGGCGGCGCTTGGCCGTCGCCGGCATGGATGGCGCGCGGCGCGTGCCGCGCCCGGGCGTCGATGGCGGCGAGCAGCGGCACGAAGGCGTCGTCGACGATCAGCAGCCGCGTGTCGCAGTCGTCGAGCGAGTAGACGATCTCGGCCACGCTCCACCGCGTGTTCACCGGGTTGAGCACGCCGCCGCCCCACCAGACGGCGGCGATGGTTTCGATGAAGCGGTCGGAGTTGAGCGCCAGGATGCCGACGCGGTCGCCGGCGCCCATGCCCAGCGCGCGCAAGGCGCCGGCCAGCCGCGCGACGCGGTCGACGAACTCGCGGTAGCTGCGGCGGCGCGCGCCGAAGATGGTCGCGATGCGATCGGGCGTCTGCTGCAGCGAGCGGTGCAGGGCGAGGGTGAGGGACATGCGACGCCTTCCCGCGAACGCTCACGGGCCCGGCAGGCGCAGCGCAAAGCGCGTCGGCGCCAACCGCCGCGGCAGCCTCGCCGTCATGGCAGTTCGTTGCGCGGGTCCTGGCGCAGCACCACCTTCCAGGCCTCGGTGGCGATCGGCGCGCGCTGCTCTTCCACCAGGTGCGCCAGCAGCCCGGCCGAACGCCCCACCAGCGACAGGCCGCGGGCGATCAGCGGGTCCAGCCCCATCGCGGCGACGATCGCGGCAATGGCGCCGACCGCATTCAGCGGCAGCTTCTTGTTCAGCTCGCCGGCCAGCGCGTCGCCGATGGCTTCCATCAGCCGCCAGTGCAGGCCGTAGTAGCCGTTGGCGCGCGACAGCTCGCGCAGGCTGGGCACGCGCGGGTCGCCGTTGACGTGGATCGGATGGCCGAGGCCGTAGATCGCGCGGCGCTCGCGCCGGTACTGCGCGACGACGGCGCGCGCCGCCTCGCGCACGGCTTCGTCGCCGGCGTCGGCGGGCAGCTCGCGGGCGGCGGCGATCAGCATCTCGGCGGCGTTCTGCATGGTGCCCAGGAACACGCTGCCGGCGCCCAGCAGCCCGGCCGCGACGGCGCCTTGCAGCGCCTCCGGCGCGCCGGCGTAGGTGAGGCGCGCCGACAGCGAACTCGGCGTGATGCCGTGGTCGGCCGTGGTCACCAGCAGCGCGTTGACCATGACCTTCTCGCGCGCGCTCGGCGCGCGCGCCAGCACGGTGTGGAAGATCATGTCGACGAAGTCGAACTTGCCGATGATCTCGGTGGCCAGGTTCAGGCCGCGCACCTTGATCTCGTCGATCGACGTGTAGCCGATGTCGGTCTTCAGCATTCGAAAGCCTCCTTGGATGCGGTGGTGAGGACGGCGTCGAGCGCCATGACGCCGAGGCCGCGCGCACGCACCGCCAGCGGGTTGACCTCCAGCTCCTCGATGTGCGCCGCGTGGCGGACGACGAAGTCGCTCAAGGCGACGAGCGCGGCCACCAGCGCCTCGATGTCGAAGGGCGGCTGGCCGCGGCGGCCAGCCAGCAGCGCGTGGCAGCGCGTCGCGCGCACCAGGGCCAGCGCAGAAGCCGGCGTCAGCGGCAGCAGCGCGCGGCTCACGTCCTTGAACAGCTCGACCGCCACGCCGCCGAGGCCGAAGGTGCACAGGTGGCCGAACACCGGGTCGCGCTGGATGCCGACCACCACTTCGACGAAGGGCTGGTCGAGCTGGGTCTCGACCAGCACGCCTTCGATCGCCGCCGCGCCTTGCGCGCGGCCGACGTCGGCGACGATGGCGTCGAACGCGGCCTTCGCCTCGGCGGCCGACCGCAGCCCCAGGCGCACGCCGCCGACATCGGTCTTGTGCGTGATGGTGGCGCTCAGCACTTTCAGCGCCACCTGCGGCGCGCCGAGGGCGGCGAAGGCGGCGGCGGCTTCGTCGGCGCTGCGCGCCAGCCTGGAGTCGGGCACCGCCACGCCGGCCTGCTGCAGCAGCCGCTTGGCGGCGGCCTCGGTCAGCGTGGTGGTGCTGGCCGGCGCCGGGCCGGCGCGGCCCAGCGGCTGCCATTGCGGGTCGTGGCCGGCCTGCCAGCGGCCGTGCTCGATGTAGCGGCCGATGGCCGCGACGGCATTGCGCACCGAGCGCATCGGCGCCAGGCCGCCGGCGATCAACGCCGCCTGGCCGGCGCCGCTGCGGTCGCTGATCCAGATCGGCAGCAGCGGCTTCTTCACGTCGGCCTGCACGCGCACCATGCTCTGCGCCATCAGCTCGGTGGTCTGGCGGTACTCCACGGGGATGGGCACCACCACCAGGCCGGTGTCGGGGTCGTCGGCGGTGGCCTTCAGCGTGGCGTAGGCGATCTCGGCGTTGACCAGCACCTCGGCCGTCACGTCGACCGGGTTGCCGATCGGCGCGTAAGGCGGCAGCCAGCGGCGCAAGGCGTCGAGCGTCGGCGGCGCCAGCTCCGACATCGTGAGCCCGGCGACGCCGATGCGGTCGGAGGTGAGGGCGCCGGTGCCGCCGGAGAAGCAGTACACGGCGATCTTCTCGCGCCCGCTGGGCCGGCCGCGCGCCAGCAGCGTGGCGGCGTCGACGGCTTCGTCGATGTCGTCGACCTCGACGATGCCCAGCTCGCGGAACACCGCGGCGTTGACCTCGGCCGAGCCGGTGATCGCCGCGGTGTGCGAGGCGGCGGCCTTGACGCCGTAGTCGGACTTGCCGACCTTGATGGCGACGATGGGCTTGCCGCGCCGCGCCGCGTGCAGCGCGGCGGCCATGAAGCGCGCGCCGTCGCGCACGCCTTCGATCACGGTGTAGATGACGCGGATGTCGGGCGCGTCGGCCATGTAGTGGATGTAGTCGCTGACCTCGAGGTCGGCCTCGTTGCCGCTGGAGCACCACAGCCCGCTGCCGACGCCGCGCGCCATCGCGCTTTGCATGAAGGCGCGGCCGAGGCCGCCGCCTTGCGTGGCCACGCCGATGGGGCCGGGCATGCGGTCCAGCCGGTAGGCCGGCGAGAAGCTCATGCCCAGGCGGCCGTTGATGTTGTTCAGCCCCGGGCAGTTGGGGCCGTAGATGCGCATGCCGCTGCGCTGCGCGATGGCGCGCATGCGCGCCTCGGCGTCGCGGCCGGCCTCGCCGAGTTCGCCGAAGCCGGACGTGAAGACGATGGCAAAGCGCGTGCCGATGCGGGCGCAGTCTTCCAGCGCGGCGATGGCCGCGCCGGCCGGCACGGCGACGATGGCGACATCGGGCGCGGCCGCCAGGTCGAGCACCGAGCGCAGGCAGGGACGGCCGGCCACCGCGTCGCGGCCGGGGTTGACCAGCGACAGCTCGCCGTGCCAGTCGGAATGGTCGAGCAGGTTCTCCAGCGTGCGCGCGCCGATGCTGTGGGGCTTGTCCGACGCGCCGACCAGCGCGATCGAGCGCGGCAGCACCAGGCGCGACAGGTCCTGGAACTCGATGGCGGCGGCCTGGCTCATGGGGCTAACGTCGCGTTTATCCGGCTGCCTGCTGCCGCCGCGCCAGCAGGCAGGTGGCGCCCAGTTCGCAGGCCACTTCGCCGCGCTGGTTGATGGCCTTGCGCATGAAGCGCACGATGCCGCGCTCGGGGTTGCGCGTCTCGCGCTGCTCGACGACCTCGATCTCGACGTGCAGCGTGTCGTCGATGAAGGTCGGCTTGGGGTACTTGATGGTGTTCTCCAGCACCCCGAACAGCGCGCCTTCCATCAGCTGGTTGACGATCGAGCGCGAGGTCAGCCCGGCCATGAACGAGGCGACCAGCATGCCGTGCGCGATGCGCTGGCCCATGATCGAGCGCTTGGCGTACTCGGCATCGACGTGCAGGCGGTTGAAGTCGCCGGTCAGCGCGGCGAAGGCGGCGACGTCGCCTTCGGTGATGGTGCGCGACGAGGTGGTGTAGCGCGTGCCGACCGGCAGGTCTTCCCAGAAGAGGGCCAGCTGGCCGACGTGCTCGACGAGGTTGCTCATGGCGGGTCTTTCGGGAGGGCGTGCTCAGGTGAGGGCGGAGATGCCGAGGATCTCGCGGCCGATGATCAGCGTCTGGATCTCGGTCGTGCCCTCGGGAATCATGCCGCCGCGGGTGTCGCGGAAGATGCGCTCGATCGGGTACTCGGTGGCATAGCCCATGCCGCCGTGCACCTGCAGCGCGAGGTTGGCCACCTCGTGCGCGGCCTCGGTGGCGTAGAGCTTGGCGACCGAGGTCTCCAGCCGCGCCGGCTGCCCGGTCTGCATGGCGCGCGCGGCGCGGTAGCCCAGCGCGCGCGCGGCCTGCGTCTTCATCGTCATCTCGACGATGTGCTTCTGGATCAGCTGGAAGCTGGCGATCGGCCGGCCGAACTGCCGGCGGTCGAGCGCGTAGCGCGTCGACAGGTCCAGCGCGCATTGCGCGGCGCCCACCGCGCCCATCGCCACGTTGAGGCGGCCGAAGTTCAGGCCGATGAGGATTTGCTTGAGCCCCTGGCCTTCCTGCCCCAGCAGGTTGGCCGCCGGGATCTCGGCGTCGTCGAAGCTGAACGCCGCCGTGCCGGTGGGGCGCACGAACATGGTCTCGACCGGCTTCACGTCGAAGGCGGTGTGCGCCTTCTCCACCAGGAACAGCGAGAGCCCGCCATCGCACTGCGCGCTGAAGGTGCGCGCGACGACGATGCCGAAGTCGGCGAACAGCCCGCCGGTGACCCACAGCTTGGCGCCGTTGAGCACGTAGCGGTCGCCGCGGCGGTCGGCGCGGGTCTTGATCTCGGCGACGTTGGAACCGACGTCGGGCTCGGAGATCGAGACGAAGGCGCGGCGCCGGTTGTGCAGCAGCGGGCGCATGAAGCGCGCCTTGTGCTCTTCGCTGCCGTAGGCGTCGATCAGGCCGGCGACGATGTTCAGCGTGTTGACGATGACGCGCAGCGACAGCCAGCAGTAGCCCAGCTCTTCCATCATCACCGCCCAGGTCGGGTGGTCCAGGCCCAGGCCGCCGGCCGCCTCGGGCAAGGTGCCGCCGAGGTAGCCGAAGTCGGCCAGGCCGTCGAGCACCTCGTAGGGGAAGCGCTTGTCGGCCTCGGCGCGCTGGATCAGCGGCGCCACCTCGCGCTGCAGGTAGCGGCGGATGTGCTCGCGCATCAGCACCTGCTCGGGCGTGAGCCCGTCGACGTCGACCGCGTCAGCCATGTCAGCCATAGCGGCCGCCGGTGACGTACAGCGTGGTGCCGGTGATGTAGCGCGCGTGCTCCGACGCCAGGAAGGCGACGGCGCCGGCCACGTCGCCGGGCTGGCCGGCAAACGGCACGAGGTTCTTGGCCTTGACGTTTTCAACGATGGTGTCGAAGTTGGGCAGGCTCTTGATGTAGTCGGTCTCGATGAAGCCGGGGGCGATGGCGTTGACCGTGACGCCCTTGCGTCCCTGCTCCATGGCCAGCGCGCGCGTGAAGCCGACGATGCCGGCCTTGGCCGCCGAGTAGTTGGCCTGCCCGGGGTTGCCGAACAGCGCGCGCGAGCTGATGTTGACGACGCGGCCCCAGCCGTTCTCGTGCATCAGCGGCAGCGCGGCGCGGCAGCAGTGGAAGGCGCCTTTCAAGGTGACGTCGAGCACGAGGTCCCAGTCGGCCTCGTCCATCTTCAAGAGCGTGCGGTCCTTCACCAGGCCGGCGTTGTTGACGAGCACGTCGACGCGGCCGAAGGCCTCGCGCGCGGCCGCCACCATCTGCCGCACCGGCGCTTCGCGGCGCACGTCGCAGGCGGTGCCGATCGCGCGGCCGCCGGCGGCGACGATCTGCGCCGCGGTGGCGGCGGCGCCGTCGCCGTCGAGGTCGGTGATGACCACCGCCATGCCTTCGCGCGCCAGGAAGCGCGCGGTCTCGGCGCCGATGCCGCGTGCCGATCCGGTGACGATGGCGACGCGGTTCTGCAAGCCCAGGTCCATGGCATCTCCTTTGCGTTCAACTGGGTGTGGGGGCTTCGTCCAGCAGGCCCGCGCACACCGCGCGCAGCGCCTGTTCGCGCGGCAGCAGGCCGAGCAGCGCCTTGCCCAAGGCCGAGGCGTGCAGCGACACGCGCTCGCCGAACACGCCCATGGTGCGGCTGGTGCCGGGAACGATGGCAGGCATGGTGCGAAAAGGGCTTGCCACTACGAATAGTCGGATTAGTATACGAATCATCGTAGTCTAGTCAAACAGTTTTCTGCGCGATGCGCCGCCCAAACGCGTTGCCGATCATCGAAGGAAACCGCCCATGAGACGACGCTCGGTCCCGTTCATCGCTGGGCTGCCCGCGCTGCTGTTGGTGGCCGCGGCGCTGCTCGGCGCGCCGGTTGTTCAAGCACAAGCGCAAGCACAAGCACCAGCGCAGACGCCAGCGCCGCCCGCCTACCCGGCGCGCACGGTCACGCTGGTGGTGCCGGGGCCGCCGGGCGGCATCACCGACCAGCTGGGCCGGCTGGTGGCCGCGAAGGTCGGCGAGCAACTCGGCCAACAGGTGCTGGTGGACAACCGGCCGGGCGCCGGCGGCAACCTGGCGCAGGAAACGGTGGCCCATGCCGAGCCCGACGGCTACACGCTGCTGATGGGCACCCAGGGCACGCAGGCGACCAACCAGTACCTCTACAAATCGCTGCGCGTCGACCCGGCGAAAGACTTCGTCGCGGTGCACGGCCTGATCTCGATTCCCAACGTGCTGGTCGTCAACGGCGCCAAGCCCTGGCGCAGCGTGCGCGAGCTGGTCGACGACGCCAGCCGCAACCCGGGCAAGCTGACCGCCTCGTCGGCCGGCAACGGCACCGGCACGCACCTGGCGCTGGAGCTGTTCCAGACGGTGGCCGGCGTGAAGATCCTGCACGTGCCGTACAAGGGCAGCGCGCCGTCGATCAACGACCTGCTCGGCGGCCAGGTCGACCTGAGCTTCGACTACGCCGTCAGCACGCTGGGCCACATCCAGGCCGGCAAGCTGCGCGCGCTGGCCGTCACCGGGCCCACGCGCCTGGCCGCGCTGCCGCAGGTGCCGACGATCGCCGAGATGGGCTATCCGCAGGCCGAGTCGACCTCGTGGATCGGCCTGTTCTTCCCGGCGCGCACGCCGGCGGCCATCGTCGAGCGCTGGCAGGCCGCGGTGGCCCGCGTGCTGGTCGAGCCGGCCGCGGTGGAAGCCATCGCCCGCATGGGCGGCACGCCGCTGCTGCTGTCGGGCGCGCGCTTCGAGAGCTTCGTGCAGGCCGAGCGCAGCAAGTGGCGCGCGACCATCGAGCGCTCTGGTGCCAAGATCGATTGAATCGATCGAACCACCGAGCAAGGACTCGACATGCACATCCTGACCGACGAACGCCAGCTCATCCGCGACGCGGCCCGCGAGTTCACCATGAAGCGCGTGCTGCCGCTGGCCAACCGGCTGGACCCGGAGAAGGGCGCGATCCCACGCGAGCTGATCGACGAGATGGCCGAGCTGGGCTACTTCTCGATCCTCATCCCCGAGGCGTACGGCGGCCTCGGCCTCGGCGCCTACGAATACTGCCTGGTGGCCGAGCAGCTGGCGCGCGGCTGGATGAGCGTGGCCAGCCTGATCGCGCGCGGCAACGGCCTGATCGGCGCGCTGAAGGCGTTGTCGCCGCAGAAGAAGGCCGAAGTCCTGCCGCGCATGGCGCGCGGCGAATGCCTGGGCGCCTTCGCGCTGTCGGAGCCGAACGCCGGCTCCGACGTGGCCAACATCACCTGCCGCGCGGTGCGCGTCGGCGACGAATGGGAGATCACCGGCGCCAAGTACTGGTGCACCTTCGCCGACCAGGCCGACTTCATCCTGGTGTTCGCGCGCACCGATCCGGCGGTGGACGCGCGCGCCCGCCACCGCGGCATCAGCGCCTTCATGGTCGAGAAGCCGCGCGGTGAACTGCCGGCCGGCTGCCAGGGCAGCGCGATCCCGAAGATCGGCTACTACGGCTGGACGACCTGGGAGCTGGCCTTCGACCGCTGCCGCGTGCCGGCGGCCAGCATGGTCGGCGAGGAAGGCCGCGGCTTCTACCTGGCCACCGCCGGGCTGGAGACGGCGCGCGCGCACACCGCGGCGCGCTCGATCGGCCTGGCCCAGGGCGCGCTGGAAGACGCGATCCAGTACGCCAAGGATCGCAACCAGTTCGGCCGCGCCATCGCCGAGTTCCAGGCCATCCGCTTCAAGCTGGCCACCATGGCCACCCACACCGAAGCGGCGCGCGCGCTGCTGTACGCGGTGTGCGAGCGCATCGACCAGGGGCAGCGCTGCGACACCGAGGCGGCGATGGTCAAGCTGTTCGCCAGCGAGATGAGCGAGCGCGTCACCAGCGAAGGCCTGCAGATCCACGGCGGTGCCGGCTACACCACGCACTTCGCCGCCGAGCGCTACTGGCGCGACGCGCGGCTGACCAAGATCTTCGAGGGCACCTCGGAAATCCAGCAGCGCATCGTCTCCGACGCGCTGCTCGGCAAGGGGGCGCGGTGAGCGCTGGCCGGGCCCATGCGGGCGAAAGCTCGTGCCTGATCCCCATGGCAAGGAGAGATCGATGAACCGAACCCTGCGCGCGGCACTGCTTGCCGTCCTCGGCCTCGGCGCCGCGCTGGCGCAAGCGGCTTTCCCCGACAAGCCGGTGCGGCTGGTCGTGCCGCAACCGGCGGGCGGGCCGACCGACATCGTCGTGCGCATCGTCGCCGAAGGGCTGCAGAAGGCCTGGGCGCAGCCGGTGATCGTCGAGAACCGGCCGGGCGCCAGCGGCGCCATCGGCACCGATGCCGTGCTGAAGAGCGCGGCCGACGGCTACACGCTGCTGGCGCAGTCGCCCATCATGCTGGCCACCGAGTTGAACCGGCCCTCGGTCAACTACCGCACGCTGCGCGACTTCGTGCCGGTGTCGACCGTGTTCACCACCGGCGTGATCTTCTGCGCCAGCAACGCGGCCACGCAGGGCGGGCTCAAGGACATCCTCGCCTGGGCCGCGGCGCACCCGGGCGAGCTGAGCTACGGCTCGCACGGCGAGGGCACGTCCACCCACTACATGGGCGAACGGCTGAGCCGCGACACCAAGCTGCCGATGAACCACGTGCCCTACGCGGGCGAGGCGCCGATCCTCACCGCGTTGATGGGCGGCCACGTGCAGGCCGGCTTCGTCAGCGCGCTGGGCGCCAAGAAGGTGGCCGAGTCGGGGCGTGCGCGCATGGTGGCGATCGCCAGCCCGGCGCGCTCGAAGGTGGCGCCCGAGGTGCCCACCTTCCAGGAGCTGGGCCTGCAGGGCTTCGACCGCACGAGCTGGGTGATGCTGATGGCGCCGGCCGGCACGCCCGACGCGGTGACCCAGCAAGTGGCCAAGGCGGTGGATGCCGTGGTGCACCGGCCCGAGGTGCAGAAGCGCTTCATCGAGCTGGGCGTCGAGGCCGCCGGCGGCACGCCCGCCGACGCGCTGAACCGCCTGCAAGGCGACTACGCCTACTGGAACAAGCTCATCAAGGAGTTCGGCGTGCTGGCCAAGTGAGGCCGGCCGCGCATCACATCGACAGGGTGCCGCCGCATGAAGTTGCTCGAAGACCAGTGATGATCGACCTCGAACCGAGCCCCGAGCAGGCCGCCTTCCGCGACGAGGTGCGCGCCTTCATCGACGCGCGGCTGCCCGACGAGATTCGCCATTGCCTGCGCCGCATCCACGCGCTCGACCAGTGGTTCGGCGACGCTGACGCGCAGGCCGCCCGGTCGGCGGCGATGGGCGCCTGAACGGCCGGCGCGCTGGGTAGCATGCGGGCTGCCGCGGACCTTGCCACACCCACGACACGTCCACCACATGCCCACCCACATCCCGGCCGCCGAACGCACGCTGGCCGTCTTCGAGATCTTCGCGCGCGAAAAGCGCGAGCTGTCCAACTCCGAGATGGCGCGCCTGCTCGACGTGGCCGAGAGCAGCAGCTCGGACCTGCTGTTCACGCTGCACAGCCTGGGCTACCTGATGCGCACGCCGCGCACGCGGCGCTTCTACCCGACCGCGCGCATGTTCGAGGCGGCGCGCCGCATCGCCGAGAACGACCCGCTCAGCGGCGTGGCGCGCGAGGCGGTTGAGCAACTCGTCGACAAGACCAACGAGAGCGCCTTCTTCGGCGTGCTGGAGGCCGACGCCGTCAAGGTGGTGGCCACGCAGGCCAGCCGCAACCCGCTGCGCTACATCCTCGAAGTGGGCGAGCGCGTGGCCGCGCATGCGTCGGCGCTGGGCAAGTCCTTGCTCGGCCTGCTGCCGCCCGAGGCGCTGGCGCCGCGCGTGCAAGGCCTGCGGCTGGGCGCCGTGACGCCGCGGACGATCACCAGCGCGAAGGCGCTGATCGCCGACATCGAGCGGCAGCGCCAGCTCGGCTGGTACGAAGCGACGGGCGAGGGCACCGACGGCGTCAGCGGCCTGGCGGTCTCGGGCTGGCTGGGCGACCAGGCGGTGGCCGTCTCGTTGGCCGGGCCCACCGAGCGCGTGCAGTCGCAGCGCGGCGCCTACGTCAAGGCGCTGGAGGACGTGCGCGGCGCGCTGCTCGGTGGCGGCTGACGTGATGCGGTGAGGGGACGCCGGGCCCGGGCGCGAATCAAGGCGTCGACGATTCACGACAACGATGGTTGACGGCGGCCGCGGCTTGCCGCACAGTCGCGGCCTTCTTTGTTCCACTACTCATGGAGGCCACGATGAAGACCCAAGATCTTGCCCGTTGTGTGGCCTTCGCTGCTTGAGCTTCTTTCGAGCACTGCCGCTCGCATCGCATTGAGCTGACAGCCGCCGCACGCCCTGCCGTGCGGTCGATGATTCCCTCAGTCCCGGTCTGACGGGCCGTGGCCTCGCAAGGCCGCGGCGAACGCCACCCCCTCATTCGTCGATGAGCCCCTGCGGCCGCGTGCGCGGCCGCAGGCTGGGCCGCGCTTCGCGCGCGGCCGTCGAACGCCGTGGACTGCGATGATCCAAACCCTGGACTTGCAGCGGCTGGCCGCGATCGGCCTTTCGCCGCTGATGCTTCAACACCTGGCGCGGCACGAGCTGCCCGCCGAAACGAGCGCATCGCTGATGCGCGTGACCGAGGTGCAGCGCGACGCGCTGCAGCTTCACGACGGCCACCGCGAGTGGCCGGCGCGGGCGCTGCCGGCGCTGCTGCAGACGCTGGTGGCGCAAGACGATGCGCTGGCCGTCGGCGACTGGCTGCTGGCCCGCCGCAACGCCTTCGGCGAGTGGTGGGCCGAGCAGCGGCTGCCGCCGCTGACGCAGCTGGCGCGCCGCCAGCACGACGGGCGCGACAAGGTCAGCCGCGCCGTGATCGTCAGCAATGTCGACACCGCCTTGCTGGTGATGGGCCTCGACCTCGACTTCAACCCGCGCCGGCTGGAACGCTACCTGGCCGCCGTGCGCGTGGCCGGCGTGTCGGCCGTGGTGGTGCTGACCAAGGTCGACCTGTGCGCCGATGCGGCCGTCCGCTTGCGCGAGCTGCAACCGCTGCTGCCGGCCGACGGCGCGCTGCTGGCCGTCGACGCGCGCGATGGCGCGGCCGTGCGCCTGGCGCTGCAGCCCTGGCTGGGCGCCGGCCGCACGCTGGTGCTGCTGGGCTCGTCGGGCGCGGGCAAGAGCACGCTGACCAATGCCTTGCTCGGCCAGGCCGTGCAGGACACCGGCGGCACGCGCAGCGCCGACGGCCGCGGCCGCCACACGACCACGGCGCGCTCGCTGCACACCACGCCCGAAGGCGCCTGCATCATCGACACGCCGGGGCTGCGCACGCTGCGGCTGGACAGCGAATCGGGCGACGTCGACGCCGTCTTCGACGACATCGCGCGGCTGGCGCCGATGTGCCGCTTCCGCGACTGCCGCCACGACGACGAGCCCGGCTGCGCCGTGCGCGACGCGGTGGCGCCTGAACGCCTGCGCAACTACCGCAAGCTGCTGCGCGAGACCGAGCGCGACACGCAGACGGCGCTGCAGCGCAAGAGCCAGCTCGCGCTGTGGAAGCAGCGCAGCCGCCAGGTGCGGGCGGTGCTGCGGGCGAAGCGGGGGTGACGAGAGGTCCGAAGATGGCGAGACGGCATCGGCCTGCGGGGCTAGGGTTGCGGCAACGTCGAGGAGACGACGTTGCATCGTTCAGCCAAGGCAAGACCCTACGGGGTCGTCAGCCCTGACCGGCGTCGGCAACTGACAGGCCTGGAATTCGTGCAGGGTCTTGCCAACGGGAGCCATCCGCGCCGAAGGAAGAGTCCTCAGCGGCGGTCGCCGCGTGGGTACCGCGGACGGGCGGGTGACCGATGGCCAAGGCCGCCTCGTCGCTCACGGCACGACGACCTGTCTCATCTTCGAGGCTTCTGCGCCTTGAAGCGACAAGGCGAGCAGCCAACGGGGCTCGGCTCAAGCCTCCTGCACCAGCGCATCGCGCCGGGATAACGCCGGAAACCAGCGCCACCACAGCGCGGCGACCACGCAGGTGCCGATGCCGCCGAGCAGCACCGAGCCCACCGGCCCCAGCCAGGCGGCGGTGGCGCCCGACTCGAACTCGCCCAACTGGTTGCTGGCGCCGATGAACACCGAGTTGACGGCGCTGACGCGGCCGCGCATGGCGTCGGGCGTTTCAAGCTGCACCAGCGTCTGGCGGATCACCACGCTCACCATGTCGGCCGCGCCGCCCAACCCCAGCGCCGCCAGCGACAGCCAGAACGAGGTGGACAGCCCGAAGACGATGATGGTCAGCCCGTAGAAGGCCACGGCGCCCAGCAGCCAGGCGCCGGTGCGGCGGTGGATGGGCCAGCGTACCAGCAGCACCGACATCAGCAGCGCGCCCACCGCCGGCGCGCCGCGCAGCAGGCCCAGGCCCGCGGGGCCGACGTGCAGCACGTCCTTGGCGTAGATGGGCAGCAGCGCCGTGGCGCCGCCCAGCAGCACCGCGAACAGGTCCAGCGAGATGGCGCCCAGCACCACCTTGTGGCCGGCCACGAAGTGCAGCCCGGCCAGCAGCGTGCGCCAGCCGGGCGCCTGGCGTGGCGGCGGCTCGTGCTCGTAGCGCACGCCGCCGGCCACCAGCGCGGTGGCCAGCACGAAGAGGGCGGCGCAGGTGGCGTAGGTCACCGTCGGCCCGGCCACGTACAGCAGCCCGCCGACCGCCGGCCCGGCGATGATGGCGGCCTGCATGCCGCTGGAGCTGAAGGCCAGCGCGCGCGGCAGCAGCGCGGGCGGCACCAGGCAGGGCGTCAGCGCCTGCTGGGTGGGCATCTGGAAGCTGCGCATCACGCCCAGCGCCACCGACACGGCCAGCAGCCAGTGGCGGTCGAGCTGGCCGCTGGCCGTGCCCAGGCACAGCACGAGGCCGATGACGACCTGCACGCCCAGGCACAGCGAGAGCAGCCGCGCGCGGTTGAAGCGGTCGATCAGATGGCCGGCCGGCAGCACCAGCGGGATCGACGGCAGGAACTGCAGCAGCCCGACCAGGCCCAGGTCCCAGGCCGAGCCGGTGAGGTCGTACATCTGCCAGCTCAGCGCCAGCATCAGCATCTGGTTGCCGGCGGTGCCGGCCAGGCGGGCCACCCACAGCAGCATGAAGGAGCGGTGGGAGAAGAGGTCGCGCGTGCTCAAGATGGCGGGTGGTCGGCGGCCGCAGCGGCCTGCAGCGCCAGCAGTTCGTCGGGGTGGAAGCCGGCGTCGCGCCGCGCCGCCAGGTTGAAGGGCGGCTGCAGCCTCGGCGCGCGGTATTGCCGCGCCAGCAGCGGGTAGTGGGCCAGCGGGTCGAGCCCGCGCTGCGCGCAGGCCCAGGCGTACCAGCGGTTGCCGATTGCCACGTGGCCGACCTCGTCGCGCAGGATCACGTCGAGGATGGCCACCGCGCGCTGGTCGCCGGCCTGCGCCAGGCGCGCCTGCATCGGCGGCGTGGCGTCGAGCCCGCGCGCTTCCAGCGTGCGCGGCACCAGCGCCATGCGGGCGACCAGGTCGCCCTGCGTGCGCTGCGCCATTGCCCACAGGCCGTCGTGGGCGTCGAAGTCGCCGTAGTCGTGGTCGAGCGTCTGCAGGTGTGCGCGCAGCAGGCCGAAGTGCACGGCTTCCTCGGCGGCCACGCGCAGCCAGTCGCGGTAGTAGTCGGCCGGCAGGCCGGGGAAGCGCCAGGCGGCATCGAGCGCCAGGTTGATGGCGTTGAACTCGATGTGCGCCACCGCGTGCAGCAGCGCGGCACGCCCGGCGGCGGTGAAGGGCGAACGGCGCGGCAGCGCCGCCGGGTCCACGAGGCGCGGCCGCGCCGGCCGGCCGGACGCGGCGGCGGGCTCGTCGAGCACCGCATCGGCATCGAGCGCCGCGTGGCCGGCGCGGCAGCCGTCGAACAGCGCCTGCGCCGCGGCCGCCTTGGCGGCGGGATCGGCGATGCACAAGGCCTCGCGGGCGAGCCGGCGCAGTTCCATTCCTACAATTGTCGACGATCAACACATCGGGGAGAGCGGCCCTTGGGCATCTACCGTCTGGGTGAACACGCGCCGCGGGTGGCCGCCTCGGCCTGGGTGGCCGACAACGCCACGGTGATCGGCCGCGTCGAGCTGGCCGAAGGCGCCAGCGTCTGGTACGGCTGCGTGCTGCGCGGCGACAACGACTGGCTGCGCATCGGCCGCAACTGCAACGTGCAGGACGGCAGCGTGCTGCACACCGACGGCGGCATCGAGCTGCTGGTGGGCGAGGGCGTGACCATCGGCCACCAGGCCATGCTGCACGGCTGCAGCATCGGCGACGGCAGCCTGATCGGCATCCAGGCGGTGGTGATGAACCGCGCGCGCATCGGGCGCCACTGCATCGTCGGCGCCGGCGCGCTGGTGACCGAGGGCAAGGAGTTCCCCGACGGCTCGATGATCATGGGCTCGCCGGCCAAGGCGGTGCGCGCGCTGCGGCCCGAGGAGATCGCGCGCCTGGCCGGCGGCGCCGCGCACTACGTGCAGCAGGCGCTGCGCCACCGCACGCAAAGCGAGCGCATCGGCTGATGTCGGAGCTGCACAAGTTCCTGTTCGACGGCCTGCCGGTGCGCGGCATGCTGGTGCGGCTGACCGAGGGCTGGACCGAGGCGCTGCGCCGCCGCGAGACGGCGGGCGCCCAGCCGGCCGAGGTGCGCGCGCTGCTCGGCGAGATGGCCGCGGCGGCGGTGCTGATGCAGGCCAACATCAAGTTCAACGGCGCGCTGGTGCTGCAGATCTTCGGCGACGGGCCGGTCAAGCTGGCGGTGGCCGAGGCGCAGCCCGACCTGTCGTTCCGCTGCACCGCCAAGGTGGTGGGCGAGGTGCCGGCCGGCGCCCGGCTCGAAGCGCTGCTCAACGTGCACGGCAACGGCCGCTGCGCGATCACGCTCGACCCGCAGGAGCGGCTGCCCGGCCGCCAGCCCTACCAGGGCGTGGTGCCGCTGCACGGCGACCGGCGCGAGCCGCTGCAGCAGGTGTCGGCCGTGCTGGAGCACTACATGCTGCAGTCGGAACAGCTCGACACGCGGCTCGTGCTGGCGGCCGACGACCAGGTGGCCGCCGGGCTGCTGATCCAGCGGCTGCCGGTGCAGGGCGCGGCCAACCTGGAAGCCGCCGAGCGCAACGAAGACCTGATCGGCTTGTCCGAAGGCTACAACCGCATTGCGCTGCTGGCCGGCACGCTGACGCGCGAGGAACTGCTGTCGCTGGACGCGCAGACGCTGCTGCACCGCCTGTTCTGGGAGGAGCGGCTGACGCGCTACGAACCGCTGCAGCCGCGCTTTGCCTGCCGCTGCTCGCGCGAGCGCGTGCGCGGCATGCTCTTGGGACTGGGCCGCGCCGAGAGCGAAGGCCTGATCGCCGAGCGCGGCCTGGTCGAGGTGGGCTGCGACTTCTGCGGCCTGCAGTACCGCTTCGACGCGGTCGACGTCGGCGAGATGTTCACCTCGGCGCACCGCCAGCAGCCGGGCTCCAGCAGCGTCAACTGACGGCGGCCGGCAGCCGCGGCCGCAGCACGCCCAGCGCCGCCTGCAGCCGCGCCGGCCCCTGGCCGTGCACCACCGAGTAGGCGATGCCGCCTTGCGCCAGCAGCAGTCGCAGCCGGTCGTCGACCGGCTCGCGCACGTGGGGGCCGCTGCGCACGAAGCCGTCGGCGATCCACGGCAGGTCGAGCGCGGTCACCAGCGTCAGGCCGCAGCCGCGCGCGTGCAGGGCCAGCGCCTCGGCGTCGAGCGAATCGTCGCCGAACACGGTGTGGCTGTAGACCGCCGTCATCAGCGCGGTGGTGTCGCACACCACCACGTCGTGGCCTGGCGCGGCGGCTTCGATCAGCGCCGTCTGGCGGCGCGCGATGGCGCGCTGCTCGTCGCGGCGCGGCGTGCGGCCTTCGGCCTCGCACCAGCCGCGCAGGTATTCGGGTACCCAGGCGGCGGCCAGGCCGGTGGTCTGTGCCAGGTGATCGGCCAGCGCGCGGGCGAGCGCGGTCTTGCCGGTGCTCTCGGCGCCGACGATGCCCACCACCAGCGGCGCGCGCCGCGGCGCTTCAGCCATGGGCGGCCCCCGCGCGCTCCAGCTGCAGCCAGGCGCGCCAGCCCACCACCGAGAGCACGGCGAACAGCGCGTACAGCAGCACCGTCAGCCACAGCCCCTTCACCGCGAACAGGCCGATGCTGACGACGTTGACGAACAGCCATACGGGCCAGTTCTCCACCCGCTTGCGCGCCAGCAGCAACTGGCCGGCGATGCTGGCCACGGTGGGCAGCGCGTCGAGGAAGGGCACGTCGCTGTCGGTGGCGTGGCGCAGCAGCAGGCCCACCAGCGGCCAGGCGGCGGCGGTGGCGACCAGCACGCGCCAGCGCTGCGCCGGCCGCAGGCGGTGCACGCGCAGGCCGCTGCCGTCGCTTTCATGGCCGTGCAGCCACTGCCACCAGCCCCAGCCGGCGGCGGCGACGAAGATCAGCTGCAGTCCGGCCTCGCCGTAGAGCCGGCTGTGCAGGAACAGCACGCCGTACAGCAGCGACGAGGCGATGGCCAGCGGCCAGGCCAGCGGGTGCACGCGCAGGTTGCGCTCCACCATCCACAGCGAGAGGCCGAAGGCCAGCAGCTCCAGCCCGGTGACCGGGCTGCCGAGCAGCGTGAACCAGGGCCTGAGCGCGGCGTCGAGCAACGGTGTTCAGCGCCTGGTCACCTGCACCAGGATCTCGTTGGGGCGCACCATGCCCAGCTCGGCGCGCGCCTTCTCTTCCACCATCTCCAGGCCTTCCTTGAGGTCGCTGACCTCGGCCAGCAGCCGCGCGTTGCGCGCGCGCGCGGCGTCGTTGGCGGCCTGCTGCTCGTTCAGCTGCGAGCGCAGGCTCATCACGTAGGGCAGGCCGCTCTTGCCGACACTCAGGCCGCCCAGCACCAGCGCCAGCAGCAGCGCCAGCGTCGCGTTGAGCAGCTTGAGGCCCATGCGCCGTACCTCAGCGCAGGTTGTAGAAGGCCGCGCGGCCGGGGTAGCGCGCCACGTCGCCCAGGTCTTCCTCGATGCGCAGCAGCTGGTTGTACTTGGCGACGCGGTCGCTGCGGCTCATCGAGCCGGTCTTGATCTGGCCGGCATTGGTGCCCACCGCGATGTCGGCGATGGTGCTGTCCTCGGTCTCGCCGCTGCGGTGGCTGATCACCGCGGTGTAGCCGGCGCGCTTGGCCATCTCGATGGCCGCGAAGGTCTCGGTCAGCGTGCCGATCTGGTTGATCTTGATGAGGATCGAGTTGG
>Ga0102832_1000631_pt1 | contig 45220 bp, 39 predicted proteins | sample EBPBio282013_DNA_FD_88942 | JGI IMG/M metagenome (GOLD analysis project Ga0102832, IMG submission 88942) | Wastewater treatment Type I Accumulibacter community from EBPR Bioreactor in Madison, WI, USA - Reactor 2_5/28/2013_ DNA (Illumina Assembly) | ecosystem: Engineered > Bioreactor > EBPR >... | reverse complement strand
ATCAAGGCCTCCTTCGAGCCGTTCTATGAGGAGTCGTTCTCGACCCCGACCGAGCCCAACGTGCTGGCAACGATGGAGCACGACCTCATGGCGGCCGGGGTGCTGTCGCTGCCCGAGATGGAGGCGGCCGTGGCAGCGCTGCTGTCGGAGGACCCGGCGCAGCAGTCGGTGCTCTACGGCAATCTCGAGCCTGCAGTCGGGCGGTTCGCGGCGTTGGAGGAGGAGAAGGCTGACGAGTTCCGTAGGACGCTGGAGCACTTCTGCCGGGCGTACGCGTTCGTCGCTCAAGTGATGCCTTGGGCCGACACCGACTGGGAGCGACTGTTCCTCTACGGGCGGCTGCTGCTGTTGGAGCTGCCTCCAGGGGAGAACGGCCCGATGCCGCAGATCTCCAAGTCGGTGCAGCTGACCCACCTGCGAATCGCGGTCACCTCGGAGGCGGCGATCGAGCTCGCCGGCTCGGACGAGCCGGGCGTTGCGCTGCCTGGTGACGGCAAGGGTCCGGCGACCGAGCCTGTGCTCGACAAGCTGTCCGCCCTGATCTCGGCGATGAACGACAAGTACGGCGCCGACCTCGGCGAGGCCGACAAGGTCTGGGTCGACCAACAGTGGGTCGTGGTCAAGGAGGACGACGAGATGCGCGAGGTCGCTCTCAACAACGACCGCAGCCAGTTCGAGATGGTGATGGAGCAACGGGTCAAGGACCTACTCATCGAGCGGCACGACAAGAACGGCGTGCTCTTCGACATGTTCTTCTCTAACCCCGACTTCCAGGTCTCGCTCGTGCGGTACCTGGCCGGCACCTACGACGAGTTCCGCAAAGAAGCGGTCTCGTGAGTCTCGGAAGGCGTACATGACTCGACACCCGGAGCCAGCGTGGCTCGACTCCCTCCTTCGTGGTGATCTGACCCCGGAAGTGCCGGTGGCGCCCGCTGGTATGCACGGAGACGAACATCGCGGCTCCCCCGCGATGGCTGAAGTTGCCTGCGTGGCTGCGCTAAGCGGAAGGGCGCCCTCCGAGGTCGTCAAGCTTCTGGACCCGACCGTGGGCCGCGGCGTCATGCTCCAAACCATCTCGCGAGGCCTGGCATCTATGGGATCCGAAGTGCACGCGATCGGTATCGACATCAACCAAGAGGCCATCGAGTCGACCCTTGTATCCATCGGAGCCAATCCAGTGGGATGGACTCCCAGGCTGGGCAACATCTTGACCGACGACGTCGTGCCCTATGCCGGCATGGATCTCGTCGTCTCAGAGCCACCTTGGGGTATCGGCTGGAAAGGCGACGAGAGGGCGGTCAAGGAACGCAGCCAGGAAGGGTGGTACCCACGCGGCTTGGGACGTGTCACTGATGCTGGGTGGCTCTTCCTGCAGCGCGGGCTGGCCGCCATGAAACCTCGGGAGCACGGCGGCTCTCGCTTCGTCACCTTCGTGAACCCGAAACTCCTCTTTGACCGGGAGGGGAGAGAATGCCGCCGCTGGCTCGTGGAAGAAGACCTTCTAGAGGCCGTCGTTCGCTTGCCTGCAGGGTTGGCCGAACTCGCCGTGATCCCGCTCTACGCCCTGGTCCTCAGAACCGACAAGCCTGCGAGTCTCCTTGGCCGGGCGCACGTAATCGATCTGCGTGGCTATACCACCACCCGGGACAGCGGGGCACGGCGTCGCATCAGCGGCGACGGGCTGAAGCTCCTCTGGTCGGCGTTAGAAACCCGAAGGCAAGGCCCCAGCAATCGCATAGTCTCGCTCGACTCCTTCATGCGCCAACAGGTCACCGTGTCGGCAAACAGCGACCCGATGTTGTCGTTCAGGACCGAGACGTCGTCTTCTAATCCGAGCGCTGAACTCCAGCACCGCTACGGACCAGTGCCAGTCGAGTGGTCTGAAGAGGGACCAGGATTCGTCTCGTTCAACGTGGACCGCTTCTTCGACTCACCTGGACACCGGAGTTATCCTCGCGGCGGGGAGTTTACGCGCCTCTCAGCACTCCTAATAGCTCCTCCCGAAGTGAACTCACCAGATCAGGAGTCCACGGGAGCTGCAGACGACGTCATCTACTTGCCGACTGGACGTGGCCAGGTAACAACGACACCGACTCAGCCTGCGGGCCGAGTCCTCCGCCTACACCTGAACTCGGAGGTCGTGCACCCTGAGTACCTCGCTGGATGGCTCAACAGCGACCAAGGAAGACTGGCCGTTCAGACCGCTCTCGACCGAGGGTCAAGCGGTGAGATCATCAACGCAGTGCGCTCTGACACTGCCTCACTGTGGAGGTTGATGGACGAACTCCGAGTGCCAGTTCGACCCACCGCGGACCAACTGCTGCTCGCAGAGTCCTTGCTAAAGCTGCGGCGCGTCGAAGCGCTCGTCCAGGCAGCACGGGCCGACCTATGGTCCAGAGACAAGGCAGCCGAACTAGTCACCAGCCCCTTCGAGCCCCTCTTGGATGAATCCCTAGAACGTTGGACCGCGAGCCTGCCGTACCCTTTCGCCACGGCCCTGTGGACATTGACCAGCCGCAACTCCGTCGACGCGCGTCATCGGCAGATCTTCCACACCTGGGAGTCGTACGCCACGTTCGTGGCTACAGTCCTACTCTCAGCGCTCCGACAAGACTCAGACCTTGCGGAGGTCGAAGGAGCAGGTTTGCGGCGAGCTCTAGACAAGCAGGGGCTCAGCCTCGAGCGCGCTTCCTTCGGAACATGGGTCCTCGTGATCCAGCGTCTGTCGGCCCGGTTCCGAGAGTTGCTGAGCGACAACGCCGACGACCGGGCGCGCGTCTCGCAGATGTTCGGCGGCGCGCCGCCAGCTGCCATCGACGCGATCATCCAGCCAGAGTGTGTCCAGCTACTCTCGGACGTGAACGCGAAGCGCAACCAGTGGATGGGCCACAGTGGTGCGGCCAGCGAGTCGGCGCTCCAGACGCAGATTGACTACCTCACATCAGCCTTGGAGCAGCTCCGATCGCTCGTCGGCGAGGCCTGGACCCGCCTCCCCCTCGTGCGGGCGGGCAAGGCATCGAGTCGACGCGGGGAGTTGCTCCAGGAGGTCGAGCTCGTCATGGGGACGAATGTGCCGTTCCGTCCAGACTCATTCACGGTCGGCGCCATCATGGACGAGGGGGAGCTCTATCTCGCAACAGATGGATGCGCTCAACCGGTGCCACTCAGCCAACTCATCGTCCTGCGGTCCGCCCCGGCGAGTGACCGCTTCGCGTGCTACTTCTTCAACCGCGCCGATGCTGCGGAGGTGCGCATGGTGAGCTATCAAACGACCGACACAGGCGAGATCACCGAGGCCCGGGCGGACTTCGCCGAACACCTCGATTGGCTCTGGTCACCCTCGAGGGGAACGGGCGAAGGGACATGAGGCAACGTGCGGGCCCCATAACCTGAGATTCTTGGATCGTCCGAGTTGCATAACGTCAGCTAATTTCTGAAATCAACTGCCGTTCTTACAATCTTGGCTGCATCTCGACATCGTGCAATCTCCGTTGCTTCTCGACATCTGTCGAGATGCAGCGCAGATTGCACACGACACGCGGCCCACTCTGCACGGATCGCCCCTGATTGGCTCAGCTGTGCAAAGTAGGGACTGACCCCATGCTCATCGCGCTTGCCTTGGGCCGGACCTCAGACCGTGGACGGCCATGCCCCGAGCGGTCGTTGACTCTCGTCCGTCAGAGGGGCACTTCCCAGTTGCTGATGAGGCGGGTCTGCAGCCACTGCGTCATGGAGTCCCAGCCTCCGGTGAGCAGCAGGAGACCAACGATGATGAGCAGCCCAGCTCCTGCGACTTGGATCGCACGCTGCTGGCGCTGCAGCCAGGTCGAGACCGGAGCCCACCGTTCGTAGGCGGCGGCGATAAGAAGGAAGGGCAGGCCGAGCCCCAGGCAGTAGGCGACGGCGAGGGTCACCGCCCGCGTCATTGACGCCTCCGCGGTGAGGTTGAGCGCGAGGACGGCTGCGAGGGTCGGGCCCATGCATGGAGCCCAGCCCAGGCCGAAGACGGCGCCGAGGACCGGCGCCCCGGCCAGGCCTGTTGCGGGCTTAATCGGAAGGCGGAAGGTCCGCTGCTTGCCAGCACCGAGGAAGACCAGGGCCATGAGGATCACGAGCACGCCACCGAGGCGCATGAGCAGCACTCGGTGCTCGACGAAGATCTGCCCGGCGGTCGCAACGAACATCGACGCAAGGATGAAGACGGCCGTGAAGCCGAGGATGAACATTAGGGTGCCGAGGATCATGCGGCCGCGGCTGCGCTCCTCGAGGGCTACGTCGGACAGGCCGGTGACGTAGCCGAGGTAGCCCGGCACGAGCGGCAGCACGCACGGGGTCGCGAAGGAGACGAGCCCGGCGAGGGCGGCGACGAGCACCGCGAGGGGGAGGGCTCCGTCGGTTACCTGGTCGCTCAGCGAGGAAGACAGCCCGGTGAGGGACGGGAGTGCAGTGGTCATGCGCCTTCGGCGAGGGCGTCTTCGACCAGGCCCTGGAGGGTCGACTGGGTGGTTGCCCCGAGGACGACGGCGGCGATGCGGCCCTCGCGGTCGAGGACAGCGGTCGAGGGTTGGGTGGTCATTTTGCCCTGCATGTCGATGGCGGTCGACCCGCTCTTGTCATAGATCGAGGGCCAGGTGAAGCCCCACGTCCTGGCCTGGGACCGGCCGGTCGCCACTGAGGACTCGCGGTAGTTGATCCCGACGAGCTCGACTTCCTTCTCATTCAGCTCCTTGTTGAGCTCGACGAGGTGCGGGGCCTCCTTGGCGCACGGGCCGCACCAGCTGGCCCAGACGTTGACCACGACGACCTTGCCTCGGTGGTCGGCGCTGTCCCAGGTCTCACCGTCCAAGGTGTCACCAGCGAGCTCGACGGGTTCGCCGCGTTCGTCGGTGTCGAAGAGGGTCACGCTGCCGTCCCCAGCGCGGTAACCGGCATCCGGGGCCGCCTCCGAAGCGCCGGAGTCGGCGGAACATCCGGTGATCGCGGCGACGGCGAGGGTGCTAGCGGTCGCGACCACGGCGCGGCGGGTGGGACGGAGGGCAGTCATGCGGGTCATGCTCCTGATGGTCGGTCCAAGGTCCTCGTTGTTGGCTTCAGCGGTGCACTCGCCCATGGTCGGCTGCTACAGGAGCGTGACCCAGTAGTCCCAGAACCTGATGGCGATGAGGACGGTGATCACGAGGCACCAGCCGGTCACGATCGCTCCGCGGAACTCCGTCAGGGCGGCGAGGGTGCGCTGTCCGCGGGGAGTGGCTCTGTCTCGAAGTCGCTGGAGGTTGTGGACGGTGGTGTACGCGAAGACCGCGATGGTCACGACCCACACCACCATGCAGTACGGGCACAGCGCGCCGATGACGTAGAGGCTCTGGTAGATCAGCCAGTGGATGAAGACCACCGCGAGGGTCACTGCTGCCTGAGTGGCCAGCCACAGCCATCGGGGGAGGCTGACTCCGGTGGTCAGGACCGCTCCGAGCGTGGCCAGAGCGGCGAACCCGGCGACTCCGATGATGGGGTTGGGGATGCCGAAGGCGTCGGCCTGTGGGGTGGACATGATGGAGCCGCAGGAGAGGATCGGGTTGATGCTGCAGGTGGGGACGTAGTCCGGGTTCTTGAGCAGCTCGATCTTCTCCACCAGCAGCACGACAGCGCAGACCAGCCCGACCAGGCCCCCGATGAGGTGCAGGCGGCCGAGTCCACGTGCGCTGGTCGCCGGTGCGGGCATCCCCGTGGCCGGGTCAGTCTTCGATCGCGGCATCAAGCTTGGTCTCGAAGTCACCGATGGTGGACGGTTCGATCTTCTCCCCGTCGAGGAAGAACGTTGGTGTACCGGTCACGCCCAGCTCCTGCGCGTCTTGCGTGCTCTGCTCGATGCGCTTCTTGATGGCCGGGTCCTTCACGTCCGCGCGGTACTGCTCCATGTCCAGACCCAGGTCCTTGGCGTACCCCTCGAACGTCTTTGCCTTGGAGGACTCCGAGTGGCTCCACTCGCCTTGGGTCTCGAAGAGTTGGTCGTGCATGGCCTCGAACTCACCCTGCTCACGGGCGGCCTCGGCGGCCAGGGCCGCGTTCATCGAGTTGCCGTGCAGGGGGAGGTATCGCACGACGAAGGTCACGTCATCGCCGTACTTCTCCCGCAGGTCCGTCATGACGGGGTGGGCTGCACCGCAGGCCTCGCACTCGAAGTCGAGGTACTCCACGAATGTCGCTTCCTTGCCGGAGGTCAGGCGGGGGCTGTCCTCGCGCACCAGCGGCTCGGACGTCCCGTTGCCGGAGTCGCTGGGTGTCGCTTCGTCACCGGCGCGGCTGAACGTCACCGCGGCGACCAGGGCCACGAGCACCGCCACGATCATGGCCATGGACAGCTTCAGGCTCTTGCTCATCGGGTTCCCATCGTCGAAAGGCGCTGGCTGCGCGCAGGGTATGCACTGTTCCTGTCCTCTGGCTGGGAGGGGCGCTCGGTGCGGATGGCTCGGAGCCCGTTGCCGATGACGACGACCTCAGCGATCTCGTGGACCAGCACGACCGCGGCCAGGCCCAGCACGCCGAACAGGGCCAGTGGGAAGAGGATGGCGATCAGGGCCACGGACAGCACGACGTTCTGGGTCATGATCGCCCGCCCGCGGCGGGCGTGCGCGAGAGCCTGGGGTAGCAGGCGCAGGTCGTGGCCGGTGAAGGCGACGTCGGCGGACTCGATCGCAGCCGCGGACCCGCTGGCGCCCATGGCGATACCCACGGTGGCCGAGGCCAGTGCAGGCGCGTCGTTGATGCCATCGCCGATCATCGCCGTCGGGCTCGTCTTCTTCGAGCCTCGGATGTGCTCGGCCTTGTCCTGAGGCAGGGTCTCTGCGTAGACGTGTCGAATGCCCGCTTCGCTGGCCAATGCCTGGGCCGTGCGGGTGTTGTCGCCGGTGAGCATCATTGTGGACACGCCCTGCTGGTGCAGGTCCGCGATGGCCTGGGCTGCCTCGGGGCGCAGCTCGTCGCGGATGCCGATCACGCCGCACGCACGGTCGTTGACCTCGACCACCACGAGGCTCATGCCCTCGTCGGCCATGGCGCCGGCCTGCGCGGTCAGGTCCTTGGGGGCGACCCAACGGGGGCTGCCCACGCGCACCCGGCGTCCGCCGACCAGCCCGGTCAGGCCGTGTCCGGCGTGCTCCTGGACGTTGCTCGCTTCGGGCCGGTCCGGTGAGGCGGCGACCACGGCTGCAGCCAGCGGGTGGCTGCTGGCAGCCTCAAGTGCCGCTGCCAGGGCAAGCACCTCGGCGTCGGTGTGACCGCTGGCCGGGTGAGTGGTTACCACCTGGGGCTCGTTGCGGGTCAAGGTGCCTGTCTTGTCGAAGGCGACCGCGCGGATCGTGCCGAGCTGCTCGAAGGCGGCCCCGGACTTGATGATCACCCCGAATTTGCTGGCCGAGCCGATCGCCGAGATCACCGTGACCGGGACCGCGATCGCCAGCGCGCAGGGTGAGGCTGCGACCAGCACCACCAGGGCCCGCTCGATCCACGTCTGCGGGTCACCGATCACGAACCCGAAGGCGGCGATCAGTGCTGCGGCGAGCAGGACCAGCGGCACGAGGGGTCGGGCGATCCGGTCGGCCAGACGGGCGCGTTCACCCTTGTCCGCGTGAGCCTGCTCGACCAGTTCAACCATCTGGGTCAAGGAGTTGTCGCGCCCGTCGGCGACCGCCCTGATGCGCAACGTTCCCGAGGTGTTGACCGACCCGGCCGCCACCGCGTCACCGGGAGCAACCTCGAGGGGGATCGACTCACCGGTGATCGCCGAGGTGTCCAACCACGAGTGCCCGGCCTCGACGCTGCCGTCGGTGCTGACCCGGTCGCCGGCGCCGACGACGAGGACATCGCCCCGACGGACCTGCTCGGCCGGGATGCTCTCGTTCGTTCCCGCTCGCGAGACCACCGCGGTCTCGGGGATCAGGGACAACAACGCCCGCAGCCCGTGCCGAGCTCGATCCATGGCGCGGTCCTCGAGCGCCTCGGCAATGGAGAACAGGAAGGCCAACGCGGCGGCCTCACCCACGTGCCCTAGCAGCACGGCACCCGTGGCGGCGATCGTCATGAGCAGCCCCACGCCCAACCGGCCAGCCCCTCGGCCCGTGATCAGCTGCCGCACCGCTGCCGGAGCGAACGTCCAAGCGCCAGCCGCCAACCCGAGCACGTAGGCGACCACGGCAGGGTCTTCGGCGCCGGCGAGCTCCAGAAGCAGACCGGTCAGCCACAGCACGCCCGCGACGAGCGGCAGCGCCAGGGCACGATCACGCCACCAGGGTGCGAGTTCTTCGATCACGGGCTCGTCGGTGCCACAGCACGCATCACTCACGTCAGACCACCTGCTCATCGGCGACGGGACGAGGCGCGCTCCCGCAGCACAGCGGCACGTCACAGTCCTCGTCCACGCAGGGGACCCCGTCGTCGACCGCCAGGACCACCTCCATCAACGACTCCAAAGCGCGCGTCAGGTGCGCGTCGGCGATCTCGTATCGGGTGCGGCGCCCTTCCGTGACAGTGACGACGATCCCGCAGCCACGCAGACAGGCCAGATGGTTCGAGACATTCGTACGGCTCAGATCGAGGTCGCGCGCCAATTGGGCCGGATAACCGGGCGCCTGCAGCAGCGACATCAGGATCCGCGCCCGAGTCGGGTCCGCCATTGCCCTCCCCAGCCGATTGAGTACGTCCAGACGAGCGGCACTGTTCAGCATGCACTGACTATACATCGACCGCTGACCCAAGAGATCTGCAGGGCAACGGGGCCACCGCAAGCCTGCATCGCCATTTGGTGATAGCATCGTCATATGACGATCAATGATAGAAGCGAAGGTCCGACAGCGATTGAGGTGCCTGACGCCTCTGCTGCGTTGTTCCACGCCTTGGCCGAACCCACCCGCCTGGCTCTGCTCACACATCTCGCCAGCGGCGAGCACCGCGTCCGGGACCTCGTGGAGCACATGCACCTCGCGCAATCGACCGTAAGCAAGCACTTGGCGTGCCTGCGCGACTGCGGACTGGTGACCGTGCGGGCCGAGGGCCGCGCGTCGTGGTTCTCGCTGGCCGATCCTTCGCGACTGTCCGACCTGCTCGAGAGCGCGGATGCACTGCTCGCAGCGTCCGGAGCGTCATTGTCGCTTCGCGATCACCACGACCACGACCAGTTGGCCACCGAGGAGCTGTGATGGCAGCCGATCACCACCACGGCCCGACGGACGGGCGAGCGGACCGAGGTCTGCGCAACCGGCTCCTGATCGCCTTCGGCATCACTGCGCTCATCGTCCTAACCCAGGCGATCGGGAGTGTCATCACCGGCAGCCTGGCGCTGCTGACCGACACCGCTCACGCCCTCTCGGACTCGACCGGTCTGCTGGTAGCGGTCATCGCCGCCACGATGATGCTGCGCCCACCCAGCAGCAAGCGCACCTGGGGGTTTGCCCGGATCGAGGTCGTCGCCGCACTAGGACAGGCACTCCTGTTGCTCGTGGTCGGCTCCTACGCAGCCGTCGAAGGACTGCGCCGACTGCTTGAACCTGCCGAGGTCCAGGGCAAGGAGCTCCTGTTCTTCGGCATCATCGGACTGGCGGCCAACATCGCCGCCATGGTGGTCCTGTCCTCCAGTCGTGACGCGAACTTCAACATGCGCGCAGCTTTCCTCGAAGTGCTCAACGACGCCCTGGGCTCCCTCGGGGTGATCGTGGCTGCCATCGTCATCGCCACGACCGGCTTCCAGCGAGCGGACACCATCGCCGGCCTGTTCATCGCAGCCCTGATCCTGCCCCGCGCCTACCGCCTCCTGCGTGAGACCGTGAGAGTGCTGATGGAGTTCACCCCGAAGGACGTCGATCTGGACGCGGTGAGAGCCCACATCCTCGAGCTGGACCACGTCCACGAGGTCCACGATCTGCACGCCTCCACGATCGGCACCGGCCTGCCAGTCGTCTCCGCGCACGTCGTCATCGACGACGACTGCTTCGAATCCGGCCACGCACCGCAGATCCTCGAGCAGATCCGATCCTGCCTGAAGGAGCACTTCCCCGTCTCCTTCGAGCACGCCACCATCCAGATGGAGACGACAGCAGTGCGAGAACGCACCTGCACCGGGGTTGAGCACTTCTAGAACGAGTCCTCCCGACAGTCCGCTCGAATCGATGGGAAGCACCCGACATGACGACATCCCCAGATGCGAAGGCACTCATAGCGCTCACCGTCTACCTCATCGGCCTCGCGCTGACATTCGGGGTGAGGACCTTGCAGCACCACCGGCGGACCGGGGACCCCGGGATCCGTCGGATCGCTTCGGACAGCAGCAAGGCTGGCCGTCTGGGTGTGTGGCTGTTCGCCGGCGCGCTCATCCTTGGGGCGGCTGGACCATTCTTGTCGCTGCTCGTTCCCGCTTCAACGATCGCAATGCCTCGCTGGGCCTGGTGGCTCGGCCTTGGGCTGGCCGTGATCGGGCTGGCCCTCGTGTTGGCAGCGCAGCAGGCGATGGGAGATTCGTGGCGCATCGGAGTGGACCCGTCCGAACGAACCGGCTTGGTGACCACAGGGGCCTTCGCGACCGTTCGCAACCCGATCTTCTCCACCATGGTTCTGGCCATGGCGGGCGTACTAATCATGACGCCCAACGCCATATCGGCTGCCGCACTGATGGCCCTCATCGCAGGGATGGAGCTCCAAGTCAGAGCCGTCGAGGAGCCCTACCTCTTGAAGGCACATGGTCCGGACTTCCTTGCCTACGCCGCTCGCGTAGGCAGATTCGTGCCCTTCGTGGGCCGCATGCGGAACACGCAACAGGCAACCGACGGTGGTCCTTGAGCACCGGGCCGCCTGCAGGACCTCTGTGCGCTTCGTGAGCATCTCGCGGTCCGTGTGGGGCGTCTAGTCCGTCACTGACACGCCGACCCGATGCCGACCAGGAGCAGACTGCGTCGGCTGATCGTTGGGGGTGCGTGAACTGGTGTCGATCAGGGCCCGTTGCGAGAAATCAGAGCGAGGAGCGCAAGGTCCGCATCTCCTTGATCTCGGCGTTCTGGTCGCTGATGACGTTCTTGGACAGCTCCACCGCGTCGGGGTTCTCCCCGTCCTGGCGGTGGTCCTTGGCCATCTTCACGGCGCCTTGGTGGTGCTCGATCATCTGGTCGAGGAACAGCGTAGAGGCTTGTTCGCCGTCGGCTGCCTTGAGCTTCTTGATGTCCTCGGGGCTGACCATGCCGTCATGGCTCATCTCGTCTCCGGAGCCGGAGTCGCCACCGTGGCCCTCGTGGCCCGAGTCGTCCTGACCCCAGTCCTTGAGCCAGGTCTGCATCTCCTTGATCTCTGGCCCTTGGGCCTTCTTGATCTGTTTGGCCATCTCCACCACGTCGGGGTTGACCCCGGACTTGTCGAGGATGATGTCGGACATCTCCACGGCCTGCTGGTGATGCATGATCATGCCTTCGGCGTAGGTGACGTCGGCGTCGTTGAACTGTGCCGACGCCTGGCTACTGCCGCTCTCGCTGCCGCCGTGGGAGTCGTGGCTGCTACTGCCTTGGGAGCAGCCACTGACGATGAGGGTGGCTGCCGCGGCGGTCGCCAATGTCTTGGTGATGGTGTTCTTGCGCATGCGAAATCGCGATTCCTTGTCTGGTGTCGTTGATCGGGCAGGACTGCGTCCGGCGACGCCGTGTGGCGTGCTCGGACGCGAGACGCCTGCTCACGTTCGGATGATGCACAGCCGAATCAACGACACGCGTGACAGGTGCCCCGGTGGGGGTGGTGACTGGGCAGCGAGCCAGGTCACCCACGGGGGTTGCCATCGCCACGAGGAGCCACCGCGCCGTGGCACGAGGGTCACCAGCCACAGCAGCATGAGCAAGCACATCGCGGCCATCGAGCCGTGCTCGTCGCAGCCGGGGGACGGACATGAATGTGCGCCCGAGCTCGCTGGGTCTTGATGCGTGTGGTGGCTCGTGCTCGAGTCCACCTGCTGCGTGGAGACCTCGCCCGGCATGTGATGGCCGACGGAGAATCCGTGCATGGCAAGGATGCCGGCGACCACCGCGGTGGCCAGCCCCAGAATCAGCAGGCCCCATCGAGGCTGAAGCGCGCGACCAGCCCGCGCGCGGGCTCGGCAGTCGAGGGCCATGACCCACAGTCTATGAGTCACCCTGCCGTGAGATGTCAGGCGCTGGCTGCGGTGGTCTACCCAGCCTGCTCGATCGTCGCGTGAACGGCCTCGTCGGTTTGTTCGCGCAGCCTCCGCAGGTCCATGCCAGAGACGGTGTAATTGCGCTCGTTAGCTATTGCAAGGCCGGGACGGTGCGTGCTACCGCGTCCCCAACCTCGTCGTGGGACAAGTCGCGACCATCTGGATGCCCTGTGGGCTGGGGTCTCGCGCGCACCGTCAGACCTCGAGCAGCGTTGACAGGGACGTGCGGCCGCCCCAGGGCGGGTCGAGCTGGCGGTCATCCCTTCTCGCGTTCGAGTCTGGCGAGCATGTAGTCGGCGACGGTGGCGGCTTCGCGGACGACGAGCATCGCGAGATCTTCAGATACCCCTGATGGCAGGGTCCGTCCGTGGCCGGTGCCTTGGAGGTTGCGTAGCGCGTTGATCTGGTCGGCGATGTTCCAGGTTGACTGGTGGATCGCGCGGATCGCGTTGGCGCCTGGGACGTTCGGGTCAACCTGCTGGGGCAGGACACCGAGGCGTTCGCGGGCGAGGTGCCACAGCTGGTTGTAGTCCATCTTCTCGTTGACCGGGAAGCCCGTCTCTTCAAGGACGAACTTCGAGACGGACTCCAGCAGCTCCTTGGCCGTCCCGATCAGCAGCGCCGGATCGCTGGTGGAGCGGCGTAGCCGGTCGACCTGTTCGTCGAGAGCGGCCCTGCCCCCGGTGTCCAGGTCGACCTGGCCGAACGGATGAACATGGCCCTCTTGGGTGAGGCGCCAACCGGCGGACCCGAGAGCTCGCCGGAGGCGGTCGACGTCCTCACCTGCCGCGCCTTCACCGATCAGGCCGTTGACGCGCAGCAGGGACAGCAGGCCGTCGACGAGCTCCCGAGCCCGGGCAGGTTGTCGCTTGGCCAGAGCTAGGCCCCGCAGGACACGCTTCTCCTTGTTGGGCCCTTGAACGTCGGGGTCATAGGTGTAGTCGTCGCTGTAGCCGGTGCCGGTGAGCACTCGGCTGATCTCGCTGTGACTGGGTCCGGCTCCGCCGTGAAAGAACTTTGCGATCGCGGCGATGACGTCGTCGGTGATCGGCGCGGCGCTGCGTGGGCTCATGGACTCTCCGCTTCTGATGTGGGCTGGTCTAGGACCTGTCGCAGGCTGACCTGTTGCGCGGTACTGAGGGTGGCGGAGAATCTCCGCATTCGTGCTGGATCTGCCAGAGGCGCGGTCCCCGGGTGGGCATGGGCCGCCTTGACCCATAGCCACTGCACGGCCAGAGACCAGTTTGAGGCCCGGGTGCCTGGCCGGTATCTACGTGCCCAGGCGATGAACCACGAGGTCGATGCGGCGAGGGCATGGACCTGGTCTTCCAGGGCTCGGTAATCCCGCCGGTCGAGATCGCCCGCGGCGGCGGTTATGGCCTCGAGGACGGCCGCGGGTGAAGCGGTCTGGCTGGCCGCGGCGGCTGCGGCGCACCGCGATCCGAGATCTGGAGGCAGTCCGAGGGCTTGTGCGGCCGCGGCCCAGGTGGTGATGCCGGGGTGGGTGAGGGCCATGGTCAGGGAAGCGAACAGCTGGACGGTTTCGGGTCGGGAGGTGAACAGAATGCCCAAGTGCTCCTCGTAGAGCTCGACCGGCAGGACCTGGGGGATCTGCCGGGTGGAGACCGTCAGCGGCGGCGTCGCGTCGAGTAGGCGCGAGAGGCGCCGGCGTGGCGCATGTGTGGCCATGACCAGGCGGGTCGTGGAGCTGGTGTGCCGGGTGTGGTCGCCGACCCAGCCCAGCAAACCGTCCGGGGTGCGCGGGATCGCCTCCACCCACGGCGCGAAGCGCGTGACGGCCTCCTCGATGCCGCTACTGGTGAGGATGTCCGCAGTCGTAGTCAGCGCCTGGGATCGGGTGGAGATGTCCGCGGGTAGTTTCAGGCCCCATCGGGGTGCCCGCTGCTGTGTATGGGTCGCAGCGTGGACCTGTCCCGCCCATTCGGGCAGCAGGCCGGGACGGGTGGTGGCGGTGGCGATGTGCAGCAGCAGGGCGGTCAGGCCATGGACGTCCGCCATGAACCGGCGGGCCGTGGTGCCTTCACCGAAGACCTGGGGTGGTCGCGCCACCAGCGACTGGGCCTGGGTACGTGCTTGCCGGTCGACGCAGCCGGGGTCGGCCGGCTCCATCGGGAGCGTGCTGAGGTCCGTTGGGCAGTAATGGCCGCGTCGACCCAGGGCATTGCCACAGCGGGTCTTTGCGCCGATCGGGCGCAGGAGCGTGGATCTGGTGGCGCGGAAGGGCCGCTGGCAGCCCGGGCACGTCGAGAGCAGGTAGCAGCCGTGGCGGAGGCAGACGGTGGTGGTGGGGATTCGCCACGAGATGTCCCAGGTGCCGGTCTCGGCGAGGCAGCGGGGACAGATCTGGGTGCCTTGACCGGGTGCCCAGCCTCGGGCGGCGACGGCGCGGTAGCTGGGCTGGTGGTGCGGGTCGAGACCGGACAGGTCCAGCAGCGTCCCGTCGACGGCGGCGAGCGTCGCCGCGGTCAGCGCCGCGGTCGACTGGCCGGTCAGGCCCGAGAGGACCTCGAGGGTGCGGGGGGTGGGGCGCAGCAGCACGTAGCGGGTGGTGTCGCACGCGTCGGTGATGGCGCGCATGACCGTGGCCGCCGGTATGTGGTTGGCGTCGGCGGCGTGCTCGAGGTAGCAGTCCAGGGCTTGGCCGGCGTGCAGGGTCGGGCGGGCCGGCAGGTTGCGGCCGGGGTCAGGAGACACGACGCTCACCGTGATCACGGCCTAGTCGCGGGAGGGCGTCGACGGCGACCGTGGCGCTGAGCTGCAGGTGGTGCTGCCACCAGTCGCGCAGGAGCAGTCGGCCTTCGGGGTTCATGTCGTGGTCGAAGGCCAACAGCAGCCGAGGGGCCATCTGGGCATGTGGTCCACCAGCCGGACGCCCGAGGGTGGCATCCAGCCACACCCAAGCCGCTGCCAGCCTCCCGGCATCGGGCGTGTGCGCCGCAGCGGCCGGCAGCTCTTCGATGACGCCGTGGGGAATCATCTTGACGTTGCGCAGCGCCTCGCGACGCTGCGCCAGCGGCGGCAGCCCTTCTTCGAGGAGGAAGGCCAGGTGGGCCGCCAGGCGGCGGTAGGTGTCCACGTCTTCGGTGATGTGCTCGGCGAGCCGGGCCACCTGAGGGTTGATCGTGGCTGCGTGCAGCGTGTGGATGTCGCGGATCGAGAGGTCGCTGTTCCGGGCCTGGGCGACGAGTGAGGTCAGGGCGACTGCCTCGGCGGTGCGGATGGTGCGGGTCGCTTCGGGCAGCACGAGGAGGTCGTGGTTGCGGCGCATGGTTGTAGGGATGTGCCCGACGTGGATGCCGTGGTCCAGGATCAGGGAGAGCACGGCCTCGCACCCCGTGTGAGCGTCGGGCCATCGCGGCACCAGGTCCCTGGCGGGCAACCACGGGTCGCCCATGATGGCGATCTGGTCGGCGAGGTCACGGGCCGCGGCCTGTGTGGCGGAAGCGGCCCAGGTCAGCGCCAGGGTCGTCGCGCTGATGTACGGCGGCCTGGCAACGACCCGGCCCGGTTGCAGCCCCCAGCGCAGGAAATCCACCACGGCCTCACGCCAGAGGGTGGACTCTCCGGGTAGGAGTGGGGGCCAGTTGGTCCACAACGCGTGCTCGAGACCGGCCATCAGAGATTCGAGTCGCGTCAGCCGGTCTCGAGCACGCTGAGACTCACCGGCTGAGCAGAGGGTGGCGAGCATCTCACGGTGGACCGCCTCGATGTCGGGTCCCGGGTGGCTGGGGTGCGGGAAGTAGGCGTCGTGCAGGAAGCAGCCGCAGTTGGGGCACAGCACGACAATGTTCAGCCGCGCGGCGACGGTCGCAATCTGGCACTGGGGGCAAGTGGCGGGTTGACCGGCATACCGCCGGCCGGTGCGGGCTCGCTCCGGCGCCATCCCCGGGTAGGCGCCACGCAGGGTCGCTGGCCTCAGCTCGTCCACGGCGGTCGAGGTGAGTGCCGCGACGCGGTGCAGCAGGTCATCCGGGGGCTCTTCCCAGACCCGCGAGTGGACCTGCAGGCCGGTCAGCTCGCGGACGGTGGTGTGGTTCGCGCTGGCGGTGCGCGCCAGAAGGGCCGCGATGTCCTCGCCGGGTCGCAGGTCTGGACGAGCGGGCAGCGGCGGCGGCGCTGGCTCGGTCATGCCGAGGCTCCTGACCTTGGGGCAGCGGTAGCCGAAGGGTCACCGACCGGGGCGGTCGCTCGCCGCCGCGTGGCGTGAGCGTCTGCGTTTCGTCGTTCGGCTCGCGCAGCCAGCGTGACGCCGGCGAGGTGCTTCTCGGTGATGGCCCAGGTTCCGTCCTCGATGGCGGCGGTCGTGGCGTCGCGCAGCAGCTGGAGCAGGTCGCGGTGGTAGCCGGCGCTGCGTTCGAGCCAGATGTGTGGCAGTTCCTTCCAGATGTGGTCGGGCCGACCGGCCGGAAGGTAGGGCTGGGCGTGCTTCGCACACTCACGCAGGAACTGTTGGAAGGCCAGCCTGTCGGCCTTCGTGGTGCCCGAATAGGGCGCGACGGGGATCTCGTAGGCCCGCCCGGTCACCTGCGGGTCGTCCATGACCGGATGTGTGTGCAGATTCGCGCCGGCGAGGATGACGGTAGCCCCGAGCTCGCCGACAGCGGTGACCACGGCTTTGAGGTGGTCCAGCGCCTCGCGGCCCAGTTTCAGTGAGGTTTTCAGCAGGTGCAGGTCGTCCACGATCAGCAGGCGGACACCGTGTCGTTCAAGGAGATCGAGGTAGCGCACGCGTTTCTCGACACCGGGCGGGTAGCCCAAGGCCTGGACGATCTGCGCGTTGAACTTCGCCACCGTCGTGCCGGCCGCCAGGGACAGGAAGAGGACGGGCACGTGGTCGACCTCGAGGTTCTCGACCCTGCGTCCGGTGATGGTGCGGGCGGTGGTCACGGGACGGACATCAGGGTCGGTGTGCGGGGCGACCAGGCGTCGGTGCGCCTCGAAGGCGACTTGGTAGAGCATCGTGGACTTGCCCAGAACGTTGTCGCCGGTCACGATCGCCACGTCCTTGGTCCCGGTCAGCGACTGCGCGTTGCCCTCGATCAGGGCAGTCAGGCGCTGCCGGATGCCGCGGTCGCGGTCGGAGTCGAAGTAGCGGCCCGCCAGGAAGCGGCGCACCTCGCTCGCACGGGCGCGTCGCTCCTCGCCGGACATGCAGTTGGCCTCGCGGGTGGTGATCATCGGCGGTGGCCCGATCGGCGGAGTGAAGGCCAGGGAGTGCAGCAGGTCGGCCTTCATTCTTGCTCCTCCAAGTTCGACCAGTCGGCGGCGTCGGTCTCCCAGGGCGCCCTGGTCGTCTTCGCCGGCGGTGCGGGGCGCGACCGCGGGCGTGGCGCTCCGCCGGTCGATGGGGTGCGACCGCCGGCGGCGGAGGCCGCCTCGCCGTGGTCGTGCTTGGACTGGCCCGAGCGCATGGCGGCGGCGGTGAGCATGTTGCCGTGCCAGTCCGCCAGGTCCGGGTCCCCCCGCAACCGGTCGTACCCGTCAGCCGTGTTCAGGGTGGTCAGGACCTCTTCCTCGATGCCGTCGCGGGAGAGGTCCCGGTAGGCGCCGCGCTTCTTCATCAGGCCTTTCGCATGCCGCAACGTCACCCCGGTCATCGGTGCCCGCAACTCGTGCTCCCGGCGCCACGGCACCCGGATGATCCGGTCGGTGTCGGGGTGACGCAGCCAGTACGCCGAGACATCCCGAGGGTCGTAGTAGAACGGCGCCGCCTTCGCTCCGGCCCAGGCACGCCGATCACCGGTGTGCCCGGTCTGGTCAGGTGAGCGGAAGGTCCAGTCCCGCACGTTGCGGAACTCATCCAGCTCTCGGCAGTCGTAGTACAAGTCGTCGAACTCGACGCCGTTGGCGCCGATCTGGCCCCACCGGATGGGCATCGCGTCGTAGATCAGGTCCGCACGCTGGAGCACGTGGATGCGCCCCTGGGCGGCCATCAGGCTGTCGTAGACGTCCAGTGGGGTCAGCCGCATCCGGGCATCCTCGGCGGTGATGCTCTTGTCGGCCAGCACCAGGCTGGAGTGCGGGCTGCGGTGATACGTCGTGGCGATCCACTCCCGGATGTGCCGCTCCAATTCCCGCGGCGTCAGCGCCGGGGCACCGCCGTGGAAGACCGGCTGACCGGCCTTGTCCAAGGTGATACGCCCGACCTTCGAGCCCCGCTCGGATACGTTGTGGCCCTTGTACCCAGGCGCGGCCTGGAAACAGGCCTGCAGGGTCTCCCAGAAGCGCTCCATGACCGCGTTGTCGGTCGGGTGCGCACCACGGGAGAGCAGCAAGTTGATCCCGAACTGGCGACACAACGCCCGAAAATGCGTCCCGGTGAAAATACTGCCCCGATCCGCTCGGATCGCATCCGGCAGCACACCGGGGATGCCGTGCTCACCGACCAACGGCCGGCCCGCGAGCCCATCGATGCGCTCGGCTTCGGCCAGTGCATGCGGGAACAACCCGATGTGCTCCGGGACCCCGGCCCACCGCCAGTCATCCACCCGGGCCGGATCCACCGCGAGGCTGTAGGGCCGCAGGATGTCGACCAGCAGCAGGCCGGCCTCGAACCCGGTCGGGCTGCGGGGGAAGACCCTCGTCCCCACGATCACCCGGCTGGCCAGGTCGATCGCCGTCATCACCTCCACGCTGACCGCGGACCCGGTGAACGGGTCGAAGCAAAAGTTGTCCGCGCGGGTCACATCGATCGCCACCACCTGCCCCACACCGACCGTCGCGAACGACGAATACGAGGCAGTGGTCCGCAGCTTGTTCGTCTTGTGCGCCCGCGTCGTGCGTCCCAACGGCTTGACCACGTGCGCGATGTACCTGCGCAGCGTGTCCCGAGGCAGCTCCTCCATCACGAAGCCGTCCGCACTGAGCTTGGACAGGACCTGGCGGTAGATGTCCTTCTGCCGCTTTGCGGACTCCGTCCCGTCGAACCGGCCCACGACCCCCTTGCACACGTCCTTGATCTCCTCGTCCAACGAGTCGAACTGCGACCGGCCCTTCCGGCTGCGGCCATCGACCAGCTCGAACAGTCCCCCCGGTTCCCCGAAGTAGTCCCGGTGCCAGTTCCGGATGGCGTTGGCGGTCGGGGACCCGATCCGACCCGGCCGCGTCGAGCGACCTGCCTCACGGTCACGACTAGCCTGACGATCCAGATCATCCTCGGCTGCCAGTTGCTCGACCATCGCCGAGAGCTTGCGAGCCAGCGAGATTCCGTCTGCCGGATCGAACGGCCAGAAGGGCTCACCCTCGCGCGCCAAGGCACGATGTCCCCGCGCGAAGCCCGTCTCGACGGTCAGGACGATCTCCTCGCGGTCGAGCGCCAACTGGCGCGCGGCCTCACGGACGCTCTCGAACTTGTGCCGGAAGGGCCCCGCCACGGCATCAACGCGGCCATCGAGCATCCCGACGGCGACCTCGAGGTCCTCGAACCGAATGTCGAGAACTTCGCCGTGGATGGTCTCGACGCGCACGCTCAGCGGGCGGACACCCACCACCAGCAGCGGGCGGCCATCTTCACCTTGGATGGTCGCGCCGTCGTGCAGCGCGACACGCACGCTCACGACCGTCCCGCCCAGACCACAGGAGTGTCTTCGCTCCACCGGTCGGCAAGGTCCAACTCGACGTCGCCCCGCCAAGCCAGGTGCCACAGTGTCGACAACAGATAGCCGCCCTCATCGGCTGCGGCGATGTCCCCGAAGGTCACGCCGGCGCCGTGGGTGATTTCGCGTAGACGTGACGTCGCGGCTGGCATCCACGGCTGCTGCCTGCGGGCCATCGACAGCCACCGCAGGTTGACCTCCTCCTCGCCAGAGAGTCCGGGAAAGACCCGGTGCCTCCACCCCCGGGCGGTGCACGCCTCAGCAGTCTTCTCGACCTTCCAATTGAAGTCGATGTCCTGTAACTCGGCCGGGCGCGCGTCCCACACCGTCACCGACCCGTCGACGCCCACGCTGAGCAGGTCGGGATAGTGCGACTTCTTCGGTGACCACCGAAGGAGGAACGGTTGGGCCACCAGCCACGCGACGTCCCGGTCGCGGTCGAGCATCATCATCAACTGATGCTCCAGGCCCGACTCCAGTGTCAGATCGTCCCCGATTGTCATCGAGAAGGCATGCACCGGAACGTTGCGCGAGTACGTCGAGGAGCGAACCTTGCGGACCGACCCCAGCTGCCGCACATCTGGAGGTCCAGCACCCCAGTCCCAGCCAGAGACGACCTGGCCTCCCACAGCGAAAGACCACTCCGGGTCCGAAGATTGAGTTTCGGGCACCGCAACATCTACTGTGGACACAACGACTCCTCCTGCCACCCAGCCAAGGGATCAGGTAGTTGTTCACGAGGGCGTCCCGGGCCAACGGGACGCCCTCGAACTTTGTCTGCACAGCGACACTATCGAACGCTGGCGCTCCAATACCACGCCGTGGGCGAAACTCCTAACGACACGCCGCAAGTGGCCGTAAACAATGTACAGAGCCGTTTGTACAAACTAGGCCCCCTCTCTACAACATCTCAGAAGCCCCCGGAGGCGGCCATGTTAGAAAAGCGGGCGTAGTGCCCCTGGAAGCCCAGAACCAAATCCTTCGTCGGGCCGTTGCGGTGCTTCACCACGAGCACATCGGCTTCGCCTTCGCGCTCCTTGTCCTTATGCAACAGGATCACAACGTCGGCGTCTTGCTCGATGCTGTTGTGGACCGCGACGCCGTCCGCGACGAAGTTGTGGGTGCCGAGCACTGTGGCGTCAAAGACCTCCTCGATACCGGCCGGGACGACCGAGACAACCTCGTCCCAAAAGACATCGTTGACAGCCGTGAGGTCGAGGTCAGCGGAGTCGAGGAGTTCGGTGATGCGGGTGAGAACCGCTGCGCCGGAGCCGGTTTCGCGCCCAGCGCCAACCCCCTCTGTGCTCATCGCCGCCGAGACGTTGTGCCACAAAGAGTCACCCGAGCCGTGGAGGTCGTGGTCGACGCCGGCCGCGCGCACGGAAGCCAGCAGCGCCGCCGCGGCGGGGTGGTCGCGAGCCCCGAGACCGATCTCCTGCAAGAAGCGACGCTGGCTGTCCACGCCGTCGATGTCGAGTACTACGTCGCCGGCGACGCCGGCAATCCGGGTCTGGATGCCGAAGCGCAAGAGCAGGCGGGTGATGGCGTCGGCGTCGGCGCGGCATACAGGCAAGGAGATCCGGCCCTCGCTGTCGTCGTCCACGACGACGGACCCGGCCGCCTCGAAAAGCGATGCGACAAAGAGGGCGATCTGCGGCTTGGGGAGGGCGAAGACGTCGGCCCCGATGCCGGCCCGGCCAGCAGCGACCTCGCGCGACAACCCGACCACGCGCGCGTCATCCCACTCGGTGAGGGCGCGGGGGGCATACACGTGGCGGGGGACGGCGACGCGGGTGCCGGTGCGCAGGGCAGCGAGGGGGAGCCACCCGTCATACGTGTGGAAGGGGTGGTTCTCGGTGGCGCGCACGGTCTTGCCGGAAGCGAGGGTGAGGCGGAAGACGGGGGCGACACCGGTGGAGAAGACGTGCGTCATCGGCCGGCGGACGTAGCGCAGCGACTCATCCATCGCCCAGACCTCGATATCGCGCTCGCCGCTGGCATACAGCTCCCCGAGGCTGACCTCGGCACCGGTGTCGGCGCGCAGGATCTTGGTGTCGGCGGTGAGGCAGCCCGACTCGCGAAGGTCGGACATCTGGGGGCGCTTGTCCGTGCGTTGCTCGGGGCCACGGTTGAGCTGGGAGATCGCGATGACGGGGACTTCGAGTTCCTTGGCCAGCAGCTTGAGCGCGCGGGAAAACTCGGAGACTTCCTGCTGGCGGGATTCGACCTTCTTACCGGAGCTCATCAGCTGGAGGTAATCGATGACGACCAGCTTCAGGCCGTGCTGGGTCTTCAGACGCCGGCACTTGGCGCGGATCTCCATCAGCGACATATTCGGGGAGTCGTCGATGAACAAGGGGGCCTTCTCGATGCGGGAGACGACCTTGGCGAGCTTCTGCCAGCCCTGATCGCCGACCGTGCCCTTGCGCAGGTCCTGCAGCGACAGCGAGCCCTCGGCGGAGAGCACGCGCATCGAGATCTCGGTTCGGCTCATTTCCAGGGAGAAGAAGGCGGCGGGCATCCCGTGCTTGATCGCCGCCGCGCGGGCAATGTCCATTCCGAAGGTCGACTTGCCGACAGCGGGCCTGGCGGCGACGACGATCATCTGGCCCTTGTGCAGGCCGTGCAGGAGCTCGTCGAGCTCGGTGAAGCCGGTGGGGACGCCGGTCATCTCGTCGGTGCGGCCGCCGGCGATCTCCACCTCGTTCAGGGTGGCTTCGAGGGTGTCGCCGAGGCGGACATAGTCTTCGGTGCCGCGCTTGTCCGCGACGGCATACACCTCCGCCTGGGCGCGGTTGACGATCTCGTCGACATCGCCCTCGCCCTGGCCATAACCCAATTGCACGATGCGGGTGCCGGCCTCAACGAGGCGGCGCAGCAGGGCACGCTCGGCGACGATCTCGGCGTAATAGCCGGCATTGGCGGCGGTGGGGACGGCCTGGATCAGCTCGTGGAGGTAGGCCTGGCCGCCCACCCGCTGCAGGGTGCCGCGCTTGGTCATTTCGTCGGCGACGGTGATGGCGTCGACCGGCTCGCCGCGGCCGAAGAGGTCGATGATCGCGTCGTGGATCAGCTCGTGCGCGGGGCGATAGAAGTCCGCCGACCGCAGCACCTCAGCAACATCGCCGATGGCGTCCTTGGACAGCATCATCGAGCCGATCACCGACTGCTCGGCGTGCACATCCTGCGGCGGGACCCGGTCGCTGCCGGGCCCATCGGGCGACCCGAACGCCCCCACATCGAGTTGTGCGACGCTCACCCGTGACCACCTCTCCAGACCGCTTCGCCGACCACGGAATCCAGTCAATCAGCGCCCACCGACAACCCTCCGAAGAGGCCGCCCGACGGGGAATCACGACACCGTAGGCCACCCCGCCGGTCACCACAAAGCCCCCCTGTGTATGCCATGTGGACAGCTTGTGGAACACGCCCAAGAGCGTTGTGCACACCCCGTGGATAACTCTGTGGAGACTCGCGAGTAACACGAAGTACACGTCGCTGACCTGCGGAGATGCCGCGAGCCCCGTGTGGACGAAAGATTTTTCCGAACTTTCTCATCCACAGGTCACCCGCCACCCAGCCCCCAAAAAGACCACGAATCGCCGCGTATTGGGCAACATGAACGACCCAGGACAACCTTGCTTGGACCGGCGCCGCCCACGGGCCAGGATGGAGGTATGCAGATCGTCTCGACGCAGGCCCTCGCCTCCGTCTTCTCGGCCCTCCCCGACAACCCGCGCATCGTTGTCAGCGGCAATGCCGCCACCCCGCCGGTCGCGATCGGCATCATCGACGCAACGCTGGAGCGCTACACCATCCACGCCCTCAACGCCGGCAAAGGGGTCGCCCCCGAGCGCGAGGGCGTGACGGCCGAGACCTGCTTCGTGGGCGGGGGTATGCGGAAGCATCCGGGCCTGTCATACGTCCCGGCGCGCCTGTCGCTGGTCCCGCGCCTCTTCCAAGGCCCACTGCCCCCCGACGCGGTCATCCTGCATTGCGCGCCAGCGCGCGAAGGCCAGCTCAGCCTCGGCATCGAGTGCAACATCCTGCCGTCGGCGATCGAGGCCTGCCGGGCCCGATCCGGGCGCATCATCGCGGTCATCAACGACCAGATGCCCTACACCTATGGCGACGCCCAGATCCCCGTCGACATCGTCGACTACGCAATCGAAGTCAGCGCCCCCCTGCCCGAAGTCCCGCCGGCCACCCCCGACGAGGCCAGCACCCGCATCGGCGAACTCGTCGCCGCCCGAGTCCCCGATGGCGCGACCCTGCAGGCCGGCATCGGCGCCATTCCCGACGCGACGATCGGCCAGCTCGGCGGCCACACGGGCCTGCGGATCTGGACCGAAACCTTCTCCGACGGCGTCCTCGCCCTCGACCGCGGCGGCGCCATGGACCCCAACCAGCCGCTCACGACGAGCTTCATGATCGGCACGCGCGAGCTTTACGACTGGGTCGACGGCAATCACCGCGTCCGCATGATGCGCACCGAGCGCACCAATGATCCGTCGATGATCGCCCTGCAGCGCTATATGACGAGCATCAATACCGCCCTCGAGATCGACCTCTTCGGCCAGGCCAATGCCAGCCGCATCAAAGCCCGGATCTACTCCGGCTTCGGCGGGCAGACCGACTTCATCGTCGGTGCCCTGCACTCCCCGGGCGGCGCCGCCTATATGGCGTTGCGCTCCTGGCATCCGAAGGCCAATGTGTCGACGATCGTGCCGCTCATCGACGAGCCGGTGACCTCCTTCCAGCAGTCCGCCGTCGTCACCGAAAATGGTGTCGCCGAGCTGTGGGGATACAGCCAGCAGGCGCAAGCCCGCCACCTGATCCGCGACGCCGCGCACCCGGATGTGCGCGAGGAGTTGTGGGAGGAAGCGGCCGAACTCGGATTGGCCTGAGCCAGCGGTCGCCCATGACCCCGATTGCGGGCAGGATCAGGTCGTGCCCGCACCGCCCGAGGAGTTCGCCGCCGACCTCGCGGCACGCCTGGGCGAGCACTCGGTGCGCCAGCTCGCCAGCATCTCGGGCTGGGGTCGCACCACCGTCGCCGACATCCGCGCCGGCCGCCAACTGCCCACCCCCGACCAATTGCGCGACCTGCTCATGTCGGTTGGCGCCGACACGGACGAGGTCGCCGCGTGGCAGGCCCGACGCGAGGCCATCGCACCCGCCCCCTTGCAGACTCCCGCGCCACCCCCTACCCCCGCGCCGCTGCATACCCCTGAGCCGACCCCCGAGTCCGCGAGCGCCCCAGAAGACGCCGCCACCGACGACCGCACCCCGAGGCGGCGGCTCGGCCGCCTGCTCGCCGGGCTCGTCGCCGCACTTCTGCTTCTGGCCACCGGCTTCGCCGGGGGGTATGCCGTGCGCGGACGCACCCTGCAGCACGCCGTCGACCTCTCCTCGGCCACGACCACCGGGCCGGTGTCGGGGGCACGCAGCCGGGTGGCGCGCGTGGTGCAAGGGGCGACGCATACGTGCGCGCTGACCGAGGGCGGAGCGGTGTGGTGCTGGGGCCGCGATGATGTCGGTCAACTCGGCGACGGCAAGCACACGGCCACCGCTCGGCCCGTCCAGGTCACCGGCCTCCTGGCCGATGTCATCGATATCGCCGCGGGCGGCCGGACCACCTGCGCCATCACCTACGCGCGAGCCGTCCGTTGCTGGGGCCACAATGCGTATGGGCAGTTGGGGGACGGCAAGGAAGTCCACCAGACCGTGCCCGTCGCCGTGCGCGGCTTGCCCGGGCCGATCGCCAAGGTCGCGGTCGGCACCCTGCACGTGTGCGCCCTGACGACCGGCGGCGATGCCTACTGCTGGGGCAATGACGAGCACGGCCAGCTCGGCATCGGGACGATCGCGCGCAATGTCTACGAGCCCACGCTCGTCAAGGGCATCGGTGAGCAGCTCGCCGATATTGTCGCGGGCAGCGATTTCACCTGTGTCTATTCGATCCGGCGCGAGGTCTATTGCTGGGGTGCCAACGCCCACGGGCAGCTCGGGATTGGGACACGCGAGGACAGCGCCAAACCGGTGCGGCTGATGGCATACCCCCTGGGCGTCTCGGCTCTCGCCGCTGGCGCGGAGCACGCGTGCGCGATCGCGCCCGCGGGGGGCGTCGACTGCTGGGGTCGCGGCGATCTCGGCCAGCTCGGAGACGGCCGCTCCACCGACTCGTCAGTGCCGGTCCCCGCGAAGGGCCTCGACTCCGGTTTCGTCCATCTCACCGCGGGCTCCGGGCATTCGTGCGCCGCGTCGGCCACCGGCGAGGTGAGCTGTTGGGGCGACGGGCGCGCTGGCCAGCTGGGGCTCGGTCTCGGCCAGTCCACCGCAGTCCCCGTCACGGTCCCCGATGTGCACGCCGGCGGGCTCGGGCTGTCGGCGGCGGCCGAGTCGACGTGCGCTCTCGACACCGAGGCCCTGTGGTGCTGGGGGTCGAGCCGGTATGGCGAGATCGGCGACGGCGCCGCGGAGAGCCTGGCCCGGCCGCACCGCATACCCATCGCCTGACTCGCGCGGCCACTTCGCTCCCGAAGGGTCGGCGGCGCGTGGCTACCATTCGGTGCATGTGCCGCAATATCAGGCCCCTGAACAATTTCGAGCCGCCGGCGACATCCGATGAGGTGTATGCCGCGGCGCTGCAGTATGTCCGCAAGGTCGCCGGAACGACCAAGCCGTCGCAGGCCAATCAGGAGGTCTTCGACAAGGCGGTCGCGGAGATCGCGCACATCACCGGGCACCTCTTGGAGGATCTCGTGAGCGCTGCGCCGCCGAAGAATCGTGATGTCGAGGCCGCGAAGGCGCGGGCTCGGGCCGCCGTGCGTTATGGGCGACCAGCCTGAAACTGCTTCTGTGACAACACATCCCATCGTCCAGGCGCTGCGCGCCGCGATTCGTGCTTCGGGCGATCCAGCGCGTGCAGTGGCCCAGCAGAAGTACATGAAATCCGAGATGCCGTATCGCGGGATCACCAGTGGTGAGCTGACCCGGTTGGTGCGGGACGTGTTGGCGACGACGGCTTTCCCCCCGTCGCGCGAGGAGTGGGTGGGAGCGGTCCGGTCGCTGTGGGATGACGCGGAGTTTCGTGAAGAGCGTTATGCCGCAACGACTCTCGCCCAGCACCGGTCCGCCAAGACATGGCAGGATCCGGTGGCGCTGGCGTTGCATAAGCACCTGATCGTGACCGGGGCCTGGTGGGACCACGTGGACACTGTGACGTCCAAGAGCGTGTCACCGATCCTCGCCGCGCATCGGCCGATCGTCACGCCGATCATGCGCGCCTGGGCGGTCAGTGACGACTTATGGCTGCGGCGCGCGTCCATCATCAGTCAGCTTCCGCATCGCGAGAGGACCGACACCGACCTGCTGACTGAGGCGATCCTCGCGAGTGTCGAGGGGACGGCATATGGGCGAGAGTTCTTCGTGCGCAAGGCAATTGGCTGGTCGCTGCGGCAGTATGCCCGCACGGATGCCGAGTGGGTTGAGGCCTTTGTCGCCGAACACGGCGACCGCCTGTCCGGGCTGAGCCGGCGCGAGGCGCTCAAGCACCTCTGAGCGCCGTGGTCGCGGTCAGCCGCCCGGCAGCCGGTTCCAGGTCCGGGCCATGTCGGCGAAGGTGACATTCGCGACCGACCGGTCGCGCTGGGCGAGCGCGGTGAGAAGTGTGTTGCGGCAATAGTTTTCGGGGATTCCCGTCCACCGCTTGCGCCAGTCGGGACTCGTGCAATCCCAGGCCGTCGCCTGACCGAGCGTGCCCGACTTGCCCTCGACAAGCCGGAACATCTGGATCACCGACCACTGTCCGGCGGGCGGGTTCAACGCCTTGACGATCTCGTCGGGCGAGTGCGTGATCCGGTTGTTGCGCACCGTGATGTTGTGGCACGGCAGCGCTTCGTCTGCGCACCGCCCACCGAGGGGGGTGTAGACGAGAACGGTGTACGGAAAAACCGTCGAGGAGGCTTTGGTGTTGTACGTGGCGACCAGCGTGTAAAGGCGCCCGAAGGCGAAATACTTCGACACCATCTGCTGGGAGGGCACATCCTGGGAGTCATCGGGATAGAAAAAGGCTCCCCAAGCTTCCTTGTGACCACGCTTGGCGAGCAGCGGCAGCGTCGCCCCCGACTCCTGGTAGCGCTGCGCGTCCGTGGTCAAGGTGGCCATCCGGGCATACGTCATGCTCTGGCTGATGAAGGACCAGCCGTATGCCGTGCGTAGCCTCGCCAGGTCCGCCCAGGTGGAGTTCGTGACCCCGCGCTCGCACGTGCGGGTCCCGGAGGTGCGCTTCACGACAACACCGCCAACGCCTTTGAGCCCGAACGCTTTCAAGTCCTGTGCGTCCTGCTCCAGGGTCCGGACGCCCTTAGCCGGCGTGCCCGGATTGCAGCCATTTGCCCACAGGCTGCGACCCCAGGCGAAGGTGACATAGCCGCCCGCCGGGGCGGCGCCGGCGACCGCGTGGGGGGCGCGGTCTGGCGCCACCGAAGAAGCCGACGGGGCGGCATACGCGGAACCTGCGAGGGCAAGAAGCGCCCCGGCGAAGGCGACGGAACGACATACGAACATGGGGAATCCTCACATGTGACGAGGGTGGGCATCCGCACGCGCGGACGCCCACCCTCTCGGTAGTTGGCTGACCGGATGCGATCAGGCGGGCGCCATATTGACGCTGCCGCCGAGACGCGGCGTGCCGGAGACGCCGGTGTGGCGTCGCGAGGACCGGCTGTTCAGGATGGTCAGGTTCGCGTAGTCGACGAAGGTCTCGGAGTACTTCCCGGGCTCGGTGTAGATGCTCAGGCCGACATTGCCGAAGGTCGGACCGCCGCTGTCGCCGCCCCCCCACAGGTGTGATCCGTTGATGTGGAAGTCGAGATAGCCATCGCTGTAGGCCCACACCTCGACGATGTTGTAGCCCGTCCTGTAAACGGCGGAGGTCGTCGCCCAGGGGACGACGCCTGTGTAGCTCCCATCAGCGTTGTAGCGGTAGACGGAGTACCAACCGGAGTTCGCATACTGGAAGAGGTAGCTGGGTTTCCAGTTGCCCATGGTGTCTCGGGACGACGGATTGCCGCGCAGGACAAGCGCATTCGCCGCCACACCTGTCGAGTTGCCGCGCCGGCGCATGCGGACCTTGTAGTACATATTCGTGTAGTTGTTGAGGTGCTTGACCGAGGTGCGCTTGCCGGCGATGCCGTAGTTGTAGAGATTGCCGGGCTTGAGGGTCCAGTTCCCCACGACATTTTGCCAGCCGGACTTGCTGCCATTGAAGCTGCTGGCGAAGCCCGCCAACCGCTCATCTTCCGCCGCCTGCGCGGCCTCGGCCAGGGTGGCGCTCCCCCCGACGATTAGGCCGCTCGCCGCGACCCCCATGAACTGCCTGCGATCCATTCCCTACTCCTCCCGGTGCGAAGAACGCCCGCTGATCGGGCACCCTTAGAAGCTCTGAGACCACGGGACGCTCGGTGATACACCACGGTCGTGGCGGGTGTCCGCCAGCGGCCCGTCCGCACATTGAGTGGCCCGTGTCGGATCCGTGCCAACGCGGCAGACTGTGCGCCTGTGGCCGCACCTGAGCAGGGGTATGCCGGTCAGGTCCTGCGCCTGGCCGTCCCCGCCTTCCTCGCGCTGATCGCCGAGCCGCTTTTCCTGCTCGCCGACACGGCGATCGTCGGCCATCTCGGCACGGCACAGTTGGCCGGTTTGGGCTTGGCTTCCACGGTCTTGCTGACGGTCGTTGGCATCTTTGTCTTCCTCGCCTATGGCACGACCGCCGTCGTCGCCCGGCAACTCGGGGCGGGCTCGCGGCGAGGCGCGCTGGAGGCGGGCGTCGATGGTGCATGGCTGGCGATTGCCCTCGGCCTCGCCGTTGCCCTGCCCCTTGCGCTCGCCGCGCAGCCGGTATGCCGTGCCCTCGGCGGCAGCGGAGCCGGGCTGGACGCGGCGGTGAGCTACCTTCGGATCGCGGCCTTCGGCATACCCGCGATGCTCGTGACGCTCGCCTGCACCGGGGTGCTTCGGGGGTTGCAGGACACGCGCACGCCGCTGGTTGCAGCGGTCGCCGGCTTCTCGTCCAATGCGCTGCTCAACGTGGTCTTTGTCTACGGATTCGGTTGGGGCATAGCGGGTTCCGCGATCGGCACGGTGATCGCGCAGCTGGGTATGGCGGCCTGGCTGATCCTTGCGCTGCTGCGCCAGGTGCGCGCGGAAGGGGCCGGTCTCCACCCGCATCCGGGACGGATCCTCGGGGCGGCGCGCGACGGCATACCCCTGCTTGTGCGGACGCTCGCGCTGCGAGCCGTGCTGGTTCTGACGACCTGGGTCGCGGCGGGCATGGGGGTTGTGCCGCTGGCGGCGCACCAGGTGACGGCGACGATCTGGTCTTTCCTGGCGTTTGCGCTGGATGCGATTGCCATTGCGGCGCAGGCGCTGACGGGGCGCGCGCTTGGGGCCGGCGATGCGCGGGAGGCGCGGGAGTTGACGACGCTGATGGTGCGGTGGGGGATCTGGTGCGGGGCGGGGCTGGGGGTGCTCGTGCTGGCGGTGCATCGGGTGCTGCCGGGTCTGTTCACCGGCGATCCGGCGGTGCGCTCGGCGGTGGCGGCGGGCCTGATCGTCGTCGCGCTCGGGCAGGTGGTGTCGGGCTATGTCTTCGTTGTCGACGGCGTGCTCATCGGGGCCGGCGATGCGCCGTGGCTGGCCCGGTCGATGATCGCGGTGCTGGTGGCGTACCTGCCGATCGTGCTCGTGGTGCGGGCGTCGGCGCCTTCGGGTGCGGTCGGCGCGGTGACCTGGCTATGGGTGGGATTCACCGGCTTCATGCTCGTGCGCGGGGCGCTGCTGTGGTGGCGCGTGCGATCGGACGGCTGGCTGGTCCTCGGTGCCGCGCGGCGCTGAGGTGGGCGGGCGAGCGAGCGGGCGAGCGAGCGGGCGGGCGGGCGAGCGGGCGAGCGGCATACAAATCCAACATTCGGTCATAACCCCACCGATTGGTCGTGGATCCCACCGCCGGATGGGGGAGTCACGACCAAACGCGCGATGTGTGCCCGAATGTGTGACTCAGGCGACGCCCGTTGCGGCCTCGCGGCGCGGGTCGCCGGCCGCGAAGAGCACGCCGGTGGCGCTGCGCGCCGCGCCGCCGACGCCGCCGAAGAACATGGCCTGCGGCTCGTGCTCGTTGCCCCGCAGGCCCTGGCGGGCGATGACCTCGGCGATGGCGCGGTCGCGTTCGTACTCGACGCGCAGCGGCTCACCTTTGACGACGCGGACGTGGACGCGCGGGGCGGCGATGGCCTCGCCGAGCGGCATACCCAGCAAGCAGTGCCGGGTGAGTACCTGCATAAGGGCGGTTGTGATTCGGTCGGCGCCCGGGCTGCCGATCGCGAGCACATCGCCGCCGCGGTGGCGGGCGACGGAGGGTGCCATATTGGAGGCGAGGCGGGTGCCGGGGGCGAGCACATGCAGGCCGAGGCGGTTGAGTTCGGGCTCGCCGAGGCAATTGTTGAGGAGCAGTCCGGTGTCCGGAACTGTTGCGCCAGAGGAGTATCCACTAGATGCGGTGATTGCGCAGGCGAGTCCGTCGCTGTCGACGGCCGAGACGTGCGCGGTCGATTGTGAGGTGTTTAGGCCCTTGAGGCCGGAGCGGCGGACCTCCTCGAGCATCGTGTAGCCGTCCTCCTCGAGGTCGGCGGAGAAGTCATGAACCTCGCTGCGATAGGTCAGCACGCGACGCTGCACATCGATCGTGTCGGCCCACGCGTAGCTGCCCCGCCGCGCCATCTCGGACAGCATGACCGCAAGCATCGGGCCGCCGACGCTGGGCGGCGGGTTGGTGGCGATATCCCAGTCGCCGAGCTGCTGGCGCAGCGGGGTGCGCACGACGGGGCGGTATGCCGCGAGGTCGGCCTCGGTGATCAGCCCGCCACCATCCGCGCAGGCTCGCGCGATGCGCTGGGCGATCTCGCCCGTATAGACATCCTGGGCACCGTGCTCGGCGATCCGACCCCAGCTGGTGGCGAGGTCTGCGTCGACGATGCGGTCGCCGGCCTGCAGGTGGCTGCCGTCCTCGCGGGTCAAGGTGGCGTTGGTTTCGGGGTCCCAGCCGAAGAGGTTGTCGGTGGTGAGGGCCAGATAGCTCGCGGCGGCCGAACCGAGCCGGAAGCCGTCGGCGGCGGCGAGCCGAGCGGGTTCGATGGCCTGCGCCCACGCGCCGGAGCCGTGCCGGTCGTGCGCGAGCTGCAGGGCACTCAGGGCGCCGGGGAGGGCGGCCGAGCCGTAGCCGCCGAAGATCGTGATGCCGCCGCCATAGCTCAGGTGGATCTCCCGCAGCCCTTGGCCGAAACGCTCGCTCGGGGCGCCGCGGCCGGGCATTTCGACATTGCCGTCGATCGTCTCCGGCTCCCCGTCCACCGGCCAGATCGTCACAAAGGCGCCGCCCATGGGGCTGACGACACCCGGTTCGGTGGTCATGGCGACGCACATGGCCGCGATGGCCGCATCCACCGCATTGCCGCCCGCCCGTACGGCGGTCAGGCCCGCGTCGACAGCGACAGGTCCGGTGGCGGCAACGGCGACATGTGACGGCATACGCCCGATTCTCTCCCGTCCGCCCCGGTTCGCGCCGCCTCGCCCCAGGAGTTGACCCATTTCTCTCCGGATGCCGAAAGTCTGCGCTTCACCCTGCTTTAAAGCGTGGGTGAAGCGCAGGGTTTCGGCATCCGGAGAAAAATGAGTGACTGGCGCTCGCCGCCTATGCGGGCCGCGCGGTCAGAGCTCGGCGGGGGCCAGCGGGAGAGTCGCGACCGGGGTATGCCGCGGACGGCCTTGCCGGCCCTGGCCGAGTTGTGAGTGCACCAGGGTGACGGAGTCGGCCACCCAGCCGGGCGACTCATACGCCTGCAGGATCCGGATCCACCGGGTCGCCTCGATCGGCCGGCGCATCCGGGCGAGCGTGATGTGCGGGTGGAAGGGCCCGCCGTCGACGGTGGCCCCCGCGTGCGAGGCCGTATGCCGCACCGCTCGCGCCAGCGTGGCAAGCCAGGGCTGCGGCTCGGCGCCCGCGAAGAGCACGCGGGCGGCATACGGATTGGGGAAGGCGCCGCCGGCGACCAGCCGGACGGCGGCGGGGTCGATGGCGCTCAGCCGCTCGCCCAGCGCCTCGGTCAGCCGGTCGAGCCCGGCTTCCGCGACCTCCGGCAGGAAGGCCAGGGTCAGGTGAATCTGCTCGTCATCGGTCCAACGCAGGTCCGTCCCTGCCTCCCGACGCGGCGCGAGGAACTCGCTCAGGTCCTCGACCACTTCCGGCGGCGGCACGAGCGCCACGAACATCCGCATACCGACGAGCGTAGGCGCGGAGGGCGCCGCTGATCTTCGGATTTCCGCGCAGCGACGGTGCCCAGCCACCTCGTGGGAGAGAACCTGGACATACGCAACGGTAATGATCCGTTGCGTATGTCCATGTTCCGGCAATGGGCGGGAAAGTGGCACGTCAACCCGGCCCGGGGAAGGCGAAGCCCCCGCGGCCACGGGGGCAGCGGGGGCTTCGGGGGTATGCCGGTCAGCCGGCGATGACGTCCAGCGTCAGGCTGGCCTGGACCTCCGGGTGGAGGCGGACCAGCGCGGTGTGGGCGCCGGTGGCCTTGATCGGGGTGGGCACCTCGATCTTGCGCTTGTCCAGGTCGGGCCCGCCGGCAGCCTTGACGGCCGCAGCGATGTCGGCAGTGGAGACGGCGCCGAAGAGGCGGCCCTCCTTGCCAGCGTGGGCGGCGACCGTGACGGCCTTGGCCTCGAGGTTGCCCTTGATGGACTGGGCCTCTTCGAGCGACTTCACGGCGCGGGCTTCGCGGCCCTTGGCGATGGCGTCGATCTGCTTCTGCGCGCCCGCGGTCCACGCGGTGGCCAGGCCACGGCGGAACAGGAAGTTGCGGGCGTAGCCGGGCTTGACGTCGACGACATCACCGGCGGTGCCGAGGCCGGTGACCTCGTGGGTCAGGATGACCTTCATGTTTCATGACTCCTTAATGTGATCCCGCCCTCGGGGTCCTCGCGAAGTATCGGAGCGAGGAACGAGCGCAGAACTTCGTGGGGGTGGGATCAGCGGCTGGAGCTGCTGTAGGGCAGCAGCGCCATCTCGCGGGCATTCTTGACGGCCTGGGCAATGAGGCGCTGCTCCTGGACCGACACACCGGTCACGCGGCGGGCGCGGATCTTGCCGCGGTCGGAGATGAACTTGCGCAGCAGCGCGGCGTCCTTGTAGTCGATGTTCTCGATCTTCGCGGACTTCAGGGGGTTGGCCTTCTTCTTCGGCCGACGCACAACGGGCTTAGCCATCGTGGTGCTCTCCTTTGGGGATGAGCCCGAGATTCATAACTCGGGATGGGTTGATGTGTTTTGGTGAGTGAGGCTCGCTAGCAGATCGCCCGAGGCGAAGAGGAGCGGGCGCCAGAGGACTCAGACTCAGAACGGGGGTTCGTCGTATGCCGGGGCGTTGCCCCAGCCACCCGAGTTGCCGGAGTTGCCCGAGCCCTGGTTGCCGGCGGGCGGGTTGTTCCAGCCACCCTGACCGCCACCCGAGCCACCGGAGCCACCTTGGCCACCCTGGTTGCCGCCCCAGCCGCCCTGGCCACCGCCAGAACCGCCGGATGAGCCACCGGAATTGCCCTGCTGGCCGCTCCAGCCGCCGTCGTCCTGGCCGCCGCCGAAGTTGCCGCCGCCACGCTGGGTCTTGGTGACCTTCGTGGTGGCATAGCGCAACGACGGGCCGACCTCGTCGACGTCCATCTCGATGACGGTGCGCTTCTGCCCCGTCTCCTTGTCGTCCCAGGAGCGCGACTTCAGCCGGCCCGAGACGATGACGCGCGTGCCCCGGTGCAGGGACTCGGCGACATTCTCGGCCGCTTCACGCCAGACCGAGCACCGCATGAACAGGGTTTCCCCGTCCTTCCACTCGTTGCTCTGCCGGTCGAACGCCCGCGGCGTCGAGGCCACGGTGAAGTTCGCGACGGCAGCGCCCGAGGGGGTGAAGCGCAGCTCGGGGTCACCGGTGAGATTCCCGATGACGGTGATCGTGGTTTCGCCAGCCATGTCAGCTCTCCTTCGAGTGGACGAATCAGGCGTCGGCGCGCAGCAGCTTGGTGCGCATCACCAGTTCGGACAGGCCGAGCTGACGGTCCAGCTCCTTGGCCGTGGCCGGCAAAGCGGTGAAGTTGGTGACGACATAGCTGCCCTCATCCTTCTTCTTGATGGGGTACGCCAAGCGGCGGCGGCCCCACACGTCGATGTTGTCGACGCTGCCACCATCGGTCTTGACCACGCCGAGGAATTTCTCCATCGTCGGGCCGACCTGGCGGTCGTCGAGCTCCGGGTCAAAAATGACCATGAGTTCATATGGACGCATGCTGAAAACCCGCCTCCTTCGGTCTGTAAGCGGTCACGGTCGGTCCGTGACAGGAGGGTTGTCATGCTCCCGGCCGCGCTGAGCGCGTCACGGGCAACCTCACAAGGGTATCGGAGCCGCTGCATACGACCCAATCCGTTGTCCACACGGTCCCAATCTCGGTTGCGGCCACCCCGCCTGCCCGACCACGCTGGTCGTATGACGTCCGCCCCCGTCGACTACACGCGCACCTCCGCGCGCCCGGCCTTCGCGGCGCTGCCCGAGCCGGTGCGAGCCGAGATCGCGCGCCTCGCGGGTGCTGCCGTGCAGGCCGCGGACCCACCGGTCGGGTCGGGCTTCACCGGGTCGTATGCCGGGGTGCTGCATCTCGCCAACGGTCGCCGGGTCTTCGCGAAGGCGGGCGGGCCGGCCATGCCGCATGTCATCACGGGCCTGCGCCGGGAGGCCGAGGTGGTGCCCCTCCTCGCCGGCCTGGCATGCGTTCCCACCCTGATCGGAGCCGCGGAGGTGGATTGTTGGGCTGTGCTCGTCCTGGAGCACATCGACGGGCACCAGCCTGGTATGCCGTGGACCGCCCGCGACGCCGATCTCGCCCACGCGGCGTGCCTCGAGGTGGCGTCACTGCCGCCCGAGCGGCTCGAACCCCTGCACCTGACGGGCCTGGCGGAGGATGTCGCCGCGAACTGGGGCATCGATGGGGCCTTCGGAGCCTTCGCCCGCGGGCAACGGGACTGGCCGCACGGCATACGCCGGCCGTCGCCGGAAGAGCTCGCCGAACTTGCGGCGCTCGCCGGTCGGGCCGGCACGGCCCTGCGCGGAGATGCGCTCTGCCACAACGATGTCCGGCCCGACAACCTGCTGATCACCGCCGACCGGGCGATGCTCGTGGACTGGAACTGGGTGCGCGCCAGCCCGCCGTGGTTCGACCTGGTTGGGTTGTGGCCGCAGATGGCGCACGGACGGGATCGATCTGGCCCGCTTCGATGACTCCCCGCTGCTCGCGGACGCCGATCCCGAGGACATCGACTGCTTCCTCGCGGTGATCGTGGCCTACATGATCGAGGACGTCGAGGCGCCGCCGCCGCCCGGCTGCACCGACGCCCTGCGCCGCCATCAGCTCTGGCAGGCCGCCCTCTTCCTGTACCTTCTCGCCGCACGCCGCGGTTGGTGAATGCGCTATCGCCCGCGCTACCACCTGGTATTGGTCGCGATCACGACCGATACCAGGCGGTAGGGCGATAGATAGGGGCGGGCGCGCGGCGGCCCGAAAGGTGGATGGTTGGGCTGTGCTCGTCCTGGAGCACATCGACGGGCACCAGCCTGGTATGCCGTGGACCGCCCGCGACGCCGATCTCGCCCACGCGGCGTGCCTCGAGGTGGCGTCACTGCCGCCCGAGCGGCTCGAACCCCTGCACCTGACGGGCCTGGCGGAGGATGTCGCCGCGAACTGGGGCATCGATGGGGCCTTCGGAGCCTTCGCCCGCGGGCAACGGGACTGGCCGCACGGCATACGCCGGCCGTCGCCGGAAGAGCTCGCCGAACTTGCGGCGCTCGCCGGTCGGGCCGGCACGGCCCTGCGCGGAGATGCGCTCTGCCACAACGATGTCCGGCCCGACAACCTGCTGATTACCAGTGTGAATCAAGTGTGCCAGCCGTTCGTCATGAGCCAGCGGCGACTTGGTGCGCATGGACTCTGCCGCAGTTCGCGGGTTCACGACCAAACCGCGCGGGTCAGCCCCCGCAATTGTTCTTCACGTAGGAATCGAAGCGTTGCCACGAACCCGCCGTCAGCAGGCCGGAGGACAGGGCGCTACCCAAGCCGGCAAGGGGGTTATCGAGGTTGTCCCCCGCGTTTTCCATTTGCTTCTGGAGTTGATCGTGGATATTGCGGATGTCGGGCTCGATCTCGTCCGGGGCCGCCTGGGCGAGTTTGTCCATCATGACCACGATGTCGCCCATCGCCGTTCCGAGAGCGAGGAGTGATTTCAGTCCGGCTGCGCCCGCATCGTCCTCGCCCTCAATGGCCTTGAGGGCGTCGCCGTTCTGCGTCAGATACGACGACTTTTCTGAGGCGTAGACCGCGCAGAAGGATTCGGGGGTCTTCGGGGCTGAACAACCCGCGGTGGTGATGATCGAGCCCACGGCTATGGCCAGCATCCCAGCGAGCGCGCGCCCCATACGTTGTCCTTTCCCTCTACCCACCCGGCGACGCTAGCGGTGGGGAACGTGCCCGGGATGTCATTCAATTCCACGACAATTTGCCGTCGTCAGAATGAACGACATTCGGGCTGTCAGAGGTCTCGGAAGAATTGGGCGCAACAGGTCCACAACAGCCGGCGTGGCCGGGAAGAGGTCGACATGGGGTTCTGCACGCAGTGTGGGTTCGCGTTCACAGAATCAGTGCGCTTTTGCCCACGTTGCGGGACGAGGGTTGGGATTTCGGCATCGAGGCTACCGGCAGACCCGACCTCATCGACGCGTGACGACGCGCCGGTGGAACGCACAGTCGCCCGGTCTGCGCTCGGCACGAATGCCGGAGCGCTGTCACCTTCCGTCCAGGTGGACTCACCAGCGCTCGCAGATTTGGCCGTCACGCAACCGGCGAGCCATCGGGTTGGGACCCAGCCCGACCCGTCGAGCACGCCCACCCTGCCTGCCGCACCCGCGGCGTCAGCCGCGTCCGCCCCGGCTACCGGAGAGGTATGGCCAACCGGCCCCTCAACCGGGGTGGGCGCGGCGACGTCGTTCACCGTCACAACGGCCCTACTTCGTCCGGTGATCGGCGTACTCTTCCTGCTCTTCGGGCTGTCCTTCGATTGGTCGAACCAGCATGCATCGTCCGCATTCCTCCCAGCGACAGTCGCCATTGTCATCGCGGTTGTTGCGGGGCTCGCCGCTGCGGCTGTCGCCTCAAGAGTGGTCGTACCCAAGTTCGCAACTGTCGCTCTTCTCGGACTCCTCCCCATCGCCAGCGTCGTGCTCTACACGATGGTGCGCAGCACGATTCCCCTCTCCGGCGGCCTCACGCACCGGGACTCGCCCGCCCTCGGCCTCGCCTGTGCGAGCGTGGGCGGCATCCTGATCGCGCAGCAACTCCTGCCGGCGAGCCCGGCGTGGGGTACTCGATGGCGGCTGAGTTGCCTCGCGCTCCTCGTAGCCTCCGGTATTTGGGGCACAGTCAGCGTCGCGTCCGTCGTGCACGACACGGCGGGCTTCGCCAAGGCCACCGGTGAGCTCGGCAGCCTTGTCGCCATGGTGCTAGTCCTGATGGGCATGGTGGTCGTCATACCGTTGTGGTTTGGCATCCAGATTGCTCGACGTCGAGCAGCAGACTGGGCTGCCGGGATGATTCTTGGCGCAGCCTTCCTCGTTGGGCTGCCGATCTTTGCCCACTTTGACGAGGGCTCCCGGTTTGGCTTCGGCGGTGGTCACACAGACTCTCTCGGTATGGGTATGACCCTGTTCCTCCTCGGGCTCGCCTCCGGGTCAAGCACCCAGGTCGCTGCACAACTGCAACCGGTCTTGCGGGGAGCCTCAGGCTGGCTTCAGACGGCAGCCGGGCTCATGGTCATCAGCGCGCTCATTCTCATCATGGTGGCGATCGTGGCTGCTACGGTCCTGCACCTCGACTCCTCAACTTCAGTGATCGCGACCTTAGTTTTCTCGCTCGCTGCCGCCGTTATCGCCGTCGTCTGCCGAACTTTGCTCTCCACCAAACCGCAACGGGGGCGGTTGCTTGCCGCGGCGTGGGCCATTCCCCTGACCGTCGTGACCCTGAGCATGCAGGGGACGAGCGCCGGTACGCTCTACCGCTCCGCAGCCCCGGGTCAGTACGCCATGACCATGGTGCCCTTGGTGCTTTTGCCGATCGCTGTTGCCGTGATGGTGACAGTGCCCCCCAGCGTGCGCGGTCTCGGCCCCCTCTTAGGGAGCCTAGGGCAGCCTGTTCCGCTGGCGGCTGACCAGCAAGAAGCGGTCGTCACCGCACACGCGCCGCACCCCGACGCAAGGCCCGAAGCGCCGCCGCCCCCAGCAGGACGTTGATCAGAAGCAAGACCACGACGCTGAACGAGACCGTCACTAGGTCGTGCGCCCAGAGCCGGTCGTCCGTCGCCGTGGGGGACACAGCACGCAGGTCGACGACCGAGGCCGCCGCGGCATAACCCCAGCGCGCCGGCGCGAGCCAGGAAAACTGCTCGAGCGGCATCCGTCCGGCAATCGGTATCAGGCCACCGCACAGCACCAGCTGTGCCATGACCGAAACCACGAGGAGCGGCATCACCTGCTCGGATGTCGTCACGTTCGCGGAGAGCGCAAGCCCGCATAGGGCTCCTGTCACGGCCGTCACCATGACGACGGCGACCAGCTCTAGGCTGCCGGCACCAACGAGAAGGCCGTCCTGCGGTCCCGGCTTACGCCACAGAATGAGTGAGACCAGAAGTGCTGATTGGGCGCAGGCCAGACCGGCGAACACGACGACTTTGGCCAGCAGGTAGGCCCAGGGCGAGAGGCCGACGGCTCGCTCGCGCACGTAGATTGGGCGTTCGCCGACAAGATCGCGCACGCTGGCGGACATCCCCATAAAGGTGGCCCCGACGAGCATGATCACGAGCAGTTGCATGGCCTCCGTCGTGGGCGTCGGTGACTTGGTGAAGCCCGCCGAGCCGGGCACCGCCAGCGCCAGCAGGGCCAAGACGACGGGCAGTAGCAGGTTGAACAGGGCGTGCGATCGGTCCGCCAACATGATCCGGCCCTGCCGGCGCCCGATTGTGCTCATCTGGCGAAATAGGGGTTGCTGCGGCGGGTCGGCGAGCGTCGTCGAAACGGAGGCAGGCGCTGCGGCGCGAGGCCCATATCCCCGAAAGCTCTCGAAGCGGCGTTGGAAGCCTTCGGGATCGCGGGCTAGGGCCGAGAAGACGTCGGCATAGTCAGACATCGCGAAATAGCCAAGGACGCCATCCGGCGGCCCGAAATACGCGATTCGACCGCCGGGCGCGAGGACGAGCACGTTGTCGCAGGCCGCGAGATTCGCGACGCTGTGGGTGATGACAACCACCGTGCGATCGCCCGTCGCGAGATCGCGCAGAGTTGCCATGACGGATTTATCAAGGCCCGGGTCGAGCCCCGATGTCGGCTCGTCGAGAAAGAGCAGCGAGGGCTGCGTCAACAACTCCATCGCGACGGAGGTGCGCTTGCGCTGCCCGCCAGAGAGCCGGTCCACGATGGTGGCCGCGTGGTCGGTCAAACCCAGTTGAGCGATCGTCTCATCGACCCGGACCCGGCGCTCAGCCGCGGTGACGTCGGCAGGGAAACGCAACTCCGCGGCATACAACAGGGCCTGGCGCGCCGTCAGCTGACGGTGAATTAGGTCTTCCTGCGGCACAACGCCGATGTGATGTCGCAAAACGGAAAGGTGGCTCGGGACGTCCAGACCTTGATAGGTCACGGCCCCCGTGGTCGCCCGACGGGCGCCAGTCAGCACGCTGAAGAGTGAGGACTTTCCCGCACCAGATGGCCCGACGACAGCCGTCAGGGATCCCGCGGCCAGATCCAGGTCGACCCCGTTCAAAAGCGCCTTGCCCGTCGCCAAGCGGAAATCCACACCCCGCACGCTGAGGGCGACATCCGACCGATTGTCGACGCGGGTCAGGACCTGGCCATCCCAGCCGAGAGTCCAGCTTCCGACCCCCAAGAATTGCCCGGGCTGCATCTCGCCTCGCGTGACCGCCGCACCATCGATATACGTGCCATTAGCGCTGCCAAGATCTTCCACTACGAGCCGGTTTCCACCGACCGTGCTGATGCGCGTATGTCGCCGCGACACAAGCAGATCCGCCAGAACGATGTCGCAGCGTGGGTCTCGGCCGATGACCCAGGTCTGGGTCGCTGAGCCGACCTCGCCGGCCTGGCGGCGTGAGGTCGTGGTCCAGGCATTTGGCTCGGTCTCGCCAAAGCGAATACTCATCGTCGGTGCTGCACCGGTATGCCCAAAGCGCACCTGACATGGCCCGCTCACCACCGCGCGCATGACCCGTCGGCCGTCGACCCACGTGCCGTTGGTGCTCCCGAGATCCTCGACCTGCCATGCCCCGTCAAAGAAGATCCGCGCGTGGCGACGGGAGACTTCCGGGTGATCGAAAGGCAGTCCAGAGTGGGGGTCTCTGCCGACCAGCAATTGGTCTTGAATACGCAGGGTCCGATCGCCCGCCCCACCCTGGACGATCAGGCTCTGGACATCGGTCGGTGCGCTCACGACGGCCTGGAGAGTTGACGGGGCAGGCAGTGATCCTTGAGCAGGTCGCCCGAGAAAGAGGGGTAGAGGCTGCGGCAGAAGCCGAGAGCCTCGTCATATGTCGTGATTCCGCCCGGATCGCCCAGCAACACCCAGATCCGGCTTTGGCCAGCACGTTGCCGCCCGAAATCGCTTCCCAGGAGGGTGAGCGCCGGGATGCCGCGTTCGTGCAGTGCAGCCGTCGTCTGCTCGTGCTCATCAACGATGTCGGCGTAGTAGAACGTATGGCTGCCGTCTCGAGTCTGCTGCAGCGGGTCCACCGACCCATTCGCCTTGCTCGACAGTTGCAAGACCCACCGCCCGTCCAGGTTTACCACCGCGACGCTCTGGTCACGGGCCGCCTGCAATTGCTCAAGCGCCACTTCCTGCGGGTCAACCGTTGCGGTGTGGCTGGCCGACGTCGGCTCGGAGGTGCCGGGGGAAGCGGGTTCAGTGACCGTGACCGTCGCCGTCGACGTGGTGGTGGTCGTGCTCGTGTCGGTGGCGACGGTCTCCTGAGCGGGTGATGTGGTGGTGGCACGGCTTGGCGCTGCGTGGCCGGTGGCGGATGTGCTCACGTTGACCGGCCGGGATGCGGCGTAGACCGGCTTGTCCCTCGTCGCGACGATCGTGCCAAGAATCGCCGCCGCTACGAATAGCGCTGCGCCGAGACCGATGGCGATGGCTGATCCCCCCCGACCTCGCCGCGGCGGCGATGTGGGGTTGCCACCCGCGTGCGCTCCGGATGCTTGCGCGGCTGCCGCGGGGACAGCCGGTGGGCTCGACCAGTAGGAGCTTCGGGAATCGACGGTCACCGTCGCGTCGAGTGGGGCTGGCTGCGGGACCGCGCGTCCGCAGCGGCCACAATAGGGGCCGTACGCAGGGGTCAGGCAGAACGGACAGCGCACGATCTCATCCGACAAGAGCGGCCTCCCCAGCAGGCGATCGAAGGTCCCGCGGCGGCACCCGCGCGAACGCTAACAACACGATCGCGAGCCGTCATGTCCTGCACTTGACGGACATCTCGACTTGGGAGCGTTTCCGCCCGTTCCCCCGGACGCCGTTCGCTATCGCCCGCGCTACCGCCTGGTATTGGTCGCGATCACGGCCGATACCAGGCGGTAGCGCGATAGTTAGGGCCGGGCGCGCGGAGCGGGAGGGTGGTCTAGGCCGACGCCGGCTGGGGCTCCGACGCCGGCTGGGGCTCCGGCGCCGGCTCTGTCTGGGGTGCCGGGTCGGGCTGGGGCGCGGGCTCGACCGGGCGCTCGTGACGGGCGGGCGGATAGAGCGCTGTCTGCCAGACGCGGGTGACCAGCCAGGTGATGCCGCCGACGCGGATGAAGAGGAAGACGACATACCAGGGGCCGGGCAGGGCGCGGTCGGGGGTGGTGAGCGCGCCGACATACAGCCAGACCGCCCCGAAATGCAGGGCCTCGCAACCGGCCCAGATCAGGTGATCGCGCCAGCGGACGCCCGCCATCGCGGCGAGCGGGAGCAGCCACAGCGCCGCCTGCACCGGCACGGCCTTGCCGAACATCATCCCCATCCCGACGACCACGAGGGAGAGCTGAGCCCAGCTCGGCGCGTGAAAGGCGTCCCGCACAAGCACGCGACCCAGAAGCAGCGCCAATCCCCAGCCGAGCAGCGCCAGCAGGGCGACCGACCACGGCGGCAGGGCGTGCCCGCCGATGGAAGGGATGAGCCAGAGCGAGCCATAACCGGCCTGCCCATTCCACCAACTCTGATAGGGCGCGAGGAACTGGTCGGGCGCCACGATCACGAAAAAGATGAAGAGGGCCAGCACCGTCGTCGTAGCCGCAAGCAGCACGCGCCGCGCCGCCGGCATCGCCTCGACCCGCCACGCGTGGACGAGCAGCGCGAGGACGACCGCGACGACATACCCCCTGGTCAGGACCCCAAGGCCGAGGAGCACACCGGTCAGGGCCAGACGCTCGCGCTGCCACGCGACCATCGCCGCGGCGACTAGGGCCACGGCGAGCGCGTCGCTGTTCAGGACGGCGGCCAACGCGATCACCGGCGACAGCGCGACCTGTGCCGCCGCCTGCAGATCGCTCGGCACCACCTGGATCGTGCACCACACGCAGGCCGCGAGCAGGAGAGTGACCAGAGCAACCCAGTAGAGGAAGTACCACCGTTGCTCCGAAAGCGCCGACCCGGTCGGCACCAACCCGCCGAGAGCGCTCATCACAGATCCGGCGACGACCGGCTGGTCGAGGACGGCCTCGCCGCGCAGGTATGCCGCGATCCCCCCGTCCAGCGGGGCCAGGGCGTACTGCGCGGGCAGATCGGAGAAACACATCCGCCAGAACTGATCGCTGCCACCCCACCCGAACCGGATGCAGTGTTCGCGCTGCAGCACGGCGAGCGCCATCGGGATCGCCGTCAGCGGCACCAGCCAGGTGGCGACGGATCGCCACCAGCCGTTGGTGCGGACATACCGTCCGGGCGGGCCGCCGATCAGCCGGGTGGCCCGAGCCGGGAGTATGTCGTCGCGCACGCGCTCAGTCTGCCCTGCGGCCCGCGGGCGAGGTGGTCTCGGTGCCCGTCGGCGGGGCCGAGGCGGTCTGGGTCGGCGAGGCCGACTGCGTCTCGCTCGCCGGGGGCGGCGTGGTCGCGGTGGTCGTGCTCTCCGACGGCGGAGGCGTCGACGGTCCGGTCGTGGAGGTCGTCGTCCCCGGGTCGGTCGTGGTCGTGTCCGATGGCGTGGTGCTGGTATCGGAGCTGGTCGAGCTGGAATCGCTGCTCGTCGAGGACTCCGAAGTGCTCGATGTCGATGAACTCGTCGACGTCGAGGTGGAGGTCGTGGACGGCACCGTCGTCGCGACGGTCGGCGTGCCGCCGCTGACATTGCCCATCGGCGGCAGGGCAGCGACCGGGGCACCCTCGAGCGCACCGCGCATGAAGTCGGTCCACACCCCGACCGGCACCGTGCCACCGGTGAGTTCGCCGACTCCGGGGATGTTGTTCATCTGGTTCTCCGGCTTGAGCGACCCATCACCCTTGTAGATGCCGACGGCCGCGGCGAGCTGGCCGGGCGTGAAGCCGTCGAACCACGCGGAGTAGTTGTTGCTCGTCGTGCCGGTCTTGCCGGCCGCCGGGCGACCGAGCGCCCCGGCCGCGGCAGCGGTGCCGCCCGGCAAAGTCGCGGCATTCATCGCGTGGATGGTGTCGCGCATGACCGCCTCATCGAAGACCTGCTTGACGTCGGGCTTGGCCTTGTAGTTCAGCTTAAAAGCGCCATTCGCCTTGACCGTGGCCAGGAGGTATGGCGTGGCGCGCTTGCCCTGGGCCGCGATCGTCGCGTAGGCGTTGGCTTGGTCGAGGACGGTGACGAGGTCGGTGCCGAAGACATTGGCGTAGTTGGTGCCGAATTCCTTTTGGGCACCGGCGGCGTGCAGGCCGGCCTTTTCGGCGGCCTCGCGGGTGCGCTCGGGCGTGACCTCAATATTCAGTTGGGCGAAGTAGGTGTTCGCCGACTTGGCGGTGGCCTGCGTCATGTCGAGGACGCCATAACCGTGGTTGCCGAAGTTGACGACCTCACCGGCCTGGGCCGCCGCGGTCGCGCCCGGCTCATTGCTCTTGAACTGATCGAAGAACATCGGCGAGCGCGCATCGAAACGGGTCGAGAGCGGAAGCCCGCGCTCTAGGGAACCGCTGATCAACGGGCGATTCGTGGTCGGGCGGGCGAGGGATGTCGTGGGGGCGTCGGAATGGTGGCG
>Ga0102832_1000630_pt1 | contig 45564 bp, 48 predicted proteins | sample EBPBio282013_DNA_FD_88942 | JGI IMG/M metagenome (GOLD analysis project Ga0102832, IMG submission 88942) | Wastewater treatment Type I Accumulibacter community from EBPR Bioreactor in Madison, WI, USA - Reactor 2_5/28/2013_ DNA (Illumina Assembly) | ecosystem: Engineered > Bioreactor > EBPR >... | reverse complement strand
TTCGCGATCTTCGTCGACGAAATGCAAGACCTTGACCCCGAACTGCTGAGCGCACTGATCGTCGCCCAGCACAAGGCGCAGCAGCAAGCACTGCCGTTCTACCTGATCGGCACCGGCCTGCCGAACCTACCGGCCACCCTGACCGCCTCGCGCTCATACGCCGAGCGGCTGTTCAGCTACTCAGTGATCGGCCCCCTGGCCGACGAAGCGGCCCGAGAGGCCCTCGAGATCCCGGCAGGACGGGTTGGTTGCTCCTACACCCCGCAGGCCGTCACCCACCTGGTGGCCACCAGCCACGGCTACCCCTACTTCCTGCAGGAGTACGGCAAAGCCATCTGGGACTTGGCAGCCGAGAAGAGGTTCACGATCGAGGACGCCCGCGCCGCCGTTCTTGTCGGCCAGGCACAGCTCGACGCGGGCTTCTTCCCGGCCAGGTGGGAGCGGGCCTCAGCCCGCGAACGAGAATTCATGGCCGCCATGACCAGCGGAGGCGGACTTGAGATCCCGACGGCAGAAGTGGCCAGGGTGCTCGGCCTCAAGCGGACGGAGCTGGGGCCGGTTCGCCAGTCACTCCTGCGCAAAGGCCTGATCTACATGCCCGAACGCGGCAAGGTCGCCTTCTCGGTCCCGGGCATGGCCAGCTACATCGCCCGCGCCACCCAAGAGGACCACGACGAGTGAGCCCCGCCGCCCCGCCCCTCGCGCATGCCGGGCGTCACCACGATCAGTAGCTCGTCGGAGTTGGTGGGGTTGGCCGGAACCCCGTCTCACCGGCCAACCCCGCCACGGATCTCAGCAGCGCGGGACGACGGTCTGGTTGGCCACCAGCGACGAGTGCACGTAGCCGCCCGTCGCGCCCAGGGCGGTGGTCCACACCTTGAACCAGCGCTGCGACCCGTAGTTGCTGTTCGGCGGGGCGACCCACTGGGCGTCAGTCCAGCAGACCATGTCGAGCCGGGTGCCGTTCTTCATCCAGCCGAAGGAACGGCAGCCCGTGTTGGGGCACTCGCGCAGGTTCGCGCCCCCGCTGTTGCTGGCGACGTAGCTGACGAAGTTCCCGGCGAAGGCTGGCGTTGCGGTAGCCGTGGCGCTGAGGCCGGCGGCGAGCAGTGCGGCCGCGATACCGCTGACGGCGGCGGCACGGCTCTTGGTGGTGATCATGGCGGGCTTCCTTTCGGCTGGCCGGCTTCTCGGTGTGACGCCGGATGGCTCCAGCGTCGATCCGAGACCAGCGTCCGCATCACCCGCAGAACCCCCCGGTTCCCCCTCGCAAGCGCCACGAGAACCCCGCAGATCCCCCACGGTCGCCTGGACCCGTCAGCGAACCACCGTGCACTCCCGCACCCCAGACGCGACCCGCCGCTGGTCATCGCACACGAGCCGAACCGGGTTGTCGCTGAACGAGCCGCTGAAGGTCTTCACGGCCCACACCTGAGGTGTCCCACCACAGCCGACCCGCGCCCGCCACGACGTCAACAGCGGCGTATGGGCAGTGAACTCCCACTCCCCCGGTGCACCTCCCTGAGTAGGTGGCTCCGAGAAGTCTCCCCAGTTCAGCGGCTCGAACCAGCTGAGCCACACCCCGGTAACCCGCGCACCCGACGTACACGACACGACGCCGCTCACCGAGACCGGCCTGGTGTGATACCAGCCCCACCCGCCTGCGACGGAAATGACAGCGAGCACGCCGGCCAGGACGCCCAGCTGCACGACCCATTGCCGGGCTGACCGGCCCTGTGACTCGGCCAGCTGTGATGCACCGCCAGACGACTCAGCCCGAGCATGGTCGGGCGCGCTCGCTTCGGCCAGCCCATCCTCTCCTGCGCCGGCGACCAGATCGTCGCCGAGGAATTGCCTCAGCTCGCGGAGGTCTTCAGTGCGGAAGGCCCTGGTCAGCGCACCAGATGGGTAGTCGGGGATGCGATCGGCGAACACACCGTCAAGGGCAGCGATCAGCTCCACCCGGAAGCGTCGATTCTTGTCATACAGCGGAACAGTGATCATCTGCGCCGGCGGGTTGGGCTGCGCGCTCACCAACCGCTGGATCTCGTCTACCGACAGTCCAGTCAACTTGTTGAGCCGCTTCACGGCGTCCGGGAGAGTCGTCACGACCCCACGACCACCAGCCACTGTCCCCTCTTCCTGAAGCCCCACGAACTGCCCAGTGCCCGCCTGTTCTGACGCGCCACCGATCGTATTGGACCGCAGGCTCTACCCCATGGCCAACGCGGTCTGTTCGTCGGCGATCTCAGGCGCCCGGGCGGGACGTCGCTATCGCGGCAGCCTTGACGTCGCGCTGGTCGGGAAACCGGGTCCGCCATTTCGCGACGGACTCGAGCGGGAAGCGAGGGAGGATGCCGTGCCCATCACCCCAAGCGGCCTACCGGCCACACAAGCGTCCCCCGGACGCCGGCGGTTCACTCCGAAGCCCACAGCGATCGGCGAAACCAGCTTGGCCGCCGCCCGCGCCTGACGGACGAACCCCCGGGCGGACGGACGACAGAAGCGTCCCAGAGTGCCCGCCGCTCACACCGACACCGCCGCTCAACGCTCCCCTACTCAACCGCGAGGGCGCCGCCGGCGCCCAACCCGATAACGCTCTCCCAAGACTCTCGGCATGCACTCCCATGGATGCATTCCACACTCCACTACCATTACGGCACCTGGGACGTGTCGATTCGGTGACCGATGAACTTGTCTGGCCACGTCCCGGACCGTATCTTCGACGCCATGAGCGACCCGTTCGGCGACATCGAAGACCAGTCTCCCCAGACACCTGAGGAGCTCCGCACCACCCTGCTGGGGAACACCCGCCGCGGCTACGCGACCCTGCGCAAAGTCTTCGTCCAACAGCCGAACACCACCGGCAGCCGGCCATCCATCCTCGGCAGCATGGTCAACACCCGCCAGGAAACCGCGCTGCGCCTGCTGCTGCTCGCCCTCGCACTCGAAGCACTCAAGGACGAGATGCTCCCCCCGCGCCGCTGGACCGAGATACTCAACACCGCACACCCCTGCAGCCCCGACCAGTTCACCCGGGCACTCGACCAACTCGAGGAGCGCAAACTCCTCCAGCGCACCGGCACCAACCGGCTCATCGGCCTCACCCCGCTCCTCGAAGACGGAAGCGGCAACGCCTACACCAGCCCCACTGCGGCCGGCGCCGACGTCGGCAAAGGTTTCTTCATCATCCCCAACCAGGCCTGGACCACCGGGCTCATCGACAACCTCCGACTTCCCGGACTCGCCATGCTCCTCGTCACCCTCCACGACACCCACCAGCGCCCGTCCTTCCAGGTGCCACTCGACAAGATGCCCGACTGGTACGGCATCAGCGAACGCACCGCCGAACGCGGCTACAACGAACTTCTCGCCCAGAACGTCCTGCTCACCCGCGTCCAGATGGTCGCCGCACCGCGCACCCCGAGCGGGCTCCGCCCGATCACCCACCGAGCCCTCGCCGACCCCTACAGCAAAGACGCCCGCGAGGCCCTCCAGGCCGGGGCCCGAGCCCGCGTCCGCGCACAGAACGCCACCACCACCGCGAAAGTCCGCAAGAAGCGCAAGAAGAAGGGCGCCAAGGCATGAACAGCCCGATCATCGCCTGGGTCGACGAATCAGGCTCCAACGCCACACACGATCCCGACACCTACATCATGGCCGCCGCCATCACGACCGCCGGCCAGTACGACAGCGTCCGCGACACCATGACCCGGCTGCTCCTCCCCGGCCAGGTGAAACTCCACTGGCGCGACGAACGCGCCACCCGCCAACACCGGATCACCGACACCATCGCCACGATCGACATCGAGCACCTCGTCGTGGTCACCTCGCCACACCCGTCCGACCGACTCCCAGAGCGACGCCGCAGGCTCACCATGGAAATCCTGCTTCCCGAACTCGCCTCCCTCGGCGTCGACCGGGTGATCGTGGAATCACGCGGCGTGAAGGACGACCAGCGCGACCGCAAGATGCTCGACTACCTGCGCCAACAATCCACGATCAACACCGCACTCCGAATCGACCATCGCGTCGGCCGACGCGAGCCACTCCTGTGGCTCCCCGACTCGCTATGCGGAATCGTCAGCGCCTACCGCTGCGGCGACCCCAGCCTCTACGACAAGATCGCCCACAAGGTCACACTGACCCAACTCCCACCACGAACCTGACAGGGCCCCGAACAGCGCGAAACCCGGGCCCTGTCGTCCGGCAGGAGATCCCGGGTTCACTTCCAGCACTCACCGCAGTGGGCTGGCTACACAACCCATGATGCCAGACCACCAACCCAACGACAACAGCCGACTCCACCCCGTCGCGAGGCTTAAGGTCGCAGCGTCGAGCGGCAGAGTAGGGGCCTCCCGCCTCGGGTTGGGTCAGTGTGGGACGGCGGCGACCAAAGGAAGCAACATCCCCCACCCTCGAGGCGACGCGTGGCCGCGAGTGGGAGACGCTTAGGCAACACCCGTGGAATCAGCTCGGCAGCGTTTCCGCCTTGTGCCCTGAACTCCAAGTGTGCCGAACGGAGCTCTGCGTGGCCGAGGTTGTGTTGGACGTTGAAAGGGGGTCGCTTCTTGATAATCCAGTCCTTCTCGGCCCCCAGCGCTAGGCTCATGGGGCAGATCAGATCGCCTTGGCCGGACGCTGGCGGCGCCGGCTCGGCGGTCGTACGATCACCGGCAACAGAACCCGGCTGGACGCGCCTGGGGGTGGGTTAGCGTCCCCGGGTTCTCCCTATCCACGCCCGCTCGCTGCCGGTGATTGCAGCAGTCCCCGAGGTTCCCGCTGCGAACGTGGTCGTGGCCGAAGCTCAGATCACCCGATAGCCGAGTTCGTGTCGTGCGATCCGGGTGGTGATCGCGTGCAGGGTGGGTTCGGCGAGTGGCCGGGAGAAGTCCGGGGTGGCCGGCAGGCTGGACCGGGCCGGGTTCCACAGCACCACGTTGGTGCCGCCGGTCATGGTGGACGGTGTCGACAGCCCGTCGAGGTCGGGCCAGGTGGCTCGGATCTGTCGCGCCCACGCCCTGCACGTGCTTTTCGGCGCCGTGGCGAGGGAGAACGCGGCGCCGTTGCGCAGCGCCCAGCTGCCAGTAAGGTCGAGCAGCCGCAGGTCGCGGGTCGGCGTCCAAGCGGTGACCTGGGGGGCGAAGCTGCGGGAGTCGACGAGCCGGGTGGCCTGGAAGGTCTCGGCCAGAGCCGTAGCCAGGCCGGCGGCCGTGTACAGCACGCCCTCGGCAGACGTGCCGGTGGGCTCGGGGTGCGGGTCGTAGCGCATCGTCAGGAGCGGCCCAAACGAGCGCATTCGGTTCCAAGCCAGCACATGTCCGCCTTGGGTGCGGTGGATCCGCCACAACACAGGCCGGACGCTGAGGACGTCTTCCGGCTCGCGCACGAGAACTGTGGGCGGGGTCCGCGGGACTTTGGGCAGGTTCACCACAGGCCGAGGCCGGCGACCAGTTCGGCAACCGGACCCGGGTCACCACCGCCGGCCAGGTGAGAGGTCGGGGTTTGTCCCTCCAGTTCGGGCTGGACGGTGTTCATGAAGCCGGCCACCGATTCCGGCGACAGTTCGGCCGGGATCGCCACCACGATCAGATCCAGGCCGGGGAGGCTGCGTCCGTCCGCTGTGAACTGCCAGCGTGGCAGCCGGCGACTCCGGCCGAGCCGGAAGCTCCACAGGCTGCCCGCCGAGAGCCGCTGGGAGATACGGCTGCGATCCACCCCGAGCAGCAGCGCCGCCTCGGCGATCCCCACACTGTCGGCCAGCAGACCGGTCATGCGCGCCACCTCGGCCCGGCGGGCATACTGCACGAGGACCGCAGGATCGGCGTCCAGCACCTCGCCCGCTGCCGGACCGCCGTGCGCACGCAGGAAGGCGGACTCGGCAGTGCTCAACGGCGCCGCGCCCGGGTCGGTCACCCGCGACAGGTCGGCGTCCAGTTCTGCGAGGAACTCTGCGCCACTGATCCCGACGTTGTGACGGGCCAGCACCTCGTCCAGGCTCACCTCAACACTCATGCTCATACTTTATCATCCCCGTTAGGTAACGTGAGTGGGCCGACGTGCTCAGGGGCCCTCAGATGCCTAGGCCGGGATGCTCAACTCCGCGCTCCAACGGAATCGGCCGGCGGGCCTCCGCCTGGGCTCCGGGGCTGGGCGTGAACGTGAAGGTCTCCCACACCTCGGGCTCGGGGGTCCGAGCTGTCGCCTTGGGCGCCAGACCAGCCGTGACACCCAGGTCCTCGGCGACGGCGTCGACCAGCTTCGTCTCGAGGTCGGCCGGCTTGGTGTGCGCCACGATCGCATCCGCGGTCGCGATCACCCGGGCTCCGGTCTCGGCCACGACCGCCTCGATGCCGTGCTCGGGGGTGGCCGCCTGGCTTGCCCAGCCGGCGACGTAGTTGAACGTGTACTGGCTGGTGTCCAGGTGGTGCGCGGCCGCGACCACGTACGCCACTGACTCGGCCTCCACCTCGCGACGGCCGCGACAGGCGCCGGCGTACGGCTCACCCGACTCGGGACGGATCAGCACGTGCGCCAGTTCGTGGGCGAGCGTCTTCACGGCTTGGGCTTCGTCGACGTCGGCCCGGACCCGAACCTCTCGGCCCAGGTAGTCGGTGAGCCCGTTGGCTCCGCCGCAGTCGCCGCGGGTCAGCTGGAAGCCTTCCGCCTCGACCAGTTCGGCCAGCGAGTCCCATAGTCCCGGCGGTGCTTGGCCGCGCAACAGGGTCGGCTCGGGCGGGGTCTGGACGGGAGGATCGACCTGGCTCGCGTCGAAGACGCTCACCGGGCGGACTCCCACCAGTTGCCGGGTGTACTGCGTCCGGCCATCGTTGTCGCGGATCGGTTCACCAGTGTGGCGGTCGACGAGTTCGACCTTGCGGGTGACCGGGCCGAGGATCTTGATCGCCTTCTCCCCGCGCCGCACCTGGTGGCCCATCGCCTGCCAGGCCCGGTAGCCGGCGATCATCGTCGCGTCCGGCTTCTGCAGCATCGTCAGCATCACGTTGTTGAAGCTGTACCTGTGCAGCTTGGACGCCATGCCCAGCCACCGCTGCCAGGCGTCCTTGTCATCCAGGTTCGCGATCCCGTCCGCCAACTGCTCATGCAACTGCTCGACCGCCTCGCGGCGGGCCCGATCGGCAGCCTCCCGCTGCGCATCGGTCAGAGCTCGGCCGGCCATCACAGCCCCGCCCGCAGCCGCCGATACTCCTGTGCCAGCCGCTCGATCTCAGCCGGGCCGGCTCCGACAAGCTCGAGCAAGGCGATCTGTTCCAGCAGGTCGTACAGCACCAGCGGCCGATCGCGGGTCGGCGTCTCGGTCATCACCCCAGGGCTGGTCATGAGGCGCGCCGCGACCGCGTGTACACCGAGGGGACAGGACGGAAGACCCGCTTCAGGTCGTCCAGCCGGACCCGGATCAGCCGCCGTCCGGCATGCACCGCGGGCAACTCCCCGGCGGCGATCCGCTGACGCAGCAGGTCAACACTGACGCTGTACAACACGGCTGCCTGCTGCAGGGAGACGAACTCCGGCTTCACGCCGGCGGCACTCATGGTCATGGCGGGCTCCTCGATCGGTATCGCCAGCGACGCGACTGGCTACCCCCTTAAGCCTGGGAAAGGGGCCGATCCGGACAGACGATCTTCTCGGCGAGTGGCGGGAGGTGTGCGAGCGTGGGGGTCGTGGGTTCACCGCAGACGCTCAGCGAAGCCGACCGCCGGACGGTTGCCCTGTGGGCTGCCGACTGCGCCGAACGGGCGCTGCCCCTGTTCGAAGCCGAAGCACCCTCGGACGCACGTCCGGCCGACGCGATCGCCCGCGCGAAGGCGTTCGGACGCGGCGAGCTGGACGCCGCCGGACAGATCCGCCAGCGCTTCGTCGCCGGCCGTGCAGCCAGCGCCGTGGTCGGCCCGGCTGCGGTGGCTGCGGCCCGGTCCGCAGCCCAGGCGTCCGGTGTCGCGCACATGGGAGCCCACGCTCTGGGTGCCGCCGCCTACGGCGCCAAGGCCGCCGGGCTCGCCTCCGGCGAGGACGCCATTGATGCCGAGATCAGTTGGCAGCTGGACCACATGACGGACCCGGTCCGCACGGCCCTGCGTCGGCTCCCACCCCGCGGCGAGGACCCGGCCGGCCCCCTCGGCTCAGGCCTTCTCGCCTCTGGCGTCCTCGGATCGATCATCGGCAAGCTCCAGGCTGGGCTCAATGAACTCGACTGAGTTGTGGACCGACGCCTCGGCGAGTGACGTGCGGCATCTCGCTGGTCAGGGCAGGTGCCAGAAGTCTCCGGTGAGTCCGCAGTCGTCGAGGAGTCGCTGGTTGTGGTCGCGGGAGTGGGGTTGGAAGCCGGCGTCCAGACGGTCGCCGTACCAGGGCTGAGCGAGCCGCCACACGGTGGTCGCGGAGGCGATGTAGCCAGCACCCGGGTCGTGCTGTTCGGTCCACATCTCGGCGTGGTCCGTGCTGCAGAACGTCCGGATCCGGGTGCAGGTGTCGACAACGTCGTCCCACCACAGCGCTGCAGGCTTCGGGAAGCGGACGGCGAGGCCGTCCGGCGGCGGTGTGCCCGGGCCGGCGGTGTAGCTGATCGGGGTGCCGCAGTGGGGGCAGGCGGTGTCGATGCGGACGTCCAGGTCGAGGGCTGCGCTGATCCCGAACGAGTCCCAGGCGCAACCACCCCACCAGCGCCGGTCGTCATGCCCGTCGAGCGGTGTCACCACGAACGCCATCGGCGCGGCCGTGAACGGGTGCGCCATCCGGATCGCGTCGCCGTCGGGACTCAGCACGATCGCGTGGGCCCGCGCGAGGTCGCGCTGCAGGGACCGGATCGCGTCCGGGTCCGTGGCGGTGATCCGAGCCAGTTCGGCGATCGAGGGGGCCCGGCCCTCACGCACGAACGTTTCATAGACGATCGAGCGGACCCGTACGGTGTCAGCGGTCAGCATCCCAATTCCTTCCTGATGATGTCGGAATCAAGGGTGCATCCGGGCGCCCTTGACGAGCCTGTCCACGGCGTTGCGCGGCCCGCGGACCGCGATCCCGACCAGCTCCAGATTGTCGGTCCCGACCGCAGCAACCGCCGCCCGATTCGCGTCGTCGTGACCGGTGCCGAACAGATCACGGGTATAGATCGCCAGCGGCAACCCGCGACCCTGCGCACGAGCACGCATCACGCCCAACGCCTCAGCGGCCGCGGTCATCACCACCACCGGCTGGCGCAGCATCGGCAGATACTCCGCCCCGTCGGCGTCCCGGTACGGCTCCCCGACCAGGCCCGGCTCGCTGGTCGCGATCCCGCTGATCAGAAAGGCGGTCACGTTCAGCTCCTGCCAGGCCAGCAGCCCCTCGGTCAGGACGACCACGACCTTCGTGTCGAAACGGACCGGCTCTGGCGGATCTTGGGATGCGTGCACAACCCGATCCTCACCGGCCCGGCACAGCGATGTCTTGTACGTTTCTTGCATGGCCGAGGCGGTACACGCATGGCACCCGGACGTTCCCGGCGTCCGGGAAGCGCTGCACGCCACCTTCGAGCACGCCTACCCCGTCCACACCCACACTGACTGGACCGTGCTCATCGTCGACACCGGCGCTGTCGCCTACGCCCTCGACCGTGCCGAACACCACGCCACCCGCGACCTCATCACCGTCCTGCCACCCGACGTGCCCCACGACGGACGCCCCGCCGTTCCCGGACAGCCCTACCGAAAACGCGTCCTCTACTTCGAATCCGACTGGCTCCCCGGCCGCTGCATCGGCGCCGCGGTCGACAACCCCTCACTACGCGACCTGCGAGCGATCTCGATCCTGACAAGGGTCCATGCTGCGCTCGACGATCCGGGCGAAGCGATGGCCGCCGAGTCCGGTGTCCTGATGCTCCGGGACGCGCTCCTGGGCCACCTCGGCGCCCCGGCCAGCCACACCAGGGACACCCCGCTCGCCCGGCGACTACGAGACCTGCTCGACGAACGGTTCCCCGACACCATCACCATCGCCGACGCCGCCACCGCGCTCGGCGTCCACCCCAGCCACCTCGTCCGATCTTTCTCCCAGGCCTACGGCATCCCACCCCACCGCTACCTCACCGGACGCCGCGTCGACCTCGCCCGCCACCTCCTGCTCACCGGACACACCCCAGCCCAAGCAGCCACGGAGGCCGGATTCCACGACCAGGCCCACCTCACCCGCCACTTCCGCAAAACCCTCGGCACCACACCCGGCACCTACGCCGCCTGAGGACTCCGGTGGACGCCCCTCGACGACCCTCGACGACCCCTGAATCGGATCGAGTCGGACGTCCCTCGCGATGTCCAACTGACGCCCGAGTAAGCCCTCCTTGAAGGACATGGCTGTCGAGGGCCCGTTTGCTAAGGGAACGCTAAGGGAACGAGCCGAAAACAGAACCGGCTCCGACAGGCTATAAAGCCTAGTCAAAGCCGGTTTCCGAGCGCGGAGGATACGAGATTCGAACTCGTGAGGGCGTGAACCCAACCCGCTTTCCAAGCGAGCGCCATAGGCCTCTAGGCGAATCCTCCGCGGAGAAGGATACCGGGATCCGACGGGATAACTCCAACTCGGCGTCGGTGCTTGTCACGGGCACAATCCACGCGTCCGGCCGGCCGGGGTCGCCCCTGCCGGAGGCGGTCCGCGCGGCGAATCCGTCCCCGTGGCCGGGCCAAAGCGCGCGCTTCCGTGCGAGGCTGGCGCCATGCGCGTCGCCCTCGCCCAGTTCGCAGCATCGACGGATCCGGCCGGGAACCTGGCCCGCGTCCGCGAGTTCGCCACCGAGGCCGCGGCACGCTCCGCGGAGCTGGTCGTGTTCCCTGAGGCGGCGATGTCCTCTTTCGCGCGTCCGCGCGCGGAGGCGGCCGAGCCCTTCGACGGCCCGTGGGCGGGCGGCGTCCGCGCCATCGCGGCCGACCTCGGCGTCACGATCGTCGCGGGAATGTTCACCACCACGGACACGCCCCGCGTCCGCAACACCCTGCTCGTGACCGGTGGCGCCGAGGCGCGCTACGACAAGCTGCACCTCTTCGACGCCCTCGGCTACGCCGAGTCCCGCCAGATCGAGCCGGGGTCGCGGCCGGTCACCTTCGACCTGGCCGGGCACCGGGTCGGGCTCGCGACGTGCTACGACGTCCGCTTCCCAGGGCTGTTCACCCACCTCGCCGCGCTGGGGGCGGAACTGGTCGTGCTGCCCGCGTCGTGGGCTCCGGGCGAGGCCAAGCTGCACCAGTGGCGGACGCTGGTGACCGCCCGCGCGATGGACTCCACCAGCTTCGTCGTCGCGGTCGACCAGTCCGTGCCACCGGCCGTGGCGACAGGACCGGCACCCACGGGCATCGGCCACTCCCTGGTGATCGACCCGACCGGCGCGGTGCTTCTCGAACTCGGCGAGGACGACGAACTCGGGGTCGTCGACCTCGACCTGTCGGCCGTGGCCGCCGTCCGTGAGCGCCTGCCCGTGCTGCGGCACGCCGTCCCCCTGCCGCCCCTCGACTGACCGGCCCGCGTCCCTCTGCGCACGCCGCCGCTCCGCCGCTCTCCCCGCTCCGCCACTCGGCCCGCTCCGCACTCTCGCCGCTCCGCCACTCTCCTCCGCCCCGCCCCTCTCCGCCGCACCGCCACTCTCCGCCTCCGTCGAGGGCCAGCCTTGGCGTCGAGGGCTCGTACACCGGTGCTGGCCCTCGGCCACAACGCTGGCTCTCGACGCTGAGGGCTGGCCCTCGACACAGCATCACCCCTGTCCGCCGGGCCGGGCCGAAGGCCGTCCGTCGACCCAGCGGCCCACTCCCGGGCGTCGGGACACCGGGCTACCCACGCGCCACCACTGAGGGCCAGCCCTAATGCCGAGGGCTCGCGCACCGGTGCTGGCCCTCGGCGACAACGCTGGCCCTCGACGCGGAAGGGTGGCCCTCGACACCGGAGGCTGGCCCTCGACGCCCGCGGGCGGCACCGTCACGGGCGCCAGCGCACGGACGAGCGCCCGCCACCCCCGGGAGGCACGACTCGCTCCGTTCGTCGCGGGCCGGTACGCTAGGAAGCGGTTCCCCGCGCGGCGGTACCTCGCCCAACTCCCCCAGGGTCGGAAGACAGCAAGGGTAAGTGAGCTCTTCCGGGTGCGCGGGGGCCGCTGCATTTCCGGCCGGCATCGGAAATGTCACCGGCTACCCGTAAGGTTCAACCCGTGGACGAGCGCGACGACGACCTGTTCGAGGAGGAGCCGGAAGAGCTCTTCGGACAGGACGGCCCGGACCTGTTCGGCCAGGAGGGTCCCGACCTCTTCGGCGAGCCCGAGGACGCCCCGTCCGTGGAGGACCTGCCCGCCGACGTCGACGAGCCGTCCCTCGCCGGGCCGCACCGCCGCTCCGAGGAAGAGGTCACCGCGTCCCTGATGGAGGTGGTGGACGCGCTGCGCCAGCCGCACGAGCAGGTCACGCGTCCGGACACCCCGCTCGCGCTCTACCGGCGCTACCGGCCCGACACCTTCGCCGAGGTGATCGGCCAGGAGCACGTGACCGAGCCCCTCCAGCGGGCGCTCACCAACAACCGGGTCAACCACGCCTACCTGTTCTCCGGCCCGCGCGGGTGCGGCAAGACCACCTCCGCGCGCATCCTCGCCCGCTGCCTGAACTGCGCGGAGGGCCCGACGCCCACCCCGTGCGGCACCTGCCAGTCGTGTCGCGACCTCGCCCGCGGCGGCTCCGGCAGCATCGACGTGATCGAGATCGACGCGGCGTCCCACGGCGGCGTGGACGACGCCCGCGACCTGCGCGAGCGGGCGTTCTTCGCGCCGGTGCACAGCCGCTACAAGATCTACATCATCGACGAGGCGCACATGGTGACGCCGCAGGGCTTCAACGCCCTGCTCAAGGTGGTGGAGGAGCCGCCGCCCCACGTCCGCTTCGTGTTCGCCACGACCGAGCCCGACAAGGTGCTCGGCACGATCCGCTCGCGCACGCATCACTACCCCTTCCGGCTGGTGCCGCCGAAGACGCTCCAGGGCTACCTGGCCACCCTCTGCGAGGCCGAGGGCATCCCCGTCGAGCCCGCCGTGCTGCCGCTGGTGGTGCGGGCCGGCGCCGGCTCAGTGCGCGACTCGCTGTCGGTTCTCGACCAGCTCCTGGGCGGTGCCGGGGAGCACGGGGTCGGCTACGCCCAGGCCGCGGCGCTGCTCGGCTACACCCCCGACGCCCTGCTCGACGAGATCGTGGACGCCTTCGCCGCCGGCGACTCCCGCGGCGTCTTCGCCGCGGTCGACAAGGTGATCGAGGTCGGCCAGGACCCCCGCCGGTTCGCCGAGGACCTGCTGCGACGCCTCCGCGACCTGATCATCGTCGCCGCCGTGCCCGAGGCACTCGCCAGCGGCCTGGTGGACGTCTCCGGCGACCAGGGAGACCGCCTCGCCGCGCAGGCCAACGCCCTCGGTGCCGGCGAGCTGACCCGCGCCGCGGAGGTGATCGCGGTCGGGCTCACCGAGATGCGCGGCACCACCGCTCCCCGGCTGCACCTCGAACTGATGTGCGCGCGGGTCCTGCTGCCCGGCGCCGACGTGGATGGACGGGGCGTGCACGCCCGGCTCGACCGCCTCGAGCGGCGGCTCGGCATGGGGGACGGCCCGGCACCGGAAGCACGGCCCGCGGCCACCGCTCCCGCCGCTGCGTCGCCCACCCCCGCGCGGGAGACCGAGCCCGCCCACACGCGCCCCGAGCCCGCCGGGCGACCCCGCCCCGCGCGCGAGTCAGCCGAACCCCGGCCCCGCTCCCAGGCCGCCGCGACGGCGCCGGAGCAGCCGGAACAGCCAGCCTCGACCCCACCGTGGTCGACCCCGCCATCGCCGGTCGCGTCATCGCCAACCCCCCCACCGTCGACCCGCACACCGTCGGAGCCGGCCCCCGTGTCGGGACGGTCCGCCGAGGCCCCACCCCCGAGCGCGCCTCCCGCGGACGCCCGAGCGGTGGACGTCCCGGCTGCGGACGCCCCCGAGGCCGCCCCGGACGCTCCGGCCACCGGTGGCCTGGGCACGACCGACCTGCGCCGCTTCTGGCCGCAGATCCTCGAGAACGTGAAGAACCGGCGCCGCTTCACCTGGATCCTGCTCAGCCAGAACGCCCAGGTGGTCGAGGTGCGCGAGGGAGTCCTCACCCTCGGCCTGTCGAACGTGGGCGCCAGGGAGAGCTTCGGCCGCGGCGGCAGCCCGGACGTGCTCCGCGAGGCGATCCTGGAGGTCCTCGGCGTCGCCCTCCACATCGAGCCGATCGTGGACGCGTCGGCGGCGCCGGCAGCGGCGACCCCCGTCCCCTCGCCGGCAGCCCAGCCGGCTCCGGCCGTCCCGGCCCGATCGGCGGCTGCGCAGGAGGCGCGCACGAACCTGCGCGCCACCCGCTCGCAGGCGACCCCGCCCGACCCGGAGCCGGAAGAGGAGCCGAGCCGCGAGGACGACGTGGTCGAGGACTCCGCCTCCACCGACGAGCTGATGATCCGGCACCTGGGTGCGGAGCTCATCGCCGAGGACGACAACTGAGCCGGTCCACCCCCGGCACTACCATGGCGTGAGCCACCGACACGGAGGAGCAACGAATGTTCGATCCCGGGAGCGTCGACCTCCAGGGCCTGCTGCAGCAGGCGCAGGCGATGCAGGACCAGCTGGAGCAGGCGCAGGCCGCGCTGGCGGCACGCACGGTGAAGGGCACGGCCGGAGGCGACCTCGTCGAGGCGACGCTGACCGGCACCGGCGAGCTCGTCGGCCTGGTGATCAAGCCCGAGGCGTGCGACCCGACCGACACCGAGTCGCTGGCCGACCTCATCGTCGCCGCCGTCCGCGACGCCAACCACCAGGCCATGGCGCTCGCGCAGGCCACCATGCCGCAGCTGCCCGACCTCGACCTCTAGCCCGTCCGGCGCCCCGCGCCGGCACACCGTCCCGGGTCTCCGCGGGCCTCGAAGGGCCCGTGCGCGCCCCGTCCACCACCCGCCGCCGTCCCGGCGGACCGTCCGCGAGGAGAACCGTGTACGAGGGGCCCATCCAGGACCTGATCGACGAACTGGGCCGCCTGCCCGGCATCGGCCCGAAGGGTGCCCAGCGGATCGCGTTCCACATCCTCGCCACCGACAAGGCCGACGTGGAGCGCCTGGCCGCCACGCTGCGCGAGGTCACCGAGAAGGTGCGCTTCTGCGAGGTCTGCTTCAACATCTCCGAGGACGACACCTGCCGCGTCTGTCGCGACCCGCGCCGCGACCGCACCGCGATCTGCGTCGTCGAGGAGTCCAAGGACGTGATGGCGATCGAACGCACCCACGAGTTCCGCGGCCTCTACCACGTGCTCGGCGGCGCGATCAGCCCGATCGACAACGTGGGTCCCGCCGACCTCCGCATCAGCGAGCTGTGCAAGCGCCTGGCCGACGGCACGGTCACCGAGGTGATCCTGGCCACGGACCCCAACCTCGAGGGGGAGGCGACGGCCACCTTCATCTCCCGCCTGCTCATCCCGATGGGCGTCACCGTGTCCCGGCTGGCCAGTGGCCTGCCGGTGGGCGGCGACCTCGAGTACGCCGACGAGGTGACCCTCGGCCGGGCGTTCCAGGGACGGCGCCAGGTGACCGCCTGATGACCGTCCTCGCCTCTGCAGCCGTCGCGCCCGCCGGCCCTTTCCCGTCCGACCCACCGGCCCTCGACCGCGACATCCGGCTCGTCGCCAGTGACCTGGACGGCACGCTGCTCACGCGCCAGGAGCAGCTCAGCCCACGCACCATCGGGGCCATCGAGGCGGCGGTGGCCGCCGGCCTGCGCGTGGTCGCCGCCACCGGGCGCCAGCGGACCCAACTGCCCGCCGGGCTCGCGACGAGCGGCGTCAGCCACGCCGTCGCGAGCAACGGCGCCCTCGCGATCGACCTCGCCACCGGCGACGTGCTGTTCGAGGAGTTGCTCGCGCCGTCGGCCGCCAGTGACATCGTCACGTTCCTCACCGCGGAGCTCGAGGGCGTCCGCTTCAGCGCGGTGCGCGACCAGGGCGGACGCCACGTCGCCGAGCCCGGCTACCTCGAACTGCTCACGCCGCGCGAGCTCACCTTCTGGCGGGTGGACACCGTCGATCTCGCCGAGATCGTCGCCGAGCCCACGCTGAAGCTCACCGCCCGGCACCCCGAACTCGACGCCGACGGGCTGCTCGACGTGCTCACCGGGTCCGGCCTGGGCGGCTTCCACGCCACCACCTCCGGTGCCCCCTTCCTCGAGATCGCGGGGACGGGCGTCACCAAGGCCACCGGCGTCGCCCGGCTGTGCGCGCTGCTCGGGGTCGACGCCGACGGGGTGCTCGCCGCCGGCGACGCGAAGAACGACGTCGAGTTGCTCGCGTGGGCCGGCATCGGGGTTGCCATGGGCAACGCCGTGCCGGAGGCGACGGCCGTCGCCGACTGGACGACCGCCACGAACGACGCCGACGGGGTTGCCCTGGCGATCGAGCACGTCCTTTCCACGCGGATGGAGCGCAGATGACCACCACCGTGCCCGGCAGTGACCAGGCCCGCCGGCTCACCGAATGGGCGGCCGGCTGCGCCGAGCGTGCCCTTGCCACCTTCACCGGGCAGTTCCCGGACGATCTCGGCGGGGAGGCCGTCGCCGCGGCGCGCGCGTGGGCCGGCGGCACGGGGACGGCGGACGCGTGCCGCGAGGCTGCCTTCGACGTCCAGTCGACGGCTCGGGACGCGCACGACGCCGGCTACCGGGCGCTGGCCGTCGCCCTGCGCGCGGCGGCGAACGCGGCCGCCAGCGTCGACGACCCCGTTCTCGCCACCGACGCGGCGGCGCTGGCGATCGAGTCGATCACGCTGAACAGCGCCCCCTGCGAGCAGGAGTCGCACGCCGCGGGCGAGCTGCGTCAGCAGTGGGACGAGCTCGCGGACGACCTGCGCCGGTCCGTCTTCCCCGCGGAGCCGCCCCTGCCACCCGCGGCCGCCTGCGCGATCGAGCCCTGACCGGCGCGCGCCGGTCCCGGCCGGGTGGTTTCCGAGGCGTTCCACAGCGTCTGCACAGCATGGCGGAGCAGACTGGATGCCTGAACACCCGTAGGAGGTTGGAATGCGTCACTTCCCCGGTCCGGGAGGCGGAATGGGCAGCAGCAGCATGCTGTGGGGCTTCTTCGGCTTCATCGGCACCCTCGTGGTGCTGGGCCTTATCGCCCTGTTCGTCGTCTACCTGGTCAAGAAGTCCAAGGGCAAGCAGTTCGGGCCCGGGCCGATGGGCCACCACCCGCACCACCGCCCGCCGATGCCGCCGGCCCTGCAGATCCTCGACGAGCGCCTCGCCCGGGGCGAGATCGAGGTCGAGGACTACATGACCCGCAGGGCAGCCCTGCTCGGAGGCGGCGGTCCCACCAACGAGTGGACGCCGCAGGCGCCCACCCCACCCCGTCCCGAGGCCCCCGCCGCGGACGGCGGCGAACCGACGGCCTGACCGCCGAGCAACCCCGTGGCCGGTGACGACGCCACCTCCTTCACGTCACCGCCGCACGTCGACCCGGACGGCACCCGCCGTCCGGGTCTCGCCGTCCCCGGGGCCGCTGGCGCCACGCTCGGCCCGGTCGCATACAATGTGCCGGTCCGCACGGCGACGATGGGGCCATCACCCCGGAGCTGCCGGAAGAACAGAGCGCGTACGGCCGGCGTGGCCTGAGCGATCCCACTAGAACCGGCTGCGGCGAGCAAAGAAGTGGGGCGCCCCCGGGCGTCCAAGAAGGGTGGTACCGCGGGCCCTCGGGCTCGTCCCTTCGTCGAACGCCCGACGACGAAGGACCGCAGATGACCACCGATCCCGTTGCACGCCCGCTGTATCGCCCCGTGCCGGCGATGCTCGACCTGCCGGCGATGGAGCGAGAGATCCTCGACTTCTGGGCGGCGAACGACACCTTCGCCGCGTCGCTGGAGCGCACCGCCGGCGGCCGGCCGTGGACGTTCTACGAGGGCCCGCCCACCGCCAACGGCATGCCCGGCACCCACCACATCGAGGCACGGGTGTTCAAGGACGTGTTCCCTCGGTTCAAGACCATGCAGGGCTACCACGTCGAGCGGAAGGCCGGCTGGGACTGCCACGGCCTGCCGGTCGAGCTAGCGGTGGAGAAGGAGCTCGGCTTCAACGGCAAGCCCGACATCGAGGCGTTCGGCGTCGAGGCGTTCAACGCCAAGTGCCGCGAGTCGGTGAGCCGCCACGTCGACGCGTTCACCGAGCTCACCCGGCGCATGGGCTACTGGGTGAACCTGGACACGGCCTACTGGACGATGGACGCGTCCTTCGTCGAGTCGGTGTGGTGGGCGCTGAAGCAGATCCACGGCAAGGGCCTGCTCGTCGAGGACTACCGGGTGGCGCCCTACTGCCCGCGCTGCGGCACCACGCTGAGCGACCACGAGCTCGCCCAGGGCTACGAGGACGTCACCGACCCGAGCGTCTACGTCCGCTTCCCCCTGCTGTCGGGACCGCTGGCCGGGAAGGCGTCCCTGCTGGTCTGGACCACCACGCCGTGGACGCTGGTGAGCAACACCGCCGTCGCCGTCCATCCCGACGTCACCTACGTGGTCGCCACCAAGGACGAGCCGGACGGGGAGTCGCTGGTCATCGCAGAGCCGCTGGCGGAGAAGGTGCTCGGCGACGGCTGGCTGCTCGGCCAGTCCTTCACCGGGCGCGACCTGGAGCTGTGGCGCTACACACGTCCGTTCGAGCTGGTCGAGTTCCCCGACGTCGTGGGCGGCACCCACTACGTGGTGCTGGCCGAGTACGTGACCACCGAGGACGGCACCGGCCTGGTGCACCAGGCGCCCGCGTTCGGCGAGGACGACATGGCGGTCTGCCGCCAGTACGGCCTCCCGATGGTGAACCCCGTCCGCCCCGACGGCACCTTCGACGACACGCTCGACCTGGTCGGAGGCCTGTTCTTCAAGACGGCGGACAAGGTGCTCGTGGAGGACCTCCAGGCCCGCGGCCCGATGTTCCGCGTGCTGAACTACGAGCACTCCTACCCGCACTGCTGGCGCTGCCACACCACGCTGCTGTACTACGCGCAGCCGTCCTGGTACATCCGCACGACCGCCATCAAGGACGCCCTGCTGCGCGAGAACAAGGGCACCAACTGGTACCCGGAGAACATCAAGTGGGGCCGCTACGGCGACTGGCTGAACAACAACATCGACTGGGCGCTGTCGCGCTCGCGCTACTGGGGCACCCCGCTGCCGATCTGGCGGTGCGCGGCCGGCCACCAGACGTGCGTGGGCTCGCGCGCGGAACTCTCCGAGCTGACGGGGCGCGACTACTCCGCGCTCGACCCGCACCGCCCCTTCGTCGACGACGTGACGTTCGCCTGCCCGAGCTGCCAGCAGACCGCCACCCGCGTCCCCGAGGTGATCGACGCGTGGTTCGACAGCGGCTCGATGCCGTTCGCCCAGTGGGGCTACCCGTGGGCGGAGGGGTCGAAGGACGCCTTCGCCACGGCGTACCCGGCGGACTTCATCTGCGAGGCGATCGACCAGACCCGCGGCTGGTTCTACTCCCTGATGGCCGTCGGCACCCTGGTGTTCGACCAGTCGTCGTACAAGAACGTGCTGTGCCTGGGCCACATCCTCGCCGAGGACGGCCGCAAGATGAGCAAGCACCTGGGCAACATCCTCGAGCCGATCCCGCTGATGGACACCCACGGTGCGGACGCGGTGCGCTGGTTCATGGCCGCCGGGGGCTCGCCGTGGGCGTCCCGGCGCGTCGGCCACCAGACGATCACCGAGACCGTCCGCAAGGTGCTGATGACCTACCTCAACACGGTCGCGTTCCAGAGCCTGTACGCGCGAGCCAACGGGTGGACGCCGGGCACCGGGGTCGCCACCCACGTGCTCGACCGCTGGCTGGTCAGTGCCCGCAACACCCTCGTGCGGCAGGTGACCGATGCGCTGGAGGACTTCGACACCCAGCGGGCGGGCGCGTTGCTGGCGACCTTCGTCGACGACCTGTCCAACTGGTACGTCCGCCGCTCCCGCCGCCGCTTCTGGGACGGCGACGCCGGCGCCCTCCAGACGCTGCACGACACCATCGACACCGTCACCCGGCTGATGGCGCCGCTGACCCCGTTCCTGACCGAGCGGGTGTGGCAGGACCTCGTCGTGGCCACCGACGCGGACGCCCCGGCGTCCGTCCACCTGGCCAGCTGGCCGGTCGCCGACGAGGCCGCGATCGATACCCGGCTCGACGAGGCCATGCGGCTCACCCGCCGCATCGTCGAGCTCGGCCGCTCGGCCCGCTCCGAGGCGAAGGTGAAGACGCGCCAGCCGCTGGGCCGGGCGCTGATCCCGTCCAGCGCGTTCGGGCTGCTGGACGCGGACCTGCGCGCGGAGGTGATGGCCGAGCTGAACGTCGAGCGCGTGGAGTCGTTCGCGTCCGCCGGCGACCTGGTCGACTACTCCGCCAAGGGCAACTTCCGGGCGCTGGGCAAGCGGTTCGGCAAGCAGACGCCCCTGGTCGCCGCGGCCGTCGCGTCCGCGGACGCCGCGGTGCTGTCGGCCGACCTCGCCACCCACGGCAGGGCGTTCGTGCTGGTCACCGACCTCGGGGAGGTGGAGGTCTCACCGGAGGAGGTGATCGTCTCCGAGCGTCCCCGTGAGGGCTGGTCGGTGGTCAACGAGCAGGGCGAGACCGTCGCGCTCGACCTGGAGCTGACCCCCGAACTCGTCCGGGCCGGCATGGCCAGGGAGTTCATCCGGGCGGTGCAGGAGGCCCGCAAGGCGTCCGGCTTCGAGGTCTCCGACCGGATCCGGCTGTCGTGGGCCTCCGACGTGCCGGAGACGTCGGACGCGCTCCGCGCCCACGCCGCCCTGGTCGCAGAGGAGGTGCTCGCGGTGGCTGTGGACGAGGTCGACCCCTCCGTCCTGCTGTCCGAAGGGGTCACCTCGTTCAGCGACGACGAACTGGGCTTCCGGTTCACCGTCGTCCGGGACGGGCAGGACTGATGCCCGCCCCCGTCCCGGTCGTCTTCCTGCACTCCGCCGGGCTGACGCCGCAGATGTGGCAGTCGCAGGTCGAGGCGGTCGCCGTCCTCGGCGGGCAGGACGGCGAGGTGCAGGCGATCGCGCCCTGGCTCGCCGGACTCCGCCCGGGGCGTCCGGGTGAACTGTCGCTCAGCCTTGCCGCGGCAGAGGTGACCAGCACGCTCGACCGGTACGGCATGGAACGCGCCCGGCTGGTGGGGCACCAGCTGGGTGCGATGGTGGCCCTGCAGGTGGCCGCCGGAGCGCCCGACCGCGTGGCGGGGCTGGTCGTCTCCGGCGCGTTCGCGACCCCGGGACGCCTCGCGCTGCGGCTGCAGAAGTCGCTGATCCGGATGATGCCGAACCGCGCGCTCGCCGACAGCGGCGCCACCAAGGACGACCTGGTGCGCGCCCTGGACCTGATGGCCACCGCCGACCTCGGCGCCGACCTGGACCGGCTCGCCGTCCCGGTGCTCGTGGTCGCCGGTGCGACGGACCCGGGCCTGCCGGCCGCACGCCAGCTGGCCGCGCAGCTCCCGATGGCCCGGCTCGAGGTCCTCCCCGACACGGGCGCCAACCCGAGCCTCGAGGCTCCCGACGCGTACAACCGCCTGCTCGTCGACTTCCTCGCGTCCACCTGAACCCGCCCGCGTCCGTCCCTCCGCCCGGTTCCCCCCTCCGCCCGGTTCCCCCCTCCGCCCGGTTCGCCCCCGAATGCAACGCCCGCCGCCGAAATTCCGGCAGCAACCGTTGCGATCGGCAGCAAGCCGCTCTTGCGGGACGGGTGGGACGCGGACGCGGCGGGCCCCACGACCGGCTGGAGCGGGCCAAACCGGACGGGCCCTTCGGCCCGCGACGACCCACTTCGCTCGCCGACCTGCCACCGCCTCGCGCCCGAGGCCCGTCCTCCCCCCACCCACGCCGCCCTCGCCTCCCGACCACCCATTCGCGCCCCCGAGTGCAACCCTCGCTGCCGAAATTCCGGCAGCAAGCGTTGCGATCGGCAGCAAGAAGCCCCGACGGGACGGGTGAGACGCGGGGAGACCCCCGGCTCGGCCAGGCCGAGCGCGGGCCAACCCGCACAGGACCGCAGGCCGATCCACCCCGGCTGAGGGCGCCGACCCGCCCTCGCGCCGCCGCCCCGTCCTCCCGCCCACACGGCTGCCTCCCATCCCACCCCCAGCAGCATGCCTCCCATCCCACCTCGTCCGCCCGCCTCCCGTCCCCCCATCCGCCTCCCGCCGTCCCACCCCCATCCGCCTGCCGTCGCCCCCCATTCGCGCCGCCGAGTGCAACCCTTGCTGCCGGAATTTCGGCAGCACGCGTTGCGATCGGCAGCAAACGCGACCAGAGAGACGGGCGGGACGTGCCGGCGCGCGGGACGTGCCGGGACGGGCGGACGCCCGTGGGGCGGACGCGCAAGAACCGGGGGCTGACCAGCCTCGACGCTGGACGGTGCGGGCGGTGCGGGCGGGCCGGTCGTAGTGTGGGCCGGTGCCTGACCAACGCCCGCCGCAGCTCGACCCGAGAGGGTTGGCCCTCGCCTTCGGCGCGTACCTGCTGTGGGGCGCGTTTCCCCTGTACTTCAAGCTGCTCTCGGCCGCCGACCCCTTCGAGATCATCGGCCACCGGGTGTTCTGGACGTTCGTGCTGTGCCTGGCCGGAGTGCTGGTCTGGCGGGAGTGGGGGCACCTCCGCCAGGTGCTGGCCGACCGGTCGCTGTTCTGGCGGCTGAGCGCCGCCGGCCTCCTGGTCACGGTGAACTGGTCGATCTACGTGTGGGGTGTGCTCAACGACCACATCGTCGACGCGGCGCTCGGCTACTTCATCAACCCGTTGGTCACGGTGGCCCTTGCGGTGCTGGTGCTGCACGAGCGGCTGCGCACCGCGCAGAAGGTGGCCGTGGGGGTCGGCGCGGTCGCCGTCGTCGTGATCGCCGTCGGCTACGGCCAGGTGCCGTGGGTTGCCCTGTCGCTGGCGGCGTCCTTCGGGCTCTACGGGCTGATGAAGAAGCAGGTCGGGGGCATCGTCTCGCCGCTGGTCGGCCTGACCGTGGAGACGGCCCTGCTGGCCCCGCTCGCCCTGGGGTTCCTCGTGTGGCTCCAGGCCTCGGGGACGAGTGCGTACCTCGCCCACGGCCCCGGCCTGACCGTCGGGCTGACGCTGGCCGGCGTGGTGACGGCGGTGCCGCTGCTGATGTTCGCCGCGGCCAGCAGCCGCATCCCGCTGAGCATGATGGGCCTGATCCAGTACCTGACCCCGGTGATCCAGTTCTCCCTGGGCGTCTGGGTGAACCACGAGGTGATGCCCGCGCCCCGCTGGATCGGTTTCGGCCTGGTCTGGGTGGCGCTGGTCGTGCTGACCGTCGACAGCCTGCGGGCAGCGCGCACCCGCGACCTCGTGATCGAACCGGAGATCATGGACTGACGCCCGGGGCGGACGGAGCGTCGCACGGTCCTTACGCGGCGGAGATGTTGAACAGCCACTCGATGCCGAAGCGGTCCTTCACGTCGCCGTAGGTGTCGCCCCAGACCTGCGCCTGCAGGGGCTGGCCGGGCGTGCCGTCCGCGGCGAGGCGCTCGTACCAGCCGGTGAGGAGGTCGAGGTCGTCGCCCATCAGGGCCAGGTGGATGCGCGACCCGGCCCACTCCTGCTCGGCACCCGCGAGGGCGTCGGAGGCCATGATCGTGAAAGCCGGGGTGACGAGCTGCGCGTGCATGATGCCGTCGGCCGGGACGCCCTCGATGCCGTACTCCCCGAAGGTGGAGATGGCGGCCTCGCCGCCGAACACCTCCTGGTAGTAGGCCAGCGCCTCGCGGGTGTTGCCGGGGAAGTTCAGGTAGCAGAACAGCTGGACGGCCATGGCACGGCTCCTCGGGACAGGCAGCAGGGACGCTCCGACCGTATGCCGCCGCAAGGGAGGCCTGACAAGGGCGGACGGCTAAGCAGTTCCAGCCCCGGGCCGGGCTAGCGACCCAGCTGACTCAGCACCTCGGCCATCACCTGCTGGACGGCGAGCGTGTCGTCGAGCGGCATGACCGGGCTCTCGGTGAGTCCGGCGGCGAGGCACTCGCCCACGTGGATGAGCTCGTGGCAGTAGCCGACGCCCGTCCTGGGCAGGGTCAGTTCCTCCGGCTCGCGCCCGAGCAGGTGGACCGACAGCTGCTCGCCCCGGTGGAACCGCGGCTTCACCTCGACCCACCCCTTCGTCCCGGCCACCACCTGGCGGCCCGGCCCGGGCGCGGTGAACCCGATCGCCTGGGTGGAGTAGCGGCCGTCGTCCCAGCCGAGCAGGATGCCCGCCTCCCCCTCCACCCCGTTCGGGTAGAGCCCGCCGACGGCGTGGACGAGGCTCGGCGTGCCGAGGAACTGCTGGGCGAAGGAGATCACGTACACGCCCAGGTCGAGGACGGCGCCGCCGCCGAGGGCCGGGTTGAACAACCGGTCTGCCGGCTCGAACTCGCGGAACGCGAGCAGGTCTCCGTAGACGGCCCTGATCTCACCGAGTTCGCCGTCGGCGACCATCTGGCGCAGCCGCACGATCGCCGGCAGGAAGCGGGTCCACATGGCCTCCATCACGAAGACGCCCCGCTCGCGTCCTGCGCGGATGACGGCCTCGGTATCGGCCACGGACGTGGTGAACGACTTCTCTACCAGCACCGCCTTGCCTGCCTCGATCGCGGCGAGCGCCAGGTCGGTGTGCTGGCCGTGCGGGGTGGCCAGGTAGATGGCGTCCACGTCGGACGCGAACAGCTCGGCGTAGCTGCCGTGGGCCTGCAGGATGCCGAAGCGCCCCGCGAACTCCCGGGCCCGCTCGAGGGAGCGCGACCCGACAGCCACCAGCTCTGCGTCCGGCACGTGCGCGAATTCCGCCGCCACGGTGGCGGCGATCCGTCCCGGTCCGGCGATGCCCCAGCGAACGCTCATCGCAGTTCCCCCCGGTCGTCCCCCATGTCGCGGCGGCCGAGCGCCCGCCGGCGTGCCTTCAGGTGTGCGCCGACGTTGCCGAGCACCACGCTGCTGACCAGTGCGATCAGCATGGCCGGCCACCAGCCGATCTGGCCCATGATCGCCAGCAGGATCATCACCGGCCAGACGAGGCCTCCGATCGTGGTCACCACCGTCTCGGTGACCGAGGGCGGCGGTGACACCGGGCGTGGCACCAGCGGAGCGCCCGAGGCCGAGTAGACCGGGCCCTCCAGCGGCGCGTCCTGGGAGGCGTCGAACCCCGGCTGCTGCCAGGTCGGCTCCGTGTCGCCCGTGGGCGGGGGAGGTGTGCTGGTCACAGCATCATCGTAGGACGGTGCCCGCCGGAGCGCGCTCCAGCTGGACCCGCTGCTGCCAGGCGAGGAAGAGCTGCCGCTTCAGCACCGCGCTGGCCACGATGGCCAGCACCAGGGCCGACACCCAGCTCCCGGTCAGCACGGCCACCACCAGGGCGAGCGGCCAGACCAGCCGGCGCATCGTCCGCAGCGTCTCCTCCTGCGCCGTGGGCGGCGCGACCACCAGGGTCGCTGCCGGCACGAGGACGGGCCCCGACACGAGCTCTCCCGCGGGGCGGGTGTCGAAGGACGGCTGTTCCCAGTGCTGTTCGGTCGGGGCGTTGGTCATGCGTTCCACCGTAGGTCGCGGACCGGGCTGCGCCCATCAGGTGAGTCCACGACCGGACCCTGGTCCGACATCTGGCAGAGTGGAACGGTGCGGGTGGTACAGAAGTTCGGCGGGTCGTCGGTCGCCGACGCGGAGAGCATCAAGCGGGTGGCGCGACGGATCGTCTCTGCGCAGGCCGGCGGCAACGAGGTGGTCGTGGTCATCTCGGCCATGGGCGACACCACGGACGAGCTGATGGACCTGGCGCTCCAGGTGTCGCCGGAGCCGCGTCCCCGCGAGCTCGACATGCTGCTCACCGCCGGCGAGCGGATCAGCGCGGCGCTGCTGGCGATGGCGATCAACGACCTCGGCGCGACGGCACGGTCCTTCACCGGCTCCCAGGCCGGCGTGATCACGACCGGGACGCACGGCGACGCACGGATCATCGACATCACGCCCGGGCGGATCGTCTCGGCCCTGGCCGAGGGCGACGTGGTGATCGTCGCCGGCTTCCAGGGGGTGTCCCAGACCACCAAGGACGTCACCACGCTGGGACGCGGCGCGTCCGACACCACGGCGGTGGCCCTCGCCGCGGCCCTGGGCGCCGCCTACTGCGAGATCTACTCCGACGTGGACGGGGTGTTCACCGCCGACCCGCGGATCGTCCCGGGCGCCCGGCAGATCCCCCAGATCGGGTACGAGGACATGCTGGAGCTGGCCGCCAACGGCGCCAAGATCCTGCACCTGCGCTGCGTCGAGTACGCGCGGCGCGAGCACGTCCCGGTGCATGTCCGCTCGTCGTTCAGCGACCTGCCGGGCACCTGGGTGAAGGACATCGACTACGAGGAGAGTGGCATGGAGCAGCCCCTGATCGAAGGCATCGCGCATGACCGCAGCGAGGCCAAGATCACGATCGTCGGCGTGCCCGACCGAGTCGGCGAGGCCGCGGACATCTTCAGCGCGGTGGCCGACGCCGACGTGAACATCGACATGATCGTGCAGAACGTCTCCCGCGAGCACGAGCAGGCCACCGACATCTCCTTCACCCTCGCCCAGACCGACGGCGCCCGGGCCATCGCCGCGCTCCGCGAGGCGCAGGAGCGCATCGGCTTCGTGGACGTCCTCTACGACGACCAGGTCGGCAAGGTCTCCGTCGTCGGCGTCGGCATGCGCTCCCACCCGGGCGTCACCGCCCGGTTCTTCCGGGCGCTGGCGGACGCCGGCGTGAACATCGGGATGATCTCGACCTCGGAGATCCGGATCTCTGTCGTGGTCGACATCAAGGACGTCGAGACCGCCGTCCGCGCCGGCCACACCGCCTTCGGCCTCGACAGCGAGGGCGAGGCGGTCGTCTACGCCGGCACCGGGCGGTAGCCGACCGGGGCGTTCCGGCGCGCCCCGTAGACTCGAATCGTGATCTTCAAGCGCGTCGGTGAGTCCCGTCCCTACCCCGAGCACGGCTACGTGCAGAAGCAGTGGGCGGCGATCGCCCCGCAGCAGGTGCGGCTGGACGAGCTCGTCACGACCAAGCGCACGCTCGACCTCGAGGCGCTGCTGGAGGAGGACTCCACCTTCTACGGTGACCTGTTCGCCCACGTGGTGAGCTTCGAGGGTGACCTCTACCTCGAGGACGGCCTGCACCGGGCCCTCCGGGCCGCGCTGCAGCAGCGCCAGACCATGCACGCCCGCGTCCTGGAACTCAAGTAGGCTTGAACGAGGTTCGCCACCAGTCGTCTGTCCCGGGAGTGCACGTGCGCAAGGTCATCAGGGTCCTCAAGACCCCGGTCACGCTGCTGCTGCTGCTCGCGATCCTCGGCTACGGCGCGAAGTGGGGCTACGACCAGGCGACGAAGGACACCTCCAAGCCGGACGCCGCCTGCGTCATGCAGGACGTCGGCGACTACCTCACCTCGGACAAGGTGACGGTGCGCGTGCTGAACGGCGGCGAGACCGGCGGGCACGCCAAGAACACCCGCTTCTTCCTGATCTCGCACGGCTTCCACGTGACCCACTACAACAACTCCGACCGCAAGGTGGAGACCACGACGGTGATCGGCAACTCCGCCGACGACCCCGAGGTGAAGCTGGTCGCGCAGATGTTTGACGGCGCGGTCACCGAGGGTGACGGCCGCGCCGACCACGTCGTCGACGTGATCGTGCCGACGCCCTACCAGGACCGCAAGAACCCGCCCGAGCCGAAGGTCGCCGTGACCGGCCCGGTCTGCCTGCCCGTGATCACCACGGCCTCGGCCGAGCCGACCGAGGAGACGGTCACGCCCACGCCGACGCCGAGCGAGACGCCCACCAAGAAGAAGAAGTAACCGCCTGGGGGCTCACTCCCCCGGCAGCCAGCCCCCCAGGCGCCCGCCGTGGGAGATGCTGCGCAGCCGCGCCTCGACCCGGCGCCGGTCGGTGCCGTTGGTCACGATCAGCAGGTCGTCCCCGGAGCGCACGATCTGGTCGGGCTTGGGGGTGAACGGCTCGCCGTCGCGGACGATCAGCGAGACCACCGAGTTCTTCGGCAGCCGCAGCTCCCGGATCGTCACGCCGTGCAGCCGCGAGCCGCTGGCCACGTGCACCTGCATCATGTCGGCCTTGATGGTGTCGAGCGGCGCGAACTCGAACTCGACGTCGGTCGAGTCCTCCCCCGTGGAGACCCGGAGCTTGCGGGCCACCCAGGGCAGGGTCGGCGACTGGACGAGGGTGAACACGATCACGAACGCGAACACGATGTCGAACAGCGCGATCGCGTCCGGCGCCCGCGCGGCCAGGGGGACGGTGGCCATGATGATCGGCACCGCGCCGCGCAGTCCCGCCCAGGAGACGAACGCCTGGTCGCGCCACGGCACCCGGAAGATCGTGAGGCAGGCCATCACGGACAGGGGTCTGGCGACGAAGGTGAGGAACGCACCCACGGCGATCCCGACGAAGATCGACCAGGGCGACTCCCGCAAGGGCTCCGAGAGCATGCCGAGCATGACGAACAGGCCGATCTGCGCGACCCAGCCCACGCCCTCCGCGAACGACCGCGTGGCGTGCCGGTGGGGCAGCTGGCCGTTGCCGAGGACGAACGCCGTGACGTACACCGCCGCGAAGCCGGAGAGGTGGAGCATGCTGCCCAGCCCGTACGACATGACCGCCCAGCCGAGCCCGGCCAGGGGGTAGAGGCCGGACGCCGGGAGCGCGATGCTCCGGAGCGCCCGGACACCGAGCCAGCCGAGCGCCGCGCCCAGCAGCACGCCGCCGACCAGTTCCAGCACGATCATGCCGACCATCACGCCGGGGTTGTCGTGCGTCCCCCGGCCCAGCGCCCACTCGGTGGCCGTGGCGACGAGCAGCACGATCGGGGCGTCGTTGAAGCCTGACTCGGCCTCGATGACGGCGCGCAGCCGGGCCGGCAGCGGCACCTTGCGCAGCACGGAGAAGATGGCGGCGGCATCGGTGGGCGACATGATCGCCCCGAGCAGGACGGCGGTCGTCGGCGCCAGCCCGAGGACGAAGTGGGCGAAGGCCGCCACGGTGGCCACAGAGATCCCCACCCCGACCGTGGCCAGCATCACGGCGGCCGGCAGCGCGCCGCGGATCTCCGTCCAGCGCGTGGTGTAGCCGCCCTCGGCCAGGATCAGGACGAGCGCGGCGAAGCCGAGGGAGTGGGCGAGCTCTGCGTTGTCGAACTCGACGAAGAACTGCAGCCCGGCGCCGAGGCAGAGGAACAGGATCAGGGACGGCAGCCCCAGCCGCGACCCGAGGCGGGCCGCGCCGACGGCGACCAGAAGCACGACCGATCCCAGCAACAGCACCTGGTCGAGTCCCACGCCGCCTCCTCTGGCCGGAGTCTAGTGACGCGGGGCGCCGGGCACCGACTACGGCGTCCACCGGGACGTCCGGGGCGGACGCCGGGGACACACCACGGGCCGGCCGCGAAGGACCGGCCCGTGGCCGCGCCTGTCGACGCACTCACGCCCGTGAGGCACGTGGCGCCACGTGCAGGACGTCCCAGCGAGGCCCGCGAGGGCTGGCCGGCTGATCGGAGGGGTGAGTGCTCAGCTGAACAGCTCGCGGGCCCGGCCGGCAGCGACAACCGCGTCGAGGTCGCCGCCCACCTGGGCGGTGACGGCGGCTGCCACCGCTCCCTCGACGAGAGGACCATCGGCGAACTTCACGTGCGCCGCCTCCTCCTCGTCGAGGAAATCGAGGACCGACTCCACCGTCATGGTGGCCGATCCGAGGTCGGTCAGGATGGCGACGTCGTGGCCGGCCGCACGCAGCTCGGTCACGGCGTCGTTCACCTTGTCGAAGGACGTGCCGATACGCCCGTCATCGGTGCCGCCGGCCGCCCTGAGTGCCACGTCCTTGGCCATCTGGGCGGCCAGCTCCACCACCCCCTCGGCGAGTTGTACCGAGTGGGAGACGATCACCAGAGCGACGCCGCTCACAGCGCCTCCGCTGCGTCCGCGGCCGCGTTCAGGATGTACGCGGTCGAGGTCGCCCCGGGGTCCTTGTGCCCGATGGACCGCTCGCCCAGGTAGGACGCGCGACCCTTGGTGGCCTGGAGGGGGATGGTCGCCTCGGCACCCTCGGCCGCTGCCGTGGCGGCTGCGCGGAGCGCCTCGGCCGCCGTCGCCCCGCTCGCGGCTGCGGCCCGTGCCGCCTCCAGAGCCGGGGTCCAGGCGTCCACCATGGTCTTCTCACCCGTCGTCGCCTTGCCGCGGGAGACGATCCCGTCCAGCGCGCCGGCGATCAGGTCGGCCACGCCGTTGGCGTCGACGTCGCCCTCGACCGCCTTCGCCGCCCGCAGGAACGCCGTCCCGTAGAGCGGGCCGGCGGCACCGCCGACCTTCGACATCAGGGTGGAGGCCACGATCTTCAGCACGCCCTGGACGTCGGCGATGCCGCCCTCGTCCAGCTTGGCGACGACCGCCTTGAAGCCCCGGTCCATGTTCTCCCCGTGGTCCCCGTCACCGATGGCGCGATCGAGGTCGATCAACTCCATCCGGTGCTCGGCCAGGACGGCCTGGGCGCCGCGAATCCACGCGTCCGCCCAGGCCACCGACAAGCTGTCGCTCACCTGCCGCTACCTCAGAGCCCGCGGCGGAAGGCCGGGGTGAGGACGGGGGCGTCCCAGAGCTCGGTCATCTCGTCGTCGAGCTTCAGCACGGTCACCGAGCAGCCCTGCATCTCCAGCGAGGTGATGTAGTTGCCGACCAGCGAGCGGGCGACCTCCAGCCCGGCGTCCATCAGGCGCTTGCGGGCGTGGTTGTACACGATGAACAGCTCGGCCTCGGGCGTGCCGCCCATGCCGTTGACGAAGAGCAGGACCTTGCTGCCGGCCTCGGGCTTCATGTCCTCGAGGATCGGGTCGACCAGCATGTCGGTGATCTCGTCGGCGGTGGCCATCGGGACGCGCTTGCGGCCGGGCTCGCCGTGGATGCCGATACCGATCTCGATCTCGTCCTCGCCGAGGTCGAAGGAGGGCTTGCCGGCGTGCGGGACGGTGCAGGCGGTGAGCGCCATGCCCATCGAGCGGACGTTGTCGTTGACCTTCGTCGCGACGGCGAGGACGCCGTCGAGGTCGTCGCCACGCTCGGCGGCGGCGCCGGCGATCTTCTCGACCAGGACGGTGCCACCGACGCCACGGCGTCCGGCGGTCCAGGTGGAGTTCTCCACGGCCACGTCGTCATTGACCACGATCGCCTTGACCGTGATGCCCTCCATCTCGGCCATCTCGGCTGCGGTCTCGAAGTTGAGCACGTCACCGGTGTAGTTCTTCACGATGTGCAGCACGCCGGCGCCGCCGTCGACGGCCTTGGTCGCGTCGAGGATCGGGTCGGGCGTCGGGGAGGTGAAGACAGCACCGGGAACGGCCGCATCGAGCATGCCCTTGCCCACGTAGCCCGCGTGCAGCGGCTCGTGACCCGAGCCACCACCGGAGACCAGGCCGACCTTGCCCTGGACCGGAGCGTCCGCGCGAACGACGTAGTCAGGGTCGAAATGAACGGTGACCAGATCGGCGTGGGCCGCCTGGAATCCGGCCAGGGTCTCGGCCACGACATTGGCCGGATCGTTGATCAGTTTCTTCACAGGGCTCTCCTTTGAGGCGCGTTGTGGGTGGGCACAGCCAACTCTGCCGCTAACCCGTGCGGCGGAAAAGAGGCACCGCGGCGCACTTTCGTTCACGCCGACCGTGATCGCTGAACGAGTGTCAAGCGCTAACCCCCTAGTCGCGCAGCATCATCGGGCCGTCCCGGTGCTCCCGGGACGGAGGCCGGCGAAAGTTCCTGCCCGGATCGCGTCATGGTGGTGGCGGCCCGGTGTCTTCATAGGTGAGTAGGGCACCTTCGGGGGGACGTGCCCGCACTCATCGGACGGGGAGAGCTCCCCCGTCCGGCAGGAGGGTGGTGTAGCCCATTCGGGAACTGACGTCAGCACCCGACCCGCGTTTATCGTGGTGCGGAGTCAGTCAGTCGGGAGGGGTCCCAGGAATGGCAAGCGACGCTGTCGCATGACGCTGCACTCTGACGCGCCCAGCGGCCGTCCGGACGAGAACCGGACGGCGCTGGCGCGCACCACCCCGGGCGAGGCCGACGACCGGTTGCTGCTCCAGCTGAGCCGCGCCGGGGACACGGACGCCTTCGCCGAGCTCTTCCGGCGCTACCGGCCGTTCGCCGTGCGGGTGGCGGCCCGCACCAGCAGCCGCGTGGACCCGGACGATGCCTCGGCGGAGGCCTTCGCCCGCGTGTGGCACTCGCTCCGCGCGGGCGGCGGCCCGGAACGCACCTTCACGCCCTATCTGGCCGCGGCCGTCCGCAACGTCATCCTGAACTGGTCGCGCCGGCAGGAGACGCCGATCGAGCCGGCCACCCTCAGCGAGGTCATCGAGGACACCGGCGGCGGCGCAGCGGTCGAGGACACCGCGATCGCGATCTCCGAGGCCTCGATGGTCGTGCGCGCCTTCGGCACGCTTCCCGAGCGCTGGCGGACGGCCCTGTGGGCGACCGAGGTCGAGGGACGCCCGGTGGCCGAGCTGGCCGAGGAACTGCGGCTCAGCGGCAACGCCGCGTCCGCCCTGTGCCTGCGTGCCCGGGAGGGCCTGCGCGTCGCCTGGCTCCAGGCCCACGTCGAGGACTCGGCCGAGGACACCGAGTGCCGCTGGGTGCTCGAGCGCCTCGGGGCCCATGCCCGGGGACGCCTGCCGAAGGGGCAGCGCACCCGCGTCGAGGCGCACCTCGCCGAGTGCGCGTCCTGCACGGGCACCTCACGGCGGCTGGCCGTGATCGGTGGAACGCTGCGCACGGCGACCCTGTTCGCCGGGACCGGCGTGACGCTCGCCTCCCTGCGGGCGCTGGGGTTCTGGGGTGCGGGCAACACCGCCGCCGCCGCGACCCTCGGCTCCGGGGCGCGCCGCGCCGCACGCGCGACCCTCCAGCACGCCGCCGCTCCGCTGCACGCCGGGGTCGCTGCCAGCGCCGTCACCGCGGCGGCGGTCGCCGTCGCCCTGGGCCTGCCGGCCACCTCCGTCGCCGAGCAGGTCACCCATGTGGCCGCTGCGCCACCGGTGCCGACCGTTGCGTCACCGACCTGGACGCCGACGCCGACGCCGACCGTGGAACCGCCGGCCACGCCGTCCGCGACACCGACCACCCGTGAGGTCACCGCCGGCACCACCGAGCCCCTGGCCACGCCCGCGTCCCCGCGCACCAGCCCGTCGGCGACCACCGCGCCCACCCCGGATGCGAGCCCGACGACCGGCCCGACCGGGACGCCCACGCCCACCGGTACGGCGGCGCCCGGCCCGTCCGCGACCCCGGACCCGTCGGGGACACCCAGCGCCTCGCCGAGCGCGAGCGGGACCCCCGACCCGGGGACCACCGCCACGCCGAGCCCCACCCCGACGACCTCGCCGACGCCGACAGCCCCTGCGCCGAGCCCGACGCCCACGCGCACGCCGACGCCGTCCGTCCCGCCCTCGCCGACGCCGACAGCCCCGTCGCCGACAGCCCCGTCGCCCACGCCGACGTGCGTGGTGGTCGCCGTGGACCCGCTCACCGGGATCCGGATCTGCGTGATCGTCCGCGCCTGAGGCGCATCGACCCCGGGACGCGAAGAAGCCGGTGAACCCTGGGGTTCACCGGCTTCGCATGTCCCTGGGGGACACCGGCGGTGGCGGAGGGATTTGAACCCTCGGAGGGTTGCCCCTCACGCGCTTTCGAGGCGCGCTCTTTAGGCCGCTCAGACACGCCACCGCGCAGGAGTGTACCGATCACACGCCGGACCGGGCCAATCGGGAACGCCCCGCTTCCCACTGCGTCCTCCCCTCCCCGTCCCGCGCCCTGCAGGACGCCGCACGGGACCCGGGCCACCGGGCCACGCGTCAGCGGTGGGCGGAGAAGAAGTCCTGGAGGAGCTGCCCGCAGGCGGCCTCGTCGATCCCGCCGACCACCTCGGGACGGTGGTTCAGGCGCGGGTCGCGCACCACGTCCCACAACGAGGCGACCGCGCCCGCCTTCGGGTCGTAGGCGCCGAACACCAGCCGCCCCACCCGGGCCAGCACCAGGGCACCGGCGCACATCGTGCAGGGCTCGAGGGTCACCACGAGGGTGCAGTCGTCCAGCCGCCAGGAGCCGCGCAGCGCGCTCGCCCGCCGCAGGGCGAGCACTTCGGCGTGGGCGGTCGGGTCGCCGGAGGCCTCGCGCTCGTTGTGCGCCCGGGCGATCACCGCGCCGGTGCCGTCCACCACGACCGCGCCGATCGGCACGTCGGCGTGGGCGGACGCCAGCCGGGCCTCGGCGAGCGCCTCGGCCATCGCCGGCTCCCAGCGGTTCACTCGAAGTCGGCGAGCGCCTTGGCGAACTCGGGCCCGAACTTGATCCGCTGCGCGATGCGCTCGACCAGGGTCGCGGAGTCCTCGTCGTAGTCCTCGGCCATGGCCTCGAGCTCGAAGTCGTGCAGCCCGGAGTCGGCCAGGATGCCGAGGTCGCCCGCCGGACCGGACTCCTCGTCGTCCTCGGGAACCTCGACGCCGAGGAAGTCCACGACGTCACGGGCCAGCGGCCAGTCGGCGGCGGAGACCGCGTCGGACACGAAGGCCTGCACATGCTTGCCGCGCACGCGGACGATGACGAACACCTCGGAGGCGATCGACACCAGGCCGACCGCTCCCCCGTCGCCGGGCATCCGGCGCAGCTGGGTGATCAGGGCCTCGAGGTCGTTGGCCAGGTCGTAGTCGAGCGCCAGCGCGACCGGCTGGCCGTCCTCCCGGTAGAGGGCGATGACCAGGTCGATGTCGTCCTCGCCGGCGTCGTCGGGGTAGTCGTCCTCGTCGTCGTCCACGTCGGCGTCGTCGAGCTCGTCGTCGCTGACCAGGTCGTCGAGCTCGTCCATCCCCGGACGGTCGTCACCGCGATTCGGCATCTCGAACTCCGGATCCTCCGTTGCTCTCATCGCCGCCTCCTCACCTGAAGCATCGCTCCATCGTGTCAGAAGTGGGGGCGTTGGGCACAGTCCGGTCAGGGCAAATGGTGCGCCGGGCGGTGTGGGAACCTATCGGTGTGGAACTCCGTGTCATCGAGCACCCCCTGGTAGCTCACAAGATCAGCATCCTGCGCGACGAGAGCACCGCCAGCGCGACCTTCCGCCAACTCGTCGAGGAGCTGGTGACGCTGCTCGCCTACGAGGCCACCCGCGAGGTGCGCGTGGAGCCCGTGCAGGTGAAGACCCCGATCACCACCACCACGGGGGTCGGCCTCACCCGTCCCCGCCCGCTGGTCGTGCCGATCCTGCGCGCCGGCCTGGGGATGCTCGAGGGCATGATGCGGCTCATCCCCACCGCCGAGGTCGGCTTCGTCGGCATGGTGCGGGACGAGACGACCCTGCAGCCGTTCACCTACGCCGAGCGCCTGCCCAAGGACCTGTCCGGACGGCAGTGCTACGTGCTCGACCCGATGCTCGCCACCGGCGGCTCGCTGGGTGGCACCGTGCAGTTCCTGGTCGACCGCGGCGCCGACCACATCACCTGCATCTGCCTGATCGCCGCGCCCGAGGGCGTGGCGCGCATGCGTGAACTGGTCGACCCGATCGGCGTGCCCTGCACCCTGGTGTGCGCGGCCCTCGACGACCACCTGAACGAGGTCGGCTACATCGTCCCCGGCCTCGGGGACGCGGGCGACCGCCTCTACGGCCTGGCGCAGTGACCCGGACGCCGGCCGAGGCCTTCCCGCCGCTCGGCCTGCGCATCGAGGCGGGACCGCTGGTGTTGCGGTCGGTCACCGACGACGTCCTGCCCCTGCTCGTGGACGCCGCGCTGTCGGGCGTCCACGATCCTGCCGTGATGCCGTTCCTCGTCCCGTGGACCGAGGTACCGGCCGCCCGGCTGCCAGGCGACTTCGCGCGCTTCCACTGGGGCACCCGCGCGACGTGGGCTCCCGAGCACTGGCAGCTCGAACTGGCCGTGGAGTGGGACGGCGAGGTCGTGGGCTGCCAGGGATTCGCCACGCGCGATTACCTGGTCACCCTCACCGGGGAGACCGGCTCGTGGCTGGCCCGGCGCGTCCACGGGCGGGGCATCGGCACCGCCATGCGACAGGCGATCTGCGCGTTCGTCTTCGACCACCTCGGCGGTGAGCGGATCACGTCCGGCAGCTTCGCCGACAACCCGGCGTCCGCCGCGGTCAGCCGCAAGGTCGGCTACGTGCCCAACGGGACCACCCGACTGGCCCGTGGCGGCGCGCCGGTCGAGCACCAGAACTGGCTGCTGACGCCCGAGCGGCTCGTGCGCGGAGAGCCGCTCACCGTCACCGGCTCGGACGCGTTCCGGGCGTTCATCGGGCTGTCCTAGCGCTCAGGCGTCCCGGGCGAGGCCCTCGACGCGCTCGGCGAGGGGCAGGTCGAGAAGCGCGGCACCGGGTACCAGCAGCTTCGCGCCACGGATGCCGGCGCCGACGCACACCAGTTCGGTGTCGGCCACCGCGGCGTCCACCCACACCGGCCAGCCCGCGGGCAGCCCGACGGGGGTGATGCCGCCGTACTCCATGCCCGACTCGGCCACCGCCACGTCCATCGGTGCGAAAGACGCCTTGCGCACGTCGAGCCGACGCCGGACCACGGCGTTGATGTCGACCCGGCGGTGCGCCAGGGTAAGGCAGCACGCGCGGCGCTCCTCGCCCTCGCGGCGCCCCAGCACGAGGACGGCGTTCGCCATCACCTCCAGGGGCAGGTCGTGGACGCGGCACAGCGTCTCGGTGTCGGAGTGGGCGGGGTCGACCTCGAAGACCAGGGCGGAGGGCACGTGGTCGCGGACGGCGGCCAGCACGGCCGGGGGCAGCAGGTCGGGGCGCTCCAGCGCACGGACGGGATCGAGCGAGCCGAACATGGACCCGGAGTCTAGGCCACGTCCACGCAATTGTGCGATCGGGTTTGCATTCCGTCGCCACCGTGGTTTATGTTGTTCCACGCCACGCCGCACACATCTGAAAGGAGGCCGGCAAATGCAGACCATGACAAATCGGAACGGGCTCGCTGCCGGCATCGCCGGCGTCTCTTCCGTCCGGAACGGCTAGCGGTTTCGATCCGCCACCGTCCGACGGTGGCGACGCTCACGAAGCCTCGAGAACCCCTCACGGTCCCTGACCGGGGTTCCGCCCCGTCCTGATCCGGATACCCACCGGAGTATTTCCCGCCCAATGCCGGGCGGTTCCTTTGCGCGCCGCATTTGTCGGCGTGACCGAAAACCACCAATGAAGGATTCACCATGTCCATTTCCACCATTGACCGCGAACACACCCGTCCGCCGATAGCGCTGACCGCGCGCGGCATGACCTCGCACGTCGCCACCACGCTCGGGCTCTGGCTGCTGCACTGGGCCAAGCGCTCCGACCTCGCCGGGGCCACCCGCATGGAGCGGCGCCGGGCGCGGAACGAGCGCCAGGCCCGGTTCGACCGGATGCTGGAGACCGTGGCGGAGCGTCAGCTCGACGTGCAGAGCTCCGTCGCCATCCTGCGCTCGCTGCGATGAACGCCGGCTGGAACACGCGTGGCCCCGGAGGATCCCTCCGGGGCCACGTCCGTCCCTCAGCCCGGGTCGCTTCCGCGCCCTCCTGGCGTCCGCTCAACGCCGGGGTGGCCGCGTCCCACCAGCCCCACCCGCGCCGTTCGCTGCCGACTGCAACTCCCGCCACCGGAATTCCGGCAGCACGAGTGGCACTCGGGGGCGGGAACCGGTCTCGGGGACGGGGGCGCGGTGGTCACCCGCGGGCGGGTGTCGGTGCCGGCAGCCGGTGCACGACGACCGCCAGCACGGTCAGCACGAGCACCATCAGGAAGCCCATCGGCGGGGCGACGAAGGTGTTGCCGCCGATCAGGAGGAACACGTAGAAGCCGATCGTGCCGTTGTAGGCGCCGTGGAGGAACGACGGGGCCAGCACCGAGCCGGAACGGTCGCGCACCCACGAGAGCAGGAACGCCAGCGGGGTCGTCCACAGCACCATCATCGGGATGCCCCAGCCCCACTCGGCCCCGTAGTTGTGGCCGAGCATGATGATCGGCGCGTGCCACAGCCCCCACAGGACGCCGGTGAGCAGGTTCGCCCGGACCGTCCCCAGCGGACGCAGCTCCTCGGCCAGCACGCCCCGCCACCCGTACTCCTCACCGAAGGCGAAGAGGGCGTTGATGGTGAGCCCGGCGAGCAGCCCCTGGAGGATCCCGCCGGTGGCCACGACAGCCGCCGGCGGCAGCGGGGTGTCCGCGCTCATCCCGGGCACGATCTCCATCATCCGCGCCCGGAACTCGGCGTCACTGGTGACGAGGTGGCCGGCGCCGGGGACGCCCAGCACCCCGGCCAGCCAGGCCACGCCGAAACCGAGGGCGAGGATCGCCACCATGACGAGGACGGCGTAGCCGGCGCTGCGCCCGAAGGTCGGCCAGAAGTCCGTGCGCAGGCGCTGCCACTCCCTGCGCAACAGGGGGACGCGGCCGTTCCGGCGCTCGACCACCAGGCCGGCCACCAGGGGCAGCGGCATGTACAGCACCGCCGCGCCGAGCTGGATCACCAGCGTCGACCAGGCACCGGCGAGCGGCGACACCACCCGCAGCAGCACGGCGACGAATGCCGCGCCGCCCAGGGCGATGCCGTAGTACAGGCCCACGCGCGACCAGGCGACGCGGGCGGCCACGGGGGCCGACACCTGGACGCTCATCGCGACACCCCCAGGTCCCGACGCTGCTCCGCGGCGCGTCCGGCGAGGGCGAGCCCCAGCAGCACGACGCCGGAGGGGACCCACAGCAGGGCCACCAGGCCCGGCCCGGCCCACGGGCGCGGGCGTCCGTCGGTGGCCGCGGCACGCCAGAGCGTGAGGCCGGCCGACGTTGCGGCGGCCGCGGTCGCCGCAGCAACCGCCCCGGCGGAGGACGCGCCGTCGGTCCCGCGTGCCACCTGGTAAGCGGCCCAGGCCGTCGGCAGCGCGGCGACGGAGACATCCACCGCCGCGGCCGCACCGCGCGGCATCGTGCCGTCCACCCGGCCGGTCGCGCCGAGCTGGGCGGGCAGTCGCCCGGGCAGCCCGCGCCAGCGGAAGAGGTAGTGCGCGGCCACGGCTGCGGTGAGCGCGGCCGGCACGGCCAGCGCCGCCCGGAACGCGGGTTCCGGCGTGGACGTGAACGGCTCGTCCTCCGCGTCCGGCTCGATGAGCCCGAGCTTCACCGCGGCCGCGCCGACGTTCAGCGTCCAGCCCAGGCCGAACACGCGCGGCACGAAGAGGCGCTCGTCGCGGGGGTTCCACCACCGGTGCGCGACCTTCCGCGCCGTCGGCGGGGTGAAGTCGACGGGCCAGTCGCCGAAGCGCCGGCGCTCGCCGGTCCCGTCCTGCGCCTCGCCGACCCCCGCCGCCAGGCGGGCGACGTCCGCCGGCGTGGCGGACGCGTCCAGGTGGTCGGTGAAGTAGGCGGCCAGGTCCTCGCGGACGGCGTCGCGGTAGTCGGCGTCCACGGCGGCGACGGCCCGGTCGAGCCAGTCGTGCGCTGCCGCCCGTGCGCGGGGGTTGAGCTGCTCCAGTGAGGTGATCATCGTCCCTCCTCGACGATTCCGCGGACGGCTGCGGCCACCGCGGCGAAAGTGCCGGCCATGCCCGCGAGCGTGTCGCGGCCGGCCGGGGTGAGCGTGTAGTACTTGCGGGGCGGGCCGACCGGGGACTCCTGCCAGGTCGAGGTGACCAGCCCGGCCTTGGCCAGCCTGGCGACCAGCGGGTACACCGTCCCTGCGGTGATGGCGAGCTCCGGCCGTGCCGCCAGCTCCTCGACCAGTTGCGAGCCGTAGCGCGGCTCGCGGGCGAGCAGTCCGAGCACAGCCAGCTCCAGGACGCCCTTGCGCAGCTGGGATGCCCAGCCTTCCTGTTCCTTGTTCACGTCTATAGGGTAACGCCAGCTACCTTGTTACGCAAGGTAGCTGGTCGGAACAGGTACCGGGCGCCCGAGCTCACCCCGGTGCGCCTGGCGCCGGGGCCGAGACGTTAGCCTGTGCTCCATGTCCAGTCCGTGGCGTGAAGAGTTGTGGCGGCCCGTCGAGGGGTTCGCGTTCACCGACATCACCTACCACCGTGCGGTCGACGTGCCCGCGGTCCGGATCGCCTTCGACCGGCCCGAGGTGCGCAACGCGTTCCGTCCGCACACCGTCGACGAGCTGTACACCGCACTCGACCACGCCCGGAGGAGCGCGGACGTGGGGTGCGTCCTGCTCACCGGCAACGGGCCGTCACCGAAGGACGGCGGCTGGGCGTTCTGCTCGGGTGGCGACCAGCGCATCCGCGGGCGCTCCGGCTACCAGTACGCGGACGGCGACACCGCGGACACCGTGGACGCCCGGCGCGCGGCGGCGGAGGGAGGGCGCCTGCACATCCTCGAGGTGCAGCGGCTGATCCGGTTCATGCCGAAGGTCGTCATCGCCCTGGTCAACGGGTGGGCGGCCGGCGGCGGGCACTCCCTGCACGTGGTCTGCGACCTCACCATCGCCAGCGAGGAGCACGCCCGGTTCAAGCAGACGGACGCCGACGTCGGCTCGTTCGACGCCGGCTTCGGTTCCGCCTACCTCGCCCGGCAGGTCGGCCAGAAGGTCGCCCGCGAGATCTTCTTCCTCGGCGACACCTACGACGCCCGGCGCGCGTACGAGATGGGGACCGTCAACAAGGTGGTGCCGCACGCTGACCTCGAGACCGAGGGCCTGGAGTGGGCGGCGAAGGTGTGCGCCAAGAGCCCGACCGCCCAGCGCATGCTGAAGTTCGCGTTCAACGCGATCGACGACGGGCTGATCGGGCAGCAGGTGTTCGCCGGAGAGACCACCCGCCTGGCCTACATGACAGACGAGGCCGTCGAGGGCCGCGACTCCTTCCTGGAGAAGCGCCCGCCCGACTGGTCGCGGTTCCCCTACTACTACTGATCGGACCGGTCCCGGGGCGCCGGGGTCTCCCCCGCTTGCGTTATCCAACGGTGTTGGAGTAGTATCCAACACCGTTGGATAGACCCGAGGAGAACCGCATGTCCCCGCGCACGGCGAACCGTCCCAGCCTCAGCCAGGAGCAGATCGTCACCGCAGCACTGGAGCTGATCGACGAAACCGGGCTGGACGGGCACAACATGCGGGCGCTCGCCGCCCGCCTGGGCGTGGACGCGAGCACGATCTACTACCACGTGCCTTCGAAGGCGGCACTGTTCAGCCTGATCGTCGACCGCGTCATGTCCGGGTTGGACGCCGGTGTCGACGATCCCACGCAGGGCACGTCCGAGCGGCTCCTCACCGCCGCGCACGCCTTCCGCCGGGCGCTCATGGCCCACCCGAGGGCGCTGCCGCTGGTCGCCGCCCGCTCACTGCGGACCCCCGCCCAGCTCGCCGGCGTCGAGATCATCCTCGGCATCCTCTACGACGCCGGCTTCTCCGCCGTCGAGGCGATGGTGGCCCTCGACGCGATCGGCCAGACGGTGATCGGCCTGTCCAGCATCCACGCCGCCCACCTCGAGGCCGCGGCCGACGAGCCCGAGCAGCCGTGGGGCGACCTGCCCGTGGAGCGCTTCCCGCACGTGCGCCGGATGCTCTCCGAGGGCGCCTACCTGGGCTTCGACACCGAGTTCGCGATCACCGTGGAGGCTCTCGTCTCCGGCATCCTCGCCGCCCGCTCCGCCGGGACGCTCATCCCGGCCGACGCGACCCCCGTCCCCCTCGCGCAGGCGTGACCGCCCGCCCGTCCCCAGGAAGAACCCCATGCGCACCGTGCTGTCCCGTCGCGAGTACCGCCTGCTGTGGCTCGGCCAGGCCGTCAGCCACCTCGGCGACCAGTTCCACCTGATCGCGCTGCCCTGGCTGGTGCTGGCCGTCACCGGCGACCCCCTCCAGCTGGGCCTCGTGCTGGCGGCGGCCGGCGTGCCCCGCGCCGTGCTGATGCTGTTCGGCGGCGCGCTGGCCGACCGGTTCTCGCCGCGCACCCTGATGCTCGCCTCCAACGTCGTGCGGTTCGCGATCACCGTGCTCCTCGTGGTGGCCGTGGCCGGGGGCACCGTCGAGCTGTGGATGGTCTACGGCGTGGCGCTCTCCTTCGGCGTGGTCTCCGGGTTCTTCCTGCCCGCCGCGGAGGCCACACTGCCCCGCGTCCTTCCCGGCGAGGAACTCGCCGCCGGCAACTCCCTGATGATGATCGCCGACCAGGTCGCGCAGTTCGTCGGCCCGGCTCTGGCCGGCAGCATCGTCGCCCTCCTCGGCGGGGCGGCCGACGGCCGCTCCGGGCTGACCGGCATCGCGGTGGCCTTCGGCGTCGACGCCGCCACGTTCGCGTTCGCCGCACTCACCCTCGCGCTGATGCGCCCGCTGGCCGGCTTCGGCTCGGAGCACCACCCGCTGAGGGACGTCGCGGACGGGCTGCGCCACGCGTGGCACCACGACACCACCCGGACGATGGTCATCGTCATCGCCCTGGCGAACTTCCTGCTCACCGGGCCGCTGCTCGTGGGGCTGCCGGTGCTCGCGTCCACCCGGTTCGCCGAGGGCGCGGCAGCCTTCGGGATGATCCTGTCCGGCTACGCCCTGGGCAACCTGGTCGGCATGGCGGTGGCCGGGGTGGCGACCCCGTCCCCGCGGGTGCTCGGTGTACTGGGTGTGGCCATCTTCCCGTTCCTCGCTGTCATCTACGGTGCGCTCGGGCTGGTGACGTCCACCGCGGTCGCGGTGGCGCTGATGGTCGTCGGAGGAATCGGCAACGGGTACCTGTCCATCACGATCATCAGCCTGCTCCAGCGGATGACCCCGTCGCACCTGGTGGGACGCGTGATGGCGCTGCTCATGCTGTCGATGTACGGCCTCGGCCCGGTGTCACAGGTGATCGCCGGCGCGGTCCTGCAGGTGAGCGCGACCGGGCTGTTCATCGGGGCGGCCGCCGGCCTGCTCGTACCCGCCGCGCTGGCCTTCCGTCACCGCGGCATGTGGGACTTCACCCCTGCGCCGAGCCCGGCGGACGGCCTCGCCGGCGCCGCGCTCGACACGGTGCCCTGACCGGTCAGGCCCGCGCGGGCGCGAGGCGCTCGCGCACCTCGAGGGCGAGGCGGGGCACGTCGGTGAACACCGCGTCCACCCCCCAGCCGATCATGCGGGCCAGCTTCCGCTCGCCGTTCACCACCCACGGACGGACGGCGAGCCCCGCGGCGTGCGCGCGGCGGACGTAGCCCCTGCCCATCACGAAACGGGCCGGCGGGTGGATCGCACCCACGCCCAGCCGCGCCGCGTACCGCCACGGCTTGTAGAGCGGGTCGGTGTAGAGCATGCCGAGCTCCGACGGCGCCCCCAGCTCCTGGAGCCGCTTCAGCGAGTAGTGGTTGAACGTCGACAGCACCACGCGGTCGGCGATCCCGTAGGCCTCGACCGCGGCCAGGACACGCTCCTCCAGCCCGTGGTAGGCCTCGACGGAGTTCTTCAGCTCGATGTTGATGGCCACGCCGGCCGGCGCGACGACGTCCAGCACCTCGGCCAGCGTGGGGATGCCGACGCCGGCGAACCCGTCCATGCCGTCGGTGGCCTCGAGCCGGCGGAGCTGTGCGAGGGTGAACCCGACCACCGGGCCGTGTCCGTCGGTGGTGCGGTCGACCGTCTCGTCGTGGATCACGACCATCGCGCCGTCCGCGGTGAGCTGCACGTCGAACTCCACACCGTCGACGCCGATCTCCAGCGCCCGCCGGAACGCGGGGACGGTGTTCTCCGGGGCCTCTCGACGGGCGCCGCGGTGGCCCCAGATCTGGGTCATGACACTCCTCGACGACGGGCTGGCCGGATGTACCTCGCCCGGGCTCTGGCGGGCTATGGTCGGGATCGTGACTGTACGCCAAGCAACTGCCATCGACGCCATCGCCGACGCCTACACCGACCGCCTCGCCGAGCTCGACCCGCTCGCCGCGACCGAGATGGGCATTCCCGGACACGACCACCAGATGACCGACCTCTCCCCGGAGGGCCACGCCGAGCTCGCCCGGCTGAGCCGTGAGACGCTCGCCCGGCTCGCCACGGCCGAGCCGGCCGACGACGTCGACACGGTGACCGTCGCCGCCATGACCGACCGGCTGCAGCTCGCCCTCGACCTGCACGAGGCAGGGGAGTTCGAGGGCCAGCTGAACGTCATCGCCTCGCCGCTCCAGGCGCTGCGCGACGTCCTCGACCTGATGCCCACTGCCACCACCGACGACTGGGCCAACATCGCCGCGCGCGTGTCGAAGGTGCCGTGGGCCGTCCACGGCTACATCGAGTCGCTGCGGTCGGCCGCCCGGCGCGGCCTCGTGCCCGCGGCCCTCCAGGTGCAGGAGGGCATCAAGCAGGCCGCGGAGCTCGCCGACCCGTCCTCCTCGTTCTTCGTGACCTTCCTCGCCGGGGCCACCCCGGACGGCAGCCCCGCCGAGGGTGCGCTCGCCAACGACCTCGCGATGGCCGGACGCAAGGCCGCCCAGGCCTACGGCGAGCTGGTCGCGTTCCTCGGCGACGAGCTGGCCGGCCAGGCGCCTGCTGACGACGCCGTCGGCAGGGACCGCTACGCGCTGTGGTCGCGGGAGTTCGTCGGCGACGCCGTCGACCTCGACGAGACCTACGAGTGGGGCCTGGAGGAGCTCGCCCGGATGACCGCGGAGCAGGAGCGGATCATGGCCGAGATCGCCGGTCCGGGCGCAACGATGGCCGACGCCGTCGCCGCGCTCGAGGCCGACCCGTCCCGCCGGCTCCACGGCAAGGAGGCCCTCCAGCGCTGGATGCAGCAGACCGCGGACGCCGCGATCGCCGCCCTCGACGGGGTGCACTTCGGCCTCGCCGAGCCGCTGAAGACGATCGAGTGCATGATCGCGCCGACCGAGAACGGCGGCATCTACTACACCGGCCCGTCCGACGACTTCTCGCGTCCGGGCCGCATGTGGTGGTCCGTGCCGCCGGGCGTCACCGAGTTCAGCACCTGGCGCGAGAAGACGACCGTCTACCACGAGGGCGTCCCGGGCCACCACCTGCAGATCGCCCAGGCCGTGCTCAACCGCGAGCAGCTGAACTCGTGGCGACGGCTGGTCAGCTGGAGCTCCGGGCACGGCGAGGGCTGGGCGCTGTACTCCGAGCGGCTGATGGAGGAGTTCGGGTTCATGGACGACCCCGGCGACCGCCTCGGCCTGGTGGACGGCCAGCGCATGCGGGCGACGCGCGTCGTGCTCGACATCGGCGTGCACTGCCGCAAGCCCGCCCCCGCGCAGTGGGGCGGCGGCACCTGGGACGCGGAGAAGGCCTGGGAGTGCTTCAAGGCCAACGTGAACATGGACGAGGCGTTCCTGCGCTTCGAGCTCAACCGCTACCTCGGCTGGCCGGGCCAGGCCCCGTCCTACAAGATCGGCCAGCGGCTGTGGGAGGGCTACCGCGCCCGCTCGGAGGCCGCTGCGCGCGCCGCCGGTGAGGAGTTCAGCCTGAAGGACTTCCACACCCGCGCGCTCAACCTCGGC
>Ga0102832_1000558_pt2 | contig 45602 bp, 34 predicted proteins | sample EBPBio282013_DNA_FD_88942 | JGI IMG/M metagenome (GOLD analysis project Ga0102832, IMG submission 88942) | Wastewater treatment Type I Accumulibacter community from EBPR Bioreactor in Madison, WI, USA - Reactor 2_5/28/2013_ DNA (Illumina Assembly) | ecosystem: Engineered > Bioreactor > EBPR >... | reverse complement strand
GGCGTGAAGTACGTGACCACCCTGGTGTTCCGCGTGCGCAACGTGCCCGCGGCGCTCTACAAGGCGCTCGCCGGCTTCGCCACCAACGGCGTCAACATGACCAAGCTGGAAAGCTACATGGTCGATGGCCACTTCGCCGCCACGCAGTTTTACGCCGACGTCGATGGCCATCCGAAGGACCGCGCGATGACTTTGGCCCTCGAGGAGCTGCGCTTCTTCTCAAAGGAAGTGAAAATCCTCGGCACGTACCCCGCGCACGCCTTCCGTTCGGAATAAGCGCACCGCCGCCCCAATTTCGGGGACAGCAATTTCGGGGACAGTATACTTAATTCGGACGGTAATTAAGTATACTGTCCCCGAAATAGCGCGCGAAATTTGCGCCCGACATTGGGGCTCACGGCGCCTCATCTCTCCAGCCTTCGATCAGCCAGCGCGAGATCGACGAGCGGTGGGGCAGCAACAAGGTGCCCGGACCGCTTTCCGCGGCGAGCACTTCATCCTTCGTGAACCAGCGGCAGTCCTCGAGTTCGTCGGAATCGCGGCGGATCTCCGTCGACAGCGCTTCGCCGCGAAAGCCCAGCATCAATGAGGAAGGGAACGGCCAGGGTTGCGAGGCCATGTAGCGTACGGCGCCAACGACAACGCCGGTCTCTTCGGCCACCTCGCGCCGCACCGAATGCTCGATGCTCTCACCCGGCTCCACGAAGCCGGCGATGGTCGAGAATTGTCCTGGCCGCCATTCCGCTTTGCGGCCCAGCAGACATTGATCGCCGTGGGTGATCAGCATGATCACGGCCGGATCGGTGCGCGGGAAGCTGCGGTGCCCGCAAGCGCTGCAGGTTCGGCTGTGTCCGGCTTCCGTCGACACGGTCTTTGCGCCGCAGCGGCTGCAGTGCGGGTGGTTTTGGTGCCAAATCGCCATCGCGCGCGCGTAGACCAGCCGCGAAGCGAACGCTTCCTCGGTGTGTACCCAGATGTCGCGCAGGCCCGCGAAGCCCGCCGCGCCGGTGGCGGGCGGTTCGTCCTCGGGTGCGAATGCCAGCGCGAACCATGGGGCGCCCTCGGCGAGGCCGAGGAAAATCACGCAAACAGTCTCAACGTTGATGCGGGTCAGGATATCGGGCCCGAATGACATCGCGTGTTGCCGTTCGTCGACCGCATGTGTCTCTTTCCACACCGGCAGAAACCGCGCTTTCGCGTCCATCGTCAACGCCCGCACCTCGTCGTCCTTGCCGCGCAGAAGTTCGGCGCGTTCGAGCGGAGCGTGCGTGTATGGAAGCTGCGTCATGTCAGGACCGGTGGTAGGGATGCCCCGCAAGGATGCTCTGCGCGCGGTAGACCTGTTCGGCCAGCATCGCGCGCACCAGCATATGCGGCCAGGTCAGCGCCCCGAAAGACAATACGAGGTCGGCCTTCTTGCGCACCGCCTCGTCCAGGCCGTCGGCGCCGCCGATGATGAAAGCCACCGTGCGCACGCCGTCGTCGCGCCAGCGTCCGAGGCGTGCGGCGAAAGCTTCGCTGGTTTCCGTGCGGCCGCGTTCGTCCAAGGCGACAAGCTTCGCGCCCTGCGGCACGGCGGCCAGCAACGCCTCGCCCTCGCGCGCCTTGCGCACGTCAACCGCGAGGTCTTTCTTGATTTCGATTTCTTTCAGGTCCACGCGCCAGGGCAGCCGCGCGACGTATGCATCGTAAAGATCCCGTTCGGGGCCGGCTTTCGCCTTGGCCACGGCGGCGATAACGATGTGGAGCAGCCCCGAGCTCAGGCGCGTTTCGCCGGTTTCTTCGGTTGCGGCGCTGTCGTCGGCGACGGCGAGGACCAGATACGCTCGATCTGATAGAAGGCGCGCACTTCAGGGCGGAACAGATGGACGACCACGTCACCCGCGTCCAGAAGCACCCAATCGCCGTGTTTCTCGCCTTCGGTCTGCGCCTTCACGCCGATCTCGCGCAACTCCTGCACAAGATGTTCGGCCATGGCAGACACCTGACGCGCCGATGTCCCGGACGCGATGACCATGCGGTCGGCGATGCTGGTCTTTCCAACGAGATCGATGGTGAGGATATCCTGGGCCTTGTCGTCATCGAGCGAGGTCAGGATCGCGCCGAGCATGGTGTCCAGATCGGGAGCGGCTTGGGGCTTAGGGATGGTCGTCTCCTTAGTGTTTTTTCGCGTTGCGGATCGCGGTGGCCGAGGCCGGATGGCGCCGCATCGCGACGTATGTCCAAACAGGAGCCTTACGATGCCACAGTGTGACTGTTTGGCTCACGCGCGCCCAGCTAAAACGCTTCGCGGCGGCGCCAGCCAAAGCGCCATAAGAATACGGACTACGGTCAAAGACCGCAACGCGCGAGGCCTTAAATATCTGTGTCCAGCGCCACCACTGTGGCATTTGTGCCAGGTTGTCCGCGCCCATCAGCCAAACAAACCGAAGCCGTTTAAACCGCGCGGTGAGCGCGCCGAGGGTGCGCGCGGTGCGTGCCGTGCCGAGACGGCGTTCCAGGTCGGTCACCTTGATGCGTGGGTCCGCGGCCATTTTCCGCGCGCCCGCGAGCCGGTCGGTGAGCGGCGCCATATCGGCCGCGCTCTTCAGCGGGTTCTGCGGGCTCACCAACCACCAGACCTCATCGAGCCCGAGGCGCTTCAACGCCTCGCGGCTGAGATGCAGATGTCCCTCATGCGCGGGATTGAACGAGCCGCCCAGAAGGCCGATGCGCCCCTCGCGCCGGTCTCCAAAGGGTGGGATTTCACGACCGGATTTGGCCGTCACCGCGCACCTTATATTTGAAGGTCGTGAGCTGTTCGACGCCGACGGGCCCGCGGGCATGCATCTTCCCGGTCGCGATCCCGATCTCGGCGCCCATCCCGAACTCGCCGCCATCGGCGAATTGGGTGGAGGCGTTGTGCATGACGATGGCGCTATTGAGCCCGTCCATGAACCGCTCGGCGGCCTCCCGGTCCTCGGTGATGATCGCCTCGGTGTGCTCCGAGCCGTGAGTCACGATGTGAGCGAGGGCCTCGTCGATCCCTTTCACCGTCTTCACGGAGAGGATGGCGTCCAGATATTCAGTGTCCCAGTCCTCGGTATTAGCGGCTTTCACGCGCGCATCCAGCTTCTGCACGCCAGCATCGCCGCGCAGCTCGCACCCGGCTTTCGCCAGATCGTCGAGGATCGGCGGCAGCACGCGCGCCGCAACGTCTTCGTCCACCAGCAAGGTCTCCGTCGCGCCGCAAATCCCCGTCCGGCGCATTTTCGCGTTCAGCACGATCCGCCTCGCTTTCGCCGGGTCCGCCTTCGCGTGGATGTAGGTGTGGCACAGGCCGGTCAGATGCTGGAATGTCGGGACGCGGCTGTCGCGCATCACGCGGTCCACCAGCGACTGACCGCCGCGCGGCACGATGACGTCGATATATTTGGTCATGGTCAGCATCTCGCCGACTGCCGCGCGATCCGTGGTTGGCACCATCTGGATGGCGAACAACGGGATGTTCGCGGCCCGCAACCCGTCTTGCAGGCATTTCAAAATCGCTTGCGAAGAATGGAAGCTCTCCGAGCCGCCGCGCAGGATACAGGCGTTCCCCGCCTTCAGGCACAAACCGCCGGCATCCGCCGTCACGTTCGGGCGCGACTCGTAGATGATGCCGATCACGCCGAGGGGTGTTCTCACCCGTTGAATCACAAGCCCGTTGGGCCGCGTCCATTCGGCGATCACCTGGCCGACGGGATCTTCCAGCGCGGCGATCTCCTCCAGACCTTTGGCCATGGAAACGATACGCGGGTCATTCAGCTCCAGCCGGTCCATCAGGGCCGGCGTCAGGTTCTTCGCCCGCGCGGCGGCCATGTCCTTGGCGTTTTCCGCTTTGATCGTCTCGGCGTTCGCGCGGATGGAGGCGGCCGCGGCCCGCAGCGCCTTGTTCTTGTCTTCGGTGGAGGTCTTCGCCAGAGCGCGGCCGGCGGAACGTGCGACGCGGCCGATGTTGTGCATCAGTCCGGCGATATCGTTGTGACCTTGATTGCCTTGACCGGGTCCGTCCATCTCAACTCTCTCTTAGAATCCGACCACCAGGTCGTCGCGGTGAATCACTTCGCTGCGTCCGCGATAGCCCAGGATCTTCTCGATATCTTCCGACTTGTGGCCTTTGATCATGCGCATGTCGTTGGCCGCGTAAGCCGATAAACCTTTGCCCACGATCTGGCCGTCCTTGGTGCGCACTTCGATCGCGTCGCCGCGCTCGAATTCGCCGGCGATTTCGGCGATACCTGCCGGCAAAAGACTCTTGCCGCTCTTCAGCGCGGCCACCGCGCCGTCGTCGACAATGATCGTCCCGCGCGTTTGCACGTTGCCGGCGATCCAGCGTTTGCGCGCGGTGCGCGGCTCCGAACCCGGCACGAACCAGGTGCAGCGTCCGCCATTCTCCAGCACGGTCATCGGGTTCATTGGTTTGCCCGGGGCGATCGCCATGCGGCAGCCCGCCGCCATGCAGATTTTCGCCGCCATGATCTTGGTCACCATGCCGCCGGAACCGACGCCTGTCGTCGTCACGCCGGCCATGCCTTCGATCTGCGGCGTGATCTCGCGCACTTCCGGCACCAGCACCGCGTCCTTGTTCAGGCGCGGATCGGCGGTGTAGAGCCCGTCGATGTCCGATAGCAGCACCAGCGTATCGGCGCTGATCATCTGCGCCACGCGTGCCGCGAGGCGGTCGTTGTCGCCAAATCGGATCTCGGCGGTGGCGACGGAATCGTTTTCGTTGATGACGGGAATGGCGCGCAGCGTCAGCAGGGTGTCGAGCGTGTTGCGCGCATTGAGGTAACGGCGGCGATTTTCGGTGTCGTCCAGGGTGATCAGCACCTGGCCGACGGTGATTTTGTGGCGATCGAGCGAATTCTGGTACGCGTGCGTGAGGCGCATCTGACCCGTCGCCGCCGCGGCTTGCTTTTCTTCCAGGCGCAATTTCCGGCCGCGCATGCCCAGCGGCCCCCGTCCGATGCCGATAGCGCCCGAGGTGACGATGACCACCTCCTGTCCGCGCGCATGGGCGCGCGCGACATCATCGCACAACGCATCAAGCCATTCCTGGTGCAGCGTGCCGGTCTCTTCGTTGACCAGCAGCGCCGAACCGATCTTCACGACCAGGCGCCTCGATGTGGCGACGAAGGATGACAATGTCACGGACGCCAGCTCCCGTCGCCGGCGTCTTCATCGATCTCGTCTTCGTCGTCCTGCGCCATGGGATCGCGCGCTTTCTCGACGATCTTGGCCAACGCGCGCAGCATCTCGTCGCGGCCTTCGCCGGAAACACCAGAGAGCAGAATCGGCTTCTTGCGGCTCGCCTTCGCCAAGGCCGCGCGTTTTTCCTCGCGCATCTCTTCCGTCAGCGCATCGACCTTGTTGAGCGCGACGATTTCTTTTTTGCGCGCAAGGCCGCCACCATAGGCTTTCAATTCACCGCGCACGGTCTTGTAGGCCGCCGCCACGTCTTCTTCCGTGCCGTCGATGAGATGGAGCAGCACCGCGCAGCGTTCGATGTGGCCCAGGAACCGGTCGCCGAGCCCCGCGCCTTCATGCGCGCCTTCGATCAATCCGGGAATATCAGCGATCACGAACTCCAGTTCGCCGACTTTCGCGACGCCGAGGTTGGGATGCAGCGTCGTGAACGGATAGTCCGCGATCTTCGGGCGCGCGCGCGTGACGGTGGCCAGGAATGTCGACTTACCGGCGTTGGGCAAACCGACAAGGCCGACGTCGGCGATCAGTTTCAGGCGCAGCCACACCCAGGCTTCGGGTGCGATCTGCCCCGGGTTCGCATAGTCGGGCGCCTGGTTGGCCGGGCCTTGGAAGTGCGCGTTGCCGAAGCCGCCGTTGCCGCCGCGCAAAAGCGTGATCCGGTCGCCATCCTTGGAAAGATCGGCGAGCACTTCTTCACGGTCTTCCGACAGGATCTCCGTTCCCACGGGGACTTTGATGACAAGATCGGCGCCGTCCTTGCCGGTGCAGTTCTTGCCCATGCCGTTCTCGCCGCGCTCGGCCTTGAAATGCTGGTGATAGCGGAAGTCGATCAGCGTGTTCAGGTTGCGCGCGGCTTCGAAGATGAGGTCGCCGCCGTCGCCGCCGTCGCCGCCGTCGGGTCCACCGAACTCAATGAACTTCTCGCGCCGGAAACCGACGCATCCGTTTCCGCCGTCGCCGGCTTTTATGTAGATCTTGGCTTGGTCCAGGAATTTCATGGCGCTCTTATACCTGTTTCGCCCGCCACGAGTCGCGGGTTAGCTCTAGTCCGATGCCCGGAACGTCGCTCTTTCTGGCCAGGCACGGCCGCGGGCCGCGTTCGGTTTCCACGAAGCCAAGCTTGCCGAGAACCCGGCCCGAGGCTTCGTTCTCCTCGAAATGCCATGCGCCGATCGCCGCGAGGCCGAGCCAGCCGAATCCAAAGCCGAGCGCCGCCCGGGCCGCCTCGGTTGCGTATCCGAAGCCCCAATAGGACACGCCGATCCAATAGCCCAGTGTAAATTGGCGGTGCTGCGGCCCTTCGAACAGATCGACGCAACCGATGAGACGGTTGTGCAAGGTCACCGCAAAGGGAAAACAACGCCCCTCTGCGCGTTCTCCTTCGTGTGAAGCGATCCATTCTTCCGCGAGTCCCGGCGGGTAGGGAAATGGAACACGGGTCAGGGTGCGCGCGACGGCCCAAGCCCCGCAAAGTTCGCGCACGCGCGGCGCATCGGTTTGGCTGAAAGGACGTAAGGAAAGGCGTTGGGTCCGGATGTTCAGATCGATCATGGGCTTTTCCCAAAAGCAAAAAAGGAGACGGTTTCCCGTCTCCTTTTTGTCTCGATATACCGCCGGCGGATGCCGACGGGATGCATCTGCTCGCGTTAGCTCGCCTTGGCGGCCGGCTTCGGCAGAACGGACACGAACACGCGGCCGTTGGCGCCGGTCTTGAACGCGACATTGCCGTCGGTCAGCGCGAAGATGGTGTAATCCTTGCCCAGGCCGACGTTCTTGCCCGGGTGCCACTTGGTGCCGCGCTGACGCACGAGGATGTTGCCGGCGACCACTTCTTCGCCGCCGAACTTCTTCACGCCAAGGCGCTTGCCAATTGTGTCGCGGCCGTTCGAGGACGAGCCGCCGGATTTCTTATGTGCCATTGCTTAACTCCTAATATCTGGCGAGCCTAAAACTAGGCTTCAGCCTTCTTTGCAGCGGTCTTTTTGGCGGCGGCCTTTTTGGCCGGCTTCGCTTCACCGTCGGCGGCGGCCGCTTTCGGAGCGGCTTTCTTCGCGGCCTTCGGCGCAGCGGCCTTCTTTTCCTTCGCGGCGGCCGGGGTGGCCGTCACGGCAAGACCGAGACCCATGTCGGTGATCTTCACCAGGGTCAGGTTCTGACGGTGGCCGGTGCGGCGGCGATAGTGCTTACGGCGGCGCTTCTTGAAGATGATCTTCTTCTCATCGCGGAACTGGCGCACGACCACGGCGGCGACTTTGGCGTCGGCGATAGCCGGCGCGCCAATCTTGTCGCCCAGGGCGAGAACGTTATCGAACACCACGGTGGCGCCGGCGTCGGCGTCCAACTTTTCCACGGCGATGACGTCGTCTTTCGTGACGCGATACTGTTTGCCGCCCGTCTTGATTACTGCGAACATGGTCGAACCTTAAGCCAAACGAAAAGGGCGGCCTTCGAATCCGCAAGGGATGAAAGGGTCCGCGCCGGAAGCGGGGTGAATATACCGCGAGCACTGCCAAGTCAATGGCGATAGGCCGTTATATAACGACGGCCCCGCGGTTTTTATGGGGCTCATTTGTTAATTATTAACAATGAGTTAGGGGGGGTGGTTAACCTTATGCCGAAGGCGGTTTTGACGCCGAAAACCCCATTCCGCGCCTGTTTGCCGTTCCGGACCCCCCGGACGTAGCTCATGGAAGGCGCCGCCGCCCCCGAGTCTCACGGTTTATCGGGTCCTCCGCCCGACCGGCTGTCGCCGGCGACCATCGCGCGCCTTACGGCCGCCGCCCAACTCCTGCGCAAGGCCGAAAAGCCGGTCCGGGTCCTGCGGGCGGTCGCTTGGGGCCCGGAGGTCGCCGAACGCTTCTTTGCCGCCGGAGCCAAGGAGTTGCCCCAGGTCACCTACACCCCGCTCAACGCGGCTCCGGTTCATGAGGCGCTCGCCGCCGCGCGCGCGCTCATCGATGGCGACGGTCCGGTGCAACAGTGGTTGAGAAGGTGCGCCGACGTGATCGCCGTCGCGGCGGATATGCTGGCGGGCATCGGCACGAAACAGTTCCACATCAAGTCGGTTCAACTTTACGGCTCACCACAGGCCGACCTCTTGAAGTGCGATGTGCGTCCGCTCGATCTCGCGCGCATGCTCGATTATGTGCTCGGCTCTTTCCACAATCTCGAAATCAATCTCGACGCCAAGGACGCGCGCACGCTCACCGCCGCGCAGCTTGGCGCACGCATGGGCACAATCCTGGGGCGCCACTTCGGCGATCAAGCGCCGAAGATCGAGATCGTCGATCATCTTTCGTCGAATGCACTCGCGGGGGCGCGTTATATCCGCCTGCGTAAAGATGCGTCCTTCTCCGACCGCGATGTCTCGCAACTCGTGCAGCACGAGGCCTTCGTGCATATCGCGACGTCCTTAAACGGCGCGGCGCAAACCGCTTTTCCCTTCCTCGCCGCCGGCCATCCCGGCACCACGCGCACGCAGGAAGGGCTCGCTGTTTTCGCCGAACTTATCTCCGGCGCCATGGATCCCTCGCGGATGCTGCGTCTCGCCGACCGCGTGCTCGCGATTCAAATGGCGATGGACGGCGCCGACTTCCTCGAGTTGTATCGTTTCTTCGGCGATCGCACGCACGATGACTTCAGTGCCTTCGAGAACGCGCGCCGCATCGTGCGCGGCGGCATGGTCGAAGGCGGCGCGCCCTTCACGAAGGATTCGGTCTATCTCGAGGGTCTCGTGCGCGTGCACAACTTCCTGCGAATCGCGGTGCAGGAAACGCGTGTCGACACCATCAGGCTCCTGTTCGCCGGCAAAATGGACATCGAGGACATGCCCGCCATCACCACACTGGCGGCGCACGGCTTATGTTTGTTCCCGCAATTCCTGCCGCCCTGGGCGCGGGACCTGCGCTTCCTGGTTTCCTATATCGCCTACTCGGCGTTCCTGAATCGCATGAACCTCGAACGGGTCCGGGACCATTACCGGGACCTCCTGGCCCGCTGCGCCCCGCCCGTGAATGGGCACGGGACGGGAGCCTCCGCCAAAACCAGCGAAAATTCAGCCGGTTAAACGGCGTTTAGGCGCCCAACCGGCCTGTTGCGGCGGGGTCCGTCTTCGGTTAGTTTCCGCCCCTGCCAAAAACGGCCGCGCGCTCACTTATATATCTCTCACTTATATATAGAGTGTGTCCTCGCGGAGAGGTGCCAGAGTGGCCGATTGGGCTGGTCTCGAAAACCAGTGAGCCCGCAAGGGTTCCGTGAGTTCGAATCTCACCCTCTCCGCCATATCCTTCGTCGCAGTTCTTCGCCCTTGTCGGGCGACCCATAGAAAATGCCGGTGGATCAAGCCAAAGTTCGTGTGAAGCGACGTTGGCTTCTTCATCGCTGTTCGCCCAGCCTCGCTGGTTGCGACGAAGCGTTTGTGGGCCAATTTGTGAGCTTCGGCGGAGACTTTTTGGCATGGCGAAAATTATCAATCGACTGACTGATCTCAAGGCGCGGAAAGCCGGTCTGGGTCTGCACCCTGATGGTGACGGACTGTACCTGCAGGTTCGTGGCGCGGCCGCCAAGTCCTGGCTTTACCGGTTTATGATCGACGGCAAGGCGCGAGCGATGGGACTCGGGGCATATCCTGCGACCAGCCTCGAGGCCGCGCGCGAGGACCGCGATCGCTACAAGCGCCTCCGGCAGACTGGGCAAGATCCGATCGAGATCAGGAAACAGGAACTCCACGAGGCGAAGTCCGCGAACCTGAAAGCGGTCACGTTCACCACTGCCGCGCTCGAGTACATGGCGGCGAAAGCGCCGCAATGGGGAAATGAGAAGCACCGGAAGCAGTGGATTCAAACGCTGCGGACGTATGCCGATCCCATCCTCGGCGAGCTGTCAGTCCAGGCGATCGACACGGCGGCCGTGAAAAAGGTTCTCGACCCGATCTGGACGACAAAACCCGAAACTGCCTCACGTCTTAGGGGACGTATCGAGTTGATACTCGACTACTGCCAGTCGATCGGATACCGCAAGGGCGACAACCCCGCCCGCTGGCGCGGCAATCTAAAAGACCTCATGCCGTCTCTCGACGACATCAGCGAGGTCGAGAACCATCCGGCGCTTCCGTATCAAGATCTCCCCGCGTTCATGGAAAAGCTCCGCGCCGAGCAAAACGTCGCGGCTCGCGCGCTCGAGTGGATCATTTTGACGGCAACACGAGCGAACGAAACGCTCAAGGCGCTGCCTGGTGAGATTGATCCGGTAGAATCGTCCTGGACGATTCCGAAAGTCAGGATGAAAGGACGCAAGGGCCGCAAACGTCCGCACCGTGTGCCGTTGCCGGCGCGCGCGATCCAACTGCTCGAGATTTTGCCGCGCGATGCTGAGAACCCATTTCTGTTCCAAGGCCAGAAAAGGGGGAAGCACATTTCTGATGGGGCTCTTCGCGTGCTGCTGGTCCGAATGGGCGTCACGAACGCGACGACGCACGGCTTCCGTTCGACGTTCCGCACCTGGGCGGCGGAGCAAACTCGGTTCCCACGCGACTTGCTCGAAAAGGCTTTGGCTCATGTTGTTGGTGATGAGACTGAGCAGGCTTATGATCGCGGCGACCTCTTCGAGAAGCGGCGAAAGCTCATGCAAGCCTGGGCGGGCTACTGTATGTCGAAGCCGATGGCGCGCGGCGCGAAGGTCATCTCGATTGGTGCGTCGCTCGCAGCGGCCGAGTAAATTGCGATCGGCGCGGCTGGCTGACCCGAACGTCAGTTTTTCGCTCCGGTTGCCGCGCCCACACTCTGCGGAACGCCATCGGAGGCAATATGCCTTGGTATAGACCACCGCCGTCGGCAGACGGTTCTCGATCTCCAGCGCCACGTCCGGAAAAGTATTACTCATTGGAAAACCTGCGCAAGTTAGCCGCGTTAGGCGGCATAGCCGCCTCCGTCGAAGAGGTCGTTAGGTTGGAGACCTCGCTCACGGCGGCCATCGAAGCTTTTCGAGAACGCAAGCCTCTTGGCCTCCAAGATGATTATGGACGTCCGATCAGCGTCGAAATGGCTATGAGATGGGATTCTCGAACCGACGGACGGCTTGGAATCTCGACGGCCGATGTGGAGGAGGCAAAGCAGGAGATTGGGGCAAAAGGACTCTCCAAGGAGCGTACGGAGGATGCACGGATTCGCCTCTATGTTTTCGATCTGATTGATACGTGGCGAGCTTTGACAAACTCAGAACCTATGACGTATCGCGATGGAGCGTTTGTTAAGTTCGCGCTTTTGGCGGCCACACCACTAAACTTGTGTGAGGGTTTCCATCCGTCAACGATCGAGCGGCATATGTCTTTGTATTACAAGAAAAAACGCTTGTAGCCGCTGCGGTGGCTGAATTCCCAGCCTAGTGCTCGCCCGATAACGATGTCTCCCGCACCCGACCGCTGATGGTCGAATCAAACTGGGGAGACTTCCATGGCTACCACACGCGAAAACGCTCTCGAACCCCTGTACGTCACCATAAAGACCGGCTGCCGGATCACGGGCTTGGGCGCCACGAAGATGAACGAACTGGTCGCTGCCCGTGTAATCGATAGCTTCAAGGTCGATGGCCGGCGGTTGCTGGTCTACGCATCTCTAAAGAGGCTTTGTCAATCTTCATCCCGGACTGCGGCCTAGGTCGTGTCATGGGCGACGTCGTTCGATTTCCACCGCAAATGCGCACTATCGGCACCAATACAGGCGCGCCACCACCGTTTCGGCCGATTGGTGAATTAGTCGCCGGCATCATTGAACAAAGCTCCCGCAGCGACTCAACATGCCGCGCGCTCGGAACTTCTACATGACAGCTCGGTTCGACCCCGCGTTCGCAGACGCAAACCTTGAGAGCATATGGTCTCGAGCATGCCCTGATCCCATCGGTCCTTGGGACGACTTGTGGCGTCTTTACCGAGCCGGCGTGCCAGCAGACGAATTACGCGATGTCGGTGCGATCAATGCACAGATTCGGCGTGGACGGTGGGTTGAGGACCAAAGCGGGCATCGCGCGATCATTTTACCGGTGATGCGAGCCCAAGAGTTGATCGATCTCGTCGCCTTTCGTCTGGAAACTCCGCTCACCTTTTTCAGTCACGAAGGCTTGGCTGCGGTGCTTGGTGTTGATGAACTCGAGCGCGCCGCCTATTTCGCGCAACCGCTTACCGTGCTTGAAAGTCCCTTGGACTGGCTACGGGCGCGCCGTCGCGGCGTCGTAGTCATCAACCATGAGCAGTTTTGGCCCTTCCATCTGGCGGGAATTCCAGCGCTCCGCTGTACGAGTGTTGAATTCGGCCGACGTCTGCGGGCCACACTCCAGCGGCCCTTTGCAATTCCTGAAATTCAGGTGCCAACGTGAGCAATCAAGATCTTCCCGCTGGCCACGAATTCATGTCGTTAGATGCCAAGGAACGCGCATCTCGTGTGCGAGGCGCTCGGCGCCGGCAGCAGGAAGTGTTGGCCCGCATCGGGCCGCGCGCGTTCACACCCAATGACGGTCTTTGGGAACCATCCGCTTGGGACGGAAATATTCCCGCGCGCCTTTGGATCATCCCGGGTCTAATTCCCATGGCTTCTGTGACGATGCTCACCGGGAACGGCGGCGAAGGCAAATCGCTCCTGGCTGCTCAACTCGCGGCTGCGGCCGTCACTCATTCGACGTGGCTCGGGTATGAAGTGCGGCAAGTGCGCGCATTAATGATTCACGCCGAAGACGATAAGGATGAAATTACGCGCCGCAGCGATGGACTCTTAAAGCCGTCCGGCCGCGATATGCGAGATCTCGACGGCCTCACTATGCTTGACCGCGACGGTGACGTTTCGAGCATCATGTACGAAGCCATGGGCCAAGATGTAACCGGGCGCTTCACCGAGTTCTACGAACGAACCTGGTCGACGGTTCAGACCCTAGGCGCGCAACTGCTGATTCTCGACAGCCTCTATAACTTCTTCGGTGGCAACGAAAACATCCGCAGCCAGGTCAACGAATTTATCGGCGGTTTGAAGCGTTTAGCGAAGAAGCTCAACTGCGCTGTGGTCCTTGTCGCCCACCCGTCGCGCGCAGGCATGACCAGCGGAGCCGGCGACGCCGGTTCAACGGCTTGGCACAACGCCGTTCGCTCGCGCTTGTATCTCCACCGAAAGAAGCATCCCAGCGGGGATCCTGATGAGAAAGGTCCACTGGTGCTCGAACCCATGAAATCGAACTATGGAGCGTTGGGAGAAGCCATTCCCATCGCCTTCGAGGGTGGTCGCTTCGTACTACAGTCGGATTTAGCCGCGATAGCAGAAGGCCCGCGTCGTTGGGAGAACGAGTGATGGCTGCGCACGACCATTGGATACCGTTTTATGTCGGGGACTATCTTGCAGACACGAGCCACCTGACCACGGTTCAGCACGGTGCTTACTTACTCCTGCTCTTCCATTTCGTTCGCACGCGAAAGCCGATCCCGGACGAAGCGGCAGTGTTGGCCCAAGTGGCTCGCATGACGCTTGATGATTGGGCAAGAAACAGCACAGTCGTGCTCGCCTTTTGGACGCTGACCAAGGATGGGTGGGTTCAGAAGCGAGCGGCCGCCGAGAGCCAGAGGGCGGAGAAAATTTACAAAAAGCGCGTTGAGGCTGGCCGCAAATCAGCAAGTAGACGCATGCGCTTAGCACGGTCACCGTCAACACAGCATCAGCGCGCCGCCAGCAATGCTCCGACAAACCCTGACGACACCCCCCAAACAACCACACCCACAAAGGGTGTGTATGAGAACCAAGCCCCATTTGTGTCGTCGGCCGGACCGGTCGGGGTCGCTAGCGCCCCGACCTCCCGACCTCGGACGACGGTCGATCCGGAGACGGTGATTGTCGCCGTACCGAGCGGCGCAAAGCTTTCGATCGACCGCCACGGAAACTTTGATGAGGTCTGGGCTCCCAGAGACTGCCCGCAAACGCGGATGACCCGCGACCAAGCGCTTGAACTGCGACAACAGGAGCTAACGAGGAACGCAATATGAGCAAGGCTATCTCCAAAATGCGTAAGCCTACCGCCGGCAACGTCGTTGCGATGGACGATGCGCGGGCACGAATCGCCGCTGAGCTCAAAGCGATTTGTGGGGTCGATGACGAGCAGATCGCAACGTGGTTGCCCCGCCAACTGCTCGCCGCGATGGGACCGGATATTGACGTCTCGCTCGTGCGCGGCTTGATCCATGAACTGCAGCCGCGGAACGCACTGGAATGCATGATCGCGACCCAAATGATCGCCTTGCATAGCTGTGGGATGTATCAGCTCGCCCTCGCGACCCACCCGGATAACGACACGGACGGCATCAACATCACCCTTAACCGGGCGATTCGGTTGCTGCGTACGGCAAACGAACTCACGCAGACGTGGCAGTCCCTTAAAGGTAAGCGCGCTTCGAAGCAAAGTGTCGTCGTGAAGCACGTCACGGTGCAGAGTGGTGGACAGGCGATCGTAGGGGCTGTTGCCGGCAAGACGGGGGGTGAGTCGTGATGTGTGCCGCCAATCCCATGCCTCGGTCATTAGCTGAGGCTCGGCGTTGTGGCGCCAAGACGCGACTTGGCGGCCGGTGCAAGCAGGCAGCAATGGCTAACGGCCGTTGTCGGATGCACGGCGGTACAAACCCCGGTGCGCCTTTCGGTCCGGAAAACGGTGCGTGGCGCCATGGTCGCAAGTCTCGCGCATTCCAAGAGCAAGCGCGGGCGATTAGCCAGCTTCTACGAAGCGTGAGGCAAGTGGTCGCAGAGTTGACCAGCGACTAGTAGGGCGCTCGTGCGCTGGGCCCTATCTAAGGCCCTCTGCTCCGCGCCACTTTTTGCCGGATCTTTTCAGTCACCTTTAGAGTTCGGTAGGCAGCCAACGCGAGCTTCCATCCTTGGTGCCGAATGGCGTGAGAAACATGCTCGTCACCTGCTGCCGCCAGCCCCTGCTGCAGTCGCAGAGCTGAACGGGCCAATCCTGGTGCGATGACCGGTTTCTGGCTCATTTAACGTCTCTCTCATCTGCCGGCAGAAAGGGAATCGCTTAACTAGCAATAGATACCTCTCGGGCCGCAGTTCCACGATCCGTCCTCAAGTCCTGGCCCTGTAATCCCGATCCAAGCCCATATGAGAATTGAGCCCAATACGAAGGTGATTCCAATCAGCTCTACTATCCGCAACAGTAAAGGCGCTTGAGGAGGATCGTTACCTGGGTCGCCTATGCGCTGTTGGGCGCGAACAAATCTTTCATGACCCACTCGACCGAGCCAGCGCCACGTTAGAATTACTAGCGTTATCCAGAGGATGCCGGCTAGCGCTATAGGGTTGCTCAACATAGTTGTCGCTCCAGGCACCCGTACGGAGGCCTGCCAAGGTTAATCCGCAGGGCCTGGGCGACGATCTGCCGCCGGCGCAATCAAAATAAAACAGTAGCCTAAGTCCATCTCTCGTCTCTGACGATATCCCGAAATGGGATTATCCGGAACTGGGATTAAGTCTTTGGGCCGTTCTCAACTGGACGGCGGTCCATATGGCCAAAACGTTGCGTTCGGCGCGGCATTCTCGACTCTTGAAGTTCTTAATTTCTGCTCGCAAAGAGGCCGGTCTTACTCAGCAAGAGCTTGCCAAGCGCTTGTCGAAGCCCCAATCGTTTGTGGCTAAAGTTGAGAAAGGCGAACGGCGTCTCGATATAATCGAGTTTCTAGACCTAGCTGTGGCTCTGGGAGTAGATCCCAGTCGTGCGATACGACGGCTGGAAAAGGCCAAGGAGACGGCTTAATAAAACCGTCGCGGCCGCCACCCCCTGTGCGGTCTTTTGAACCGGTTCATCCACGAACCCTACGCTCGGTCAACGCCCGAAAGTACGGCGCAGGCACTGCGATTCGGCGGTGCTAGTGCTTTTTAGCGGATAGAGTCCCATTGCGATTGGCGCAAGGTGCCTATCAGGTCCCGCTCATAGTTAGGAACAGTTCCGGGCGGTAATCTTTGCTTTTGTTTTTGAGGTAAAATCGTGGATCAGAAGTCACAGCTCGCGTTTAAGTTTGAGACGGAGCACGCGGGGCGTAAGAGAAGCAGATCATCTGCGACGGTCCAGTTACCATTCCCCTCCTTCGATGTCTGGGACGAGCCAACTACCTTCCACGAGGCGCTCGACTTACACATGCGGCGCCATGGTGACGATTCTCATTGTTTGCATCGCGCACTTAAGCGGGCTGGTGTGGGAGTCGATTGCAAGACCATCAGGACATGGCGCTCGGGAGAGAAAATCCCGCATTCAGTTACCAGCTTTAAGGCGCTGAATGAGATCGAAAGCCGCTATCGTCTCGGCAATGGATACCTGAAAGCAAAACTCCTCTGTTCAGCTCGCTCGGCCCGGCACTTTAGGATCGAAGGCGTAACCGGAGCGGAACAACGTCGGCTGGCGTGGCACCTGCCTGATGATTTTGCGGATCGAACGCAGACGGAGCAGCGGGAGATCCTGGAGTGGGTGCGCAGGGTGATCATCTCTGGCGCGACCGAATACAGGCAATACCAAGCCGCATCCTTGAAGCATCGCTTTGGAATTCAGTTTCCCGTGATGGATGACGCAAATGCGTTTCGGGAAGCTGAGGATTTATTTGATGATCCCGAACTTCTAGCTGGTGCCGCGCCGGCTCCGCCGCAGCTAAGTACGGAGATGTTGGATCTCCTCCGGTTCAAGACCGCAACGCTCACCCGCGTTGGTTTTGAGCGCAATGGTGTGTGGGGCGAGGAAACGGCCTCACAAAAAGCGGAGCATTTGGGCCTTCTTTTTGGTGCCTTGGCAGCCTCTCCGCGCCATGCCGTTAAGGGATATGGCGTTCGGATCAACGCCCTTACGTTCGCACTACTGATATTTCCTGCGGTTTGGGATTGGTACTTACAGTGGCGGCATGCACGGAGGGGCTTCTTCACAAAGTGGGAAGTCGACATGCTGAGCGTGGGTGCAGCCCTCGCTCGTGAGAATACGGGATGGCTGCGGCAGTCCCCGTTGCTTGCCGATCGTCTGCTTCCTATTCCTGGACTGCTCAGCGCGGACGACATAGCAGGCGTTCGGGCCGATTGGCCGGGCGCGTGCGATCGCATTCATAAGTTTGCGAATGCACGTAAGCGAGAGATCGAGCGCGTGGCGCGGGTTCACCGCGATCCCTTCGAACCGATTCTTCCGGTGCTGGAAGCAGCCAGTCCTGTTGGTGAGTATCGGAAGATTGCCGACGAGATCCTTCGATTGATGCCTGACGAGGCCAGATACCCCATCGCTGCCGCGGAGAGCGTCAGGTCGCTCCTTATGATACGACTTGGGCTGCACCTGGGTGTACGTCAGAAGAACCTTCGGCAGTTGCTTGTCCGGCGCCGCGGCGAGCCCGCGACGCCGGAACGACAGCTTGTCGATCTTAAGAGGGGCGAACTTAGGTGGAACGAGCGTGAGGATGTCTGGGAAGTCTTCATTCCTGCTGTTGCCTTCAAGAACATGAATTCCTCGTTCTTCAGCAATAGGCCCTTTCGGCTTGCATTGCCCGATCTCGCCCATTTGTACCGCTACATCGACGAATACCTGAGCAGGCATCGGGCCCGGCTCCTACGGGGCAGCCCGGACCCGCGAACATTTTTCGTGAAGACGACTAAGTGTTCTACCGCTGACGCGTCCTACGACCAGAAATCTTTCTACGATGCTTGGCGCCTGATCACTCAGAGGTTCGGGGTCTTCAACCCCTACACCGGACGAGGCGCCATAGCCGGGTTGCTCCCCCATGGCCCTCACAGCGTGCGCGACGTGCTCGCCACACATGTCTTGAAAGTCACAGGGTCATACGAGCAGGCCAGCTACGCCATACAGGACACCCCCGAGGTTGTTGCAAAGCACTACGGGCGGTTTCTGCCTCAAGACAAGGCGGCGCTGGCGGCACAGGTGCTGAACAAGGCTTGGGGGTGACATCAATCGCCCACGTGGCCGAGAGAGTGTATTGCCCGGGCCATGATCTCGGTGATTTTCCGATTACTTAGAAAGGTCCGCATTTGTCTGACCCAGTTTTTTTAGCTCTACGGCGTCGGAACCCGAGCCAGGACCTCGTCGATCAACTCGTGCCTAGTTGAGCGTGATGGAGGGCGACAGAACCTCCATAAGACTACGCTTCACACTCAGTATTTTGTCGGCAAATGCGTCGTAACCAGTCCTCGGGAGGGGCAATTTTTCCTCGTCATGAAGGAGCTTTTTACAGAGAGCCAAGGTCTCGGAATCCATACTCCCGGCCGCTAACAGGTACTGTGGAATGCTCGCGATTTCATTATGATTTGCATCTTTTCCAAGACACTCCTTGAGCTGCGCAGTCGCGGCTTCGTCGCGCTGCAATCGCTCCAACACCACTCGATTCAGGATGTCTTGGAACAACCAGATGCCTTGATCCTCGCGATTTAACATCGCGCGAACCATCTTAACGAAATCCGCAGCTGAATCGCGAAACGCCGACAAATGCACCGCCGCCATCCAGTCACCGAACTTTTCAATGATCTCGGATGATGTGTATCTCAGATCCCCCATAGCGGCATTCTGGGGATCAAGAAGGATGAGAGCGACCAATTCCGGCGCGTGTCCGCCTTTCAGCATCTTTGCGACTTTATCAATTACGTCGGCTCGACTGCCAAAATGGCGCTTCAAGAGATAGGCGATCTCTAGGCGCATTTTTACGGTTGCCCAGGGCGAATCCTGTTTCTGACCTTTCAAGAGTTCCCGATCAAATCCACGCCAACATAATTCCAATAGGCGCTCGCTGGACGGCTGCTCCTCTGCAAACTTTCGTAGGGAATTTAGACCGATTTGCCCATTTGCACTGTGGCAATAGGCCAAAAACTCAGGCCGAACGGATGAGTTCTCCTGGATATGGGGAGCGAGATATTCCCAAACTTGGCCCTCGCTCGATCCGAAATCGCCAAGTCGCGCGCCCAAGGAGTCGCCAAAAGCGGCCTTGAGCTCTATCCACTTCTCACAAAGTAGGGAGGCCAAACTTCCGCTCTCGTTGCCGTATCCTGCGCCGATACGGATATGCATCAGCTTGTCACCAAATTCCTTCAGCGGCATGAATATGTTCAAGTGGCCGAGCAGTAGCACCCCGGCGAATGCGGCCGCGCGACGTTCTTGGTAGTCCGGACCGACAACATTTAGGCCGACCTTCAGAGAGTCGACGACGCCATCATCAGGCTTCTCACGCGCCAACTGACGGTAGTAGTGAATAGCTGTTCCAATCTTTAGATCGGAGTCATGCTCCAGGTCATAGTTGCCCAAAAGCGATCTAAATGACTCACGTGTACCCATCTCTATGGACGCGAATTCAACGAGATCACTGCGCAATGTGAGAGGGAGTGGCGTCAGAGATTGGAGCAATTCTTTACGTAACTCATCGTCGTTTTCATAGACGTGCGCCATAGCATGAAGCATTGGCTCGTGACTTCTCATCGCCCGTATGGCTAGTTCGCGGACTTTCGGGTGACGCGAATACACGATGATAAAGCCGCCGCCTAGATCATAAGCCGGCGGCCCCTTTCCGTTCCTCCCGAGAAGAATATCGACAGCTTCGTTGTCATCGGAACTGCTTCCGAGCTTTGAAAGTCCCGACGTGATGAAGTCCAGGCGGGCGTGTTCAACTGTGGGCGCCATGTGTAGGAGGCGCGCTCGACACGCCGCTTTGTCTTGATAAATATCCGGCAGAAGTGACGAAAGGTTATTTAGCTGATCGTCAGTCCAGGCGGGAATTTCATCGTACAGTTTCGCGACTTCTGGATCGGATCTGCCCCAGCCTTCAACAAGCGGAAGTATCGACCAATAGCGGTCCATCCCCTCGCCGGATCTTGCGATTGATAGGAGATGGTCGCGGATATCGTCGCCTTTGAGGCCAAGTATTAGGCCTTGCAGCGAGTGATGAAAGTGCCTGCCAAAATCAGACTTTAGGACATCCACGGCACTTTGCCGAATGTCGGCGTGCGCCAGAGCAAACGGGACGATATGCTCATATGCGCCATCGTGTGACATGGAAAACGGGTACTTTTCCTTGAGCTGCTCCCTCACCCAATTCGCCACGAGCGCATTATTCGGATCACAACGAAGAAGGTAATGCATCGCAGCTTCGCGCTCGAAGTCGGTTGCCCTTGTCCGTCCGCGGCTTGCTACTGAAAGCGCGGCATCAATGATCTTCGGGTCATTTATCCAGTTCGTTGTGAGCAAGTATCGTGCTCTGGGCTTGTCCCAAAATTCCAAGTCTGTGCGTTCACTAAGAAGTTCGATCAATCTCTCTTTGTCTTCGTCGCTCGCCCGCGCGAGTTTGATTCGACCACTTACACCCACCAATTTGAGAGTTGCGTCACTCGACGCAAACGCAGCGTCCACCAGGCATGGTAGCACCGTATCGTTCGGCCAACCTTCAATTAACGCCTCTAGGGCTGCCGCCGCGGCTGACGTGTCCAGTGTGGAACGCATGATTCCGTGAAGCGCATTTGCGACCGATGCGTCACCGGCACACATCTTTGCCAGTGCAATCGCCGCGCTGTGCTGCCCATGTCGTTCCTCGTCAAACAGTCCTCGAAAAAGGACCTCTTCCACGTCGGGGGCGCGTTTCCAACTTCCCAATACATCATATGCATAGTTGAAATATTTTCCGCGCCGGGGCGCCCACTTAGCAATGCGTGCGTCGACTACTGATGCAGTTTGACCAACCAGACCGCTCGTAAGTGCTGTCTTTAGTACGGCCCTACGCGCCGGCAGCCACTCCCCTCGTTCGATGACACTGAAGGCGTGATCGGTAAGAACTTTCGTGGTCGCTGGCTGCTTAACTGCCGGACCGAAGGCTATTTCTGCCAAAAGTATGTCGCAGTTGATCGCGCGATCCATTTCAGAATTGGCGGCTTTCGTCTCCTCTACCGCTTTGATAAGCGTCGCCACTTCAGTTGGACGCGACAATAACGCCGCCCAATTCACCAAGACATTGCGCCATAAAGCTGTGCCCGATGCATTCTTAGCAAAGGCGATCGCCTTATCCATCGGCCATGTATTGATGTGTTCGGCCGCCAGATACTCTTCGAAAGAGGCGTGCGCGAAACTGATTTCTCCAGGGGCGCGTTCTATCAGTATGCCCACCGTCTCAGCATTTACAGCGACCATTTCCGTCGCAGCTTTTTGCGCCTGGTCTACGGTGTAAGCGTAGGTGTCTGAACCGGTGAGGTATTCTTGAATGCTTTTTCTGGCGTCTTTTATGTCGATCGTGCCGCCACCGGCGGTGCCACGAACATGAAAAGCGAGGCGACCTAAAGCAGAGCGGCGTATCTCGGGATCGGCGATGTGATTAAAGCGAGATTTGGTATCTCCCGCTTCCGTAGCGCGTCGGACGGGGTGCTTTTCAATGAGAATTTCTGTGAGATTTTTGATTGCCTCAACTCTATTGCGAGGTAGGGCAATCTGCCTCATCGAGAGCGCAATGAGACCCACAAAGAGGAGAGGATTTCCTGCCAACGCCGCCAGATTCTGATCGCGCTCTAAGTCTCTAAAGAAGCTTTCTACACGTTGCCGGACGGGTGCTTCGGAAGCCGTGGTTCCCTCCGCGGCCGGCAAGGCCGCCTTGAACCAAATCTCGGCTAACCTCTTCTGGTGGGCGCGGGAGAGCGGTGAAAGTTCCGATACCTTCCAGTGTTGGGGTATTGAACCAATTTTATCCAAGCCCCGTGGACGGCCGGTGACGATCATGGGGATTTCATGGGTCGTCGCGAGCGTCAAAATCGTATGTAGCGTCGTCCTGGCCGCTTGCTCGTCCGACCATTCATCTAGCCCATCGAGCAGTATGAAGATGCGCTTCTCATCGATGACGCTATCCAAGAGGCTGATAAGATCGGCTGTCAAAGACTGCTGAAGAGTTTCCTTAACAATCTCTTTTAGACCCACTGCTGCTTCTTTCTTGGCGCTGAGTCGGCTCCATCGCGAGAATGAAAGGTGGAGCGGAAGCAACCCTCCCCAGCGTTTCGACAGAGCGGGAAAGACGCGCTGATTGGTCATTACGTCCAGAGCGATTGCTCTCAGCAAGCTACTTTTACCGCTGCCGGCGTCCCCAACCACGGCCAGTTGCGAGCCATCAGCCAACCATACGGACGCCGTCATTCGTCTCTGGACGTTCACCTTTCTTGATGTTTTAGGCTCCCGTCGCGCTCCAGATTCCGTCTGCGGAGCCGTTGCGGACGGCTCACTTGCTGGCGCCTCCGGGCTAACCGCGGCCTCTGAATGCTTCTCCCGCACGTAAAGGTCGGGCACGACGTAGCGAGATAGAATGTCTGGGGCTTCGGAACCAGCATCATTCGCTATCGCTCGCATATTCATGTCGAGCATATGGAAACTGGCGGTGTAGAATTTGGCTAACTGCGATCTAACGCGCGAGAACTCGCCCCCGTCTAGTCGATTCCCAAGCTTTTTTATGGTCTCTTCGTCGAAGAACTTCTTGGCCCAGGCTCGGCCAAAGAAGTCATCCACAATCTGCGGCTGATCTTTCAGAATTTCACTGAGCTTGTCACCGCCATAGGCAAACAGGGATATACCTTTGGCCTTCAAGAGGCCGTGTTGGGTCTCGATCTCATCCTGGATTTTCTTGTCATCGATTGGCGCCTTGATCGCTAAGTACAAGCGCTCTGCTTTATCCTTCCATTCACCATCAGTGAATTTTTTAATCCAGCCCCGAATGTCTGATGGTGAGACCGCTTCATACTTTTTTGCCTGCCAAACGTCGTACTTTCCTGACGAGGTACGAACAAAAATGTCGATACCCTCTTGCTTCTGGCCTTTCCGTCCGTATCGGACGACGAATTCCGCGCGCTCGCTCAAGCTCGCTATGCGTAAGCAAATTCGTTCAAAGTTTTCCCAGGTCAGATCTCCAAAGGGCAGCTCTTGCACCTTGGTCTCTACAGGTGGCCTATCAGGCACCTTGTCGGGCGGAACGTGCAGATCCGCGTCAAAGTCGGAAGTGATTTCCTCCACGTCGGCCAAACAATCCCCCAACATTTCATTCTCGCGGTCGCCAATACGTTGAATCAGTGAACGTCTTAATTGAAATTCTCCGCCCGCGGCTGACCACTATGGATAATGGCGGATGAGGTGTCCGCCGCAAGGCAGGAAAAACCCGGCTAATTCAAGGCCTCGGGCGCGAGGCGGCGGATTAGCCCACAATCTGGCCCACAAACGTCTCGCCGGAGCGGTTTCTTGCTCGGGTGATGCCTGATCTCGAACGGCCTGGAGAGCGCCGGTGCGTGCCGGAGGCGGCGTGCGCGACTCCTCGAATGGCCACGGAGACCGGGATAGTATTTTGCCGGGAAGGGGGCGCGCATGTTTCACATCGCCATCGAAGAACCCGAGGAGATCATACCGCGTCTCGGTCGCGGGCTGCGTCATTGGAAGAAAGGTCGCAGCGCCTACGAACTCGCCGTTGCCTGGACCGCCTCTCCCGGCATCCCCGATTCTGTACGCTCGGTCCTCGACCAGGCTCCGGAATGGCGTGGGGCCCAGCTTCTCGACGCTGTGTTTGAACGTCCTACCGACCTCGGGACCGCCGGAGCGCCGAGTCAAACGGATCTGCTTGCAGTTGTCGGGCTGCCGGCGGTCAACGCCGTGCTCGCGGTCGAGGGCAAGGTGGACGAGCCCTTTGGGGAAGTCGTGGACAAATGGCTGGGAACAACGCCGGCTCCCGGCAAGATAGCCCGGTTGAAGGGACTCTGCGCAACCCTCGGCCTCGAGACTGATATCGTCGGCGATGTGCATTATCAGCTTCTGCATCGTACCTGCGCCGCCATCTACGAGGCCCGGCGCCTGCGCTATCCCTGCGCGATGATGCTGGTCCACTCGTTCGATGCTCTCGGTGCTTGGTTCGACAAATTTGAATATTTTGCCCGTTCCCTGGAAATGCCGGTAGCGGCGCCCAATGCAGTCTCGCCCGCGCGCCTCTTCGACGGCATCAGCCTGAGGCTGGCCTGGGTGAAAGATTCCGTCTGCAAGCGCCAGATGGAGCGCTGGCAGACACCCGAGGTCGAGGGCGTGTTCACCGACGATGCCGGCCGCTGGTGCTCGAACGCGAGCTCCTATCTCGATGATGAGGATCCGGCAGCGGACGAAAATCCGCCGCGCGAAGAGTGGGAGTGGCACCAGTCCCGGCCCGCTCGCGGTAACTCACGCCGGGAGGACTGGAAGGCGTGGCTCGCGTATCTTAGCGAGCCTCATGCGGGTGAGGGCCTAAGGCGCCTGGCGGAGATTGAGGCACGCCGTACGCTGCGGCTACTGGGTGAGGGTGGGAGCGGATGAACGATCTGGACTTCTACGCCCCGCGTCGCTGTCTTCGTGAGCCGATCCCGGAAATCTGGGTCGCGGCCGACCGGTTGCTGAGCGCAGCGGAGGCGCACGGGGCCGGTGACCGCGCCGCCGCCGAGCGGCTCATAAAAGAAGCGGATGATTACGCGATCGCAGCGTGGACAGACTCGCTCTGGGGTGCGTGGAGCGCGGACATTCATCGCATCCGCGTTGTCGAAGGCGCACCGCCGGCAAGAGCTCGTGCCCATCGCCCCCTCCCTCGCATGCCGACGCTTCAGACGCAGCAGGATGTCATCCGCCGCGATGGCCTCTTCTGCCGGTTTTGCGGCATTCCCGTTGTCGATCCGAAGACCCGCGCCCGCATCCGCCGGCTATATCCGGATGCTCTGCGCTGGAGCCGCATCGCGCGGGAGCAGCATGCCGCCTTCCAGGCGATGTGGCTCCAGTTCGATCACGTTCTCCCGAATAGCCGTGGTGGCGAAAGCGTCTGCGATAACATCGTAATCACCTGCGCGCCGTGCAATTACGGTCGGATGGAGCATTTGCTTGAAGAAGTGGGTCTCGCCGATCCGCGCACGACCGCTCGCTCCGTTGCATGGGCGAATGCAGCGCGGTGGGATGGGCTGGAAGGTTTCGCGCGATGATCGGTGCACAAGTTGCTGGTTCAATGCCAACGGAGCAAGCCACCCTCCCGGCCGCACTCGCGCCGGCCTCCACCATCGACTTCGCCGGCGTAGCGGTTCCGGTCGCCCGGCCTGCCTTCCCTCTCTCGCCGTTTCCGAACATCTGGGGGCACGGCACGAAACCGGTGGTGGACCACGCCGGCACCGCTTGTTTCGCCGAGATCGCGCTCGTCGGTCTTTTCGAAGAGGCCGGGTGGCGCGCGGTATGGGTTGATTCCTGGAAGAGCCGTTACCTCCGCGCCATGCCCGGCGCACGGACCGCATCCGTTCCAGAGGCCGAGATCCGCGCAATACCCGCTCTTGCCCGGCACGCCACCGGCTTCACTAAATTCGGCGGCGGTTGGGATGTTCTCGCGTGGAAGAACGATGCGGTCGTCTTTTGCGACGCCAAACGCATCAAGAAGGACTCAATCAAGCCCAATCAAATCGAGTGGATGCATGCGCGTCTCGCTGAAGGCGCAAGGCCGGAGAACTTTCTTATCGCCGAGTGGACGCCCGAAAATGCAATGTCCGCATCGGTAATCCGCGGCGACGCCTCCTTCAAGCTGCGCACGGGTCGCTGGTACGCGTGGCACATGTTCCCTGGATACACGGATATGCCTTACTCATCACCCATTCGGATCGACGCGATTGGTCCTGCATACGGCTCCAATCGTATAACGCTCGAATTTCTCAACGCGCTGTACGCCGCTGGCGTGCAGAACTTTAGGCTCGATCTGGATATAATCACCTGGAGCGACAGATTCATCGCCGCCGTCTACGAAGAACGTGTCGTCATTATTTCGGAGCTTACCCCCGCTTGGCTCGACAACAACTGTCGGGAAATCATGCGCGGACTTGGTGATCTGCGGTCAACGAAGGAAATTTCGGATGGCCTCGATCGGCATTTTGGTCTCGATGCTGCCTCGTCTTAGCTGGAGCGTGCGGTCAGGCGGCGGCCGAAAGCTTCAGCCTGAAGGCCGTACTTCGCCTTGGCACTCGCCGGCAGGAATACATGCAGAAGGCAGCGAGCGCGAGAAAGGCCGGCGTAATGAAGCATCGACCAATACGCGTCGCCGATTTCATCCATATCGATGGCAATGATCGCCTGCTTCTCAAGTCCCTTGAACGCATGCATGGTCGTAAAAAGCAGATTGCCGCTCCTGAGTTCGGTTTCGTTCGCAGGATCGACAAGCTTTCGGCTGGCAAGGCCATTCCGCCCCGCGAGCAAGGAATTTTCGGGCCGTCGGGTGGAGAGTATGGCGATTTCCAGCGGGTCCACATCCCCGTCGATCAATTCGCAAAGGACCCGATCAATTTCCGAGATCGCGCGGTCGCGTGAAGTGTAGTAGTGCAGCTCGGCCTTGGGCCCGTTTGGAGCCCCTTCGATCGCCAGGTCAACTCCCGAAATAATGGAGGTCTCGATCGCGACCTGCCGCGTATTGCGGCAATTCTCAAAAAGGTCGTCGAAGGTCGGCGCTCCCTCCGCCAGACGCTTCTCGACCATCTCCTGAACATCGCCACCATAGATGTTCTGCAGTGGATCAAGAAAAAGGTGCCATCGGCCGTTCCGCAAACCCTGCTTCAGGAGAAGATCCAGGGCGTCGAGATGCTCAGGGGTCAATAGATCCTGAGCCTCGTCAATGACCAGGGCATCCCATCCGTCAAACTGTCCGAGGCAAAGCGCTTCGGCTGCGATCCTGGGAAAGATTTTCGGGAAGTAGTCGCCCGCCTTCGGATCGGCCGCCTCGAGGTCTGCCAGAAGCCCGGCACGATCTATAATGTCCCGATAAAGTGCATGGACATGCCATGCCTCGACTCCCTTGGCGCGCGGGTCATTTGCTAATGACGCTCGGACGTGCGCTGCGAGGAGCTGATTGAAGCAAAGGTACAGGACACGGAGACCGAGACCGGAAAGCTCGCGGGCCCGCTCGACTGCCAAAATGGATTTGCCGGTGCCGGCGCGCCCGCGCACGACACTGCGGGGATTTGCCGCCATTCGTCTCGATGTTCGAATTTGCTCGTTCGTGAGGTGAAGGAGTTGGGTTTCGAGACCCGTAAGGTACCCGCCAAGACTCATCGCTGTGTCGAAATCCGGACGGAGAATCTGGCGCACCTTGCGAAGCTGCGCAGCCGTCAAACCCTGGCACTCGTCGTTGTCGCGCCGGGCGCAGTCAGCCTCCCAATACCTGTGAAGCTGTTCAATGTATCCCAGAAGTGGTTCCCTGAAATGGCGCCGGTCCAACAGCACTTCAGGTATTATCTCGAACCCCGTGACGGTAAATGTCGTGTACGGCATCACCACGCCGATCCCGAAGAGCGTCTTCTTGAATGAATCGTCCGCATCGCGCAGGCGCTTGCGGATCGCGAAGAGGGAGCCGGAGGCTTGGGACCACGGGCTTTCTTTCTTTACGAATGTTTCGCCCCCGCCGCCGTAGTACCAAAGGCCGTTCCGGCACTCGACCTTTCCGCCTTTGACCTCGAGCACAAATATGCCCAGCGGAGAAAGAACGGTTATGTCGGTCTCACCCCACATCTTCGTCTCGTGGGAGGCGAATTCGAGGGAGTGAAGTATGATCCAGTCATGTGGCAGTTCGCGGCCCAGACGTTCAAACACCAGGCGTTCGCTGCCTGGGCAGTCTTTGGGCACAGCCGGGATAAGCTCCGCCATTGGCGCACCTAGCCGTCACACATTGCTGAAATAACCTTTGAACGTATTTTCTGCATCGCCGACTAGAACAGCACGGTCGAGTTCCCGGTTGAATTTTTCGCAGGCCGTCTCGGGCAGAAGCAGGCAACAGTGACAGGCCGCGCCGCTTACGCGCTCTCCGGAAACGGCAGGGTCCGTCTCGATGCAAACCGGGTCGCTACCACACCAGCCGGCACTTCGTAGCGTCCGCAGAACAATGGGCTCCAGCAGTTCGGGTTCGGCCAACCTCACCAGTCCGCCCAGGCTTCCTTCCGAATCCGGTGAACCGGTGTAGACGAGGACGCCGTTCATCACGGGGCCGGCCTGATCCTCCTCTGCCACATAGAGGCGCTCTCGTAGGGCCGATGCGGAATACCCGCATTCGACACTGATCTGACGGATCAGTGCGTGCGCAAAAGAATGCACGAGAAGGAGCCTCGGGGTGACCGAATAGTCCCGAACATATCCGCGTTGATCGGCAATCTGCTGGCTGCGATTCTCGAGTTCCGCTGCGCGGTCTCGAAGCTTCGAATTCCTATCGATCCAGTCTTCGACGGCCGACCTCCTGAATCTGAGGAAAATGCCTTCACCGCGTATCTCAGCCGCCGGTAGCCAATCTCGTGGCGTTTTCGATAGCGGCGCGACAAGTCCTTCCTCGATCGCTTTCCGGACAGATTCAGCGCTTACGGGGTAGGGTTCGATCCGAGAGAATCCAGCCAGCGCGCGCACCTCGCGCAATCGCGACGCGGCCCCGATCAAATCGAACCATTGTGCCAAACCAGGAGGGGGATCACTGACATGATTGAGAAATTGCGGAACAACGCCGCCGATTACAGGATCTTCCCGGTTCTCGGAAAGGGCCTCGTACTCCTCCGCACGCGCGAGCCGTTCGGTCAGTGACACGCCGCTGTTTTCGAGCGTACGGAGCTTGCGATATGCGGCCAGAAGCTGATCGACCGTTACGCCGTATTGTTTCGCAACCCCTGTGAGGACGGCAGGCAGGGTGTCCTCCGAAACGCCGTCGAGAATCGCCCGCATCTCCTGAATGATAAGGCTCGCCGCTTCAGAAGCTGGCGGGATGGAAAGCGCGGAACAGGGCACGCCGAAATGGACGTTGGACGCCCCACGCTGCAGGGCTCGGACAGGCTGGTCGCAGTCATCTTGTCTATCATGAAGCCACGGCCTGTAGCCCGTGCACCGGAAGCCCGACAGTGCTGCCCCTCCAAACGCGTTTCCGAGCGATGCGCGTGTCGGCCGATCTTTGGTACCGCAAGCCGTGCATTTGACGAAGAGGTCAGCAAGCGCAGCTGAGCGGCCGTGCGAGCCGAGATAGAGCGTTGGAGTGGGGCAAATTCCTTCGGGTCTTTCCCGGTGGGTCCACCAGTCCCAGGGAAAATCGCTTAGATGCCCGCGACGGCACGCGACAACGAACCTGACGGGCGACGTGCGTACGGGCGCACCACTATGACCGTTGCAAACCAGACGCCCACCATCGGCGGCGAGCTCAAACGGCGCGCCCTCGCGGCCCAAGCGGTGACACTTGGGACACTCGTGCCACTCGGGGAAGCGGACCGCCGGAGCTGCGCTTCGGCCCCGGACTTGGCTGGATCCCGGAATGTCTTCCTTCACGGGGCCCAATCGAAAATGGCTGACCCCCAACATGGCCTGCAGGCGTGGTTCTCCGATGGTCAGGGAAGGAAGCTTCGTCACGCGTTCCCAGTCTTCCAGACCCATCGGCATGAAAGACCCTTTTTCAAGGTCCACGATCGCGCCTATACCGAATGTGGACACCAGCTGCGAACGACGCACGGTCCCAAGCGGCTCAATGGCATCTTCGGGTGGAGGCGCCGTCTTCGGCTTTCTGGGTGCGCGGGCCATTACTTCTTACCGATCACTTTCAAGGCGAACGCGGTAGATGGTTCGACCTCGCGCATCGAATTTGGAGTGGGCCAGCCGGTCTTACCTGGACGATTGCCTTCCTCCGCCGATGTCATCAGGTATGGGCGCGTCTTGCCGAACGGCGCTTTCTTCTCCCAGTAAAGAAGGTCCGAGCCGCTCCCGCGTGCATTCAAACATCTCAATTCCCATTCCCGGATAATACCGGCAACGTCTTCGCTGGTTTCCTGGCCCTCGATACCTTCCGACGCCTCATTGGCGCGTTCACAGATTGCGGCGACGATTCTGCGGACTTCCGGGTCCGCAGCATTGAACTGGACTGCTGCGGAATCCGACTCCATGCCAACGGCAAGGTGACGAACTGCTGCGGCCAGGACTGCGTGCAGCGCCTTGTCGCGCGCTCTCGGAGCCCATGGCGTAACACTCGTTGCCTCAACGCTTCGATACAACGCACCGTGGTAGGCGAGAAAGTGTTCGAAATGGGAGACGTCGCGCGGGCGCCCAAAATTGTAGTGTGTGACAATCAGGCCATCCAATCCTCGCCCGACACGACTACTCGCCTGGATGTATTCCGCGGTGGACTTTGGCTGACCGTTTACAATCATCAATCCGAGCCGAGGTACATCGACCCCCACGGAGATCATGTTTGATGCGAGAACCGCGTCGCGCGGCTGGGCGGAAAACGGATCCTCGTCATCCTCGGAAAGTCCGACGTTCAGTTGAGCAAGGTACTCGGGCAGTTCGCGAGACGGGACGCGGCTGCTGAGTTCTACAGCCGTCGCTTCCAGCACGCGCTGGTCGGATTCCAGCCGGCCGGCCAGAAATGTCATCTGCCTCGGAATGTCATCCTGCAGGAGCACATGAGCGCCCCCAAGTTCCCGCAGACTGTTGAAATACAGGACACACGTCCAGAAAGGGTCCAGCAGCCTGGCGGACAGATCCCCTTGTCGCCGCACGGCGGCGGCCTGAAGGAGCGCGGCAGCTGTCGCCTGAAGCGCGAACTTGGGGCTTCGCCCCGCAGAGGAGATGCCGAGGTAGAGTCTATCCGCCCCATCATCGTCTCGCACGGCGAAGAAAGAGTCCGATGCTTCAAAGCCGGACGGAGGAAACTGAAGAACGGGCCTGTCAAAAAGGGCGCGAACCTGCCTCGCAGCTTGTCCGATGGTCGCGGTCGAACCTATGACCTTCGGGCGGACCTCATTATGCGTGCAAAGGAGGTCAATGACCGTCTCATAGAGACCGGCCATTGAGCCGAGTGGTCCTGAAATCAGATGCAGCTCATCCTGGATGATGAGGCCGGGCCTGAGACCGCCGTCGAGACCGAACAGTGCCCGGAGATCGCTCCTGCGAGGGAGTTGGGCAAATTTGTCGATCGTGCCGATGACCAGACTGGCGGGACGGGCATAGATGTCGTCGTCCACTGTCAGCACCGGGAGTGGATGGCCCTCCGTTTCGCACCGGCTGTTGGCGCAACGAATTTCGATGGAGACGGCGCCTTCGGTGGCCGAATAGCAGGAGGGAGGAAGATCCTGACCGCACACGGGGCATTTTAGAAGTTGCCGCGGCGTCGAGCGCGGCTCCTGTCCCTCGTGCTCCTGTTGCAGGGCCTCCAGCGCGTCCGCCCGGCGATTGGGTGTAGCGTCGCCTCCAACATACAAGCCGAGCGAGATTGACGCGGCTCCCAGTTCCGGCATTGCGCGGCGCATCGCTTCGCACGCGCAGATCAACGAGGCCGCGCGCTGGAACTGCTGAACGGTAAGCAGACGCAAGGTGTATCTCATCAGCACGTCGACACCGCCACCGGTGCGCCGACCTCCGTCCGTCAACCGCCGTAGAAAAATCTGGAATGCAGTCAGCGCAAGGTACGCCTCGGTCTTGCCACCTCCCGTCGGGAACCAGAGCAGGTCGACGCATTCACGATCCGTGTCGGTAGGATCGACCAGCCCCGACAGCACCAGGAGGAAATAGGCGAGCTGGAAGGGACGCCACACAAGCGGACCTTTCTTCTCACCCTTGGCATCGTACCTGGACTGTCGATCCATGGCGCTATTTGCGAGCGCAAATGCGCGCCAAGCGAACTCGTTTTCTTTGAGTGTGGTGATCCCTGCAGACATGCGACGGGCTGCAGTCTGGCAGCGCAGCAAGTTGCGTTCTGCGGCGAATGCCAACTCGCCTTCGAATTTGTTCTTCCGCTTCTCGAGCGTCTCCTCGATCCATGTTTCATAGGTTGCGACGAATGCACCAAGCGCAGTTGTGACGTCCGCCCTCGCGTCGCTACGGGCGAGCCAGGACGCCCGAAAGGCGTCCGGATAGCGCTTCTGGAAGATTCTCAGGCTTTCGTGACCGCCGGCGCTCATGCCTTTGACGTGGGCGCGAGGCATCCAGGCGGTCCTGACTGACTCCACTCGACCATCGGCCGGCGCGCCCCACATGGCGGACACCCCATGTCCCACGGCGTATTCCACCACATCGCGGTAGAGGAGAGCCGCAGACTGGGTATCCTCGTCGTTCCCTGCCGTTGACACGGCGGGACGCGGACGAATGCCCGGAGCGCCCAACGCATCCACGGCGCGCACCTCCAGCCCGGCCTGATACAGGCACTGTTCGCTATGGTGGCGTTCGTCGCTCTCTGCCGCCTTGTTGATGAGAGTGGCCGTAACAACTTGGCTGTCACCGATGATCCTGTGGCGGATATGAACCTGCACGTTCGTATCCTGCACGGGCTCGCCGTTCGGTCCGATAAACTCGTTTGTTCGCCACGTTCCAGCTGCCGAGCGGGGAATGTCGTACCGGTAGAGCAGTGGTATGCGCCGCCAGCGGCGGCTGGCTCGACCCCCGGCCGCGTCGCTCTCCTGCAAGAGCTCATAACGGGCCGTATTGGCCAGTGAGATCGTCAAGGTAGCGGACTTTTCCGCGGTGACGGTCACACCCACGGAGCAGGGGCGTACGGCGCGATAGCCTGGTACGCCGGCGTCCATTTCGCCGTCGTCCGACGACGGGGCCCCATCCGCATTGTCGTCCTCGGCCTCACCTAGCATCGTCCCTTCCGGCCAAAGTATGCCCGTCAGGTAGGTATCGGCCGGTGGGGAGGAGAGAATTTCATCGGCTGCAAGTGGGCCCAGAAGCAGGCCCTCTGTCAGCTTGACCAGTTCCTCGCGGACCGCCGTGTGATCAGCCATTGCGCCCCTTATGAGGCTTGAAATCTCCGGTGCCGAACAGGCTTACTCCTAGCCATATACGACTGGTGCGGTGTGGATCTTCCAGGGGAAACTCTCCTTCCGCTGTGACGGTGCCGACGCCCGCGATCCGGAGGTTCAAGATCGTCCTGGGCAGCGAGTAGCCCTTCTTATGCAGGAGGCTGAGAAGGTCGAGTGTGAGCTGCTGGCCGGTCCGGCCAATGACGCGGCCGGGCGTTGACCCCTCTTGGATGTGGATGTTCCACACGGCCTTGCCCTCGGCGAGGAAATGCCGCTGGAGCATGACCTTCTGCCCTTCGAGTCTCCGCGCATTCTTCAGAAGATAGTCCTGTAAGTCTTTGACACCTGCGGCGCCGCCGTGAAGCGCCGGGTCGACGAAGCCGTACGGATCGATATCTCCACGCAGGCCCATCTCCAGATTAATCCACTTCCCCCAATGGCACAGCCGCTCCCGCTCATCCCGAAATGACCGGGATGTCGGCGGCTTATATATTTCATCTGCATCAAGACGATTGAGGTCTCGGGCCGCGCGTGTCATGCCGACATAACCGACGCTGGCTTCTTCGGCCATGGACCAGTTGCTGTTGGCTTGTTGTTCATCGTCGTCAGGCGAAGCATCGAGAATGGTCACAACGTCAAATTCCATCCCCTTTGATCTATGGATGGTGGTGATGACGATCCCTTCATCCGAGAGCGCCTGATCATCCGGAAACGCATCCGGCCATCCGAGCCGGCTGCGCAGGTCGGCGATATTGAGTGCAGGACTGTCGCCCGCCTTACCGCTGGCGACGGCGAGGCGTGTCCAGGCCGTATTTTCGTCCGGCAGACCCAACCGCTCCTTCGTCAGTTCGTCCCACTCCTTTCCGAGATGGGCGTAGATCCTCCCGAACTGTGATCGCGGAAGCTCAGACGGCTGCAGCCTCTGGAGCAGGGCACCGATCCACGCGGGCGGCAGCGAAACATGGCTGCCGGCGTGCAGCTTTACGCTGCGCGCCGGGGCCGCAGCGTCGCTGCCAAACAACTCCTGAAGTACACGGAGCGCTTCACCGTTCGTGCGGGTGAGAATTGCATGGCTTCGAGGCCCGTCGTCGGCGAGCAATCCGGGTCCGACCGGCTCCTGTGGCGGCGGAAGTGCATCTATGGCCTCCCGTATGACCTTCAGTTTCTCGCCCTCATCGGAATCGCTCAGCAGCAGCGACCGGAGCCGCGCAGATAGAGCCGCGATATCCGACTCCGCCCTGTAATTTTTGTGCAACGTGCGAACGGTGATGTTCTCGCCATAGGCATTGATCATTCGCTTCCAATATTCGGCGGCCTTGGGGAAGACCTTTCCTTTGGACGTAAAGCCGAAGATCGCCTGGGTCGGATCGCCCAGCACGGTAAATCCGCATCCGCTCTTGGCAGGTGGCGCCAACAGATCAAGCAGCGCCATGACAAGCTCGGCGCGCACACCAGGCAGATCCTGGAACTCGTCGACAATAATATGCCGCCGCTCGCCGATCCGTGCCCGAACCTCTTCGCGTCTTTCCCCGCGAATCAAGCTCGTCAGTTCTGCGATATTGTCATCATAGCTCCGACTCATGAGTTCAGCCGGCGGCCTGCCTAGCAGTCGCAGGATGCGAAACGCCCATGAATCGAAGGTTCTGATCGCGACGTGCCGTAGTTCTTCAACGACATGCTCGTCGCAGTTTTGCAGACGCGAGAGGCGCCGGGTAAGAGTGCGGACCGCGCTTCGCGAGAAGCTGAGGACCAGCAATTGACCGGGTGAGAGCCGTGATCCGATCAGGGCGGCGATACGGCGGGCCGCGATTTCAGTTTTTCCGGTACCCGGTCCAGCCTGGACGAGGATGCGCGCATCCGGAGCCGCGGACCTGATTGCGGCGCGTTCCTCTCCGTCGTCAACCTGAGCCTCTCCCGCAGCGACTGGGCCGCCGGCCATCCGCTGTTCGGCCTTCCGGTCGCCATGAGCAACGCGTGTTGCGGATCCTGGCGCCGGAAACGGGCGGCGGGGGTCAACACCATCGAGGTGAATTTCGCGATTCGGGAGAAGAGGCCAGAGCTGCCTTCGGTACGTGACCGCCGGGCGGCCGTCCAGCTCCCGGAGTGGCCGGACAATCCGGTCCACTTCTCGGCCGGCTCGGAATACGGCGACTTCGACTTCGGCCATGAGGCCGGCCCCCCGATCGTACCCTTTTTACTCGCTACCAGGGGAGATTCACTACCAGGGGAAGTGGAAAATGGCAAACGGCGAGAGGGGCTTAGGCCGCGGACGTCAGGCGCGCCCGGTTGGTGATCGACTGGGCCAGGGCTTCGCCAATCCGTTCCGCGATCCTCCAGGCGAGAAGCGGGGGAACGGCATTCCCGATCTGCCGGAACGCCGCATTCATGGCGCCCTCAAAGCGGAAGGCGTCGGGGAATGATTGTAACCGCGCCGCCTCCCGCACGGTGATCACCCGCGCCTGCCGGCTGTCATAGTGAATGTGTGAATACGTATCCTTCCCGATATGCGCCATGAGGGTCCGCGATGGCCGCCCGGCATCCAGCTTCCACCACTTGTTCGGAAACTTGTCGACCGGATAGGGCGGTACCGTTTCCGCCATGAGGTCGGCCTTGCGGGCTGACGTAAGCCGGCCACCCGCGCGTCTGACCGCTGCGCACTTCTTCTCGAACAGCTGCATCGCAATCGCATGCGCCGCAGGATATTCGGACCCGGGTTTCATCCGGCGAAAGATCGGTGGGTCTCGCGGAAGATATCTCGTCACATGGTCGACCACATGTTCGGGAACGCCCAGATCGGGCCAGTTCCGCATCATGCTTGCGTAGGCGGAGGCCCTCACAGGGCGGTACGCATCGGTCCGATCCAGCGTGCGGGCACCCGGCCTGATCGTTCTCCAGTTCAATTCCGGCAGGTCACCCAGTGCCTGTTGTACCGTAACGGCAGCCGGCAGGCCCGGATCGGCCGTCGGCAGACGTATCAACGAACTTCGGGTGAACAGGTCATCCATGACGACCTTGAGGGCGACGCTGCGGGATCCGACGTAGCCGGACGGCAGCGCGTGCCTGTGAGTGGGGCGTGGAAATGCTTTTGACACGTCAATCCGCAGTTCCCTTCTGAACGCGATGACGAAAGCGCGATCACGAACCTGCGGCACGCCGTAGTGGACGGCATTCAGGACGGTGTACCCGGCATCAAAGCCCTCACTCTTCAGCACCTCGCAGATTTCTTCGGCGACGTTGTGTCCCCCGAAGTTGAGGATATCCGGGACATTTTCCATGACCACAGCAAGCGGCTTCAGGCGGCGCACATATTCGAGAAACCGCAGATAGAGATTTGCCCGGGGGTCGATGCGGAAGGCCTCGGGGTGCTCGTAGACATCGCGAAGCTTTGCGCGGCCGACGCGGGCGTAGGCTTGGCACGGGGGCCCGCCAACCATGACATCTATTGCGCTGGCAATCTGATTCACCCCGATGTCGGACAGCACCGTTTCAGGATCGTCCCGCATGTCACGCGCGCGCGCGTATCGGCGATCCGCTGATTCGCCATGGATGTTGCGGGCATAACTGATCGCGGCCTGCGGATCGGCTTCTATTCCTGCAACGGGTACAAATCCCGCGCGTTTGAACCCGAGACTGACGCCCCCGCAGCCCGCAAATACGTCGAGCACGCGCGGCGCTCCGCCTTCCGCCAGGCGTTGAATCTTTTTTTCGAAGGCTCTGTCCATCATCCCCGCTCTGGCGCCGCCCATCGAATTCAAGGCTATCATCTCTCCAGGAAACGGCGAAGCCGCGACATGAGGGGTTTGGGTCGCTGAAGTTCGCATTCCCAGACGACGCGGACCTGCCAGCCGGCTTTCCGCAGAAGGGCCCGGGATCGCTTGTCACGGGCGACATTCCCCTCGAGCTTTCTTCTCCAGAATTCGGGCCTGGTCTTTGGCATCACCGCATCTCGACAGTTGGCGTGTCGATGCCAGAAGCAACCGTGCACCAGTATTGCCTTGCGCAATCGCGGAAGTACGATGTCCGGTGTGCCGGGAAGATCGCGCCGGTGCAGACGGAAGCGATATCCCAGGCCGAAGATCATCCTCCGCACAGCCACCTCGGGCGAGGTGTTCCGGCCCCGAATGCGGGACATGAGCGCGCTTCGCTTCTCCGGCGACATGATGTCGGCCAATTCAGCACCGCCCTACGGGTTTGGTCCGCGCGGCTATGACGGCACGGTTCATACCCGGAACACCTTCATCACCTCGTCGCCGAGGTGGTTGATGACCTTCACTGCGATTCGACCCGACTTCGGCTTCTCGAACGCGCGCGACGTGTCGCTGTTGAGCGTCGCCCAGGCGTCGGCGTCGATCTCGGCCTTGAGGGTGTTCTTGAGTGCACCATAGGGATCGTTTGCGCCCAGGAAATAGGCGTGGCGGACGAAGAAGCTCTCCGAGTTGTAGTCGGTGTCCACGAACCAGCAGGCAATCCCGTCGGCGCCGTCGCTGACCACTTCGCCGGTCTGGGGCTTGAACACATCCACGCCTTTGACCTTTACCTTAAGCCGTCCGTCCTTTCCGGTCATGAGATCGATATCCGGCTCGCCGAAGATGACGAACAGGTTGCCCTTGCCGGTGTTCTTGAGATCATCGGCCATATGCAGGTCGGCGTTCATGCGCGCCTTCAGGATCGGCAGCTTGCCGAGCTTGCCGAACTCGGTGCTGTGGGCGTCGTAGTTGAAGGCGCAGGCGATGAGCACGTCGAATCCGGCGTCGGCCGCTTCCCGCGCAGCTTCGACCAGATCGGGCCGTTGGACGGTGCCGAATTCCGGACCGATGAAGATGGCGGCACTCTTCTGGCTCTCGCCTTCCATATACTTCCCGCGTGCGCACACCAGCGCACCAGGCCAGGGTTCCATCGACGTGAAGGTGATGCGGTCTTCCTTGTGGGCCTGCTGCACGCCGGCGGTCTTGAGGTTCTCCAGGATGATCTGCGGGAAGGAGCGCTTGCCGTATTCCGCGCCATCGTCACTTAGGCCATCGATGAATTCGTCGTTCTCGTCGACGCCGAGGATGCGGTGTGGGCTGAGGCTCTCGACGGTGAAGGGCCCAGCGACGCGAACTTTCTTCCTGTCCTCGTAGGGCTTGTCGTAGAGGTATTCGAACTCCGCCTTGGCGGCGATGGAGGCATCGATTTCCTTCTGTAGCGTGATGCGCGCTTGCCACCAGTCGGCATGGAATTTCTTCGCGGCTTCAGGCCAGGAACCGACTGCATCACGCGGGATTTCCCACTCATTCCACTTCTTCTTGAGGACCGCGTTCAGCTTTTCCCGGGTGGTTTCCAGCGTCTGCTGCCACTTGTCCCAGATCACATCGATCTCAGCGTTGTTGGCGATGGACTTTAGCGTGATGTGGGGAACACGCTCGTAGACGAAACCCTGGCGAATATTACCCTGCACGGGCTTCGAGCTTGGCGCAGTGCGCGTGACTTCGCCTTCCTTCATCTGACCTTCGCGGGAGTCAGCGAGCAAATAAAATGGATAGCGCGTAGCCATGATACGGGCACGAGCCAACGCGAGAGCGACACGGGAGGTATCAATAGTAATCCAACGCCGACCCCATTGCTCGGCGACCGACGCCGTCGTGCCAGAACCGCATGTGGGATCCAAGACCAAATCCCCCGGATCAGTCGCCATGAGGATGCAACGCTGAATTGCCATAGTGGGCGTCTGAACAACGTAGACCTTGGGATCGGCTCGACTCTGAATTCCACCGATGTCGTCCCAAGAATTGTTTAGAACGATTCCGGCAAAGTCAGCGAGATACCGTACATAGGAAATGCTATTTCCGGTGAGTTCGACGCGATCTGCTTTCAGCAGTCATGCCATGCCCGCCTCGTTTGTTTTCCAACGAACGCGCATAGAGGGCTTAACTGTATGACCCTCTAGCTCCACTGGGAACCATGAAGCCGCCCCCTCTCCCTTGTCGCGACCAACGCTCTGGCTCGTGAGATTGTCTTGGCGATAAACTGCGGCGTTTATTGGCAACGGCGTCCGCAGTTCACGCTCATCCGCCGTTAGCGGCCGTCTTTGTAGGTCAGGCAGGCGAATTCGGTTGTACTTTTCGGCGCCATCGTTACCCAGTTCCTTTGTTAGATGTAGCTGCCGAAACTTAGTTCGTTCGCGATCCTTCGCGTACCACAACACATGATCTAGAACGCCCGCCAAATAGACTCCGGTGGATCCTCCCGATGTCTTGGTTGATATTTGTGCGATGACATTGTCATCGCCGAACACTTCATCCATCACACCGCGTACGCGATGCACGTTTTCGTCACCTATCTGCACGAAGATAGAGCCAGAATCAGACAGCAAATCCCGCGCTACCGTCAGCCGATCCCTCAAATACGTCAGATAGCTGTGTATCCCATCGCGCCACGTATCGCGGAACGCCTTCACCTGCTCCGGTTCGCGCGTGATGTGGCCGGCGTTGCCGTCCTTCACATCGCGGCTGGTGGTCGACCACTGGAAATTGCTGTTGAACTTGATGCCGTAGGGCGGATCGAAATAGATGCACTGTACCTTGCCGCGCAGGCCTTCACGCTCGGCGAGGCTAGCCATCACTTGCAATGAATCGCCGAGGATCATGCGGTTCGACCAGTTCTGGTCGTGCTGATAGAACTCCGTCTTGTCGACGCCCTTGGGCAGGCCGTTGAAGTCGGAGAATAGATCGGGCGCGATTTCGCCCTTATCATGGGCGCGCTCCTTCGACTCCCGTAACAGGTCGTCGATCAGCACCTTGGGGTGCACCTTCTCCTGGATGTAGAGCGGCGGCGCGTTGACGACGAGATCGGACCAGTCCTGCTCGTCTTTGCCGCGCCAGACGAGCTGAGGGTCGAGATCGGTGTTGCGCGGGTATTTGACCTTCTTGGGGTTTTTCTGTTCCTGCTCGATGACGGACTGAAGCTCGGCGGTCGGGATGTTTTTCCGCTTGTCCTCGGCATGCTTCAGCGTCTCGACGGTCTTTGCAGCGCGCGGCGCGCGGGGTGCTCTGGCCATATCACTTGCTCTTTTGCATGGATGACGCCGCGGCGATCATCCCGTTGAAGGTTTCCCCGACCTTCTCTTTGAAGTCGGACTCGAATTCGTAGATCTCTGTCAGTTCGGCAAAGGCCCAGCGCCCGTAGGAGCCAAGGTTGTTCACGCCCGGCACCCAATAGGTTTCCATGGTCGCCTTCTTCTCCTTCGCGTCCTGGCGACGGTAGCCTTTGACTTCCACCACGAGATTGAGCAGATCATCCGTCCCGCGACCATCGTCGACGCGCACGATAAAGTCCGGGCGATATTTGCGGTTCTCGCCCATGTAGCGATAGGGCACTTCGAAACCGAGATTGTGATTCTTGGTGTATGCGACGACTTTGGGATGGGATTCGGCAACGCGACAGAATTCGGCCTCCCATTCGCTGTCCCAGATCACCCAATCGACGTGATTGCGCGGCGGCGGGCCCTTGGTCTCCCAGCGCGTCTCGCGCGACGTGTTGAACCGCACGAAGCGTGTGGAACCTGATGGATTGTAGGAGTCGAGCAGCGCCTTGACTGGTTTGTCGCCGATGAACGCGCTGGTGATGCCGGCGGTGATCTTGTCGCAGGCCATGTCGGCGATGGCCTGGTACATAAGCTGGCCCGGATTGGCGCCGCCCTTGCAGACGAGATAACCGTCGACCCACTCCTTGGTGATGCGCTTGAGCTGGCCGAAAAGATGCAGCTTCGGTTCCTCCCCGGGGTCGCGCCACTTGGTATAGAGCAGACGCTGGGTGACGTTGAAGACGAGGGTGGAGGGCCTGATGTCGTTCATATGCTCGACGGTCATGTCGGCGGTCTGGCCGATGATGCCTGAGTTCTGGGTGATGGACGGACCAATCAAGTCCGGAGTTAGCTCGAGCACGGAGTCCGCGTTGAACTTGGCGGTGAGCCGCTCTTCCGGCAATTCGACGCGGTAACCTTCGACGCGGGGGAAGCGGATCTCCAGATGATCACGGTCGGGCCGCACTGCGCGCACCGGGATGGTCTCGCGCGGGGGCTGGGGTGGTGCAGGCACAGGTTTGGCGGTGAAATTGAAAGGTACGCCAAAGACATCAGCGTACTCGACGTCGAAAAGCCCTTCCTTATTCAGCTCGTAGGACTGGCGGCGCAGGGCGCGGCCGATGACCTGCTCACACAGAAGCTGGGTGCCGAAGGCGCGGATGCCGAGGACATGGGTGACGGTGTTGGCGTCCCAACCTTCGGTGAGCATGGAGACGGAGACGACACAGCGGATGTTGGCGCCGAGCTGGCCCGCCTTGCCCACGGTGTTCATGACTTCGCGCAGCAGGTCCTGGTCCGTCACATTCTCCGCGGCGCGGATGTCACCGGTGCGTTCCACGATCTCGCGCCGGAAGCGGTCGATTTCATCCGACGCCATCTTGCGGAAGTTGTCGTCCAGCCCCTCGCCGCTTTCGAGTTGTTCGCTGTCGATGAGCAGCGTGTTGGGGCGAGGCAGCGGCTTGCCCGTCACGTCGTCGTAATTGCGGAAGAGCGCGAGGCGGCCGTGGTTGAGCTTGGTAGAGCCGTCGTCCTGCTTGCGCTCGAAGCCGGAGATAAAGTCGAAGACCAACTTCGAAATGGCGGTGTTCTGGCAAACGACGATGAAACAAGGGGGCACCTTGATACCGCGCTCCTGCCAGAGCCTGAAGGTTTTCTCATAGTGGCCGTAGAGGGATTCAAGCGCCGTCTGAAGAAGTGTCGGCAGCTTCAAAGGATCGAGGTCACCGGAGACGGCGCGGCCGGCGCGAGGCAGCTTGGGTTCGGCATCTTTAAGGTTCTCCCACAGATCGCGGTACATGGGCATCTCGGCGCCCGGGATGTTCTCGGCCACCGGCACGCGAGGCAGTTTGACGATGCCGCATTCGATAGCGTCCATGAGGGAGAAGTCGCTCATTGTCCAAGGGAAGAGCGTGCCTTCTGCATAACCCGAGCCGCGCAGAAAAAAAGGTGTGGCCGACAGGTCCATGATGCGGGCAATGCCAAGCTTGCGGTTCACTGTCTCGAGGCCTGAAATCCACAAGCGGGCGGCTTCGTTCTCCTTGTCCGCTTCTTTTTTCTCCTCGCCCTTCAGATCCTCGTCGTCCTCCTCGGGCGGCTTTTCGCGGTAGCAGTGATGGGCCTCATCGTTAAGAACCATGATGTTTTTGAGGCCCATGAGATCCGGCATGACGCGCTGGATCATCTGGCCTTCGGTCTCCTTGGTGTCGAGATCATCCCCGCCTCGGCCCTGGAGCAGACGCCGGCCGCCGGCGGAAAGTTCGACACGCTCGCGCAGCTTGAAGGCGTGATAGTTGGTGATAACGATCTTGGCCTTCCTGATTTCATCGTGGAGATCCGGCGGAACGATCTCGCGGTCGAAGTAGTAGGAATCCGGATCGTTGGGCTGAAGAACGCGCAGGCGGTCCTTGATGGTGAGGCCGGGCGCGACGATGAGAAATCCCCGGGTGAAGTTTTTGCTTTCGCGGCGAGCGGCGTTGACAGTCTGCCAGGCAATGAGCATGGCCATGACCGTAGTCTTGCCGGCGCCGGTGGCGAGTTTGAGGGCGAGACGGTTGAGCCCGGGATTGGCTTCGTCTGTGGCGGACTTCAGGAGGCCCAGGATGCGCTTGCCGGCGGCGGTGTTGGGGGCCACCTCAGTGAGCCAGATTGCCGTCTCCACGGCCTCGATCTGACAGAAGAAGGGGCGCACACCAGCGAAGTCGTGATGCCGCCAATGATGGAGGAGCCGCGCCGTCTCGGGAGTCACCTGCCACTGGTTGGGGTTTGGGAGGGATCGCCAGGAGTCCACAGCCTGACGCACCTCGTTGATGACGGAGGTCGTGTCGTACTGTTGCTTGGCGGTCGAAAGGCCCTTGCCCTCGTCGAACACCATCTCCGCCTGTTTGCCGCGGCCCTTCTTACGCTTCTTGGGCTTCGGAATAGGGGTGATAAACGATGCTCTTCGGCGGGACTCCATAACCCGCTGGGTCGGCTGGCCCTGGTCGTCCAGTTCCCAGTGGCGCCGCGGATATTCGTAAGGCGAATTGAGGATCGGACGCTCAAAAAAAGCCTGTAACACTCTTCCCCCTTGTAGGCTCCGCGCGAAGGCAAATAGTCTCGCCTTTCAACCGCAGCTTGCGGAAACGCGATAGGCTACCACGCTACAGGGGACGGTATGGCCAGGGAAGGACCGTACCGGGTGCAGCGGGAGGAAAAATGCCGGAAGGCGCTGGAAGCGCTGCAGAATTTCAGAGCGGAGCGTTCGTCCGCTCCAAGAAGGATGCGTCCGTCTCCGGGATCGTAACCGAGGCGCCGCCGATGACGACCGGCGGGGATATGCTCTTTGTCCAGGTACGGCTTGGAACGGGCGAACTCCGTTACATTTCGGTGGAGAGCCTCGAACTCGTCCCCGCCCAGGCCGAGACGGCAGACCAGCTTTTCGCCAAAGGGCGCTTCACCGATCCCGACTGGTTGCGACGCACGCTGACCCGTATCAGGGTGACCGGGGGCCTTGCCGACATGTTCTACAGCATGGAGGCGAGTGATACCGACTTCTATGCGCACCAGTTCAAGCCGGTCCTGAAACTTCTCAATTCTCCGTCGGAGTCGCTTCTAATTGCCGACGAGGTTGGTCTCGGAAAGACGATTGAAGCCGGTCTGATCTGGACCGAGTTGCGCGCCCGGTTCGATGCTAGGCGGCTCCTTGTGGTTTGCCCAAAGACGCTCTGCCAGAAGTGGCGCATGGAACTCGATCGCCGGTTCGGGGTCGACGCAAAGATCGTCAACGCGGCCGAACTCCTTGAATTGATGCAGGAGCGCTCGGCAACGAACCAGGGCTTTGCGGCAATCAGTTGGATGCAGGCGCTTCGCCCGCCACGAGACTGGGAGGAAGCCGACTACGGCCCCGGCAACGAAGCGAGCAGGAAGCCGCAGGCAAAGCTGGCCCGATACCTGCGTGACGCCGCGGCCTACGCGCCGCTTTTCGACCTGCTTGTGATCGACGAAGCGCACTATATGCGCAATCCCGAGACCCAGACGCACAAGGTGGGCAGCGCGCTTCAACCTGTCAGCTCACATCGCGTTTTTCTTTCGGCAACGCCGATCCATCTCAAGAATGACGATCTCCATGCGCTTCTGAAGCTGCTCGACCCGGATACCTTCCAGCGCGCCGATGCCTTTCATGAGATTCTGGCCACCAACCAGCCGCTGATCGAGGCCCGTGACAGGGTCATGTCCTCGGCGTCGAAAGCATCGGAGATCCGCGGTCTCATTGACAAGGCAATGGCCGAACCACTGCTACGCGGGAACAACCAGCTTGCCCTGATCAAGGAGGCCCTCGGCGGACGATTGGATGCGCGGCGGCGATCCGAAATCGCTTGGCAACTCGAGCAGGCCAGCCTGCTTGCGAACGTCGTGACGCGTACGCGGCGCAGGGATGTCGAGGCCTTCAAGGTCGTGCGTGATCCTGCCGCCCCCCATCTCGATATGTCGGAGGCCGAACGAAAATTCTATGACGCCGCGACGGCTGAAGTGAGCCGCCACGCGATGAAGATGAAGGTGAGCGACAGGTTCCTCCTCTCCGTTCCGCAGCGTCTCTTGTCGTCGAGCGCTGCAGCCGCTTCGAGGTACTGGGCGGCGGCGTCAGGCGACTCGTTTGCTGAGCTGGACGAGGACGAGGAGCTGGCCACCGAACCGGACCAGGCTGACGATCACCGGCCGCTGAGGGATCGCCTGTCCGATCTTGCACGAAAGCTGAATCTCACGTCCGAGTTGGAGGACAATGACACTAAGTACGAGTGCCTCAAGGCAGTCCTGTCGGGAGTGAAGAAGTCGGACGGTGCAGCCAAACTGATCGTATTCTCCAGCTTCCGCATTACGCTCGACTATCTCGCCCGGCGCCTGAAGAAGGACGGCGTGAACGCCGTCCTCATGCACGGAAGCGTGAAGGAAAGTCGTGATGAACTGCTGCGGCGGTTTCGCGAGGAGTCTGACATCGATCTGCTTCTGTCATCCGAGGTTGGCAGCGAAGGTATCGATCTCCAGTTCTGCTGGGCGATGGTCAACTATGATCTCCCCTGGAACCCAATGCGTCTGGAGCAGCGCATAGGCCGTATCGATCGCCTGGGGCAAAAGGCCAAGCGAATCCGCATCACCAATCTGGTTCACGACGGGACGATCGACAACGAGATCTACCGCAGGCTCTACCTTCGCCTCGACCTTTGTCGACAGGCGCTTGGAGAGTTTGAGGCGGTTCTGGGTGAACCGATCCGCGAGCTCACCTCGATCCTCATGGACCCCAACCTGACGGAAGGTCAGAAGGCGCAGCAGCTTGAGCAGACGGCACAAGCGCTAGAGAACCAGAAGCTCCATCACGAGAAGCTGGAGGCTGAGGCCGGCAGTCTGGTCGCGCACGGCGACGTAATTCTCCAGAAGATTCGCGATGCCCACGACATGAACCGATGGTTGACTGATCGGGACATTTTTACGTTCGTCTCGGATGCCCTGAACCGCCACTATCCGGGTTGCACTATCCGGGCGCTTCATGCTTC
>Ga0102832_1000627_pt1 | contig 46345 bp, 46 predicted proteins | sample EBPBio282013_DNA_FD_88942 | JGI IMG/M metagenome (GOLD analysis project Ga0102832, IMG submission 88942) | Wastewater treatment Type I Accumulibacter community from EBPR Bioreactor in Madison, WI, USA - Reactor 2_5/28/2013_ DNA (Illumina Assembly) | ecosystem: Engineered > Bioreactor > EBPR >... | reverse complement strand
GTCGCCGCAGCCCGCCGCCCCTGAGTCAGGCCTTGACCAGCACCGCGGTCTGACGGGCGCTGGCGACCAGACGGCCGGTGGCGTCCCAGACGCGCGAGGTCTCGTCGGCGATGCCGTCGTGCAGGGTGTCGCACCGCGCCTCGAGGACGAGCGGGCCGACGAGCTCGCCGGGGTAGAGCACCACCTGGGCCGCGACGGTGGGCAGCTGGCCCCAGACGTGGGTGAACCACGGCGTCGGCGGCAGCAGGTCCCAGGCCGCGCTCACGAGGAAGACGTCGGCCGGGCTGCCGTCGCGGTAGGCCAGCCGGCCGTGCACCACCGCGCGCTCGAGCGCCGGGCCGCCGGCGATCGCCTGCGCATGGGCCGGGTCGAGCCGCAGCTCGACGTGCTTGAGCACCTCCATGCCGGGGACGTCGGCGGCCTCGTGGGAGCCCGTGTCGACGCAGTCGTACCACGCGGGGATGTCGGGCACGTCGGCGTCCTCGAGGTGGCCCTCCCCCGCCGGCGACCCTGCGGTCACCATCGACTCGAGGATGAGCTTGTCGCGCGAGAGCCGCACGCGCGCGGTCGAGAGCCGGCCCGTGCGGATGACCTCCGCCTCGACGTCCGCCGGGCCGCCGCCGCGCGCGGGCGCGAGGTAGTGGGTGCTGATGGTCAGCGGCGTCGCCCCGTCGAGCACCTCCGACGCAGCCTGCCCGCACACCGCGGCGAGGTAGCCCCCGTTGAGGTGCCCCGTGATGTGCCAGCGCCCGTCGAGCTCGATCGTCGTCACCCCCGCACCCTACGTCGCCCCCCGGACGTACGGCGGGGGCTGCCGGCGCGCCCGCGCCGGCAGCCCCCGCGGGCACGGCTACAGCGGCGTGACGTAGGCGCCGGAGATGCCGCCGTCGACGAGGAAGTTGCTGGCGGTGATGAAGGAGGCGTCGTCGGAGCCGAGGAAGGCCACCGCCGCGGCGATCTCGCTGGCCTCGGCGAAGCGGCCGAACGGGATGTGCACCAGGCGGCGGGCGGCGCGCTCGGGGTCCTTGGCGAACAGCTCGATGAGCAGCGGGGTGTTGACCGGTCCCGGGCTCAGCGCGTTGACGCGGATGCCCTCGCGGGCGAACTGGACGCCAAGCTCGCGGCTCATGGCGAGCACGCCGCCCTTGGACGCCGTGTAGGAGATCTGCGACGTCGCGGCGCCCATCGTGGCGACGAACGACGCCGTGTTGATGATCGAGCCCTTGCCCTGCCGCTGCATGTAGGGGATGACCTCCTTGCAGCACAGATACACCGACGACAGGTTGACCTTCTGCACGCGGTCCCACGCCTCGATCCCGGTGGTGAGGATCGAGTCGTCGTCGGGCGGGCTGATGCCGGCGTTGTGGAACGACACGTCGATCGAGCCATAGGTGTCGAACGCCGTGGCGAACATGCGGGCGACGTCGTCGGCGTCGGTCACGTCCGCCTGGACGGCGGTGCCGCCGAGGGCCTCGGCGACGGCGGTGGCCGCCTCGAGGTTCATGTCGACGATGACGACGTTCGCGCCCTCGGACGCGACGCGCTCGGCGGTCGCCTTGCCGATCCCGCTGCCGCCGCCGGTGATGACGACCGTGCGGCCGGTGTACCTGTCCACGTCTGCTCAGCCTTCCGTCGCGATGAACACGTTCTTGACCTCGGTGAACGCGTGCAGCGCGTCCGGTCCGAGCTCCCGGCCGAGGCCGGACTTCTTGAAGCCGCCGAACGGCGTCCAGTACCGCACCGACGAGTGCGAGTTGACCGAGAGGTTGCCGCTCTCGGTCGCGCGGGCCACGCGGAACGCACGGCCGACGTCGCGGGTCCAGATCGAGCCGGACAGCCCGTAGTCGGTGGCGTTGGTGAGGCGGATCGCGTCGCCCTCGTCGTCGAACGGCAGCACCGCGACGACCGGGCCGAACACCTCCTCGCGCATGAGCGGGTCGTCCTCCGACGACGGCATCACGACGGTGGCGGGGAACCAGTAGCCCGGGCCGGACGGCACCTGGCCGCGGATGACGACGTTGGTCGACTCGTCGAGGAACGACGACACAGTGGCGTGGTGGCCGGCGCTGATGAGCGGGCCCATCTCGGAGGTGTCGAGCGACGGGTCCTCCACGCGGACGCCGAGCACGGCGGGCTCGAGCAGGGCGAGGAACTCGTCGAGCACCGAGCGCTGCACGAGGATGCGCGAGCGCGCGCAGCAGTCCTGGCCGGCGTTGTCGAAGACGCCGTACGGAGCCGTGGCTGCGGCCTCGGCGAGATCGGCGTCGTCGAAGACGACGTTGGCACTCTTGCCGCCGAGCTCGAGGGTCACCGGCTTCACCTGCCGGGCGCAGCCCTCGGCCACGCGGATGCCCACCTCGGTCGAGCCGGTGAAGACCACCTTGGCGACGTCGGGGCTGGTGACGAACCGCTCGCCGACGACCGAGCCCTTACCGGTCAGGACCTGGAAGACGCCCTCGGGGATGCCCGCCTCCAGCGCGAGCTCGCCGAGGCGCATCGCCGTGAGCGGCGTGAGCTCGGCCGGCTTGAGGACGACGGTGTTGCCCGCCGCGAGCGCTGGAGCGAAGCCCCACCCGGCGATCGGCATCGGGAAGTTCCACGGCACGATGACGCCCACCACGCCGAGCGGCTCGTGGAAGGTCATGTCGACGCCGCCCGGCACGGGGATCTGGTGGCCGAGCAGCCGCTCGGGCGCCCCGGAGTAGTAGGCGAGGACGTCGCGGACGTTGCCGGCCTCCCAGCGCGCGTTGCCGATGGTGTGGCCGGCGTTGCGCACCTCGAGCTGCGCGAGCTCCTCGAGGTGGTCGTCGACGACTGCGGAGAAGCGGCGCAGCAGCCGGGCCCGGTCGCCGGGCGAGACGTGGCGCCAGGTCTGGAAGGCCCGCTTCGCCCGCGCGATGGCGGCGTCGGCCTCCTCCAGCGACAACGAAGGGACCGAGGCGACGACCTCCTCGGTGACAGGGCTGATGACGTCGTGCAGGGCGGTCACGCGGAGCCTTCCCTCGGGTCGGGTGGTCAGTGCCGGACGAATCATCCGCCCCTCCCGCGCGCGTTGCGCGCAGGGGTGGGCGGCAGGCGGTCAGAGCCGCTCGAAGCCCCGGTAGCGCTCCCAGTCGGTCACCGTCTGGCCGAACGCCTCGATCTCGATGCGGCCCATGTTCCCGTAGTGCTCCTGCACGTCCTCGCCGAAGGTCTCGGCGACCCACTGCGAGCCCTCCCACAGGTCGACGGCGTCGGCGAGGCGCCACGGGGTCTTCTCGCCGTCGGACGCGTAGGCGTTGCCCTCGAAGGCGGGCCGCAGCTCGAGGCCCTTCTCGATGCCGTCGAGGCCGGCCGCGACCATCGCGGCGACGGCGAGGTAGGGGTTCACGTCGCCGCCGGGGATGCGGTTCTCCAGCCGGAGCCCGGCCTTGCGGCCGACGAGCCGGAGCGCGCAGGTGCGGTTGTCACGGCCCCACTCGATCGACGTCGGTGCGAACGAGCCCGGCGCGAAGCGCTTGTAGCTGTTGATGTTGGGGGCGAACATCAGCGACAGCTCGCGCAGGTGGGCCAGCTGGCCGGCGATGAACGAGCGGCCGACGTCGGACAGACCGTTCTCGGCGTCGGCCTCGTCGGACATCACCAGCGAGCCGTCGGTGCCGCGGAACGACAGGTGGATGTGGCAGGAGTTGCCCTCGCGCTCGTTGTACTTCGCCATGAACGTGAGCGCGTACCCGAGCTGCGCCGCGATCTCCTTGGCGCCGGTCTTGTAGACCACGTGGTTGTCGCAGGTCTTCAGCGCGTCCTCGTAGAGGAACGCGATCTCGTGCTGGCCGAAGTTGCACTCGCCCTTGGCCGACTCGACCTGCAGCCCGGCGCCGGCCATGTCGAGGCGGATCTTGCGCAGCAGAGGCTCGATGCGCGACGTGCCGATGATCGAGTAGTCGACGTTGTACTGGTTGGCGGGCGTCAGCTCGCGGTACCCCTTCGCCCACGCCTGCTCGTAGGTGTCGTTGAAGACGATGAACTCGAGCTCGGTGCCCACGAACGCCGCCATCCCGGCGTCGGCGAGCCGGGAGAGCTGGCGCTTGAGCACCTGGCGCGGCGACGCCGTCACGTCGCTGCCGTCGAGCCAGACGACGTCGGCCTGCACCATCGCCGTCGCCGGGTGCCACGGCACCCGGCGCAGCGTACCGAGGTCGTGAGCCATCACGAAGTCGCCGTAGCCGCTCGACCAGCTCGACATGCGGTAGCCCTCGACGGTGTTCATGTCGACGTCGACGGCGAGCAGGTAGTTGCAGCCCTCCGTGCCGTGGGGCAGCACGTGCTCGACGAAGTACGGAGCGTGCACGCGCTTGCCCTGCAGGCGGCCCTGCATGTCGGTGATGCCGACGATGACGGTGTCGATACGGCCGTCCGCCACCTCGGCCTTGAGCTGCTCCACCGAGAGCGGCGCGCCTGCGTCGGAGGTTCCGTGGCTCATCCGGGGTCCTTCTCGTCGAGGTCGGGTCGACGCAGTGTCGACGTCGTGCGAGGCGGCCCGGGGCTGAGCGGCCCCGGGCGGTCAGTCGCAACCTTGCCGCGTCGGAGGCGTCCCGGGTAGGGCGAAACGCCGGTTCGATCGGTCTAGACCGTAAACGGCACGAAACCCTTCCCGGCGGGTGCCCAGGGGTCTACGCTCCGGCGCATCCGGCTCGGCCCTGGCATCCGCCAGGGCTGCGCAGGGCTGCCCGGACGGGCGGCCGCGACGTCTGGAGGACACGTGCAGGACGCCGCGACCGGGACGGTCGAGGACGCGCTTCTCACGCGCCTCGACGCCGTGCCCGCGCTCGCCGGACGCACTGCCGTGTCGGACCTGTCGGGCGGCCTCACCAACCGCAACGTCAAGGTGACGACCCCGGACGGCGTCTACGTCGCCCGCCTGTCGTCGCCCGAGAGCGCGCTGCTGGCCATCGACCGCGACAACGAGCACGCCAACAGCCGCGCCGCGGCGGAGTCGGGCGCTGCACCGCGCGTGATCGCCTTCCATCCAGAGGTCAGCGTGCTCGTCGTCGACTTCGTCGACGGCACCACGTGGAGCGCGCAGGACGTCCTGGCCGAGCAGAACGCCGACCGGATCGCCGCTGCGATGCGCATGCTGCACGCCGGCCCGCGGTTCGTGAACGACTTCGACATGCTGGCGATCCAGCCGCAGTACCTGGCGCTGTGCCAGGAGCGCGGGTTCCGCCTCCCCGACCGCTACCTGGACTTCGCCCCGCACGTCGAGGCGATCCGGGAGGCGCTGGCAGCGCGGCCGGTGCCGAGCGTGCCGTGCAACAACGACCTGCTGGCCGCGAACGTGATCGACACAGGCGACCGCGTGTGGCTCATCGACTACGAGTACTCGGGCAACAACGACCCGTTCTTCGAGGTGGGCAACCTCTGGAGCGAGGCCTCGGGCGACGTCGACCAGCTCGAGCGGCTCGTCACGGCGTACGTCGGCGAGCCGTCGCCCGCGCTGACATCCCGGGCGTGGCTGTGGGGCCTCATGAGCAAGTACGGCTGGACGCTGTGGGCCGCCATCCAGGACGGCGCCAGCGAGCTCGACTTCGACTTCTGGGACTGGGGGATGGAGAAGTACCACCGCGCGGTCGCCGAGTTCGACGGACCGGACTTCGGGCGGCGGCTGGAGGAGGTGCGTAGCCCCTACTGACCATCCCGCCGAGCGGTACGGCTCCCACGCCCGCCGCGACGTTGCGCGTGTCGCAACACGGCTGCAATCCACCACCATCACACTGCGCCTTGAGTGCACAGAAGACGGCGCCGCCGTCGGCTGACAACAGGGGTTCCCGAAGGAGGGGACGCGTGGCTGACACCTCGAAGCTCAACGAGGACGAGAAGCTTCTCGCCGAGCTGGGCTACAAGCAGGAGCTGCACCGTGGCTGGTCCGGCTTCAGCAACTTCGCTATCTCGTTCTCGATCATCTCGATCCTGGCCGGCTGCTTCACGACCTTCGGCGTCGCCTGGAACAACGGCGGCCCGATCGCCATCTCGTGGGGCTGGCCGATCATCTCGATCTTCATCCTCATCATCGGCTTCTGCATGTCCGAGCTGGTGTCGGCATACCCGACGTCGGGCGGCATCTACTGGTGGGCGGCCAAGCTCGGCAGCCCCAAGGCCGGGTACTACACGGGCTGGCTCAACCTCATCGGCCTCATCGCGGTCATCGCCTCGGTCGCCTATGGCTGCGCCACCTTCCTCGACGCCACGCTCGGCGTGTTCTCCGAGTCGTGGGCCGAGGGCTACAGCCTGTCCCGCGTCTTCGTGATGTTCCTGGTGATCCTGCTGGCCGTCAGCATCATCAACATCTTCAGCAGCCAGCTGATGGCGATCCTCAACAACGTCTCGGTGTGGTGGCACGTCGTCGGCGCGGCCGTCGTCGTGATCATGCTGATCGTGCTGCCCGAGCGGCACCTGGACGTGAGCACCGCGTTCACCGGCCGCATCAACAACTCCGGCTGGTTCGACGGCGACACCAGCGGCCTGCTGTTCTGGATCTACATCCTGCCCCTGGGCTTCCTGCTCACGCAGTACACGATCACGGGCTTCGACGCCTCGGCCCACCTCTCCGAGGAGACCTCGGGCGCGGCCGACGCCGCGGCCAAGGGGATCTGGCGCTCGATCTTCTACTCCGCCGTCGGCGGGTACATCCTGCTCATGTCGTTCGTGTTCGCCGTGCAGGACGTCGACGAGCTCACGGCGGCAGGCGGCAGCTCCATTGCCCTGTTCGGGCAAGCGCTGTCGCCATCGGCAGCCGGTACCGTCCTGCTCATCAGCACCATCGGCCAGTTCTTCTGCTCGATGGCGTGCATGACATCGGCATCGCGCATGCTGTTCGCGTTCTCGCGCGACGGCGCCGTGCCGGGCGCCTCCCGCTGGGCCACGCTGGCCAGCAACCAGGTGCCGCGCAACGCCGTCCTCGCCATCGCGGTGGTAGCGATCATCATCACGCTGCCCGCCCTCGTCGAGGTCGACATCAACGGCGCCCCCGTGCCGGTCGCGTTCTACGCGGTGGTCTCGGTCGCCGTCATCGGTCTCTACGTCGCGTTCGCCATCCCGATCTGGCTGCGCTGGCGGATGGGCGACGCCTTCAAGCAGGGGTCGTGGAACCTCGGCACTAAGTGGAAGTGGATGGCCCCGCTGGCCATCATCGAGATCGTGGTGGTGTCCATCCTGTTCGTGCTGCCGACCAACCCCGGCGGCATGCCGGGCAACGAGGCGTTCGAGTGGAAGTTCGTCAACTACGCGCCGATCCTGCTGTTCGGCTCGCTGCTGGCGCTGTGGATCGGCTGGCACGTGTCGGCGAAGAAGTGGTTCACCGGCCCGAAGATGACGATCGACCTGCCCGAGGGCGTCTCCTCCGCCGACGAGATCGCGCTGGAGCACCACCACGACGGGTACCTCACCGGTGAGCACCAGCAGCACCACCCGGAGGACAAGGCCTGACGGCCCGGACCTTCAGAACCACCCGCACCACCTGCACGCACTGACGACGAGGGGAGGTCGGCAGCCATGGACTCTGGGCTGCCGGCCTCCCCTCTCGTCGTCGACCGGACGGCCACCGACCCCGTCCACGTCCAGATCGCCGCGTGGCTCTCGACGGCCGTCGCGCGCGGCGAGCTCGTCCCCGGGCAGCGGCTGCCCGGCGAGCGGGAGCTCGCGGAGCGCATCGGCGTCAGCCGGATGACGCTGCGCCAGGCGCTCGCCGAGCTCGAGTCGCAGGGGACGCTGGTGCGCGTGCCCGGCCGGGCCGGCGGGGCCTTCGTCGCCGAGCCGCAGGTCGAGGTCGACCTCACCCATCTGTCGGGCCTCACCGACCAGCTGCGCCGCGCCGGCAGGCGCGCGGGCGCTCGCGTCCTCTCGGCGCGTCGGCTCGTCCCTGACACCGGCGTCGCCCGAGCCCTGGGGCTGACCGGGCGCGCCCAGGCCTACGAGGTGGTGCGCGTGCGCTCCGCCAACGGCGTGCCGATCGCCCTGGAGCGCTCGTGGTTCCCCGCGCGCCTCTACCCCGGCCTCACCGACCACCCGCTGTCCGGCTCCATCTACAGCGTGCTCGACACCCGCTACAGCCGGCCGCCCGTCACGGCCGAGGAGCACCTCACCCCGGTCCTCGCGGACGCCGAAGCGGCCGAGCACCTGGGGCTGGCCGCCGACGGCCCCGTGATGCTGGTCGAGCGCACGGCCTACGACGCCACCGGCACGCCCGTCGAGCATGCGCGCGACACGTTCCGGCCGGACCGGGTGCGCTTCCTCGTGCGCCGCACCCCCGACGACCCCACCACCCTCCGCGCCGTCACCTGAGCCCGTCCTGCGCTCGAACCCGGGGGTCAGGCGCGGACGCGGGTGCCCTTCGGGTCGTAGAGGGGGTCGGGGTGGACAGTCGCGCCGATCCACTCGCCGAAGACGCCCACCTCCAGCCGGGTGCCGTCGGCCACCAGTCCTCCGTCGCCGAGCGGCAGCGCGCCGTCGACCGGCAAGTAGGCGAAGGCGATCGAGGCCCCGAGGTGATAGCCCAGGCCGCCGCTCGTGACGCGCCCGAGCACCTCGCCCCCGGGGACGCGCACGGGCTCGTTGCCGAGCGCCACGGCCTTCGTGCCGTCGAGCACCAGGCAGGTGAGGCGGCGCGAGACACCCGCCTGCTTCTGCGCCAGGAGCGCCTCGCGGCCGAGGAAGCCGCCCTCCTTGCCGAGCCGGACGCAGAACCCGAGGCCGGCCTCGTAGGGCGTGTGCGCCGGGTCGATGTCCGAGCCCCACGCCCGGTAGCCCTTCTCCAGCCGCAGCGACTCGATCGCGCGGTAGCCGCCGGCGACGAGGCCATGCTCGCGGCCGGCGTCCCACAGCGTGCGCCAGAGGTTGAGCCCGTACTCGGACGGGCAGTAGAGCTCCCATCCCAGCTCGCCGACGTAGGTCACCCGCACCATCCGCACGGGGACGTCGCCCACGGTCGTCTCGCGCATCGCCAGGAACGGGAAGGCCTCGTTCGACAGGTCCTGCGGCGTGAGCGGCGCGACGACCTCGCGGGCCTTCGGCCCCCAGATGCCGAAGCAGGCCCAGGCCCCGGTGACGTCGGCGATGCGCACGTCGGCCTCGAGGGCGCGCGCCTGCGAGCGGAGCCAGGCGGCGTCATGCGTGCCGAACGCGGTACCGGTGACCACCAGGAAGAGGTCGCGTTCGAGGTGGGTGACCGTGAAGTCGCACTCGATCCCGCCGCTGGCGTTGAGCGCCTGCGTGTACGTGACCGTGCCCGCGCCGCGTGCGACGTCGTTGTCGCACACCCACTGCATGAGCCGGGTGGCGTCCGGGCCGGACACCTCGAGCTTGGCGAACGACGACTCGTCGAAGACGACGACACCGTCGCGGGTCGCGCGATGCTCGGCGACGACGGCCGGGGACCAGTGCCGCCCGGCCCAGCCGTCGGGACGCCAGGCCTCGTCGTCGGCGGCCGAGTTCGAGTCGTAGTGGTTGACCCGCTCCCAGCCGGACTTCTCGCCGAACGAGGCGCCGTGCTCGACGTGCCACGGGTAGGCGGCCGACGTCCGCAGCGGGCGGCCGGCCGACCGCTCGTGCGCGGGGTAGCGGATGTCGTAGTACGACTCGTAGTTCTCGACCGTGCGCTTGAGCGTGTACGACGGCGAGCGGTACGACTGGCCGAACCTCCGCACGTCCATGTGCCAGAGATCCATGGGCGGTGCGCCGTCGAGCACCCACTCGGCCATGACCTTGCCGACGCCGCCCGCGCCGGCGATGCCGTGGGCGCAGAAGCCGGCGGCCACGAAGAACCCGCCCACCTCGGTGGGGCCGAGGCAGAACTCGTTGTCGGGCGTGAACGCCTCGGGGCCGTTGATGAAGGTGCGGATTCCAGCCTCGGCGATCGACGGCACGCGGATGGCGGCGTTCTCGGCGATCTCCTCGAAGCGCTCGTCGACCGGCGTGAGCAGCTTGCCGTTGAAGTCGGCGGGCACGGAGTCGTACGACGACGCCGAGGCGGTCCACGGCTCCGACTGCCGCTCGTAGCCGCCCATCACCAGGCCGTCGACCTCCTGCCGGTAGTACACGAGCAGGTCGGGGTCGCGCAGCGACGGCAGCGGGGTCTCGCGGTGCTCGAACATCGGCTCGGTGACGACGTACTGGTGCGACATCGGCACGATCGGCACCCGGACGCCGACCATCCGCGCGATCTCGGCCGCGAACATGCCGCCGCAGTCGACGACGAGCTCGCACTCGATGTCGCCCTGGTCGGTACGCACGCGGGTGACGCGGCGGCGCAGCCCCTCGCCCTCCGTGTCGATGCCCAGGACCCGGGTGCGGGTGTGGATCGAGACGCCCATCGCGCGGGCGCCCGCGGCCAGCGAGTAGGCCAGACCGGACGGGTCGACCTGGCCGTCGGTGGGCAGGTACGCCGCGCCGACGACGCCGTCGGTCGACATGAGCGGGAAGAGGTCCTGGGCCTCCTGCGCCGAGATCGTGTGCAGCTCGAGGCCGCTCGATGCTGCCCACCCGGACTGGCGCGAGATCTCCTCCCAGCGCTCCTGGGTGGAGGCCAGCCGGATCGACCCGCACTCGACCCACCCAGGCGGCGTATCCCCCGCCTGGAGCTCGCGGTAGAGCTCGACGGAGTAGCGGTTCATCGCGGTCAGGGTCGGGTCGGCGCGCAGCTGGCCCACGAGGCCGGCGGAGTGGAAGGTCGAGCCGCTCGTGAGCTCCGACCGGTCGACCAGGACGACGTCGCGCTCGCCGGCCTTCGCGAGGTGGTAGGCGACCGAGCAGCCTCCGACGCCTCCCCCGATGACGACGACGCGGGCACGGGCGGGCAGGGCGCGGGATACCGGCTCGGTCACGCGCCGAGGGTACCGACGACGGCGCCGCGGCGGGGTGTAATGGTCTAGACCGAAACGCCGGTCAGGAGCGGCGTCAGCCTGGCAGCAGCGAGCGCCAGGCGTCGGCGACGAGCACCGGCTGCTCGATCTGCGCCACATGCCCGGCGTGGGGGATCACCAGCACCCGGACGTCGGGGAACGCCTTGGTGTGCGCGTGGATCGGATCGACGAGCTTGTCGCGCCGGCCGTAGACGAGCAGCGTCGGGACGGTGATCCGCTCGGCCAGCTTCCACGGCCGCTCCGGCGTGCGGTCGAGGTAGGTGGCCATGAGCCCGCGCAGCGACTGCACGAAGGCGTCCCCGACGTAGGGCAGCGCGTCGCGCCGGCGGATCTCCTCGACCGCCTCGTGCATCCGCTGCTCGGGCACGGTCGAGGGGTCGGCGAAGTTGATGTCGACGCTGGCCTTCACCCGGTGGTGGGCGTCGACCTCGAGGTAGCGCTTGACCAGCCGCTGGCCGACGCCGGGGATCGACACGACAGGCAGGTGCACGTTCGTGCGGCGCACGCCCACCTTGGGCAGCGCCGGGCTGATCAGCGTCAGGGACCGGACGAGCTCGGGCCGGCGGGCCGCGAGCTGCACCGCGATGGAGCCGCCCATCGAGTTGCCGAACAGGTGGACCGGCCGTCCGTCGAAGCGCGTCTCGATGAGCTCGGCCATCGACTCCGCGCTGCGGCGCGGCGTGTAGTCGCCGTCCCGGGGCGGCGGCGACCAGCCGAAGCCGGGCAGGTCCGGCGCGACCCCGTCGAGGCGGTCGCGCAGCAGCGCCATGAGGTCGGTCCAGTTCGTGGCCGCGCCGCCGAGCCCGTGGACGAACAGGGCCGGGGCCGCGTCGGGGGACGCCGGCCGGGCCTCGCGCAGGGAGAACGTGCCGTTCGACAGAACGACGTCGCGCCGCGGCCAGGGCGCCGGGAGATCGGCGAGCAGGTCGGCGGTCTTACGGGGGAGCTCGGGGTGCGGCGTCGCGGTCATGGAGCCGGGGTGAGGAGCGGGAGCCTGCGGTTCACAGCATCGAGCGTCGCACGGATGACGGCCTGGTGGACATCGTCGCGCACCTCCGACGCCCCGGTGAGCCGCTCGACCTCTCCGTGCAGGCAGCACTCGACCTGCACGACCGCCACCTCGTGGTCGCCCACCATCGGGGTCGATACGGCGCTGACGGAGAAGCCGTCCTCGCACTCGACGAGCGCCGCGACGGCGCGCAGGGTGGCCAGGGCGATGGTCTCGAGCACGGCGGTGTCGGTGGAACCGCCGTCGGCGGAGCCACGTACCTCTCCCCGTGGGCCCAGCAGGGCGACGGTCGCCTGGGCGCGGTGGTGGTCGGCGATGACCGAGAGCCGCGCGATGGACAGCCGCACCTCGTCGTCGGTGAGATCGATCTGCTGCGGCGGCGCGGCGTGCTGCTCCGGGATGGTCGACGAGCCGCTCGGGTGCCGGGCGGCGGCAGCGAGCACGTCGACGTCGAAGTCGCGGCCGCTGCGGCGGTCGAGCTCGGCGATGAGCCCGTCGATCTCGATGCCGAGGTCGACCACGTCGGCGAGATCCGCCCCGTCGTCCTCTATGCCGCTGCTGGCCGCTGCGTGACCGCCTGCCGGTGCAGCGTCGGGACGCGGCCGCGGGAGCGCGGTGACGCCGCGCGCCGTGTCGGTGATGTCCATGACGAGGTCGACCTCGTCGTGGTCGAGGCCCACCCCGAACTGCAGGCGCAGCATCGAGTGGACGGCGCGGGCCACGGCCGCCTGGTCGGTGGAGTCGTCGAGGACGAGGTGCACCTCGGTGCCGTTACCTGCCGAGTCGCCGACGCGCACGGAGGCCTCGAGCACGCCCGGCACCACCCTGAGGGCGTGCTCGACCCGCTGGGCGGCGGAGGCGGTTCGCTCGACGTGCACGCGTCAAAACTACGGACGACCCGCCGGGGTTGCGCGTCGACATGCGCACGGTTGGCTCACTACGACCCTGTGTTGCGACGATGTCACAGAGGGTCCGGATTCCGGCGGCGGGGCCCGGCTGGCGTCCTCTCGCCGCGCCCCGGCGACGCAGCGTGGTCGCGCGTACCGTGGGGTGCATCGAGCATGACGCGATCGGCAAGGAGGCGGTCATGACCACTCCCGCATTCGACGACCAGGCTCTCCCGGCCGACCCGGCCGACCTCGACGAGCAGCGCCGCCCCCTCGTGGCGGACGCCGACGATGCGGCCGCCGAGCCGCCTCCGGACGCCGATGCCGGGCTCGAGGCCGACCCGGCGGACCTGCTCGACCAGCTCCGCGAGGTGCCGGTCGACGACGACTACGACCGCTGAGCGCCGCAAGGACGCGCGTCCCCGCTTCGGCCGACATGACCGTCCGGGCGCTACCGGTCGGTAGGATCCCCCGCATGTCTGTGGTGTCCGACGGCGGCGCCCCCGCCGCCTCCCCGCGCGGCCAGCGCCTGCCCCGCCGCGAGCGGCGAGCCCAGCTGCTCGACGCCGCCCGCGAGGTGTTCGTCGCGCAGGGCTACCACGCGGCCGCCATGGACGACATCGCCGAGGCCGCCGGCGTCAGCAAGCCGGTGCTCTACCAGCACTTCCCCGGCAAGCTCGACCTCTACCTGGCCCTGCTGGACCAGTCGGGCGAGGCGATGCTCGCGGGCCTCAACGCCGCACTCGAGTCGACCACCGACAACAAGCAGCGCGTGACCGCCGCCGTGGCCGTGTACTTCGAGTTCGTCGAGGACCCGGGCGGCGCCCACCGGCTGATCTTCGAGTCCGACCTCACCAACGAGGCCGCGGTCCGCGCCCGCGTCGACCGCTTCAACGACGCCTGCGCCGCCGGTATGGCGCGGATCATCATGGAGGACACCGGCCTGACCGAGGGCGAGGCGCTGCTGCTCGCCGCGGGCCTGCTCGGCATGTCGCAGACCGCGGCCCGCCACTGGCTGCGCGACCAGGGCCGGATCCCGCGCTCGGAGGCCGCCCGGCTCGTCTCCAGCCTGGGCTGGCGCGGCATCTCCACCTTCCCGCTCTCGCACCCGCCGGCCGACGCCTGAGCCCCCGGCCCGGCCACCGACGCGACGAGGCCCCGCACGCTGCTGCGTGCGGGGCCTCGTCGCGTGCTGGGTGTCAGGCCTGGAAGCCCACGCGGCCGCGCTCGGGCGAGCCCACCTCGACATAGGCGATCTTGTCGCCGGGCACGACCACGGTGCGGCCCTTCTCGTCGGCGAGCACGAGCGGGGTGCCCTTCTCGACGGCGGCCGAGGCGAGCGCCACGACCTCCTCCTGGGTCTGCTCGCTCTCGAGCACCACTTCGCGCGGGCCCTGCTGCACGCCGATCTTGACCTCCACGGGGACCCTCCTGCGGGCGTCGTCTGCTGCTGGCGGCACCCTGTCGCGGCGCCGGCTCTCCCCGACCCTAACGGGGCGGGTCCGCGGTGGCTTCCCCGGAGGCCGCTCGTACGCCGAGGGCGAACCCGGCCGTGCGCCTGGACCCGGGGGTCTGCTCGCCTCCTGGCCGCGGCGTCGTCCCTCCGCCCTGACCAGCAGGGGCGCATCCCACAGGGCGGCTAGGCCTGCAGACCGAGCGTCGACATGCGCTGGGTGTGGGCGTCGGTGAGGCGGTTGAGGAGCTGGCCGAGGCCCTCGAGGCCGAGGCCGGGGCGGTCGACGTCGCCCACGAGCAGCGCGGTCAGCCCGTCGCGCTCGGCCACGACCTGCTGCGCCTGCTGCAGCGCCTCCCCCACGAGGCGGCGCCCCCACAGCGCCAGCCGGCCGGCGACCCGCGGGTCCTCGGTGATGGCGGCTCGGACGGTGGCGACGGCGAAGTTGGCGTGGCCGGAGTCCGAGCAGACCTCGAGCACAAGATCGCGGGTGCCGGGGTCGAGCAGCTCGGCGACCTCGCGGTAGAAGTCGGTGGCGATGCCGTCGCCGACGTAGGCCTTCACCAGCCCTTCGAGCCAATCGCTGGGGCGGGTCTGCTCGTGGAAGGCCAGCAGCGGCGGCCGGAACGGCTCCATCGCCTCCGACGGGTCGACGCCGAGCTCGGCGATGCGCTCGGCGAGGCGGGTGAAGTGGCGCACCTCGGCGGTGGCCATGAGCGCCAGCGCGGCCTCGTCGGAGATGGAGGGCGCCACGGCGGCGTCGACGGCGAGGCGCTCGAAGGCGACGAGCTCGGAGTAGGCGAGGACTCCGAGCAGGTCGATGACGCCGCTGCGGTAGACCGGGTCGTCGTCGAGCGCGGACGCCGGCACGCCGGAGCCGTCGCCTGAGGGGGCCGGCTCGTCACCAGGATCGGGCACCGCGTGCAGCGTCTCGTCGTCCACGGGCGGAGCGTACGCGCGCGATGCCGCCCGGTCGCGCGATAGCCGCGCATCGGGGTGGAGCAGGGCCGGTCGCGCGGATGGTCGGGCCGGAGGGCCTGCCCCGGTAGGATGGGCGGCGTACATCCTGGTCACGGCCGTTGTCATCACCATCATCCGTGGCCGCCCCGCCGACGGCCTCCTCGCCGAGGAGCGTGCGGCAGGGTCGGGCGAGGCAGTCGCGACACCCGGTGCCCCTGACGGCACGACGTGACGCTGCGACCCCGCGCGACCGTGCGCTCGCCGGACTCGTCGCTCCCTGCGACGGCGTCCCGCCGCGGCCGACACCACGGAGAGCACCATCACCACGATCACACCCGAGCCCGACGCCACGCCGGACGTCGAGGCCACCGCGCCCGTCCAGCCCAAGACCTTCGCCGAGCTCGGCGTCCTGCCCGCGACAGTCGAGGCACTCGCCGCCGACGGCATCGTGACGGCGTTCCCGATCCAGGAGCTCACCCTGCCCCTGGCCCTGCAGGGCACCGACCTCATCGGCCAGGCCAAGACCGGCACCGGCAAGACCCTCGGCTTCGGCATCCCGCTGCTGCAGCGCCTGGTCGCGCCGCAGGACGACGCCTGGGCCGAGCTCAAGACCGCCGGCAAGCCGCAGGCGCTGGTCATCGTCCCGACCCGCGAGCTCGGCATCCAGGTGGCCAGCGACCTCGAGAAGGCCGGCCGTCTGCGCGGCGTCCGCGTGCTGTGCGTGTACGGCGGCCGCTCCTACGAGCCGCAGGTCGAGGCGCTGCAGAAGGGCGTCGAGGTCGTCGTCGGCACCCCCGGCCGGCTCATCGACCTCATGAAGCAGGGCCACCTCGACCTCGCCAACGTCAAGGCGCTCGTCCTCGACGAGGCCGACGAGATGCTCGACATGGGCTTCCTGCCCGACGTCGAGCGCCTGGTCGCCAAGGTCTCGCCGGTGCGCCAGACGATGCTGTTCTCGGCCACGATGCCGGGCTCGATCGTCGCCCTGGCCCGCCGCTACATGAGCCAGCCCACGCACATCCGCGCGATCAACCCCGACGACGACAGCGCCACCGTCGAGGCGATCGAGCAGCACGTGTGGCGTGCCCACAACCTCGACAAGCCCGAGCTCCTCGCCCGCGTTCTGCAGGCCAAGGGCCGCGGTCTCACGATGATCTTCTGCCGCACCAAGCGCAACGCGCAGCGGGTGGCCGACGAGCTCGTCGAGCGCGGGTTCGCCGCCGCCGCCGTCCACGGCGACCTCGGCCAGGGCGCCCGCGAGCAGGCGCTGCGCGCGTTCCGCAACGGCAAGGTCGACGTCCTCGTCGCCACCGACGTCGCGGCCCGCGGCATCGACGTCGCCGACGTCACCCACGTCATCAACTGGGAGTGCCCGGACGACGAGAAGACCTACCTGCACCGCATCGGCCGCACCGGCCGCGCGGGCAACACCGGCGTCGCGATCACGCTGGTCGACTGGGATGACGTCCACCGCTGGAAGATGATCAACCAGGCGCTCGGCCTGTCGTTCCACGACCCGATCGAGACCTACTCCTCCAGCCCGCACGTGTACACCGGCCTCGGCATCCCCGAGGGCACCAAGGGCCGGCTGCCCAAGGCCGCGCAGACCCGCGCCGGCCTCGACGCCGAGGTCGTCGAGGACCTCGGCGAGACCGGTGCCGCGGCCGGCAAGCGCAACCGCAGCAAGGGCCGTGACGACAAGCACGACAAGCACGGCAAGGGCGACAAGCACGGCCGCGACGACCGCCGCGGCGGCAAGCGGCACGGCTCGGACGTCGACGCCCACAAGGCCGACCCGCGCGACGACGCCGAGGGCACCGGGGACGAGTCGGGCTCCGAGGAGCCGCGCGCCCCGCGCCGCGACCGGCAGCGCCGGCGCACCCGCGGCGGTGCTGCCGCCGCGACGGCCGAGGCCGGCTCCGCCCCCGAGGCCGCCGCCGCCGAGGGCTCCGGCCCGGCCGAGGCCGCGGGCGACGCCGACCAGTCCGAGGGCGGTGCGCGCAAGCACCGCCGCCGCGGAGGCCGCGGCCGGGGCAAGGGCCCCAAGGCCGAGGGCTCGGAGGCAGGGTCGGAGGCTCCGGCACCGGCCGGCGCCTGATCACGACCGCGACACCCGCGAGGCGGGCGGCCCTGAGGGGCTGCCCGCCTCGTCGCGTGAGGGCCGGCGGTCAGCGGTCGGCGAGCTGCGCGTGCATGCGGGCGGCGTGCTGCCGGTAGGCGTCCGACCCGCGCAGGTGCGGCGAGGTCGCGAGCACGGAGCGGCCGATGGCCGGGGCCTCGGCGAAGCGCACCGACCGCGGCACCGGCGGCTCGAGCACGGGGATCTCGTAGCGCTCGACCACGTCGGCGAGCACGGCGCGCGCATGGGCGGTGCGGCCGTCGAACATCGTGGGCAGGATGCCGCTGACCCGCAGGCGGGGGTTGGTCGTGCGCATGACGTCGCGGACCGTCTCGACGAGCTGCCCCAGGCCGCGGTGGGCGAGGGTCTCGCACTGGAGCGGCACGATGACGTCGTCGGCGGCGGTGAGCGCGTTGACGGTGAGGATCCCCAGGGTCGGCGGGCAGTCGAGGATGATCCAGTCGTAGTGCCCGCGCAGCTCGGCGAGCGCATCGTCGAGGGTGTGCTCGCGGCGTCCCGAGGCCAGCAGCGTGGCCTCGGTGCGGGCCAGCTCGATCGTGGCCGGCAGCAGATCGACGCCGTCGTCGGTGGCGGTCACGACGTCGCGGGCGTGCTGGGACCCGGCCAGCACGTCGTGCACCGAGGTCGTCAGGTCCTCCGGGTCGACGCCCAGGGAGAAGGTGAGACAGGCCTGCGGGTCGAGGTCGACGAGCAGCACCTCGTCGCCGAGGTCGGACAGCGCGACGCCGAGCGAGGCGACGGTCGTGGTCTTGCCGACGCCGCCCTTCTGGCTGGCCACGGCGACGGTGCGCGTCATGGCTGCACCTCCGTGATGATCGCGAGTCCGTGCCCGGCGGTGCGGATGCGCCGCCGGGACGTAGTCTGCCTGCCGTGAGCACGCCTCCGTTCCTCGACCTGCCGGACCGAGCCAGCCGGGTCGAGCTCGCGACCTCCCACGGGCCGCTCGTCGGATGGCGCATCGGCCCCGAGGACGGCGCCCCCCACCGCGGCACCGTCGTCCTGGTCCCGGGCTTCACCGGCTCCAAGGAGGACTTCGTCGCCGTCCTCGAGCCGCTGTCGCACCACGGCTGGGCCGTCGTCACCTTCGACCAGCGCGGCCAGTACGAGTCGGCCGGGCCCGACGACGAGGCCGCGTACTCGTTGGCGGCCCTCGCCCGCGACCTGCTGGAGGTGGTCGCCCCCCTCGAGCCGCCGATCCACCTGGTGGGCCACTCCTTCGGCGGGCTGGTGTCGCGCGAGGCGGTGCTGATGTCCGGCGGGGAGCCCTTCTCCTCGCTGACGCTGCTGTGCTCGGGTCCCGGACCGATCCCGCCGTCGCACCACGACGGGCTCGGCGCGCTGCGCTCGGCGCTGCCGCACGTGCCGCTCGAGGTCGTGTACGACGTCAAGGAGGCCGCCGACCGCGAGGGCGGCTGGGACCCGGCGCCGGAGGTCGCGGCGTTCATGCGCGAGCGGTTCACGGCCACCAACGCCTGGCAGCTGCGCACGTCGGCCGGGATCCTGCTCGACACCCCCGACCGCACCGACGAGCTGGCGGCGCTCGCCGCCGACGGCCGGCTGCGCGTCGCTGTGGTGTACGGCCCGGACGACGACGCGTGGTCGCCCGCCGAGCAGGAGAAGGTCGCGGCCGCCGTCGGAGCACGCGTCGTCGTGGTGCCCGGCACGGGTCACTCGCCGGCGGCCGAGGACCCCCATGCGACGGCCGACGCGCTCGACGCCCTGCTCACCGCGCTCTCCGACGAGGAGCGCGCACGGCCGTGAGCACCCTGCGCCTCGATCTCGACCACACGCCCGAATCGGCCCCGCGCGCCCGCGCCGCCGTCCGCGCGTTCGTCGTCGAGAACTGGCAGGCGGCACAGGATGCCGAGGCCGTCGACGACGCACTGCTCGTCACGAGCGAGCTCGTCACCAACGCCGTGCGCCATGGCAGCCCGCCCGTCGTCCTCACCGCCTCGGTGCGCCCGCTCGACGGCGTCGGCTCGGCGCTCGACCTCGTGTGCCTCAGCGCCGGACGCTGGCGAGAGCGCACCGCCGACGAGGGCGGCCGCGGCCTCCCGCTCGTCCACGCCCTCTGCACGTCGGTCGCCATCGACACCACCCCCGACGGCACCACCGTCACCGCCATCCTCGAGCGCTGACCCACCGGCGCACCCCCGGTGCTGAGGGTCGATGCGCGTCGGGGATCGGCCGTTGGCGGTCCGAACGCGTCGTAGAGAGCGCGTATCGACCCCCGACGTCGGGGACGGGTCAGGAGTCGGGGTCGGCGGGGGCGGTGAGGTCGGCGAGGCCCGACCACGGCTGCAGCTCGTTCGAGGCGTCGCGGCCCGCCGGGCACCAGCGGCGGTGGTCGCACCAGGAGCAGCCGGGCGAGGGCGACGCCGGGAACACGGCGTCGATGGCCTCGAGCGCATCGGCGTCGCCAGCAGCGGCGTCCTCGGCGAGGGGGCGCAGCCGGTCCTTCCACCGGGCCTCGGCTTCTGCGGCCTCGCGCGCGATGTCGCCGGCCCGCGCGAGGTGGCGCTCGAGCGACTCCGGCGTGTGCTCGTGGACGGCCACCGTGCCGGTCGGCAGATGGTGCAGCTCGACGCGGCGCGACCGCAGCCGCAGCGTGCGCGTGGCCGCGACCGTGTAGACGGCGAGAGCCAGCGAGCTGCGGGCGTCGTCGTCGGTGAGGGGACGGCGTCCGGTCTTGTAGTCGACGATGACGAGCTCCTCGCCGCCGACGTCGCTCGGACGCCGGTCGATGCGGTCGACGCGTCCGGACAGCGCCATGCCGTGCGTGCGCGTCGACACCGTGCGCTCGACGCCGACGGGGTCGGCGTCGGGATCGAGGCGGGCGGCGTACTCCGCCGTCATCGAGGCCGCGCGGTCGCGCCACTCGGCGGCCTGACGGCCGTCTCGGAAGCCGTCGGAGAGCCAGCCCCTTTCGACGAGGTCGGCCGCCGCCTCCGGGGTGCGCCGGGCCACGGGCAGCAGCCACCAGTCGCGCAGAGCGTTGTGCACGGCCGCGCCCACGCTGTTGTGGGCCCAGGGCGCGCCTTTCGGGCGCTTCTCCAGGTAGGTGAAGCGGTAGCGGCGCGGGCAGGCGAGCCACGTGTCGAGCCGGGTCGGGGTGCAGGAGAACAGCCGCTCCGGCATGCCCTCGAAGGACGCCTGGCTCACCCGTGCGCCTCGATGAAGCCGAAGACGCCGTCCGCCACGAGCTCGACGGCGATGGCTGCGAGCAGCAGGCCGGCGATCCGCGTGAGCACCAGGATCCCCGTGGGCTTCAACAGGTTCCCGAGGAACACCGAGTAGCGCATCGCGAGGTAGATCGTGACGTGCACGAGGATGATGCCCAGCGCCAGCGCGCTGATCTCCGGCGCCGTGTCGGCCTGGCGCACGAACAGGATCGTGGCCACGATCGCGCCGGGCCCGGCGAGCAGCGGAGTGCCAAGCGGCACCATCGCCACGTTGACGTCGTCGACCTCCGTGGGCTCGTCGGTCTTCCCCGTGAGCAGCTCGAGGGCGACGATGAGCAGCAGCAGCCCGCCCGACACCTGCAGGGCGGGCAGCGAGATCCCGAGGAACGCCAGGATCCGCTCGCCGAAGAGTGCGAAGGCGACGATGACGCCGAACGACGTCAGCGCGGCCTGCAGCGCGAGGCGGGTCATCGCCTTCTTGCCGCGGCGGCCGGTGAGCGCCAGGAAGATCGGGATGATCCCCGGCGGGTCCATGATCACGAAGAGCGTGAGGTACACCGACGCCAGCAGCTTCGGGTCCAGCCATCCGCTCACGGGCCGACCCTACGGGTCAGATCGCCAGCCGCGGCGTGAGCGCGCCGACCGGCACCTCCGCCACCCGCTCGCGGTTCTCGCGCAGGTCGAGCAGCGTGAGGCTGTCGTGGATCACCATCCACTCGGTGACCGGCCACGCCACGACCCACAGCCAGCAGCCGGCCGCCTCGCCGACGTACGCCGACCGGTCCGACACCGGCAGCGACCACAGCGGCGCGCGCTGGCCACCGACGTGGAGGGAGGTGTCGCGGGGCAGGCTGGTGATCTCGGGGCCGGGGTCCGTGCCGTCGATGCCGGCGTACGCCGCACCGAGGCCCACTCCGGGCTCCTCCGACACGATCACCAGCTCTGCCACGCGGGTCGTGACGCCGGGCCCCTGCAGCGAGAGGGCGACCCCTCGCGCGGGCCCGGTGCCACCGGTGCGCCGTACCCCCGACGCCGTCCAGCCGGACGGCGGCGGCACGGGCACCCAGACGGGGACGGCCGACGAGGACGCGACGTCCCACAGATGGTGGTGCTCGGCGGGGAGCGGCTGGTGCAGCGGCTCGATGCGGCCATGGGTGCCGCACGTCCACTCGTCGCCGACCACGGCGACCGGCCCGCCGCAGCGGACGCACACCGGTGACGTCATCCGCGCCCCTTCCGGGCGTGCCGCCGGCTGCTCCCGGGCGGCCCACTGGGACGACGGTCCACCCGGCGGCGGCGCGCGTCAACGGCAAGGATGGACCAGTGACGCAGCAGACACCCGGCCCGTGGCCGCGCGTGCCGTGCGTCGGCGGCGTCGTGGTGGACGCCGGACGGCTGCTCCTCGTGAAGCGGGGGCATGCACCCTCGGCCGGGCTGTGGTCGGTGCCCGGCGGCCGCCTGCTGGAGCGAGAGGATCCGCGCGACGGCTGCGCCCGCGAGCTGCTCGAGGAGACCGGGCTCGTGGTGTCGGTGGGCGGGCTCGTCGGGACGGTCGAGCGCGATGCGCCCGCCGGCGGCACCTACGTCATCGACGACTTCCTCTGCACCGTCGAGGGGCCGGCGCCGGAGCCCGTGGCCGGCGACGACGCCGCCGATGCGGGGTGGTTCGCGCGGTCCGACGTCGAGAGGCTGGCGTCCCACGGCCTGCTCGCGCCCGGCGTCCTCGACGCGCTCGCGGAGTGGGGCGTGCTCGACCTGCTGCGCTGATCGGCGCCGGGTCAGACCTGCAGCTCGACGGCGCCCGGCTCGTGCCAGACCACCGGGAAGCCGTGGGCGCTCGTGCGGGCCAGGCGCACGGGCGTGCCGGTGCCGAAGGCCGACAGCGGCCCCAGCTCCGGTGCCGGCCAGCAGCGCACGACCACCTCGAAATCGGTGGTGGAGTCGTCGGCGAGAGCCCGCGGCTCGCGCCTGAGGTGCACCACGGGCGACGTCGGCGTCGCCCGGGATCCCAGCGCCTGCAGGCACATCTCGGCCTCGGCCCGGACGTCGGCGTCCAGGTAGATCCACGTCGTCGAGTGCGCGACGACGAGCAGCGCCCTGTCGACCGGGCGCAGCCCGCGCAGGTGGTGGACGAGGTCGTCGGCCACCAGGGTGATCGGCACCTGCTGCGCCAGCTCGTAGGCCGCCCGCAGCCGCTCGAAACGCGCGAGCTGGTCGGGCCACACGAACGACGTGAGATGCAGCCGGCCCTCGGTGGTCGTGACGTCGACCGGCGACAGGTCGACGGCGACGCGCTCGACGACGTCGGCCTCCGCGTCGGGCGGCAGCGGGTCGCCCGTCCACACGTCCTCGAGCACCAGCGGGGAGCCCTGCGGGCCACGTGCGCCGCCGAGCCAGGTGACGCGGACGTGGTCGGCCAGCAGGTTCAGGCCCGCGGACGCGCCGAGCTCGTGGACGTGCATCGGCCGCGGGTAGGCCGCCGCGAGGTGGGCGAGCGCGCCGGCGAACGCGGCCGAGCGGCCGGGGTCGTTGGTCTGCGGGATGACGGACAGCAGCGCCGGCAGCCGGTCGGCGTGCGACTCCAGCGCCGCGCACCACGCGTCGAAGCAGGCGCTGCGACCGGCGGCGTCGACCGGTGCCGAGCCGCCGACGGAGGGGAACCAGAGGGCGAGCGCCGGCGCCTCGCGCTCGAGCACCAGCCGGTGCGCGGCGGCGAGGACGCGCAGCGGCACGAGCTCGCCGTCGCGCTCGTCGCGCCAGGGCTCGAGCAGGGCTGCGAGCCGCCCGCCGGCCGCGAGACCGAGGGACGCTGCACGGCAGAGGTCGGCGTAGACCTGCGACCCGATGTCGGCGCAGTCGCGGGCCTGCCGGGCGAACTGGACGGCGAGGCCGCTGCGGACGTCGACGTCGGTCATCGGGCCCCGGCCGATCCCGGATCAGGCTGGGCGGGGCTCATACCGGCGTCAGACCGCGGGCGTCGTCGGGCCGTCGCCCGGCTGCTCGTCGGCCGGCGCGGCGTCGGCCGCGGGCTCCGGCAGCGGCGGCGGCCACGTGGTCGACAGCCCGAGGATCCTGCGCGCCTCGTTGATCACGGCCTGCTCGCAGAGCACGTCGTAGCGGGTGGCGACCAGCTGCTGGCGGGAGACGAAGTCGCGGCGGCCGCGCGTGAGCGCGTAGGACACCAGGCCGAACACGATGCCGAACGCACCGCCGTAGAGGACGCCGAGGAGCAGCAGCTGCACGAGGTTGCCGCCGGTCGAGCTGAACAGGGCGACGAACAGACCGATGAGCACACCGAACCAGGCGCCCGTCGCGAAGCCCGACATCGCGGCGCGGCCCCACGACATCCGGCCGAGCACCGACTCGACGATCCGCACGTCGACGCCGACGATCGCGACGTTCTGCACCGCGAACCCGTTGTCGGACAGGGTGTCGACGGGCTTCTGCGCCCCGGCGTAGTCGTCGAAGGACGCCAGCACCGGCCGCTTCGTGACATCCGGACCCATCGGCGGACGCGTCATCTGGCTCATAGCCCCACCCTAAGCGCGATCCCCCACCCCCGCCCCGCCCCGCCCATTCCGGGTGAAGGGCCCCCTGCTTGCGATAGAAGCAAGAAAAGCGCCCCAGGCTGTCCACAAGAGCACCGGTGCGGCACCGGCCTGTGGACAGCCTGGGGCGGAAAACTTGCTTCTATCGCAAGTGGGGGCACCTTCACCGATAACGAGGGTGCGGTTGGCGGGCTGCGGTCAGCGGAGCTTGTAGTCCTCGAGGAGGCGGCGGCCGATGATCATGCGCTGGATGTCGGCGGTGCCCTCGCCGATGAGGAGCATGGGGGCCTCGCGGTAGAGGCGCTCGATCTCGTACTCCTTGGCGTAGCCGTAGCCGCCGTGGATGCGGAAGGAGTCCTCGACGACGTCGCGGCAGTACTCGCTGGCGAGGTACTTCGCCATGCCGGCCTCGAGGTCGTTGCGGGCGCCGGTGTCCTTGAGCCGCGCGGCCTTCACCATCATCTGGTGCGCGGCCTCGACCTTGACCGCCATGTCGGCGAGGCGGAACTGCACGGCCTGGTGGTCGGCGATCTGCTTGCCGAAGGTCTGGCGCTGCTGGGCGTAGGCGATGCCGAGCTCGAAGGCGCGCAGGGCGAGGCCGCAGGCGCGGGCGGCCACGTTGACGCGGCCCACCTCGACGCCGTCCATCATCTGGTAGAAGCCCTTGCCGGGCTCTCCGCCGAGGATGCGGTCGGCGCCGACGCGCAGGCCGTCGAACACCATCTCGGTGGTGTCGACGCCCTTGTAGCCCATCTTGTCGATCTTGCCGGGGATGGTGAGGCCCGGGAGCACCTCGCCGAAGCCGGCCGGCTTCTCGACGAGGAACGTCGTCATCCTCTTGTAGACCGACGAGTCGTCGGCCACCTCGCCGTCGGTGCGCACGAGGACGGCGGTCAGCGTGGACGAGCCGCCGTTGGTCAGCCACATCTTCTGGCCGGTGAGGACGAAGTCGTCGCCGTCGCGCACGGCCTTCGAGCGGATCGCCGAGACGTCGGACCCGCAGTGCGGCTCGGACATCGAGAACGAGCCGCGGATCTCGCCGGCGGCCATCCGGGGCAGGAAGTACGCCTTCTGCTCCTCGGTGCCGTGCTGCAGGAGCATGTAGGCGACGATGAAGTGGGTGTTGATGATGCCGCTGACGCTCATCCACCCGCGGGCGATCTCCTCGACCGTCAGCGCGTAGGTCAGCAGCGACTCGCCGAGCCCGCCGTACTCCTCGGGGATCATCAGGCCGAAGATCCCCATCTCCTTCATGCCCTCGACGATGTCGGCCGGGTACTCGTCGGCGTGCTCGAGCTCCTGGGCGCTGGGGATGATCTCCTTCTCCACGAACTCGTGGACCGCGCCCAGGATCTCCTCCTGGATGTCGGTGAGACCGTCGGTCTGCGCGAGACGACCCATGGCTGATCCCTCTCAGTCCTGCGGGGGCGTGAACGTCTGGGTGCGGGCCATACCGGCCGCACGGCCCTTGGCGGAGATCACCAGCGCCATCTTGCGGCTGGCCTCGTCGATCATCTCGTCGCCGAGCATGACGGCGCCGCGGGCGCCGCCCTCGGCGGAGGTGTAGAAGTCGTACGCGTCGAGGATGAGCTCGGCGTGGTCGTAATCCTCCTGGCGTGGCGAGTACACCTCGTTCGCGGCGTCGACCTGGCCGGGGTGCAGCACCCACTTGCCGTCGAAGCCGAGCGCGGCCGAGCGGCCGGCCACGCGCTTGTAGCCCTCGACGTCCTTGATCTGCAGGTACGGGCCGTCGATGGCCTGCTTGTCGTAGGCACGGGCCGCCATGAGGATCTGCATGAGGATGTAGTGGTACGCGTCGCCGACGTCGTAGCCCTGCGGCTGCTCGCCCACCACGAGCGACTTCATGTTGATCGAGGCCATGAAGTCGGCCGGCCCGAAGATGATCGTCTCGACGCGGGGCGAGGCCGCCGCGATCGCGTTGACGTTGGTGAGCCCGAGCGCGTTCTCGATCTGCGCCTCGATACCGATGCGGCCGACCTCGAAGCCCATCGTCCGCTCGATCTGCGTGAGCAGCAGGTCGAGCGCGACGACCTGCTCGGCCGTCTGCACCTTCGGCAGCATGATGCAGTCGAGGTTCTGGCCCGCGTTCTCCACCACCTCGACGACGTCGCGGTAGGTCCAGTGCGTGGTCCAGTCGTTGACGCGGACGACGCGCACCTTGCCGTCGTAGCCGCCCTCGTTGAGCGCGGCGACGATGTTCTTGCGCGCGTCCGGCTTGGCCAGCGGGGCGACGGCGTCCTCGATGTCCATGAAGACCTGGTCGGCGGGCAGCCCCTTGGCCTTCTCCAGCATCTTCGGCGAGGAGCCGGGCACGGCCAGGTTGGAACGGCGGGAGCGCAGCTGACGGGCGGGAGTGCTCATGGCAGCACGGTACGAGCGGGCTGTACCGGACGCGACGCAGGGGGTGAGCGATCGGTAACCCGCGGCCGGCTCAGACCGGCGGGGTCTCCGACGGGACGTCGCGATCTCCGGACCGGATCACCAGCACGAGGCCGGCGAAGAGCAGGACGAGCGCCGGGACGATCGCGAGCGGCGGCACCTGGCCGAGCCACAGCGCGGCGATGAGGGTCGCGCCCGGCATCTCGAACAGGATCGCCAGGCTCGTCACGGTGGCGGGCGTCGTGCGCAGCACCCGGTTGATCAGGGTGTGGCCGACGAGCTGCGCGCCGAGGGTCAGGGCGACGAGCAGCCACCAGTCGCGCGCGGAGTAGCCGCCCATCGCGACGCCGAGCAGCAGGCACACCGGCAGGATCGCCAGCGACGAGACCGAGTACGCGACGCCGGTGTAGACCGGCGTCGACACCGTGGCCCGAGCCTTCTCGCCAGCGGTGACGTACGCCGCCGCCAGCACGGCGCCTGCGAGAGCGAGCAGGTCGCCGACGAGCGCCTGCGGATCGATGGAGAAGTCGACGCCGGTGAGCACCAGCACGCCCGCGAGCGACACCGCGATGCCCACCCAGGCCTGGCGGGCGACGTGCCGCCCCTGCGCCCGCGCCATGAGCGCCGCCCACACCGGCTGCGTGGCCACGAGCGCGGTCGACGCCGCGACGGAGGTGAAGCGCAGGCTCGGCACCCAGGTCGCGAAGTGCGCGCCGAGCAGCACCCCCGCGACCACAGTCCACTTCAGCGGCTCGCCGCGCAGCGACAGGAGCTCCGCGCGCTGGCGCACGAGGGCCCACCCCACGGTCAGCCCGCCGCCGAAGACGCCGCGCCAGAACGCGATGGCGAGGGCAGGCGCCGTCATCGCCGCGATGATCGGGCCGGACGTCGAGATCGCCAGTACAGCGACCGACATGAGCACCAGGTCGGTGGTGGGCGGTCGCGCCACCGCGTTCGCGCGCACGGGCGCGGGATCGCGGGCGGGGACGGCGTCCTGGGTCACGGGAGCCCATCCAACCGCCACCGGGCGAGACGGTGCCCGTCAGGGCGCGGCCTCAGCCCCCCGGGGCGGCAGGGACTCCCTTGCTCACGACCTCGGCGGCCACGTCGGACAGCTTGCGGTTCTGCGTCGAGCTCAGCTCGCGCAGCATGCCGAACGCCGCGTCCTCGTCGATGCGCAGCGTCGCCATGAGGATGCCCATCGCCATGCCGATGGTGCGGTTGCTGTCGACCGCACGGCGCAGCGTGCGGGCGGTGTCGGCTTCGCGCGCCGTCGCCAGCGCGACGGACGCATGGGCGGCGAAGATCGCCCCGGTCGCGAAGTGGCCGTCGTCGAAGGCGGCGGGCTGCCGGCTGTACAGCGTGAGAGCTCCGAGCCCGGCATCCTCGGAGTACAGCCGGAACGACAGCACCGACCGGATGCCGAGCCGCCCCGCCTGCTCGCGGTAGGCGGGCCACCAGGGCTCGGCGGCCAGGTCGTCGGTGCGGTACACCGGCACGCGGCGCAGACCGTCGGGCACCGGGCCCTCGCCCGTGGCGCCCTGGATCGCGTCGAGCTCCTCCACGACCGACGACGTCGCTGCCGCCGACGTCACGCTGCCGCCGCGGGCCACGGTCACGCCGGCGTCCTCGCACGTCTCGACCATCTCGACCGCGAGCTCCACCAGGCGGTGCAGCGTCAGGTCGGTGGTGGGCTGGCCGTGCAGGTCGCGGGCCACTGCCGCGAAGTCGGCGGCCAGGGCGATCCCCGCCTCCTCGGCGGGATCGACGCCCTCAGGCGGCTCCACGACCTCGAAGGGCTCCTCGGCTCCCGCGAGCTCGGCGACGACGTCGGTCCTGGGCAGGTCGTGACGGGCCGGTGGGCGGGGGGCGCCAGCCATGCGCTGCTCCTCGGGTCGGTGGCCAGGGCGCCGTCCACTCTGCGTCGACGTCGCGCCTACCGCAGCACCAGCGTCCGGCGAGCGGACAGAACGGTCCATCGAGCCCGCCACCGTCCGGATAGGGGCCGGCGGTTGACGTCATCCGCACCGCGACGCAGGCTGGCAGAGGTCAAGCAGCCGGCCGCCCCCGCGCGAGCCTGCCTGGCGAGCGCCCGTCCGACGGGACGCCCACATGACCGCCTCCTCCACCGACCCTCGGGGACGCCGCAGCCGCAGCCATGGCCCCGCCGCCCTCCACGTCATCCGCCTCTCCGGAGAGGTCGACGTCGCCCGCCGCGACGAGCTCGGCCTCCTCGCCCAGGCCTTCGTCGCCAGCGGCTCGCCCTCCGTCGAGCTCGACCTCGCCGACGTCGACTTCATGGACTCCAGCGGGCTGCAGCTCATCGCCCGGCTGCACCGCACGGCGAAGCTGCGCGGGGGCACCGTGCACGTGGTCGGGGCGGTAGCCGCGGTGCGACGGGTCATCGAGGTCTCCGGGCTCGACTCCCTCGTGGAGATCCACCGCACGCCGCGCTGACCACCGCCCACGACGCCCGCCGCGCCCCGCGCGGCGGGCGTTTCCCGCACGGCCCCGGCCGGGTCCGGCCGATACCCTGCACGCATGAGCGGAGCGCCGACGAGGGTCTTCATCGCGCGCCTCGCCGGCGTCGGCGTGTTCGACCCCCGCGGCGACCAGGTCGGCAAAGTGCGCGACGTCGTCGTGCAGATGCGCCACGGCTCCCACGCCCCCCGGGTTCTCGGTCTCGTCGTCGAGGTGCAGCCCCGACGCCGCATCTTCTGCCCCATGACGCGCGTGACGAACATCGACGCCGGGGCCGTCGTCACGACCGGCCTGCTCAACATGCGCCGGTTCGAGCAGCGCGCGGGCGAGACGCTGGTCGTGTCCGAGCTGCTCGACAAGCGCGTGACCATGCTCGAGTCGCAGGAGATGGTGACGGTCCAGGACGTCGCTATCCAGCAGGACCGCACCCGCGACTGGACGGTGTCCAAGATCTTCGTGCGCCGCGGCGGCGGGGGCTTCCGCCGGCGCGGGGAGACCCTGCTCGTCGACTGGTCGGCGGTGGCCGGCCTCACCCTGCCCGACCCGGTGCAGGGCGTCGAGAGCCTCATGGCCACGGTCGAGAAGCTCAAGGCCCCGGACCTCGCCAACGTGATGCAGGAGCTGCCCGCCAAGCGGCGCATCGAGCTCGCGGCGGCGCTCGACGACGAGAAGCTCGCCGACGTCCTCGAGGAGCTTCCCGAGGACGACCGCGTCGAGATCCTGGCCCATCTCGAGGAGGAGCGCGCAGCCGACGTCCTCGAGGAGATGGACCCCGACGACGCCGCCGACCTGCTCTCCGAGCTGCCGCTCGAGACCCAGGAGGCGCTGCTCGCTCTCGTCGAGCCGGAGGACGCCGAGGACCTGCGCCGCCTGCTCTCCTACGACGACTACACCGCCGGCGGCATGATGACGCCGGAGCCGGTGATCCTCCCGCCCGACTCCACCGTGGCCGAGGCGCTGGCCCGCATCCGCGACTCCGACCTCTCGCCCTCGCTCGCCGCGCAGGTCTACGTCGTGCGCGCGCCGTTCGAGACGCCCACGGGCAAGTACCTCGGCGTCGCGCACTTCCAGCGGCTGCTGCGCGAGCCCCCGTCGACCATGGTGTCGGCCGTGCTCGACGACTCGCTCGAGCCGATCGGGCCCGAGGCCCCGCTGCAGCAGGTGACCCGCTACTTCGCGACGTACAACCTCGTCGCGCTGCCCGTGGTCGACGAGAACGACCACCTGCTCGGCGCGGTGACGGTCGACGACGTCATCGACCACATGCTCCCCGAGAACTGGCGCGACGCCGACGCGGCCGCCGAGGTCGACGAGGAGGTGGCCCATGGCGCGTGAGAGCACCCGCGGGCCGCGCCTCGACCAGCCGATGGAGCGCGGCGTCTCGCTGCGCCCGTCGGTCGACCCCGAGCGCGTGGGGCGGCTGTCCGAGCGGATCGCGCGGTTCCTCGGCTCGTGGCGGTTCATCGGCTACATGACCGGCTTCATCGTGGTCTGGGTCGTCTGGAACACCGCGGGCCCGAAGGAGCTCCGCTTCGACGAGTGGCAGTTCATCGGCCTGACGCTGCTGCTGTCGCTGCAGGCCTCGTACGCCGCTCCGCTGATCCTGCTCGCGCAGAACCGGCAGGCCGACCGCGACCGCGTCCAGTACCAGGAGGACCGGGCACGCACCGACCGGCTCATCGCCGACACGGAGTACCTCACCCGCGAGGTCGCGTCGCTGCGCGTGGCCCTCGGCGAGGTGGCCACCCGCGACTACCTGCGCAGCGAGCTGCGCGACCTGCTCGACGACCTCGAGGAACGCGTCGCCGCGCTGCGCGAGGACGCCGCCGACGCGTCCTGACGCCGGCGCTGCAGCCGAACCGCGGCGACCTCTGCCACACCGACGGCGGGTCAAGGGCGGCCCGTTCCTGCCGATGACCTCCTGGTGAGCGTGGTCCCCCTGGTGCCCGGCGGCCCGGGCGAGCCCTCGGGGCGACCGCGGCTGGGGGACGTGCTGCTGCAGCTCGGGCTGCTCGACCGCCACCAGCTGGCGGGAGCCCTGGCGGCCCGGATGGCCGAGGGCGTGAGCCGGCGGCTCGCCGAGGTGGTCGTCGACGCCGGGATGGTGTCGGAGGACGATCTGGCGCGCGCCCTCGCCGTCCAGCACGTGCTGCCGCTCATCGACCTCGACCTGCGGCGCGTCGACGCGTCCGTGGCCTGGCTGCTCCCCCGCGACGTCGCCGCGCGGTCGGCCGCCGTGCTGTGGGAGCGGCGGGGGGACCGCTTCGCCCTGGCGATCGCCGACCCCGCCGACCTGCCCGGCGTCCATGAGGCGCTCCCCCGCGACATCGCCACGGCCCTCGACGTCCACATCGCGCAGCGCACGCGGATCAGGGAGGTGCTCGACCAGGCGTGGGCGGGCGCGGGCGGCTCCGCGCACGACGCCCCGCCGGGACGCCACGTCGAGGACGCCACCGCCGTGCACCTGGTCGAGCGGCTCGTCGCCGACGCCGTCCGCGCGGGCGCGGGCGACCTGCACCTCGACCCGCAGCGCGACGGCGTGCGGGTACGGATCCGCGTCGACGGCGTCCTGCGCGAGCTGCTCACGCTGCCGAGCACCGGCCACAGCGGCGTCGTCGACCACCTCAAGAGCCTGGCCGACCTCGATCTCGACGAGAGCCATGTGCCCCAGGAGGGCCGCGCCGTCGTGGGCGGGGGCGACGGCGCCACGGACGTCCGGGTGTCGACGATCCCGTCGGTGCACGGCGAGAAGGTCGTCGTACGCCTGCTGCCCTCGCGCGACCTGCCCGCGATCGACGACCTCGGCTTCGCGCCGTCGCAGCAGCGGCTCCTGCTCGACGCCGCGAGCAGCACGCGCGGACTGGTGATCGTCACCGGGCCCGCCGGGTCAGGCGTGAGCTCGACCCTGCTCGCGCTGGCGGCGCAGGCGGTCTCCGCGGGTCGCGACGTCGTCACGGTCGAGGATCCGGTCGAGCTCGAGCTGCCGGGCGCGACCCAGGTGCAGGTGGACACGCGCCACGGCCTCGATGCCTGCGACGCCCTGCGGGCGGCGCTGCGCCACGCCCCCGACGTCGTCGTGGTCGGCGACGTGCACGACTCCGGCACCGCGGCGCTCGCCCTGGACGCCGCCGCCGACGGGCGGCTCGTGCTCGTCGGCATGCGGGCGCCGGACGTCTCGGCCGCGCTCGCCCGCCTGGTCGCGATGGACACGGCGCCCTACGCCGTCGCGTCGTCGCTGGTGCTCGCGCTGGCGCAACGGCTGGTGCGGGTGCCGTGCCCCGACTGCCGCGCCGTCACCGAGCCCGACCCCTTCCTGCTCGCGTCGCTCTGGGTGACCGACCCGCTCGGCGTCTGGGTCGAGGCCCGCGGCTGCCTGTCATGCGGCGGCTCCGGCTACCGGGGGCGCACCGCGGTCGGGGAGTCTCTGCCGCCGTCCCGCGAGCTCCACGAGGCGCTCGACGCCGGTGGTGGCGAGGCCGGCCTGCGCGCCGCCGTCCGTGCGTCCGGGGTCCGGTCGCTGCGGGAGCGCGCTGTCGACCTGGCCCGTCGCGGGGGGACGACGCTCGACGAGATCGTGCGCGCGGTGCCGGACGATCCGGAGCACGCGTTCTAGCAGCCGTGCCGGCTATCGGCGGCCACCGGGTGCTGTGATGCGCCGCGGCGGCGCGGACATAGCATCGGGGCATGTCCGACGCCCTGCTCGACCTCGTCGATGCCGCCCTCGCGACCGTCGAGGACCCCGAGATCCACCGCCCCATCACCGAGCTGAAGATGGTCAAGAGCCGCGAGGTGGTCGACGGCGTCGCCCGCATCGGCGTCTGGCTCACGGTGTCCGGCTGCCCGATGCGCGACACCATCACCTCGAGGGTGGTCGAGGCCGTCGGCAAGGTCCCCGGCGTCGCCTCGGTGGAGGTCTCGCTCGATGTGATGTCGGAGGAGCAGCGCAAGGAGCTGCGCGCCTCGCTCGTGGGCCACGACGAGCGCGAGATCGTGTTCAGCAAGCCCGGCAACCTCACGCGCGTCTACGCGATCGCCTCCGGAAAGGGCGGCGTCGGCAAGTCGTCGGTGACCGCGAACCTCGCGGTGTCGATGGCGTCGCAGGGGCTGTCGGTCGGGCTGGTCGACGCCGACATCTACGGCCACTCGATCCCGCGGCTGCTCGGCGCGACCGAGCCGCCGACGATGGTCGAGGGCATGATCATGCCGCCGCAGGCGTACGGGGTGCGGGTCATCTCGATGCTGCCGTTCAAGCCCGGCGGCGTCTCGCAGCCCGTCGCGTTCCGCGGCCCGATGCTGCACCGGGCGCTGCAGCAGTTCCTCGCCGATGTCTGGTGGGGCGACCTCGACGTCCTCCTGCTCGACCTGCCGCCCGGCACCGGCGACGTCGCCATCTCGGTGGCCCAGCTGCTGCCGCAGGCCGAGCTCGTCATCGTGACCACGCCGCAGACGGCGGCAGCCGAGGTCGCGATCCGCGCGGGCATGCTCGCCCAGCAGACCAAGCAGCGTGTGGCCGGTGTCGTCGAGAACATGTCGAGCGTCCCGTGCCCCCACTGCGGCGAGCCGATGGACCTTTTCGGGTCCGGCGGCGGCGACGTCGTCGCGCAGACCCTGACCCGCGAGCTCGGCGCCGACGTGCCGCTGCTCGGCCGCGTGCCCTTCGACGTCCGGCTCCGCGAGGGCGGCGACAACGGCGTGCCGCTGGTGAGCTCCGACCCCGAGGCGCCGGCGTCGACCGTGCTGACCGAGGTCGCCGGGCGCCTGGGCAAGCGGGCGCGCGGACTCGCCGGAATGTCGCTCGGAATCACACCTGCCGGACGGTTCTGACCTCGGGCATCCTCGCCCGGTGACCGCAGACCGTCCGCCCACGCCCGGCCGCTGGGAGTCGCGCCCCTGGCGCGACGAGACGCTGGAGTGGGGCATGCGCGCGCTCGACCGCCACGGGCTCGCGCTGCGCGCCTGGTCGCAGCCCCACATCCGTCCGTGGTCGACCGTGCTACGGCTGGAGACCGACCGGGATCCCGTATGGCTCAAGGCTCCGGGCGACGGCTGCCGCTACGAGGTCGCTCTCCTGCGGCTGTTCGCCGAGCTCGACGTCCCCGCGACGCCGCGGCCGATGGACGTCGACGAGCCGCTGGGGCTCGCGCTGCTGCCCGACGGCGGCCCGACGGTGCGCGGGTCCCACGGCGGCCGCTCGCCGTTCGAGGCGGTCGTCGAGTACCTGGTGGCCTACGCCGCTCTTCAGCGCTCCCTCGAGCCCCACGTCGACTCGCTGATCGCGGCAGGTGCGATGGACCTGCGGCCCTCACGGCTGCCCGGCGTCTTCGTCGAGACGGTCGACCGGCTCGCGGCGGAGCGGGAGCCGGGCCGGCTCGCACCTGACGACGCGTCGCGCCTGCGCGCCCTCGCCCCGGCGTACGCCGACGCCTGCGCCGAGCTCGACGGCAGCGGCATCGCGGCGTCGATCAACCACGACGACCTGCACGACAACAACGTGCTGGCCGCCGGAACCGTCGTCATCGACTGGGGCGACTCCTGCGTGAGCCATCCCTTCGCGACGATGCTCGTGGCGCTCAACTCCGTCGCGATGCACCACGAGCTGGCACCCGACGACCCCGTGCATCTGCGCCTGGTCGACGCGTACACCGAGGCGTGGACCGATGTCGCCGACCGCGCGACGCTGCGCCGGCAGGTGCAGCTGTGCCAGCGCGTCGGACCGCTCACACGCTCGCTCTCGTACCGGCAGGCGACGACCAATGTCGACGACGCCGCCTGGCAGGAGCACGCCTCCGCCATGCCGGAGTGGCTGCTCGAGGTGTTCGAGCCCGACCTCCCCACCCACCCGCCCCTCCTCGCGACCGGCACCTGATCCGGCAGTCGGATCGAGCCCACTACCGCGCGATCGGACCACCAGTTCGTGCGGCCCGTGGGCGAGGGCTGCGATCCGTTTCCGCCGTGGATGTATCAGGGCTGCCTGCTGCCGCTCTTCCTGGTGTCCCGATCCGGAAGCCGCCGCCCGGCGGCTCGGCAGCAGGAGCACCGATGCGACTCACGTCCGGCACCCGCCCGCACCGCCTCGCCTCGGCGCGCTTCGTCCCCGCTGCCTCCCGGGTCATCACCGGCCCCGGCCAGAAGCCGACCTGGCGCCCCCCTGTGCGCCTCGTCGGCTGGCTGGAGCTGCTCCGAGGCGTCACGCCGCTCGCAGCCTGACCCACCCATCCCCCGAGAGGAACCCGTCATGTCCACCATCACCACCACCCCGGCACCGTCCCTGCCCCGTACGCCGCTGCTCGTCGGCGCCGGCGTCGTCGGCATCGCGGTCGCCGTCGCCATCGCCGTGCCGGCGCTCACCTCCCGCACCGGCACCACCGTCGTCCCCGCGCCGTCGGCCGGCGCCGTCGCTGTCCCCCGTGCCGGTGGGCCGGACGTCGCCGAGGCGCACGGGCTCGCGGCCCGCCTGCGCCTGGAGCGCCAGCTCGACAAGCTGGCGAAGACGGACGGCAACGCTGCCGGCCTCGGCGTCGCGACGTCCGCCCTCGTGCCTGCCAGCATCGCGCTGGAGCAGGTGGGCGGGGGGCACCGGACCTACGCCTGGTCGCGGCCGCAGCCGCTCTCGTCGCACTCGTTCGACAGCCAGATCGGCGGCCGTCACAGCACGTTCGAGTACACCCCGTCGTCGACGCACACGGTCTGGAACGACCGGTTCGTGCCGCCGTACCAGGACCCGGCCTGGGGCGACGCCATCCAGAGGCACTACTTCGGGACCCGCGGCGGGGTGTGATCAGCCGCGGACGACCCTCGACTGATCCACTCGGGGGTCGGCAGACGGGCCGGGACGCGACGCGTCCCGGCCCGTCTCGACGTCGCCCCGCCCGAAACCCTCTGTGCACGAACGGTTCCGAGGTGGATACTCCGGGCGGGGAGGTCCCATGACCGGCTCAGCGCTCGACGGGCCCGTGGCTCCGCTGCTCGCAGCGGCGGCCGCCGGCGACGCCGCCGCCTGGGACACGTTGGTGGACCGGTTCTCCGGCCTGCTGTGGGCCACGGCTCGCAGCCACCGCCTCGGCCACAGCGACGCCTCGGACGTCGTGCAGACGACGTGGCTGCGGCTGCTGGAGAACCTGGCCCGCATCCAGGACCCGGAACGCCTCGGCGGCTGGCTGGCCACGGTGGCCAGGCGCGAGTGCCTGCTGGTGCTGCGGCGCGGCGACCGCGAGCCGCCCGTGCCTGCCGACGAGATGCTCGAGCGCATCCCCGACCAGCGCGGCCCGCTCGACCTCGCGCTCATCGAGGCCGAGCGCGATGCGGCGCTGTGGGCCTGCTTCGACCAGCTCTCCGACCCGTGCCGCCAGCTGCTGCGCGTGCTCATGGCAGATCCCCCGCCTGCCTACGCCGACGTGGCGCAGGCCCTCGACATGCCGATCGGGTCCATCGGGCCGACGCGCTCACGCTGCCTCGGCAAGCTGAGGACACTGGCCCTGCAGAGCGGCGCGCTCGCACCGGAGGATGCGCCGGACACGGTCGCGGCGGGAGGTGGCGAGTCATGAGCACCGACGACGACCGCCTCGAGTCCCAGCTGCGCCTGGTGGCCGGGCAGGCGGACCCTGTCCCCGAGCAGGTGGTGGCCGACGCCAAGGCGCTGTTCGCCCTCCGCGACCTCGACGCCGAGCTCGCCGAGCTCGTGGCCGACTCGCTGATCGACGAGCCCGCGGTGCTGACCCGGGCCCTCGTCAGCGACGTTCGCATGCTCTCCTTCGCCCACGACGACGTCACCATCGAGCTCGACATCGACACCGACCCCGTCACCGGCCGCATCTCCCTGCGTGGACTCGTTGCTGGCGCGACCGGCGAGCTGGTGCTGGTGCGCACGGGCCAGCGCCTCCCGATCCCGTTGGAGGACGGGCACTTCGCACTGTCGCTCGCTGTCGGCGGCCCGCTGCGTCTCGAGCTGCGGCTCGCCGACGGCCGCCGCATCACGACCGCCTGGGTCACGGTGTAGCCGCCGATGGCGGCAGCCGGCGACGGCCTCGTCGCCAGGGCCGAGGCCGCGCTCGACGCCGTCGGACGCGACCCGCACGCCGCGCTGCGCCTCGCCGACGACGTCCTGCGGATCCTGCCGTCCCGGCGGCGCTCCGACGAGGACGTCCGCGCCCTGGTCGTGGCGCAGCGGGCTGCTGGCCTCGCGCTCCGAGAGATCGGCGAAGCCGCCGCGGCACGGGCAAGGCTGGCCCAGGCCCACTCGGCGGCCCGGTCGCGCCACCTGACGTCGTTGGACGCCGAATGCCGCATCACCGGGGCCTTCCTGGCCTCGGAGGAGGGCAGGACCGGGAGAGCGCTGCGGCTCCTCGAGGGCGTCCCCGACGACGTCGACCCGGTGCTGGCGCTCCGGGCGGCGACGACCCGTGCCCTGCTCCTGCAGCGATCGGGGCGGCACGAGGACTGCCTCGTGCTGTACGAGCGGGCGCTCGAACTGGCACGCGTCGCTGCCGATCCGGTGCGGATCGCGCGCCTGCTCAACAACCGTGCGATGGCGCTGGCGTACCTGGGCCGGACGGAGGCAGCTCTGCAGGATCTGGAGTCGGCGCAGCAGCTGTACTCCTCGGCCGGCGCGGAGACCCTGGCCGCGCAATCGGTGGCCAACGCTGCCTGGGTCGCCGGGATGACCGGCGACGTGCCTGGGGCACTGGCTCTGTTCGACCGCAGCGAGGCGATGGATCCGGGCGACGGGCACGCCGAGATGTGGGCCGATCGCGCGGAGGTGTATCTGCGAGCGGGGCTCGCCGTCGATGGCGTTCGGGCAGCACGCCAAGCTGTTCGCTGGCTGGACGGCAAGGGCTGGGATGCGTCTCAGGCGGAGGCGGAGATGCTCCTGGCTCGCTGCGAGCTTGAGACCGGCGCGCTCGACGCGGCGAAGGAGAGAGCGCGCCGTTGCCGGAGGGCCTTCCAGCGGCAGCAGCGGGACGGCTGGGCGGCGCTGGCGTCGTACGTCCTGATCGTCGCAGCGATCCGCCAGGGGACCGCTCGTACGCAGGATGTCCTGGCAACCAGCGCGCGGCTCGCGGCCGCCGGATGGGGCCTCGCATCGCTGGACGTCGCCACAGCGGGCGCGGCTGCGGCTCAGACCGACGGACGCCCGGCCGCCTCGCGCGCACTCGCTCATGCCGCTGCAGCGCGGCCGCGCTCGCTGCAAGGGGCGGGCCGTCACCATCTCGCAGCGGCGATCCTCTACGAGTCGGAGGAGCGTCCACGCGAGGCCCAGCGCGCGCTGGGGCGGGCGTTCCGCGAGATCGAGGCGCGTCGTGCGCTCATGGGCGCCTCGGACCTCAGGGCGCTGTCGTCGACCTTGGCGCGCGACGTCGTGGCTGCAGGGTCACGCATCGCTGCAGCACAACGGTCGCCGGCCGACGCCTTCGTCTGGGCCGAACGCGCTCGAACGGCGGCCTACCGCTACCGACCTGCGCTGCCGGCCGACGACGCCGAGCTGCTGCACCTTCTGACACGGTTGAGGTGGGCATCGCGCGCCGTCGAGGACGCACTGCTCGAAGGACGTCGCGACCCCGACGCTGCCGCCGAGGCGCGGCGCTGCGAGGGCCGGATCCTGCAGCTGTCACGACGAGCCCGGGGGTCGACGGCGCGCCCCGAGCCGAGCCTCGGGATGCTGCGCGAGCAGCTCCAGGACCGGGCCTTCGTCCACGTCGTGGTCACCGGAGCGCGGCTGCAGTCGGTCGTCCTGCTCAGGCGTCGTGCTGTCGTCCATGACCACGGCCTGGCAGACGAGGCGGTGGCGCAGATCGACCGGTTGGCGTTCAGCCGACGGCGCGTCCTCCTCGGCGGACGGCCCGACGAGGATGCGAGGCGGCGTCTCGGCGATCTGCTGTGGGCGCCTCTGAGCGGGTCATGCAGGGACCTGCAGCTGATCGTGTCTGCCCCCCCGCAGCTGGGACAGGTGCCCTGGGGCTGCCTCCCAGGGTGGCGCGACCAGCCGGTGAACGTCGCCCCGTCGGCTCGGGCCTGGCTCGATGCAAACGGCAGGAGCCCCACCGGGACGGCCCTGGCCGCCATCGCCGGCGACGGCCTCCCGGGTGCGCTCGAGGAAGTGGCTGCCATCCTCGGCGCGCGACAGCCGGGGGCCGCGTCGAGTCCGCACCCCTGGACCGCCGGCGACGCTCTCGCGGCGCTGGCGGCATCCGACATCGCTCACGTGGCGGCGCATGCACGGCTGCGCACCGACAATCCGCTGTTCTCCAGCCTGCGCATGGCAGACGGCGACATCACCGGCTATGACATCGAGCTGCTCGCGAAGGTCCCGCACACGGTGGTGCTCTCCTGCTGCCGAGCGGGGCGGGACGCCGAGGTCGCACCGGGAGAGGCTCACGGCCTCGCGACCACCTTCCTTCGGCTGGGGTCGGCATCCGTGATCGCACCGGTGGAGGAGCTTCCTGACGGAGCGACGACCGATGTCATGACCGCGCTGCACGCCTCCGACTGGGACCGCGACGCCGCCCTGACCACCGCGCGCATCCTGCTTGAGGTCCACGCCGTGCAGTCCGATCCCTGGGGACCGGGGTCGGGCCTCCTGTGCTTCGGAGCCTGATCACCGCAACCTGGGGTCGAGACCCACACCCGCGCTGACGGGGTCGAACAGGAGGCCGGTGACACCGGTATCGGCCTCGACAAGGGCATCGCCCGCTGACGGGAGCCCCGCCTTCATCGTCGCCCACGCGTCCGCGCCCGTGAGCCCCTGCTTCATTCGCCGTGCGATCTCAGCGGAGACAAGTCCTGCGGCGAACGAGGTGCCGCTCCACGTCGCCCACCCGTCGAACGTGCGGACGTCGTTCGGGTCGACCACGAAGTCGCCGGTCGCATAGGTGCTGAGCAGGTCCTCCCCCAGCGTCCACACGTCCACCCAGGGACCGAAGTTGCTGAACACCGAGCGCCTGAGACCGCCGGGCACATCGACGACCGACCCCACGGCCACGACGCCGTCGCCTGCGCCGGGCCAGATCGGACGGTCCGAGGCCGGGCAGGTGTCATCCCCGTTGCCGGCCGCAGCAACGACCACGGTCGTGGCAGGCAGCCGCCCGAGCGCTGCGGAGAGAGCCGCCGGCATGCGGTCGTTGTCCGTGTACCCGCCGATGGACATGTTCACCACGCCGACCGGGACGGCGGCGGCAGCGAGCTCCTTGATCTCCTTGCTCACCAACGAGTCGTAGCCCACGCCGTCCGGCGACAGCACGCGTCCCACGTCGACCCGCAGATCGCCCCCGGACATCCGCTGCAGGAGGCCGAGGATGAAGGTGCCGTGGCCGGCTTGCGACCCCAGGCTCTGGTTCGCAGCTCCCACTGGCCGCAGCTGGTCGACGTCGTCCGCGTCGCGGACAGCTCCGGCCAGGAGGAACTCGGCACTCAGGTCGACGCCGGTATCGAGCAGCGCCGCCGTTGCCGCGCCGGCCCCGGTGATGGGCGGCATCACCGCCCACGGTGCCGCCGGCATCGGCGCACTCGCCGGATCACCGTGGTACTTCGGCGCGCCGAACAGGGCGTGGTCCACGCTCACGAAGGCCTCGGCCGGATCGTCCCCCGGCTGCAGCGTCCCGCTGATCTCTGCCTCGAGCACGGGCAGCTTGTCCAAGAGGGCTTCACCGGTCAGCAGCTCGAACGCGTGCAGGCCGAGCTCCGGGAGCCAGCCGAACTCATGGCCGAGGTTGCGGAAGTCGGGCGCTACGAGAAGGGCGCCGATCCGCTGCAGGGCCAGGTTCGAGATGAGGAACCGGGTCGGGTGGTAGGCGAAGCCGCCGCCGGCGCCGTCCTCGACGACGACGGGGGAGGTCGACGCCGGGTCGGTGATCCTGGTGAGGCGCTCTGAGCGCCAGAAGTCGGTCATGAGGGACCCCCTTGCCTCGCGGCTCCGGTCGCGGGCGCGACGGGCAGCCGGGGGCCGACGACGCGCGCGGCCTCGTCCCTCAAGAGGCGCGGGGCACCGCCCTGATACATCCCGCGCCGATCGGCCGCTGCCGACCCTGGCCGAACCGTCCCACTGCGGAGTGCGCGCCGGCGATGACGATCACGGGCCGTACCGCCCACCCGGCCGGGCTAAGGGGGGGCATCCGCGGCCGCCGACCGGCGGGTCAGGTGGCGTCGGGGTCGAAGATCGACGCCTGCTGCTTGTCGGGCAGGCCGTTGCTGCCGCCGCGGCCGGGCGCGGCCGGCGGCTTCGGGGTGCCGGCGGCGTCGTCGGTGAGGATCGAGGCGGCGAGGCGCCGCGGGTGCAGCTCGCCGATGTCGCGCACGGCCGACTTGAAGTCCTCGGTGACCGAGGGGTCGATCTCTGCGGCGGCGACGATCTCGCGGCGGGCGCTGGCGGCCTGCTCGCGGATGGTGCGGGTCCAGCTCACCACCGTCGCGATGGCCTTGGGGAGCTTGTCCGGGCCGAGGATGAGCACGGCGACGATCGCGATGGCGATGAACTCGCCGGCGCCGATGTCGAACACCGCTGCTCCCTGCCGAGAGATCCGTCGGGAAAGCCCTGGGGGCGCCGGCCGGTGCCGGCGCCCCCAGGGTACGTGCTTCGCTGCGGCCGGGCTCAGCCGACCGAGCTGTCGGACCCGAGCGTCACCTCGACGGTCGAGCCGTCCTGCAGCGTCAGGACGACCTTGTCGCCCGGCGCGTAGGTGCGGATCGCGACGATGAGCTCGGTGGAGTCGGCCACCTGGCGGTCGCCGACCTTGACGATGATGTCGCCGTCCTTGAGGCCAGCGGCGGCGGCGGGACCGTCGGCGGTGACCTGCGCGATCTGGGCGCCCTCGCCGGTGTACTGGGTGTTCACCGAGACGCCGATGATCGGGTGCGACGACTTCCCGGTCTGGATGATCTCGTCCGCCACGCGCTTGGCCTGGTTGATCGGGATCGAGAAGCCGAGGCCGATCGAGCCGCTCTGCGCACCCTCGGACGCGCCGAGCGAGGCGATCGCGGAGTTCACGCCGATGACCTTGCCCTCGGCATCGAGCAGCGGGCCGCCGGAGTTGCCGGGGTTGATCGCGGCGTCGGTCTGGATCGCGTTGATGAAGCTCGACTCGCCCGAGCCGCCGGCGGTGACCGGGCGGTTCAGAGCGCTCACGATGCCGGAGGTGACGGTGCCCTCGAGGCCGAGGGGCGAGCCGACGGCGATGGTGGCGTCGCCGACGACGATGCCGTCGGAGTTGCCGAGCGTCGCGGTGGGCAGGCCCGTCTTGTCGACCTTGATGACGGCGAGGTCGTAGGAGCTGTCGCGGCCGACGATGGTCGCGGGGACCGATGTGCCGTCCTGGAACCGCACGGTCAGCGAGCCGCCGTTGGCGGCGCCCTCGACGACGTGGTTGTTGGTGAGGATGTAGCCGTCCTCGCGGATCACGAAGCCCGAGCCCGTGCCCCCGCCGCCCTGGCCCTGCTCCTCGATCTGCACGACGGTCGGCAGCACGGCGGCGGCGACGGCGGCGATGGAGCCCTCGGGGCGGGTCGACAGTGCGGCGTCGGTCTGCGGGAGCACCGAGCCGGACGACGTGTAGGCGGGCGAGCCGTCGGCGCGCTCGGCGATGGCGTAGGCGCCCACGCCGCCCACGGCACCGGCGAGCAGGCCGGAGGCGACGGCGATGGCGACGACCTTTCCGGCGCCGCTCCTCTTGGCGGGGGCGGCCACGACCGGCGAGGTCCACGGCGACGACGGCTCGGGGGCGACGAACGGCGGCTCGGTGGCCAGCGGCGGCTCGAAGCCGGCGCGCTCGCTACCGGGGGCCGGCGGACCGTCGACCCGCGCGGCGGCGTCGGGGGCGGCGAACGCCTCGGTGCCGGGGCGCTCGGTCACGACGGTGTCGTGCGCGTCTGCGCTCCCGTCGACGGCCAGCGCGCCCGACTGGGTCGGGGACTCGAAGTCCTGGGGGCGCTCGTCGCTCATCGCATCTCCTGTCGTGTGGACGGAACCCTGGGAGCCGTCCTCGTGGGACGTCTCCGTGTTGCGATCCATCATGGGTTCCTCTCTGTTGAGAGCGCTGCGACGAACCTGTGAGGGCCCTGAGAACCTGAGCGCCGGCTCACCGGAGGCTCGACTTCCGCTGCGGGGCAACGGATCGCGGCCGACGGTGCGACCGAGGTGGCGCTGATCACGTACGGCTCCTCAGCGGGCGGCGTCGAGATCGACGTCGGTGCCGGTGGCCACGACCTCGACCCCCGCCGGCGTCACGGCGACCGACTGCGGCGTGAGCCCGAAGGGCAGCTCGCCGAGCGGCTCCACCAGCGAGCGCAGCGCGTCGGTGACGAAGCCCGGCACGCTGTCGCCCTGGATCTCGACGCCGAGCAGCGTCACCGACCTCAGATCCACCGTGATCGCGCCGTCCTTGACAACCGGCACCACCGCGGCCTCGACCTGCACGGCGCCGGTGAACGAGACCCGCAGCGCGTCGCCGTCGACGGCGATCTCCCAGCTGTCGCCGAGCTGCGACTGCAGCGTCGAGAGCGGCACGACCGCGCGCGCCTCCATGCGGGCGGCGGTGCGCGGCTCGGAGGTCGTCACGTCGTCGAGCACCACGGTCACGGAGTCCAGCGTGCCGGACTCGGTCGGCACGTCCTCCATCCGCACGGTCACCTGGTCGAGCGAGCCGCGGGCCACCTGCGTGAGCACGGGGAACCCGTCGATGTCGGTCTGCACGGAGGTGGCGCCGGGCAGCTCCTTCTGCACCTGCTCGGAGATCTGGTTCTGGGCGACGGCGACAGCACCGCGGTCGACGACGACGCCGATGGCGAGCAGCGCGAGGACGATGCCGACGAGCACCGTCACGACCTTCCTCACGAGTCCTGCCCCGTCACGCGCTCCCAGCCACGCACGACGCGGCCCCAGAACGAGGCGTCCTCGGCGGGCATGCTCGGCGGCAGGGCCGAGAGCACCGAGCCGACGACGTCGATGGGCCGGGCGGCGTCGTCGGTGACGAGCGTGAGCACTTCGTCCTCGCACTGCCACACGGCGGAGGTGCGGGTCGCGGCCGAGGATCCGCCGCTGACCCAGGCGTTGAGGCCGTCGATGTCGGTGAGCACGTAGCCGCGGGCGCGCAGCCCGTCGAGGTCCTGCTCCGAGAGCTGGCCGGACAGCGAGAACAGCGACACCGTCTCCAGCCCGTCGGAGAACAGCTGGTGGATGACCGGGACCGCCCCGACGGTGCCGGCCGCAGCACGCCGGGTCTCGACGAGGGTGAGGCCGCCGGGCAGCGACTCCGGGCAGTCGCAGCCGCCCTGGCGGGCCTTCTCGAGCGCAGCCCTCGAGAGGACCTCGCCCCACGCGTCGTCCTGCTCCTTCGCGGCCGCCTGCTGCACCAGCCCCTTGTCGACCTGGGTGCTCAGGGTCTCGAAGCCGGCACGGTCGCGCACGGCGCCCTTGTCGTCGAGCAGCTCCTTGCGGAGCAGGAGGCCCGTCTCCTGGTCGAGCCAGAAGCGCGCGGCGACGACGCCGTCCTCCTCGGCCACGACGGCCTCGGCGGGACGGCCGGCCACGGTGGTGTCGAGCGCGGCCTCGCGCAGGACGCGGTAGTTGGTGGCCAGCAGGTCGAGCTGGCGGCCGGCGTCGGCGAAGGAGCCGGAGCGCCCGTCGGCGGCGTACATCGGCGTGCGGACGCCGTCGTCGCCGGCGCTCATCGACACCGTGCCGAGGCCGGGCACGTGCAGCAGGGTCGACTCCTGGGTCTGCGAGCCGTCCTCCACCACCACCCGGCCGGTGTAGGCGACGGTCCGCGACGCGTCGGCCGACCGCTGGAGCAGGCGCACGGCGCTGGCGTCGTCGGGAGTCATCGCGGCCTTGTCGCTCACGCTCTCGGAGTCGACGTGGCCGGTCCAGCCGGTCCAGCCGTCGCCGGTGCCCGCGGTGGGGGCACCGATCATGGACAGGCCGCACAGGCCGAGGGCCGCCGCCCCGGCGACGCCGAGGGCGACGAGCATCCGCGCGCTCACGTCGGGGTGCTCACGGGGACTGCGTGGACGACACCCCGGCGAACGCGGCACTCACGACCTGCGGGCCCGCGAAGGGCATCCGGCGGGTGGAGGCGGAGTGCTCGGCGGTGAGGGCGTCGACGACAGGGGCGATGGACGGGGACGGGGCGGGCGCCGGACCGGACACCGCGGCGGGCGCGCCGGTGACGGTGAACGCGACCGCCACGGCCACGGCGCCGACCGCCGAGCCGACGGCGGCGCGGGTGCGGCGCCGGCGCGAGGCGGAGGGACGGGCCGGAGCGGTCGGGGCGGAGGGCCGGACGCCGGCAGCACCCGCCGGACGGGTGCTGCCCGCCACGGCCTGCGCCGGGATGGCGGCGGCGGGCTCGGCGGGGCCGGGCTCGGACTCGGAGAACGGGATGGCCTGCAGGCGGCCGAGCAGACCCGCGGGCATGCCGGGCACGTCCTCGCGCAGGGCGGCGGACGCCGCACGCTGGGTGTCGAGGGAGACCCGGCAGCGCTCGCACACAGCCACGTGGGCGAACGCCTTCTCGGCCTCGGCCGGTGCCATCCGCCCGTCGGCGAGATCGGCGACACGGTCGCCGAGGCAGCCCGAGGAGTGCGAGAAGCCGGGAACGGTCACGCCGCGCCTCCGGCGGCGGATCCGCGCAGCGGCAGGCGGGCCGCGGTGCGGGGGGTGCGGTGGGCCAGGGCCTCGCGCAGCGCCGCACGGCCGCGGTGGATGCGCGAGCGCACCGTGCCGAGCTTGATGCCCAGCACGTCGGAGATCTCCTCGTAGGTCATGCCCTCGACGTCGCAGAGCACGACGGCGACGCGGAAGTCCGGGTGCAGGGCGTCGAGCGCCTCCTGCACGTCGGCGTCGTACGCGCGATCGTCGATGAGCTGCGCCGGGCCGGGCTCGCGCGTAGCGAGGCGGTCGGCGGCGTCCTCGGGCAGGCCGTCGAAGCGGATCCGGGCCTTGCGGCGCACCTGGTCGAGGAAGAGGTTGGTGGTGATGCGGTGCAGCCAGCCCTCCATGCTCCCCGGCGTGTACTGCGAGAGGGAGCGGAAGACGCGGACGAAGACCTCCTGCGTGAGGTCCTCGGCGTCGTGCTGGTTGCCCGTGAGGCGGTAGGCGAGGCGGTACACACGAGGGCCGTGGTCGCGGACGACGTCGTCCCACGAGGGCGCCACCGGCGGCTCGGCCTCGAGCGCGGGCACGGCGGCAGCGGCGTCGGCGGGCGCGTGCCCGGCCAGGACGTCGTCGGACTGCTCCCGGATGTCGCTCATGGTGCCCTCCCCCGGCCGCGGGAGGGATGCGGCCGCCGCACCCGTCCACTCGGCCGTGGCCACCATCGTGCACTCCCTCGAGCACCTGCGCGAACCGCCGACGCTGAGAGTTCGCTGTGAGCGCGCGGCATGCGCGCCCGAACGGCCCAGTCGCC
>Ga0102832_1000626_pt1 | contig 46363 bp, 34 predicted proteins | sample EBPBio282013_DNA_FD_88942 | JGI IMG/M metagenome (GOLD analysis project Ga0102832, IMG submission 88942) | Wastewater treatment Type I Accumulibacter community from EBPR Bioreactor in Madison, WI, USA - Reactor 2_5/28/2013_ DNA (Illumina Assembly) | ecosystem: Engineered > Bioreactor > EBPR >... | reverse complement strand
GATCAGGAAGGTGCTGCGCTCGATGCCCTTGACCTTCTTGCCGTACATGATCTTGTTCTTGACCACGCCGAACATGTGGCAGAGCTTTTCCTCGGTGTCGGCGATCAGCTCGAAGGGCAGTTCCAGGCTCTGCTTGAACTTGTCGTGCGAGGCCATGTTGTCGCGCGACACGCCGAAGACCACGGCACCGGCTTTCTGGAAATCCTTGTAGCGGTCGCGGAACTGCATCGCCTCGGTGGTGCAGCCGGGGGTGCCGTCCTTCGGATAGAAGTACAGCACCACGGCCTTGCCGAGGTTGGATTGCGGGGTCACCTTCACGCCGCCGGTGGCGTGCGCTTCGAATTCCGGGAGGGCTTTATTGACTACAGGCGTCATGTGTGGGCAGTTCTCGGCAAGCGTCACGCCGCACTGGCTTGACCATCGAATTATAAAGTCAGCGTCAAGTACCCTCCGCCGTGCCGGCCGGCGCCGCGTCCGCGGGCTCGACGATCAGTGCCGCCACCACGCGCCGGCCCTCGGCGGCCAGCACGTTGTAGGTGCGGCAGGCGGCCGGCGTGTCCATGGTCTCGATGCCGATGCGCCGCTCGATCAGCGGCCGCAGCAGCGAGGGGTGCGCGAAGCGCTGGCGCCGGCCGCTGCCGAAGATCACCAGCTCGGGCTGCAGCGCCAGGATGGGCTCGAAGTGCGCCGCCTGCAGCGCCTGGAACGACGGCACCGGCCAGGCCTGCACCGCGCCCACCCAGGGCACCAGCACGCTGTGCGGGTACATCGTCGGCCCGACGGCGACGCGGCCGGCGTCGTGGCGGCCGATCATGTTGACGCCGGCCAGGGTGTCGGGTTGGAACTTCAAGCGCTGCCGCCTTCTGCGTAGCCGTCGGGACCTAGAATTCTAGGTTCCGCACCGAGGCGTCAGCGCCCGTTTCCCTTGAAGCCCATCACCAAGTCCGCCAAGCTCGCCAACGTCTGCTACGACATCCGGGGCCCCGTGCTCGACAAGGCCCGGCAGATGGAGGAAGAGGGCCAGCACATCATCAAGCTCAACATCGGCAACCTGGCCGTGTTCGGGCTGGAGCCGCCCGACGAGATCGTGCAGGACATGATCCGCAACCTGCCGCACAGCGCCGGCTATACCGACAGCAAGGGCCTGTTCGCGCCGCGCCGCGCGGTGGTGCACTACACGCAGGAAAAGAAGATCCCGCACGTCACGGTGGACGACGTCTACCTGGGCAACGGCGCTTCCGAGCTGATCGTGATGAGCCTGAACGCGCTGCTCGACGACGGCGACGAAATCCTGGTGCCGGCGCCCGACTACCCGCTGTGGACGGCCGCGGTGTCGCTGTCCGGCGGCACGCCGGTGCACTACGTCTGCGACGAAGGCGCCGACTGGATGCCCGACGTCGACGACATCCGCCGCAAGATCACGCCGCGGACCAAGGGCATCGTCGTCATCAACCCGAACAACCCGACCGGCGCGCTGTACCCCGACAGCGTGCTGGAGCAGATCGTCGAGCTGGCGCGCCAGCACCAGTTGATCGTCTTCGCCGACGAGATCTACGACAAGACGCTGTACGACGGCCATACGCACACCAGCATCGCGAGCCTGGCCGACGACGTGCTGTTCGTCACCTTCAACGGCCTGAGCAAGAACTACCGCTCCTGCGGCTACCGCGCCGGCTGGATGGTGGTCTCGGGCGACAAGCGGCGCGCGAAGGACTACGTCGAAGGCCTGAACATGCTGGCCTCGATGCGGCTGTGCTCCAACACGCCGGGGCAGCTGGCGATCCAGACCGCCTTGGGCGGCTACCAGAGCATCAAGGACCTGGTGGCGCCCGGCGGCCGGCTGTGCCGGCAGCGCGACCTGGCCTATGGCCTGCTGAGCCAGATTCCCGGCGTCAGCGTCGTCAAGCCGAAGGCGGCGCTGTACATGTTCCCGCGCCTGGACCCGAAGATCTACCCGATCAGCGACGACCAGCAGTTCGCCTACGAGCTGCTGGCCGACGAGAAGGTGCTGATCGTGCAGGGCACCGGCTTCAACTGGGCGACGCCGGATCATTTCCGGCTGGTCTTCCTGCCCAACTCCGACGACCTGACCGAGGCCGTCGGCCGCATCGAGCGATTCCTGTCCCACTACCGCAAGCGGCATTCCGTATGAACGATATCCAGGTCGGCCTGCTCGGCATCGGCACCGTCGGCAGCGGCACCTTCAAGGTGCTGCAGCGCAATCAGGAAGAGATCCGCCGCCGCGCGGGCCGCGGCATTGCGATCACCATGGTGGCCGACCTCGACACCGCACGCGCCCAGGCGGTGGTCGGCAGCGCGGCGCAGGTGGTCAGCGACGCCCGCGCGGTGATTGCCAACCCGGCCATCGACATCGTCATCGAGCTGATCGGCGGCTACGGCATCGCCAAGGCGCTGGTGCTGGAAGCGATTGCCGCCGGCAAGCACGTGGTGACGGCCAACAAGGCGTTGCTGGCCGTTCACGGCACCGAGATCTTCGAGGCCGCGCGCGCCAAGGGCGTGATCGTCGCCTTCGAGGCGGCGGTGGCCGGCGGCATCCCCATCATCAAGGCGCTGCGCGAGGGGCTCACGGCCAACCGCATCGACTGGGTGGCCGGCATCATCAACGGCACGACCAACTTCATCCTCAGCGAGATGCGCGCCAAGGGGCTGGACTTCGGCGCGGCGCTCAAGGACGCGCAGGCGCTGGGTTATGCCGAGGCCGACCCCACCTTCGACATCGAAGGCGTCGATGCCGCGCACAAGGCGACCATCATGTCGGCCATCGCCTTCGGCATTCCGGTGCAGTTCGACAAGGCGCACGTCGAAGGCATCACCGCGCTGCAGGCGGCCGACATCCGCTACGCCGAACAGCTGGGTTATCGCATCAAGCTGCTGGGCATCACGCGCCGGCGCGAGCAGGGGATCGAGCTGCGCGTGCACCCGACCCTCGTGCCCGCCGCGCGGCTGATCGCCAACGTCGAAGGCGCGATGAACGCCGTGGTGGTGCAGGGCGACGCGGTCGGCACCACGCTGTACTACGGCAAGGGCGCCGGCAGCGAGCCCACCGCCAGCGCCGTGGTGGCCGACCTGGTCGACATCACGCGGCTGCACACCGCCGACCCGCACCACCGCGTGCCGCACCTGGCCTTCCAGCCCGGCGCGCTGGCGGCCACGCCCATCCTGACGATCGACCAGGTGGTCACCGCGTTCTACCTGCGCCTGGTGGTGGCCGACAAGGCGGGCGTGCTGGCGCGCATCACCGGCATCCTGGCCGAGCACGACATCAGCATCGACGCGGTGCTGCAGCGCGAGAGCGCGCAAGGCGAAGAAAAGACCGACCTCATCATCCTCACGCACGACACCGTCGAAGGCCGCATGAGCAAGGCGCTGGCGCAGATGCAGGCGCTGCCGACCGTGCTGGCGCCGATCGTCAAGATCCGCAAGGAAGAACTGAATTGAACCCCCAAGCTTGCCGCCAAGCGGCTTCGCGGCCCCCCAAGGGGGCGCGGGCCTCCTTTGGGGCGGCCCGGCAGGAGGCCCCGTGAAGTACATCAGCACCCGCGGCGACCGCACGCCGCGCGGCTTTTCCGACATCCTGCTCGAAGGCCTGGCGCCCGACGGCGGGCTCTACCTGCCGGCGCAGTACCCGAAGATCGACGACGCGACCTTGAAGCGCTGGCGCGGCCTGGCCTATGCCGACCTGGCCTTCGAGATCCTCTCGCTCTACATCGACGACATCCCGCCGGCCGACCTGAAGCGGCTGTGCCATGCCACCTACACGGCAGCCACCTACGGCACCGACGCCATCACGCCGCTGAAGCCGCTGGAAGACGGCGTCTTCCTGCAAGCCTTGTCCAACGGCCCGACGCTGGCCTTCAAGGACATGGCGATGCAGTTGCTGGGCCAGTTGTTCGAGTACGAACTGGGCCGCCGCGGCGAGCAGCTCAACATCCTGGGCGCCACCAGCGGCGACACCGGCAGCGCCGCCGAATACGCGATGCGCGGCAAGCGCGGCGTGCGCGTCTTCATGCTGTCGCCGCACGGCCGCATGAGCCCGTTCCAGCAGGCGCAGATGTTCAGCCTGCCCGACGCCAACATCCACAACCTGTGCATCGAAGGCGTGTTCGACGACTGCCAGGACATCGTCAAGGCCGTCAGCAACGACCTCGACTTCAAGCGCAAGTACCGCATCGGCACCGTCAACTCCATCAACTGGGCGCGGCTGCTGGCCCAGGTGGTGTATTACTTCGCGGGTTACTTCCAGGCCACCGCGTCCAACGCGCAGCGCGTCAGCTTCGCGGTGCCCTCGGGCAACTTCGGCAACATCTGCGCCGGCCACGTGGCGCGCTCGATGGGCCTGCCGATCGAGCATCTGGTGCTGGCCACCAACGAGAACGACGTGCTCGACGAGTTCTTCCGCACCGGCACCTACCGCGTGCGCGGCGGCGCCGAGACCTACGAGACCAGCAGCCCGTCGATGGACATCAGCAAGGCCAGCAACTTCGAGCGCTTCGTGTTCGACCTGCTGGGGCGCGACGCCGCGCGCACCGCCGAGCTGTTCGGCCCGAAGCTCGCGAAGGAGGGCGGCTTCACGCTGACGGCGGCCGAATTCGCGCCCGCGGCCTCGTTCGGCTTCGTCTCCGGCAAGAGCACGCACGCCGACCGCGTGGCGACCATCCGCGACACTTGGCAGCGCTTCGGCACGATGATCGACACCCACACCGCCGACGGGCTGAAGGTCGGGCGCGAGCGCCGCCGGCCCGGCGCGACGATGCTGGTGCTGGAGACGGCGCTGCCGGCGAAGTTCGCCGCCACCATCCACGAAGCGCTGGGCCGCGAGCCCGAGCGCCCGGCCGCGCTGCAGGGGCTGGAAGCGCTGCCGCGCCGCTTCACCGTGTTGCCGGTCGACGCGGCTGGCGTCAAACGTTACATCGAAGCGCACTGCTGAGCGTGCCATGGCCGCCGACCGCCGCCCGCTGCTGACCCTCGACGACGCGCTGGCGCGGCTGCTGGCCGGCGCCGCGGCGCACGCGGTCGCCGGGCGCGAAACCGTCTCCACCTTCGACGCGCTGGGCCGCGTGCTGGCCGCGCCGGTGCCAAGCCTGCTGGACGTGCCGCCGGCCGATAACACGTCGATGGACGGTTATGCGGTGTGCGCCGCCGACGTGGCGGCCGCCGGCACCGTGCTGCCGGTGGCGCAGCGCATTCCGGCCGGCGTGGTCGGCCAGCCGCTGGCGCGCGGCACGGCGGCACGCATCTTCACCGGCGCCCAGGTGCCGCCCGGCGCCGACGCGGTGGTGATGCAGGAGCAGTGCGAGGCACTGCCCGCCGAGCGCGGCGAGGGCCTGGGTGCCGTGCGCATCAACGGCGTGCCGCAAGCGGGCCAATGGATCCGCCGCCGCGGCGAAGACGTGCAGCACGGCGCCACCGTGCTGCAGCCCGGCACGCGGCTGACGCCGCAGGCGCTGGGCCTGGCCGCCTCGGTCGGCGCCGCCGAGCTGGCGGTGTGCCGCCGGCCGCGCGTGGCGCTGTTCTCCACCGGCGACGAACTGGCCATGCCCGGCCAGCCGCTCAAGCCCGGCGCCATCTACAACAGCAACCGCTTCACCTTGCGTGCGCTGCTGCAGGCCGCCGGCTGCGAGGTCAACGACCTCGGCATCGTGCCCGACCGGCTGGACGCCACGGTCGACGCGCTGCGCCGCGCCGCCGAAGGCAACGACTTGATCCTCACCTGCGGCGGCGTGTCCGGCGGCGACGAAGACCACGTGCGCCCGGCCGTCGAATCGCTGGGCTGGATCGAGCACTGGCAGCTGGCGATCAAGCCGGGCAAGCCCTTGGCGTATGGCGGGGTCCGCCGGTCAGCGCCGGCGGTTGGCGGCGTTCGCGGCGCCGAAGCAGACAACGCGCTGTTCATCGGCCTGCCGGGCAACCCGGTGTCGAGCTTCGTCAACTTCCTGCTCGCCGTGGCGCCGGTGCTGCGCGTGATGCAGGGCGGCGCCGGCGCGCTGCCGGCCGGGCTGGCGATGCGCGCCGACTTCGACTGGCCGCGGCCCGACAAGCGGCGCGAGTTCCTGCGCGCGCGGCTCAACGGCGCCGGCGGGCTGGACCTGTTTCCCAACCAGAGCTCGGGCGTGCTGACCTCGGCCGTCTGGGCCGACGGGCTGGTCGACAACCCCGCGGGGCAGGCCATCCGCCGCGGCGACGGCGTGCGCTTCCTGCCGTTTGCCGAGCTGATCGGGCGTTAGCACGATGGCGATCCGGCTGCGCTTCTTCGCTTCGCTGCGCGAGGCGCTGGGCCCCGGCGAGGAACTGCCGGCCGCGCCCGGGCTGACGCTCGGCGCGCTGCGCCGGCAACTCATCGCGCGCGGCGGCGCCTATGCCGAGCGCCTGGCCGAAGGCCGCGCCGTGCGCGGCGCGGTCGACCAGGTGATGGCCGACGACGCCACCCCGGTGCCCGATGGTGCCGAGGTGGCCTTCTTCCCGCCGGTGACCGGCGGCTGAGGCGCTACGCCAAAGCCGCCAGCGCCGCGGCCCGCGCGGGCGCCGAGGCCGGCCGCAGCGGCGCGCGCAGTTCGTCGCTGATCCAGCCCTGCTGCGCCAGCACCGCCTTGACGGGTGCCGGGTTGGGCTCGGCGAACAGCGCGCGCGTCAACGGCGCCAGCCGCTGCCACACGGCCCGCGCCGCGGCCAGCTGATCGGTCGCCAGCAAGCGTTGCAGTTCCACGAAAGCCGCCGTGGCGACGTGGGCCGAGGCCGAGATGCCGCCCACCGCGCCGCGCGCCAGCTGGTCGAACAGCTCGTCGTCGTTGCCGGCCAGCAGCGCCAGGCGGCCGTCGTCCAGCAAGGCCTGCGCGGCGGCGCGGTCGCCGCTGCAGTCCTTGACGGCCACGATGCGCGGATGCGCCGCCAGCGCCAGCAGCGTGGCCGGCTCGATGCGAACGCCGCTGCGCGCCGGGACGTCGTAGACGATCAAGGGCCGCGGCGAGGCGTCGGCCACCTGGGTGAAGAAGTCGGCGATGCCGGCCTGCGACGGCTTCACGTAGGCTGGCGCCGCCAGCAGAAAGCCCGCCACGCCGGGCTGCGCCTGCGCGCACTGCCGCGCGCGTGCGGCCACCGCCGCCGGGCGCACGCCGGCCAGGCCCATCCACACCGGCTTGCCGCCGCTGGCCTGCAGCGTCAGCGCCAGCACCTGCGCCTGCTCGTCGGCGTCCAGCATCGCGGCTTCGCCGGTGCTGCCGCAGACGACGAAGCCGGCCACGCCTTGCGCCGCCAGGTGCCGCACCAGGCGCGGCAGCGCCGCGGCGTCGACCGCATCGCCGCGCAAGGGCGTGATCAAAGGGATCCAGATCCCGGACAAGTCCACCATCGTTCGCACTCCTCGACATCGACACCGACCGCGTGGAAGCACCGCGCCGGGCGTGCGCAGGAACGCGGGAGGTGGAGGAGGAAAGTGCTCGAGGGAAACCGCCGTCGTTCCGTCGCCAGCCTGACGACGGAAACGTTTGCTCCGGTCAGACGAGCAACGGTTTTTCGGCACCCCGTTTGCAGGCCACGCCCGCGGCGGCCGGCGCAGGGCGCGGGCGCGGCAGGGGCAAGGCGGGGCAGGGCATGGGCGCGCATTCTAGCGATGCGACAATCCGCCCCGCTCATGACAGCGCCGCCCCGCGTCAGCATCCAGACCGCCGACTTCGACCTCGCCGCCGAGACCGCGGCGCTGCGCGCAGGCGACCTCGGCATCGGCGCCGTGGCCGCCTTCGTCGGCACCGTGCGCGACCGCCACCCCGGCCAGGCCGGCGGCATCAGCCGCCTGGAACTGGAGCACTACCCCGGCATGACCGAGAAGGCCATCGAGGCGATGATCGACGAGGCGCTGCGCCGCTTCGAGCTGCGCGCCGCGCGCGTGGTGCACCGCGTGGGGCCGCTGCAGCCGGGCGAGCAGATCGTGCTGGTGCTGGCCGCGGCCGCCCACCGCGGCGCGGCGTTCCAGGCTTGCGAGTTCCTGATGGACTACCTGAAGACGCAGGCGCCGTTCTGGAAGAAGGAAAGCACGCCCGAGGGCGAGCGCTGGGTCGACGCGCGCGTCGCCGACGACGAAGCGCTGGCGCGCTGGGGCCTGCGCGCCGGGAACGCCGCTACCGCGACCGCCGCTGCAACCGCCGCCACGGCGGCGGCCGGCTGAAAGGCACGATGTCGGACCCCGCGACCGCGTCCCGTGTCGACCCGCACCGCCTGCGCCACGCGCTGGGCCGCTTCGCCACCGGCGTGACCATCGTCACCACGCTGGGGCCCGACGGCAAGCCGCTGGGGCTGACGGTCAATTCCTTCAACTCGCTGTCGCTCGACCCGCCGCTGGTGCTGTGGTCGCTGCGGCACAGCAGCGGCAGCCTGGGCGTGTTCCGCGCCGCGCCGCGCTTTGCGGTGAACGTGCTGACCGAAGGCCAGGCCGAGCTGTCGCGCCAGTTCGCGTCGCGCGGCGAACACCGCTTCGACCCGCCTTGCTGGCAGCGCGACGGCGACAGCGGCCTGCCGCTGCTGGCCGGCGCCGCGGCCAGCTTCGTCTGCGAGACCGCCGCCCGCCACGAGGCCGGCGACCACGAGCTCTTCATCGGCCGCGTGCTCTCGCTGGCCGAAAGCCACGAGCCGCCGCTGCTGTTCTACGGCGGGCGCTACCGGCGGCTGGGGCCGCTGCTGTAGAGCGGCGGTAACCCGCCGGTAACGCCCCCGTTCTACGGTGCGACGCACGGTGCCGCCGTTGCCGCGGGGCGACGGGCGCCGGCGGGAGCGGCGACCATGCAAGCGAGACAAGGGCGCAAGGCGGGGCTCGCAACGACGACGGCCTTGGTGGCGGCAGCGGGCCTACTGGTGTCGTGCGGCATCGGTGGCGGCGGCAGCAGCGGCAGCAGCGGCAGCGGCGCGGCGGCCGACCCCGGCGACTCGTCGGGGACCACGCCGCCGCCCACTAGCGGCAGCACCACCGGGCCGCGCCGTGCCGTTGCCGCCCACGGTGCTGACGTTCTACTCGCTGCCGTTGGGCGGCAGCACGACGATTTCGACCACCTACCACTTCAAGAGCAGCAGCACGGTCACGGTCGGCGGGCAGCCGCCCACCACCACGACGAGCGACACGCAGCAGCCGTCGAACGACACCATCCGCTTCGTGCGCCGCGAATCCATCACCGTGCCCGCCGGCAAGGGCTTCCCCCTCAAGCGCACCACCGTGACCCAGGGTGTGACGACGGGCACCGAGACCAGCTTGTCGCTGCGCTTCAATGGGCAGCCGGTGACGAACTGACGAGGAGCACCTGATGACGCGGCCGATTCACGCCTCCGCCGCGGCCTTCGCGCTGGCGCTCGCCGCCGCGCTGGCGGCCGGCAGCTGCCATGCCCAGCCCGAAGTCGAGGAACGCCTGTGCGCCTCGATGGCCCGCCATCTGGAGCGCCTGGAGGCCTCGCCGCGCACGCGGCCCGAGGCGCTGGCCCAGGCGCGCGAGCGCTACCGGCAGCGCTGCGACGCCGCCTCGCAGGCTGCGCCGGCGGCGGCTCCGACCGCGACCGCGCCGCCGCCGCAGCAGCCACCGGCGGCGCCTGTCACGCGGACACAGACCCCCGGCCGCTTCGTCGACTGGAACCGGGCGCTCGACGCCGATTGCCGGCCGACGCCGCCGGGCGGCGACGGCAGCGGCATGGCCACGCGCTGCGCGCAGGCCAAGATCGACCGCGCGCTGGCCGAGCGCCGACTTGATCAGGCCGAGGTCGATGCCTGTCTGGCGCCGGGCCCGTCCGCGGACAGTGGCGCCGCGACCGAACGCGCCGCGCGCCCGCGCGATCGGGCCGAGGCCCGGCGCGCGGCGCTCGGCGGGCCCGCCTATTGGGCCTGGGAAGGCCCCGGTGGCTGCCGGCTGGTCGACCGCGTGCGCACGACGTTCGCCGCGCCGCCCGAAGACGCGACCACCACCGCCGCCACCAACACGACCACCGACGCCGCCGCCCAGGCCAGGATGTGCAGCCTCGACCCGCGGCTGCCGTTCTGCCGCTCGGCCGAGTCGCTGCCCTTGTCGCCGCCGGGCAGCCGCGGCGAGCCCTACTGGCGCTGGCAGGCCCAGGCCTACTCGCAGTGCGGCGCGCAGTTGGCCGCCGGCCAGCCGCGCGAGCATTGCGCGCGCCGCATCGTCGAGCAGGCGCTGGCCGAGCGCCGCGCGGCGCCGGCCGCGGTGGACGCCTGCCGCGCGCGCTGGCGCGCCGGCGCGCGCGACGAGCCCGAGCCGATGAGCGTCGACCAGTGCCTGCTGGCCGCCGCGCTGCTGGAGCAGGCCGCCACCTCGCGCGTCGTCGATGCCGCCGCGGCGCGGCCCTCATCGGCACCCCCGGCCTTGAACGTGCAAGGCCTGAACCGGCCCGAGCTGGTGGCGCCGCTCTACGCCGGCGACGGGGCGCGCGTGTCGAATGACGTTGAAAATACAAGTTATGCGCTGACCTCGTTCGGCCGCCTCAACGAAGCGTGCCCGAACCTGGGGCTGGCCGGCACGGCGATGCAGATCGCGCAAGCGCAGGTCCGCCGCACGCAGGAGGCGGTGGCGCGCGGCGTGTCCGGACGCGGCAGCGCGGCCGACGCGGCGACCACCATCGCCGCCGCCAACGAGATGATGAAGATGCTGCCCGACTGCGAGCGCATCGTCGACGACCCGCCGCGCCGCGAGGCCTGCAGGGCCGAGCGCGACAGCGCCTTCCAGGTGCAGCGCTCGCCGCCCGCGCTGGCCGACGCCAGTCGCCTGATCGAACGGCACGGCTGCGCCGGCCCGCAGATGGCGCGCTACGCCCGCCAGTTGGCGGACTGGCTGCTGGCGCCGCCCGGCGGTCGCGGCAGTCTCGCGGGGTTGGAGCGCCACCCGCAGGCGCCGGCGCTGAACCGCTTGTTCGAGCAATGCCGCCGCCAGGCCGGCGACGGCGTGGCCGACGCCTGGTGCGGCTGCTACGTGCGCTCTTTCGCCGGCGCGCCGCGCGGCACGCGCTCGGCGCCGGCCGACGTGCTGGACGCCGCCGCGCGCAGCGCCTTCGTCGGCGGGCCGCTGGCCTGGTACGCGCCGCCAGAGATCGCCGAATGCGAACCCCGTCGCCAGGCCATCGACCGCTGGCGGCGCGACCAGGCGATCGCCCGGCCCGTCGTCACCGCCTGCCTGGTGCAGCAGGCGCCTGCCGAGGTGCTGCTGCAGCCCGACCTGCAGGCCTGCCGCTACCGCAGCGCCGGCGGAACCATCGAGCTGCGCGCCACGCAATGCGCGCCCCGGCTGCTGGCGCAGGAGTGGGGCAGCGAGCCGGTGGCGTGCAGCCCGTAGACGATGGCTCCGGATGGCCCGCGATGGCCTCCGATGGCCCGACCGGCCGTCCGTGAATCGGCGGGGCTGCCACGATGAGGCCGATGCGCATCAGCCTGCTCGGCGCGCCCCGCCTGCACCGCGGCGACCAGGCCCATGACCTGGCGGCCAGCGACGCGCTGCTGCTCGCCTGGCTGGCCCTCGACGGCGCCGTGCCGCGCCGGCGTGCGGCCGAATGGCTGTGGCCCGACCGCGACGCGCGCCGCGCCAACCTGAGCCTGCGCCAGCGCCTGTTCAGGCTCAAGCGCGCGGCCGGCGTCGACGTGGTGGTGGGCGATGCCACGCTGGAGCTGGCCGGCCACGTCGTCCACGACCTGGCGGACTTCGAAGCCCGGCTCGGCGCCGATGCCGAGCACGGCCGCGGCGAGCTGCTGGCCGGCATCAGCCCCAGCGCCGACGGCGAGGCCGCGCAATGGTTGGTGCTGGCGCGCGAGCGCTGGGCCGAGCGCCGCCAGCGCGCGCTGGCCGAACGCGCCGAAGCCTTGGCCGCCAGCCAGCAGTTGGCGGCCGCACTGCGCTATGCCGAGCGCCTGGCCGCCGAGGCGCCCTGGCTGGAGCATGCCCAGCGCCGCGTGATGCGGCTGCACTACCTGCGCGGCGACCGCGCCGCCGCGCTGGCCGCCTATCGGCGCTGCGAGCAATGGCTGGCGCGCGAACTGGGCGCCAGGCCGGGCACCGAGACGCGCGCGCTGGCCGCGCTGCTGGCCGACGACGCTGCCGCTGCGCCGGCTGAGTCCGCCGCGGCGCCCCTGCCGCCGCCGCTGGCCTTGCTGCGCCCGCCGCGGCTGGTAGGGCGCGAGGCGGCGCTACAGCGCATCGCCGCCGCCTGGCAGGCCGGGCGCCACGTGCTGGTGAGCGGCGAGCCGGGCATCGGCAAGAGCCGGCTGCTGGCCGAGCAGGCGGCGCGTGCCGGCGCGCTGGTCGTCGAGGCGCGCCCCGGCGATGCGCAGCTGCCCTACGGCGTGGCGGCGCGCCTGGTGCAGGGATGGCTGCAGCGCGCCGGCGCGCCGGCCGCCGCCTGGGCGGCCGAGGAATGGGCGCGCTTCGCGCCCGGGCTGGGGCCGCCGGCGCCCGGCGCCGCGGCCACCGCGCGTCTGCAGGCGGCGCTGGCCGCCTGGGCCGCGCACGCGGCCGCCGCCGGTGGCGCAGCCGTGATCGTCGACGATCTGCAGTTCGCCGATGCCGCGTCGCTGGACGCCTTGCTGGCGCTGCTGGCGCCGGCCGTGGCGCCATCCGCCTCGCCCGCATCACCCGCATCACCAGCGTCCACACCCGCGCCGCTGCGCTGGCTGCTGGCGGTGCGTGCCGCCGAACGCCCGCCCGCGCTGCAGGCCTGGCTGGCCTCGCCGGCCGGCGACGGTACCGAGGAACTGCAGCTCGCCGCGCTCGACGCCGAGGCAGTGGCCGAACTGCTGCAATCACTGGCGCTGCCGGACCTGGACGCCGCCGGCTGGGCTACGGCCCTGTGGCGCCACGCCGGCGGCAACCCTTTCTACACGCTGCAGACGCTGCTCGGCTGCGCCGGCGCCACCGGCGGCCCGCCGCCGGCGGCGCTGCCGGTGCCGCAGCACCTGGGCCAGCTCGTGCAGCGGCGGCTGCAGCAGCTGGGCGCGCCGGCGCTGCAACTGGCGCAGATCGCCGCGCTGGCCGAGGCCGACTTCTCGGTGCCGCTGGCCGCGCGGCTGCTGCAGCGCCATGCCGTGGAGCTGGCGCCGGCCTGGTCCGAGCTGGAAGCCGCGCAAGTGCTGCGCGGCGGCGCCTTCGCCCACGACCTGGTGCGCGAAGGCGTGGCCGCCACGCTGCCGGCGCCGATCGCCTGCGAGCTGCACCGCCAGATTGCCGATGCGCTGGCGCATGGTGATGGCGACCGCGACCGCGACCGCGCCGTGCCGCCGGCGCGGCTGGCACGCCACCTGGAGCAAGGCGGCCAGCCGCTGCGCGCCGCGGCCGCCTACGTGGCCGCGGCCGACCAGGCGCTGGCCGCCGGGCTGCGTCGCGAGGAGGCCGCGATGCTCGACGCCGCGCGGCGCGGCCTGGCGCGCGGCGGCAGCCGCCAGCAGCGCTTCCGGGTGCTGGAGCGGCGCTGCCGCGCGGCCCGCTACGTCGACGCCTACGCCGAGCAACTGCGCCTGGCCGATGAACTGAGCGCACTGGTCGATGGGCCGCTGGACGCCGCCGATGCGGCCTTGAGCCTCGCCGCCGTCCATGCCGAAGGCCAGCAGTGGGCGCCGGCGCTGTCCGCGGTCGAAGCAGCGCTGGGCCAGCTTCCGGCCGGCGAAGGGCGGCGGCGGCGCCGCGCGGCGGCGCTGCTGGCCCGCTGCCGCATGGGGCTGGGCGATGCCGATGCCGCCATCGCCGCGATGCAGGCCGGCGCCGGCGATGCGCTGGCCGGCGACGACAGCGAGGCCGCGCGCTACCTGATCGACCTGGCCAGCCTGCTGGGCAAGGCCGACCGGCCGCGCGAGGCCTGGCCACTGCTGCAGCGCGCCCGTGCCATTGCCGACGCGGCCCACGACTGGGGCCTGGCCGCGGAAGCCTACATGTACCTCGGCTGGCTGCACACGAACTGGGCCCGCACGCGGCGCTCGGTCCCGTACTACGAAAAGGCGCGCGAGCTGCACGCGCGCACCGGCGCGCCGATGTCGACGTCGGTCGTCTTCTTCATCGGCCTGGCGCGCCAGTACCGCGAACTGGGGCGCTATGCCGAGGCGCAGCAACTGATGGAGGTCATCCTCGCCACGCAGGGCGGCGCCGGCGAGTACCCGATGCGCACCGTCGGGCTGATGGACCTGGCCGTGCTGTTCCTCGAACTGGGCCAGCCGGCGCGCGCGCTGCAATTGCTGGGCTCGGGCCGCGAGCCGCCGGCCGACGCCTATGCGCCGTCGTGGCTGGTGCCGCGGGCGCGCATCGAAGCCTGGGCCGGCCGGCCGGCGGCCGACCTGTTGCAAGCGGCCTTCGAGCTGGTGCGCAACGAAAGCCAGCGGCTGCTGCGCTGGGTGGTGGCGCGCGACCTTGCGCTGTCGCTGCCGGCGGACGAAGGCGAGGCGCTGGTCCGCGCCGAGGCCGCCGACTGCGCCGCCGTCGACTGCCCCAGCGCCTTGTGGAGCCTGCGCATCGCGCACTGCGACCGCCTGCTGGCCCTGGGCCGCGCCGACGAGGCCGCGGCCCTGGCGCGAGCGCTGCTGCGTCGCTTCGCCGGCGGCGTGCCGCCAGGCGTCTATCCGCCGCGCGCCTGGCTGATCGTCCACCGCGCGCTCGCCGCCGCCGGCGACGCGCCCGCCGCCGCCGAAGCCCACCGCCAGGGCCGCCGCTGGCTGCACGACTGGGCGCTGCCCAACGTGCCACCGCCCTACCGCGAGAGCTTCCTGCACCGCAATCCGTTCAACCCGGCGTTCGCGCAGCCGTTCGACGCGGCGCGGTGAGGCGGCGCGCGGGACGCCGCTTCAGGCCTTGACGGCAACCCGTTACCGCGGCGTTATCGTTGCCCCTCACGGCTGGGCGGCGGCCTTGAAACCGCGCCGCCCGGCCGCATGTCCATGACAGTTTCAAGGACTTCATCCATGCGCTTCGACAAACTCACCACCGCCTTCCAGCAAGCCCTGGGCGATGCCCAGAGCTTGGCCCTGAGCCGCGACAACCCCTACATCGAGCCGGCTCACCTGCTGGCCGCCATGCTGCAGCAGCCCGACGGGCCCAAGGCCTTGCTGGACCGCGCCGGCGCCAACACGGCCGGGCTGGCGGCGGCGATGGACACCGCCATCCGCAACCTGCCGCAGGTGCAGGGCGGCGGCCAGCAGATCCAGCCCGGGCGTGACCTGGTGGTGCTGCTGCAGCAGGCCGACAAAGAGGCCGGCAAGCGCGGCGACCAGTTCATCGCCAGCGAGATGTTCCTGCTGGCGGCGGCCGAGTCGAAGAGCGACTTCGGCGGCATCGTGCGCGGCCATGGCCTCACGCGCAAGGCGCTGGAGGCGGCCATCGACGCGGTGCGCGGCGGCCAGAAGGTCGATTCGGCCGAAGCCGAAGGCCAGCGCGAGGCGCTGAAGAAGTACACGCTCGACCTCACCGAGCGCGCGCGCCGCGGCAAGCTGGACCCGGTGATCGGCCGCGACGACGAGATCCGCCGGACGATCCAGGTGCTGCAGCGGCGCAGCAAGAACAACCCCGTGCTGATCGGCGAGCCCGGTGTCGGCAAGACCGCCATCGTCGAAGGCCTGGCGCAGCGCATCGTCAACGGCGAGGTGCCCGAGAGCCTGAAGGACAAGCGCGTGCTGGTGCTCGACATGGCCGGGCTGCTGGCCGGCGCCAAGTACCGCGGCGAGTTCGAAGAGCGGCTGAAGGCCGTGCTCAAGGAGGTGGCCGCCGACGAGGGCCGCATCATCCTGTTCATCGACGAGCTGCACACGATGGTGGGCGCCGGCAAGGCCGAGGGCGCGATCGACGCCGGCAACATGTTGAAGCCCGCGCTGGCGCGCGGCGAGCTGCATTGCATCGGCGCCACCACGCTGGACGAGTACCGCAAGTACGTCGAGAAGGACGCTGCGCTCGAGCGCCGCTTCCAGAAGGTGCTGGTCGACGAGCCCAGCGTCGAGGCGACGGTTGCCATCCTGCGCGGCCTGCAGGAGAAGTACGAGGTGCACCACGGCGTGGAGATCACCGACCCGGCGATCGTCGCCGCGGCCGAGCTGAGCCACCGCTACATCACCGACCGCTTCCTGCCCGACAAGGCGATCGACCTGATCGACGAGGCGGCCAGCAAGATCAAGATCGAGATCGACTCCAAGCCGGAAGCGATGGACAAGCTCGACCGCCGGCTGATCCAGCTGAAGATCGAGCGCGAGGCCGTCAAGAAGGAGAAGGACGAAGCCTCGGTGCGGCGGCTGTCGCTGATCGAGGACGAGATCGGCAAGCTCGAGCGCGAGTACGCCGATCTCGAAGAGATCTGGAAGAGCGAGAAGGCCACCGCGCAGGGTTCGGCGCACGTCAAGGAAGAGATCGACCGCATCAAGTTCCAGATCGAGGAGCTCAAGCGCAAGGGCGACTTCAACAAGGTGGCCGAGCTGCAGTACGGCAAGCTGCCCGAGCTGGAGCACAAGCTGAAGGAAGCGCAGGCCAAGGAGATGGGCAAGAAGGGCGGCAAGGACGGCAAGTCCGGCCCGCAGCTGCTGCGCACGATGGTCGGTGCCGAAGAGATCGCCGAGGTGGTGTCGCGTTCCACCGGCATCCCGGTGTCCAAGCTGATGCAGGGCGAGCGCGACAAGCTGCTGCACATGGAAGCCAAGCTGCACGAGCGCGTGGTCGGCCAGGACGAGGCCATCACTGCGGTGTCGGACGCCATCCGCCGCTCGCGCGCCGGGCTGTCGGACCCCAACCGGCCGCTGGGCAGCTTCCTGTTCCTGGGCCCCACCGGCGTCGGCAAGACCGAGCTGTGCAAGGCGCTGGCCGGCTTCCTGTTCGACAGCGACGACCACATGATCCGCATCGACATGAGCGAGTTCATGGAGAAGCACTCGGTGAGCCGGCTGATCGGCGCGCCGCCGGGCTACGTGGGCTACGACGAAGGCGGCTACCTGACCGAGGCGGTGCGCCGCAAGCCCTACAGCGTGCTGCTGCTCGACGAGGTGGAGAAGGCCCACCCCGACGTCTTCAACGTGCTGCTGCAGGTGCTGGACGATGGCCGCCTGACCGACGGCCAGGGCCGCACCGTGGACTTCAAGAACACCGTCATCGTGATGACCAGCAACCTGGGCTCGCACCTCATCATGCAGATGGCCGGCCAGCCCAACGACAAGATCCGCGACGCCGTGTGGGCCGAGGTCAAGCAGCACTTCAGGCCCGAGTTCCTGAACCGCATCGACGAGACCGTGGTCTTCCACGCGCTGGACCAGAAGAACATCGAGAACATCGCGCGCATCCAGTTGCGCCAGCTCGAGCACCGGCTGGAGAAGCTGGAGATGAAGCTGGTCGTGTCGCCGGAAGCGCTGGCCGAGCTGGCCAAGGTCGGCTTCGACCCGGTGTTCGGCGCGCGGCCGCTCAAGCGGGCGATCCAGCAGCGCATCGAGAACCCGGTGAGCAAGCTGATCCTGGAGGGCAAGTTCGGCCCCAAGGACGTGATTCCGGTCAACGTGAAGAACGGCGAGTTCGACTTCAACCGGGTCGTGCACTGAGTTGGGCGGCGCGGCGTTCAGCGTAGGCCGCTGGACGCCGGCGCAACGGGCGGCAGAGCGCGCAGGGCCCTGACCGCCCGGCCCGGTCTGAGCTGGCGTTCAAGCCGCGAGCGGCAGCCCCATGCCGCTGACCAACGCGGTGAAACGCGGGTGCGTGCGAACCGGGTCGTAACGCGCCGCGCCTCGCATCAGCGCCAAATGACGGATCGCGTGCCGTTTCATCGCGTCTTCCAGCCCATCGAACGCCGATTCCATGTTCCCGAGCCCGAGGTGGATCTCCGAGATCGCTGCCGACACGCGCCCGGCGGGAGCGCTCGCGCCTTGCAATTCGTCGAGCAGTTCTTGAGCGCGCCGTCGCTGGCCGGCGATCGCACACGCGTAACCCAGGCGGCCGATGACGATCGGCGACGCCCGCGGAAGCCGCGCGGCCTCGTCCAGCCGTGCCAGGGCCTGCTTGACGCGCCCCGAATCCAATTCGGCGTCGGCCAGCAGCAGGTACGCAGGTTCGAAGTCGCCGTCGATCGCGATCGCCGCCCTGGCATGCAAGGCAGCCCCTTCGTAGTCGCGCACGTAGTAGCGCGCGAACCCGAGCGTGCCGACGGTGAACGCCGTTCGCGGCTCGATGTCGCGTGCACGCGCGATGTCGCTGCAGCCTTGCTCCGCTCGCCCCGTCATCAGCAGACACATGCCGCGCGCCAGCAGCGCCGCGGGGTATTCCGGGCATTGCGCTACCGCGCGTTGCAGCACCTGCTCGGCATAGTGCCAGTCGTGCTGCGCCTGGCTGGCCATTCCCAGCGCCACCAGGGCATGGGGGATCGCGGCCGGATCGAGGCGCGCTGCACGTAACGCAGCGGCGCGAAGTTCGGGCCATTGCGCCTGCCAGACCTGCGGTTGGGCATTGACCAGGCCCGACAGCGTGAGCGCCATATCGCCGAGTGCCGAAACATCTTCGGGATGGAGCCGCAAGCGGGCGCGCAATTGGCGCACACGCCGCGACAGCGTACGGCCGCCGTCGATGGCCGGACCGACGTCGAAATACAGCATGCGCCTCAACACGTCGTCGACCGTCGGCGTCTCGGCCATCGGTTGCCAGCCGATGCGCGTTCTCGCAGCCCCTTCCAGAAACGCATCGACGATGTCGGCCGCCAAGCGCTGCTGCATGTCCAGCGCATCGGTCCAGATGTCATCGATCGCATGTGCCCAGACCTGGCGCGCCGCAAGCGGGTCGACGATGCGCACCATCGCGCGCAAGCGCGCGCCATGGCGATGGACCGCGCCTTCCACGACCCACAGACCGCCTTCGTGCGAAGCGCCTGCCACCACCAATTCGACGTTGGGGTGGTTGGCGAGCTCGAGCGCAAGCTCATCGGCCACGGCCTTGCCGAAATGCCGCTCGTGCCACGGCTCACCGTGGAGCTCGAAAGCCTGCAGTTGCAGGCGCAGCGCACCGACGCTGCCGACGGTGCCGACGTTGCCGACGCTGCCGACGCTGCCGATGGCCGCGGGCGCCGTCGACATCGGTTCGAACGCCCGGCGTTGCAAGCGCCGGGTCGCGACCTGGAACGAGCGGCGCGGCAATTCGATGCGCAACGGGTTGGCCGCGCCCTCGCCGAGGTAGTAGTGCTCGAGGCGCGAGCGCAAGCGCCAGATCTCGTTTCGAACGCAGGCGTCGATGCGCGGATCGAAATCGGCATCGCGCCCGAACAGATCGACCGCGATCGCGTATTCCTTCAAGCGCCCAGCGCGGCCGGCCAACGTCTCCTCGGCCAGGAAGTTGAGCAGCCCGCGCAAACGCGACGACGAGGCGAACGCCTTGCTCGACAGCACGCGCACGAGCTCGTCGCTCAGCCCGCTGGCCGTGTCCGCGGGTTCCTCGGTCGAATCCTCGGTCGAAGGCGCGATGTCGATGGCGAACCCCGTAAAATCGATATTTCTATAGATCGTAGATCACAACGCCCGTGACGCGAAACGCGGGTTTGCCCTGGTCGAAAAGGGGCCTGCCTGCCTTCGCGTGTCGCCTCCCGGCTCAGACGTCTCACGACTTTCTTGCGCCGGCGCCCGCACCTAACCTCCATTGCATTGCCGCGCCATCTCGAGGCGCAACGCAGACCAGGAGACGAAAGATGCACAGCGGCAGGCGCGGTTTTTATGGGTGGTGGGCACTGGCCAGCACTGCCGTGGTGACGTTCGTGACCTGCGGCGGCGTGTTGTATTCGTTCGCCGCTTTCGTTCCCTTCATCGCGCAGGACTTCGGCTGGAGCAGCGCGGACGTCTCGGGGCCCTTCACGGTCGCGATCGTGCTCAGCCAACTCAGCGCGCCCGTGGCCGGCGCGCTGCTCAAGCGCTACGGGCCGCGGCGCGTCATCCCGGCCGGCGGGCTGTGCTACGCGCTGGGCCTGCTCGTGATGCAGCAGATGACGAGCCTGCCGGAGTTCTACCTCGGCTTCGGCTTGCTGATCGGCCTGGGGGCAGGGTTCAGCGGCGTGATCGCTGCCGACACGGTCGCCAACAACTGGTTCCGTCGCAAGGTGCCGCTGGCCATGGGCTTGAACGTCGCGGCGCAGGGGCTGGGCGGCATCGTGCTCGTGCCGGTGGTGATGTCGGTGATCACGGCACAGGGTTGGCGCGGCGCCTACCTTGCGCTGGCGCTGGCGACTGCGCTGTTCGGCGTGTTGCTGCCGGCGCTCTTTCTGCGCAACCGGCCCGAAGACCTGGGCCAGGTGCCCGACGGCGCTGCCGCGGGTGCCGCGCTGGCGCCGCCGGCGTTCGCGCCGCCGGCCGGCGGTGACTTCTCGCTCGCGGAAGCGGCCGCGACGCCTGCGTTGTGGTTGCTGACGCTCACGCTGGCGGCCATCTTCTTCATGGTGGGCATGGTCATGGCGCACCACGTCGCGTTCCTCGAAAGCATCGGCCTGACGAAGACCATGGCCGCGTCCGTGCTCGGCGTGCTGCTGGGTTGCGGCTCGCTCGGCAACCTGGGCTTCGGCCTGCTGGCGCTGCGCATGGACATGCGCCGGCTCGCCGTGGTGGCGCAGGCGCTGATGCTGTGCGGCATGGCGCTCAACCTGATGACACACACGCAGGCCATGGCCTGGCTGGCGGCCGTGCTGTTCGGTCTGGGTTTCGGCGGCGCCACCGTGCTCGGCATGAGCCTGATCTCCATCTGGTTCGGCCGCAAGGATTTCCCCCGCATCGTCGGCACCGTGATGATCGTCGCGGCCGTCGGCAATCTGGGACCGGTGATCGCCGGCGTCATCCGCAGCCGCACCCACAGCTACGACCTCGCCTTCGCGGCGGGCACCGCCGCAGCGCTGGTCGCACTCGTCGCGATGCTCGTCGTGCGCCGGCCGGCGCGCGCGGCCGCCCATGCGGCTGCAGCGCATCAAGCACCACTGACCTCACCCCACCTTTGACAGGAGCCTCCAGACATGCAACTCAACGACACCCCGCTGGACGACAGCGCCGACGAACAAGTGATGCAGGCCGACGTCGTCGTCATCGGCGGCGGTCTGTCGGGGCTTCCGGCTGCCGTCTCGGCGGCCGAGGCCGGCGCGCGCAAGGTGCTGGTGCTCGAGCGTCGCAAGCTGCTCGGCGGCACCGGACGCATGGTCGGCAACCTGTTCGGCGTCGACTCTCCGGAACAGCGCCGGCAAGGCATCGAGCACGCCGCCGACGAAATCTTCGACTACCACATGGAGCGCGCCCACTGGCGCTGCGACGCCCGGCTGGCGCGCAACCTGATCGATGCCTCCAAGGACGTGCTCGCGTGGCTCGAATCGAAGGGCGCGAAGTTCCAGCGTGTCGTTGCCAGCACCGGCAAATACCGCTGCTCGCACCAGATCATCGACGGCTCGGGCGAAAGCCTGATGCCGCTGACCGGCAACGTGATCGCGCAGATCCTGATCGACGAATGCAAGCGACTGGGCGTCGAAATCTCGCTCGAGACGCGCGCCACGCAACTGCTCACCGACGGGGCGGGCACGGTGACCGGCGTGCGCGCGGTGCAAAAAGGCAAGGCGGTGCGAATCGACGCCAAGAGCGTCATCGTCGCAACCGGTTCGATCACCGGCAACAAGGCGTTGATGAAGACCTACTTCCCCGAAGTGGACTTCAACAACGTTCGCATCGCGGCCGACCTGCCCTGGGCTTCCGGCGACGGCATGATCATGGCGCAGGACATCGGCGCCGCACGCGACGCACTGCTGACGCGCCTGTACGTCGGCCCCGACTACGCCACCGGCAACCGGCTGATGATCCTCGTGCACCGGCCGCACGTGATCCTCGTGAACCGCCACGGGCTGCGCTTCGTCGACGAAGCACTGGTCTGCACCAACGACGACCATTCGATGGTCGGCAGCGCCATCGAACGCCAGCCGGGCAACCAGTGCTGGGCGCTGATCGACCGGCCGACGCTGGAGCTGATGGTGCAGCGCAGGGAGGTCCTCAACACGTTCGAAGAGATCTTCGGGCAGATGGCGTCGCCCGACGTCTTTGGAACCTTGGAAGCCGGCGCCGAATCGGGCCCCGAAGCGCTCAGAGGCCGCCACGTCACCGCCTGGCTCGACGGACTGGTCGACGAACTCGAATCGGAGGCCAAGAACGGTCGCGTGCTGATCAGCGATTCGCTCGACGAGATTGCGGCCTGGATCGGCGCCGACGCCGCCACGCTGAAGTCGCAGGTCGAGCGCTACAACGGCTATTGCGAGCGCGGCCGCGACGGCGAGTTCAACAAGCCCAAGGAGTGGCTGCTGCCATTGACCCGGCCGCCGTATTACGCCGTGCGCGGCGGGCAGCTGATGGACTCGGTCTTCGGCGGCATTCGCATCAACCATGAAATGGCGGTCTTGAACGGCGAGTTCAACGCCATTGCGGGCCTGTACGCCGTCGGCATCGCCACCAGCGGCTGGCTCGGTCCCAGCGGCCTGGGTGGCTTGGATGGGCTGTGCTCGATGCTCTCCCAGTACTCCGGCCTGGTGGCCGGCCGCAACGCCGCGGCGCGCGCGCAGGCCACGCAGCGGCCCGCCCACGCGGCGCAAGGCTCGTACTTCTGGCCGATGGCGGCAGACGACGCCGCTCGCTGAAGGCCGGCATGGGCGGCGCAACGGGCGCCAGGCAATGACACACGCTGAGGAGACAAGAAGTGAATGACAGACCAGCACGCGATCGACGGCGAGGGACGGGGTCGCGGGTGCTCACCGTCACCTGGCTGACCGCAGCCACGCAACTCGCGCTGCTGCAAAGCGCCGCCGCCGGCCAATTGGAGACCGGCATTCCCGATCTGCGGATCCTGTGGGATACGACGGTCAAGTACAGCACCGCCTGGCGGCTCAAGCAGCCATCGGCCACGCTCCTCTCGGACCCCAACTCCGATGACGGCGACCGAAATTTCGGCAAGGGTCTGGTTTCCAATCGACTGGACCTGCTGAGCGAGTTCGATCTGTACTACCGCAACGTGGGTGGCCGCATCAGCGCCGCCGCCTGGTACGACGGCGTCTACCGCCGCGGCAACCAAAACGACTCGCCTGCCACCGCCAACAACATCAGCGTCCCGAACAACCAGTTCAACGACGAGGTCCGAACGCTGCACGGCGGCAAGGCTGAACTGCTGGATGCCTTCGTGTTCGGCAGCGTGGAGGTCGGCTCGGGCTCGCGCCTGAGTGCCCGGCTCGGCAGACACGCCTTGCTGTGGGGTGAAAGCCTGTTCTTCGGCACCAACGGCATCGCTTACGGACAGGGCTCGTTCGACGTCATCAAAGCCGCCTCGGTACCGAACTCGCAATTCAAGGAATTGCAGCGTCCGGTCAATCAGCTGTCGGGGCAGATGCAGATCACGCCCGAGGTGTCGCTCGCCGCCTACCTGCAGTTCAAGTGGGAAGCCGTTCGCCTGCCCGGCGTCGGCAGCTACTTCTCGTCGCAGTCCGATGTCGTCGGCGCCGGCGGCGAACGTGCGTGGGTCCCGGCTGCCGCAGCGCCGATCCCGAACGCCAACATGCTGCGCGGCGACGACATCAAAGCGAAGAACAGCGGCCAAGGCGGTTTGGCACTGCGCTGGCGTGCGGGCGACGTCGACTACGGCTTGTACGCGACGCGCTACCACGACAAGGCGCCGATGGTTTACATGCGAACCTGGGCACCGCCCGGCAGCGGCGCGCCGGCACCGAACTGGAACCTCGCCAGCGGCCAGATGGGCACCTACCATTTCGTCTATCCCGAAGGCGTTCGCAGCTTTGGCGGCAGCGCAACGGTGACGCTGGGCGCCGTCAATCTCGCCGGCGAGTTGTCGGTGCGCCGCAATACGCCGCTGCTCAGCGACGCGCAAAGCGACCCCACCGGCACCGGCGACAACAGCGCCAATGCGTTGTATGCGGTCGGCAACTCGGCGCATGCGCAGGTGTCGTGGCTGGCCACGCTGCCGCCGAGCTTTCTTTCCCGCGAGGCCGACCTCCTGGGCGAAGTGGCTTGGAACCGGGTGACCAGCGTGACGAGGAACCCCGCAGCGCGCAGCAAGAACGCGACGCGCGACGCGACCAACGTGCGAATGATCTACGAGCCCAAGTACCGCCAGGTGCTGCCCGGACTCGACCTCTCGGTGCCCGTCGGCCTGGGCTACGGGCTGAAGGGCAATTCGTCGGTGGTCGGGCCGTTCTATGGCGAAAAGGTCGGCGACTTCAGCATCGGCATTTCGGGCGCCTGGCATGACGCCTGGCGTTTCGCGCTCAACGTCACGCACCATTTCGGACCGGAAGGTACCTTCCTCGAGAACGGCACCGCTACCTACAAGCAGACGTTGAAGGACCGCGATTTCGTTTCGCTGTCGCTGCGCCGCACGTTCTGAGCACCCCCAGGGCCGGGCCGCGCCCAGCCCGCCCCCCGCGGGGGTCAAGCAAAGTGGCAAAGCCACATTTACTTGAGAAAGTCGATTGGAGTGACGACGAATGAATGACCATTTTCCGCGCCGCATCGCATTCACCGCCACGCTGCTGGCCGTTGCGTTGCAGCCCTTGGCCGTGGCCGCCGTATCGAGCGAAGAAGCGGCGCGCCTGAAGAGCGAGCTGACGCCGATGGGTGCCGAGCGCGGCGGCAACAAGGACGGCAGCATTCCCGCGTGGAGCGGGGCGCTGCCGGCCGGGAACGTGCCGGCCGGCGGCCGGCGGCCCGACCCGTTCGCCGGCGACAAACCGCTGTACAGCGTGACCGCCGACAACGTCGGCAGCCACGCCCACAAGCTGACCGAAGGCGTGAGGGCGATGCTCGAGCGCTATCCGAAGACGTTCAGGCTCGACGTCTACAAGACGCAGCGCAGCGCCGTCGCGCCGCAATGGGTCTACGACAACACGTTCAAGAACGCAACGCAGGCCCGCGTCGAAGGCACGCGGATCGAAGGCGCGTATGGCGGCATTCCGTTTCCGATTCCGAAGAGCGGCGTCGAAGCGATGTGGAACCACGCGCTGAACTGGCATGGCGAGGCCTGGCGGCTCGACGTGCGTGGCGTGCAGATCACGGCCGACGGCAAGCACGTGCCGACGATCCAGGCTGCGGGCAACTTCCAGAAACCCTATTACGCACGCAACGGTTCGCTTGCGGCTTTCAACGGAACGCACTTCCTGGCGCGCGTCGTCAACCTCGGCCCGCCGATCCGTGCCGGCGAAGGCATCGTGACGCGCGCAACGCTCGACCCCGACAAAGGCCAGACATGGACCTACCTGCCCGGACAGCGCCGCGTTCGCAAGGTACCCAATGCCTGCTGCGACACGCCGATGCCCACCAGCGCTGGCGTCGTGATGTCGGACCAGGTCGACGTGTTCGCGGGGCGGCTCGACCGCTTCGACTGGAAACTCGTCGGCAAGAAGGAACTGCTGGTGCCGTACAACTCGAACCGCAGTCTGGTGCGTCCGCAGGCACAGGCGCTACTTGCGCACCACCTCAACCCGGACGACGTGCGCTGGGAACTGCACCGCGTGTGGGTCATCGATGCCACCGTCGCCGCGGGCCAGCGGCATCTGGCACCGAAGCGGCGCTACTACCTGGACGAAGACACCTGGATCGCATTGCTGGCCGACCATTGGGACGCCAAAGGGCAGCTCTGGCAGACCGGCTTCGCCATTCCCGTGGTCATGCCGGACATTCCTGCCACCGCGCCACCTGGCCTGTGGGGCGTGTACGACCTGATCTCCGGCGAAGGCTATGTCGAGAGCGTGCTCAACGACGCCAAGGAGCAGTTCCAGCCCGTGGCGCCCTGGCCCGACACGAACTTCACGCCCGACGCGCTGGCCGGCGAAGGCGTGCGCTGACATGCAACACCCCAGCAGCATCGAGACCGACGTCGTGGTCGTGGGCAGCGGCGCCTCCGGCTTGTCGGCAGCACTCTCGGCCGCCGAGAGCGGCGCACGGGCGCTCGTCCTCGAGGCCGGCGCGAGACCCGGTGGCACCAGCAATTTCCCCGGCGGCTTGCTGGCCGTCGAAAGCTGCGTGCAGCGCGCGGCCGGCATCCACATCACGAAGGCCGACGTCTTCGAGCGCATGATGGAGTTCAACCATTACCGCGGCGACGCGCCGCTGGTGTGGACCATCATCGACCGTTCGGCCGCCACCATCGACTGGCTGCAGGCGCACGGCGTCGAGTTCCTCGGGGCGCTGAGCATGGCCAAGGGCAGCCTGCCGACCTGGCATTTGATCAAGGGCGCCGGTGCCGCACTCGTGAAGGCGCTGCTGGCGCGCTGCCGCGAACGCGCGACGCCGATCCTGCTGAAGAGCCCGGCGATCCGACTGCTGCGCGACGGCGGGCGCATCGCGGGTGTCGTGGCTTGCGTCGAGGGGCGCGAAACCGAGATCCGCGCGCGCGCCGTCGTGCTGGCCAGCGGTGGCTACGCCAGCAATGCCGAATGGATGAAGGACTACACCGGCTATGACGTGCAACGCACCATCTGGCCGGCCGTGAATGTCTATCTCGGCGGCGACAGCCAGCGCATGGCATGGGATGCGGGCGCCGCCAAGGACGGCCTGGGGCTGCTCGAGATCGAATTCGAGTTCAACGGCCCCGGGTCGACCGGCAATCAATTACGCAACGTCGTACGCCAGCCCTACCTCTGGGTCAACGACCGCGGCGAACGCCTGGGCAACGAAGACCGGCTGTGTTCGATCCCCAACTACGGCGGCAATGTGCTCACCCGCCAGGCGCGCAAGCAGGCCTTCCTGATCTTCGACGCGCAGACCCGTCGGCGCATGGAAACGCAAGGCTATGCAAGGCGCGGCGGCCCGCCGTTCCTGGACCCACGGCCGCAACTCGTCGATTTCGATGCGCAGCTCGACGACGCCGTGTCGGCCGGCAATCCCAACATCTTCCGCGCCGACAGCGTCGACGCACTCGCCCGGGCCTGCGGCATCGACCACGCCGGTCTCGTCGATACGCTGCAGGCCTACAACCGCCTGGCCGACGACGGCGCCGACTCGCAATTCGGCAAAGACAACGCGGTGCTCGATCCCGTTCGCAACGGCCCGTTCTACGCGTTGCGGATCACGCCCATCATGCTCGGCACGCTGGGCGGATTGAAAGTCGACGCGCGGCTGCGCGTACTCGACGAGACCGACGCGCCGATCGCCGGCCTGTACGCCGTCGGCAACATCGCCAGCGGCATGTATGGCGATACCTACTGCATCGTCTTTCCCGGCACCACGCTGGCGTTTGCCGTCAACTCGGGGCGAATCGCCGGCGAGCACGCGGCGCGCCTGACGGCGCCGACGACCGCCTGCGCGGCGCGCTGACGGCTTTTTCAAAGGACGTATCGAATGCCCAAAGTCACCTATGTCAGCGCTGGCGGCCACCGCACCGAGCTGGAACTTCCCAACGGCTTGTCGCTGATGGAAGGCGCGATGAACAACAACGTCGCCGGCATCGAAAGCGAATGCGGCGGCAAGTGCGCATGTGCCACCTGCCACGTCTATGTCGACGAAGCCTGGCTCGACAAGTTGCGGCCTTCGGGGGCGCTGGAAGACGAACTGCTCGAAGGCACTGCCAGCGAGCGCCGGCCGACCAGCCGCCTGAGCTGCCAGATCAAGTCGTCGGCGGCGCTGGACGGCATCGTCGTCCACCTGCCGCAGTCCCAGAGCTGATGGCAGCGATGGCACCGCTGGAACGCGGCGTCGTCATCGTCGGCGGCGGCCACGCGGGCTACCAGTGCGTCGAATCCTTGCGGCGCGGCGGTTATGCCGGGCGCCTGACGCTCGTCGATGCCGACGGCCAGTTGCCTTATCACAAGCCGCCGCTGTCGAAAGACTACCTGCAGCACGACGCCGACCCGGCGCGCCTGCACTTTCGCCCCGCGGCTTTCTACGACCAGGAAGCGGTGGACCTGCGCCTTGGCCGGCGCGCCGTTGCCATCGAGCGCCGTGGGCGCAGCGTCGTGCTCGATGACGGCGAATCGCTGCGTTACGACCAACTCGTGCTGGCGACCGGCAGCCGTGCGCGGCCGCTTTCGGTGTCGCGCGAACGGGTCGCCGACGTGCACGTGATCAAGACGATCGCCGACATCGACCGCATTCGCGCGCGGCTGCAGTCGGTGCACGACGTCACCGTCGTCGGCAGCGGCTTCACGGCAATGGAGTTTGCGGCCACGGCCACGCTGCTCGGCAAGTCGGTTCGCGTGCTCGCGCGCGGCCAACGCGTACTGGCGCAGGCGCTGCCGGCGTGCTTGAGCGCCTGGTTGCTGGAAGAGCACCGCCGCCGCGGCGTGCAGGTGCTGTTCGGCCGCACGGTCGAGCGTGTGGAACTAGACGAAAGCGACACCACGGGCGGCCTGCGGGTGACCGACAGCAGCGGCGCTGCGCACCGCACGGGTCTTCTGGTGGCCGCCATCGGCGCCGAGCCCGAAACCGGACTGGCCGCTGCGGCCGGGCTCGAATGCGAAGACGGCATCGTCGTCGACGCGTACTGCCGCACCAGCGACCCGGCCATCTACGCGGCCGGCGACGCGGTGCGCTTCTTCCACCCGCTGCTGCAGCGGCAACTGCGCCTGGAATCGGTGCAGAACGCGCTCGGCCAGGCGAAGACGATTGCGGCGCACCTGCTGGGCCGCAGCGAGGTCTACGACGCCGTACCGTGGTTCTGGTCCGACCAATACGACCTCAAGCTGCAGATGGCGGGCCTGCACGAGGGCTTCGACCGCCTGGTGTGGCGCGGAGACCCGGCGTCACGGCGCTTTTCGGTGCTGCTGTATCGCAAATCCCGGTTGATCGCCGTGCATTCGGTCAACCGTCCCGGCGACCACATGGCGGCGCGCAAGCTGCTGGCCGCCGGCGTGTCGCCGCCGGCGGAGCAGGCTGGCGACGAGCGATACAGGCTGGCCGACGCGCTGGCCGCTTGACACGCGTCGTGCCCCGCGGGCGGCCGGCGGCGCGCTGATCATCCAGCCGCTTGCCACTGCCGCGCCTGGGGCTCGCGAATGCCGAGCACGACGATGACCAGCGCGGCAACGATCGCGACGAGCGCGATCTTCGGAATCACCGTGATGCCGACGCTCTGCGCCCATGCCCCGGCGAGCGCCGGTGCAACGGCGCCGCCGACCACCTCGCCAAGCCCCACCACGATGCCGGTGGCCGTGGTGGCCAGGCGTTCGGGCACCGATGCGTGCGTGAGCGGCCCCACCGTGATCGCGACGACCCCGGCATTCATGAAGGTCGCGGCGAACAACACGGCGAACAGCTTGGCCGGCTCAGGCCCGATGGCGGGCAGCAGCGACAGCGCAGCGAGTTCGATCGCGAGCGCGATGACCATCGTCATCTTGCGTCCGACCCTGTCGGAGACCGCCGGCACCACAACCATGCCGATGAAACTGCCCACGCCCAGGCCTGCCAGCACCAGGCCCATCTGGTCGAGGCCGAGCTTCAAATGGTCGGTCAGGTAACTCGGCATGAAGGCCGACAGCACGATCAAGCAGCTCAGGAACGCGCACATGCCCAGGGTGCTGAACACCACGTTGCGGTAGCGCAGCACGGACCACCAGGCCGACTTGAACTCGGTCGACACCTCGGCTTCGATGGCGCCGTCGCGCAGCGTGCGCGCGATCAGCCAGGCGACGATCAGGCCCGGAACGGCAACCACGCCGAACACCCAGTGCCAGCTCGGCAGCACCTGCAGCAGGAAGACCGCGACGACGGGCCCGAAACCGAGCCCGACCAGCGGTGCGGCCATTTGCTGGATGCCGATGTTCAGGCCGATGCGACTGGGCTTGCTGGCCTCGATCGTCGAGACGATCGACGCCGGCACGTAGGCGCCTTCGGCAAGGCCCATCAAGCCGCGGATCACCAGCAGGCTGAGCAGCCCCGTGGCCAGTCCGCTGGTGGCCACCAGCAACGAAAAGACGACGACCGCAGGAACGAGCACCTTCTTGCGGCCGATGCGGTCGGAAAGCCGTCCGGTGAAGATCGACGACAGGCCCCAGGCGAGCGCCAGCACCGCCGAGATCAAGCCCATGTCCCGGTAGCTCAGGCCCAGGTCCTTGGCCATCACCGGGAACAGCGGATTGATGATGAAGCGGTCGAGCCCGACGAGTCCGAATCCAAGTGCGAGCAGGCCGACCGCCTTCTTCTCGTACGAGGGGCTCCACTGACTGCCCTCGCGAACGCTGGAGGGCGAGTCCATGGTCTCGTCCTTCGTCTTCCGGGTCAGTCCATCGATGGGCAGGGATTTCATCGCGCGCGCAGCCCCAGCATGCGCCGCGCATCGGCCGGCGACGCGAGCGAAGGGCCCAATGCCTCGACCAGGCGGCGCGCCTTGGTCACCAGCGCCGCGTTGCTTTGCGCGAACTGGCCTTTGGCGATGTACACGTTGTCTTCCATGCCCACGCGCACGTGGCCACCGAGCAGCATCGACTGCATCGCCATCGGAAACTGCACCGGGCCGATGCCGAAACCTTGCCACTGCGCAGCGGCCGGAAGCAGGTTGCGCATGTAGGTCATGGTTTCGGTGTCGGCGGGCATCGTGAAGTTCAGGCCCATCACGAACGAGTACATGCCCGGCCCGTCGAGCACGCCCTTGCCGAGCAGGTGCCTGGCCAGCACGGCGTCGCCGCTGTCGAAGAGTTCGATCTCGGGTTTCACGCCGGCCTCGCGCGCCAGCGTGGCCATGCGCGTGAGCACCTGCTCGGTGCTGATCACGATGCCGCCGAAGACCTGGGCCGTCACGAGATCCAGCGTGCAGATCTCCGGCCGCAGCTTCAGAACGTGCGCGATGCGTTGCTCGGCGGGCCAGATGTGCGACTGTGCGCCGGCCTCGATCGGCAGCATCGGATCCTTCGGATAGAAGCCTGAACCGAGGCCGGTGGTCAAGTTGAGGATGACGTGCGGATTGCCTTCGCGGATCAGGCCGACGGCTTCTTCGTACAGTCCGAGATCGCCCGAAAACTGCCCGCTGTGCGGATCGCGCACGTGCACGTGGAGGATCGCGGCGCCGGCGTCTGCCGCGGCCAGGCCGCTGTCGGCGATCTGCCGCGGCGTGACCGGCTGCGCCGGGTTGCGCGACAGCGGGCCGGCACCGGTAAGCGCGCAGGTGATGATGATTTGTTCTTGCATGATTCGTGTCGGTGTCTTTTCAGGTGCGAAGATGGAGGTCGCCGAGCACGACGCTCTCGCTGCCGAGTTCGAGCGTCGATTCGGCGCTGCCGGCAGGGTCGTCGATGCGCACGCTGTAATGCCCGGGCTGCAGACCGTCGAAGCGAAAGTCGCCGAAGGTGTCGGTGCGCGTCGTGGCCAGCGGCCGGCCCGCCTGCTCGAGCCGCACCTCGACGTCGTGTGCGCATTCGCCGGCGGCGACGACGCTGCCGCCGACGAACGCGTGGTCGATGCGCTGCAGGTTGCGGTAATGCACGCGCGGCCGCGTGCCGCGCTCGGGCGCCAGCGTGCGCAAGCCTTCGCGTGCGGCGCGCTCGGACATCGTGGCGTCGTCGGTCTTCACGGCCTCGATCGCGCCGGTCGGACAGACGCTCACGCAGCGCGGCGCATGCCAGCCGGCGTCGAGCAAATGGGCATCGAAAAACCAGGTCTGCGGCAATTGCTCGGCGTCGTTCCAGACCACCGCGCCGTAAGGACAGACGTCGACCAGATCGCGGCGGCCGCGGCACTTGTCGGGGTCGAAGACGACGATGCCGTCTTCGCGCTGGCGCACGGCGCCTGGCGCCGCCCGCACGCAGGGCGCGTCGGCACAGTGGTTGCAAAGCCGCGGCAGGTAGGCGGCATCGACGTGGTGAGCGCTGCCGCGCACGCGGCGTTCGATCCAGATCACGCCGCGGCCTTGCGCCGGGTGCGGCGCGCTGTAGCCGGCGAAGCGGTTGCCTGCGAGTTCATCCTTCGCGGCGACGACGCAGTTGTTGCAGTTGTGGCATTCGGCGACGTCGATGATGAGGTTCCACTTCGTCACGCCGGCTCCTTCTGTGCCTCGGTTCGGTTGGCGCGCGCCGCGCTCAAGACGTCGGCGACGCCTGCGCCGTGCCGCCATGGCACGACCTGCACCAGGCACGAGTTCGGCGCCATGCTGCTGGTGCCGCGCTGCTGCGGGCGCGAAGGCGTGAGGATGTTGAGGCTGCCGCCGATGTCGACCTCTTCGTCGCCGATGCGCAGCGGCCGGTATTCGGCACTCGATTCGAACGACTTGACGACGCCGCGCGCCACCATCGCCGACACGTCGGCGGCGCAGATCACCGCACCACGGTCGTTGCAGACCTTGACCAGGCCGTGGTGGGCGATGCCGCGCTCGGCTGCATCGGCACTGTTCATCCGCAGCAGCCAGTAGTAATGGCCTTGCACCTTGACGCGGTGATCGTCGATGTCGTTGACCACGCTGCCCTTGCCGTCGACGTTGGTGTGGAAGCTGTAGCGCGAATGGGTGGCGATGAGTTGCAGCGGGAAAGCGCGCACGCGATCGACGCTGCGCCGCCCCTCCCACGACGGGATGTAGCGGTTGAGCACCGGGCGCTCGGGGTTGTCGGGGTCCGCACGCTCGAGCGTCCGGGGCAGGAACTCGATCTTGCCGCTGGGCGTCTGCAGGCCGAAGCCGAACGGTCCGGCCCATTGCGATGGCAGCGGCAAGGCTTCGCCGATGTCCTTGATGCGGCCTTCGGCAAACCAGCGGAACTGCACCGGCGCGCGCAAGCCTTGCTGTTCGGCAGGGACGACGTAATAGCCCTTCCTGCAGAATTCGGCCCAGCTCATGCGCTTGGCAACGTCCGACGAGTCGAACACGCGCTTGCACCAGTCCAGTTCGCTGCAGCCTTCGGTGAACATGGCGCCGATGCCCAGCCGGGACAGAATGTCGCTGAAGATCCGGTAGTCGGACCTGGACTCTCCCAACGGCTCGATGCACTGGTGCTGCAGCGCAATGACGCGATGGTTGACGTTGTTGAATCCGTGCGGCAGGTAGCCGCCGCCGGAACACCATTCGCCGATGTCGTAACGCTCGAACTGGGTGCACGCGGGCAGGATCACGTCGGCGAACTGCGTTTCGCCTTCCATCCAGATCGACTGGTTGACGACGAATTCGATGCTTTCGTGGCGGTACGCCGCCTCCATTCGCTTGGACTGCGTCAGCGTGGAAAACCACGAGCCGCCGTATTTGTAGATCATGTGGATGCGCGGGAACCCCGGCATCGGGTACTGGAACGGTGCGAACTGCAGTTCGGTGGCGACGCCATCCCAAAGGTAGCCGCTGGCCTTGCCTTCGATGATCGCCTCGGGGAACTGCTGCTTGGGAACCAGCTGCCGCACCGGATTCATCGTGATGACGTGCGGCATCTTCTGGTAGTTGTTGACCGCGTTGCCGTTCCAGTTCAGCTCGCCGGAGATGCCGCCGTCGGCGTAGCCCGGGAAGTAGAACTCGTGATCGACCGGCGCGCCTGAATCGAGGTTGCCCATGTTGATGCCCGGCTTGCCGAGCCCGCGCATCGCCATCAGCATGACCATGCAGCGCGCCCACTGCGCGCCGGTGGCGCCGCGGCCGGCGCCGCCGAAGCCGCCGCCGCCGGCACCGGCGGCGAGGTAGAGCTTCTTCCTGGCCATCAGACGCGCCAGGGCGCGAACGTCCTTGGCGGCAATGCCGGTTTCCGATTCCTGCCATTCAGGCGTCTTGGGAACGCCGTCTTGCGCGCCCATCAGGTAGTCGCGCCAAGCCTCGAAGCCGGTGGTGCGTTCGGCCACGTAGGGCTTGTCGTAAAGATCCTCGGCGATCCACACCTGCATGATCGCCATCGCCAGTGCGGCGTCGGTTCCCGGGCGGATCGGGAACCAGCGTCCACCCAGCCACGCCGCCGTGGGGTTGAAGTGCGGATCGATGTGAACGAATTGCATGCCCAGCGAGCGCGCCCATTGGCGCCGCTGGGTTCCTTCGTGCGCCGAATAGCCGCCGCGCGTGCTCTCCGGGTCGCTGGACCAGAAGACCATCAGTTCGGCTTCCTTCAGGCAGTCTTCGACCAGCCCGTAGGCGCCGGCGATGCCCACGCGTTGCGCCTGGCCCCAGTGGTGCATGGCGCCCCAGTACCAGCCTTCCCAGCTGTCGGGGTTGGCGGCCACGCGCGTGAAGCCGATCAGATTGCCGAAGCGCAACAGGCTCGACAGGTAATAGCCGACGTTGCCCCATTGGTGATGCGAACCGTGGGTGATCGTCATCGAACCCGGACCGTGCACGCTGCGCTGGCGCAGGATCTCGCTGCTGACGATGTCGAGCGCCTCGTCCCAGCTGATGCGAACGTAGCCGCTCTTGCCGCGGTTGTGCGGGTTGCGCTCGCCGTCGGGGTCGAAGTCGACCCGCTTCATCGGATACGCGATGCGGTTGTCGGCATAGACGGCAGACTTCAAGGCCAATGCGTGCGTGGCCACGGTGGCGATGCGCTTGGGTGAGAAGCGCCGCCCGCGCGCTTCGAGGGTCCAGCTCGGCGCGTCGCCGGCGTCGAATTCGATCGGCACCAGGCGCACGATGCGATCGTCTTTCACGTGCACGAACAGCGGCCCGCCGTTCGTCATCATCGTGAAGCGGGTGCAGCCGTCGCGCTGCGGTGTTCCCATCTTCAGCGCCGAGGCCTGCGAAAGGTTCAGCAACTGCATCCACCACACGCACAGCGGGTCGGGGCCGATGACCATGACCTTGAAGTTCTTCGCCGCGTGCACGACCTCGCCCATGTCGGGGTTCGGTTTGAGCATCGTCAGCGCCGTGTGCAGGTCCTTGAAGACCATGCGCACCTGCGGGTTCGGGTGCAGGCCGGCGTGGCTCTTGATGCGCCCGCCACGCACGTCGAACCAGCGGCCGATGCTGCCGTCCTTGAGCTGGATCTGGGCCACGAGGTCGTGACGCTTCGCGAAAGCGCGGAACGTCGGCCGCGATTTCGCCGCCCTGTCCAGGATCGGCCCCAGCGCGAACAGAATCGTCCGCAGAACGGCGCGTTTCATCGTCATGCCCCGCTCACTGCGCCTCGGGTTCCGCTTCGACGCGGTTCTCGATGTGGCCCAGGCCTGCAATGTCGACGCGCACCACGTCGCCCGGCTGCAGGAACTTGCCGAGCGCGATGCCGACGTTGGCACAGGTTCCGGTGGCGATCAGGTCGCCCGGCTGCAGCGTCATCACCTGGCTCAATTCATGAATCTGCTGCCAGATGTCGTAGATCATGCCGCCGGTGTTGGCGCTTTGCCGCAGTTCACCGTTGACCCACAGTTTCATTTCCAGGTTGTGCGGATCGGCGATTTCGTCGGCGGTGGTGATCCAGGGGCCGATCGGGCCGTGCGAATCGAAGCTCTTGCCCAGCGTGAAGGTCGGGCTCTTGAATTGCCAGTCGCGCGCCGTCACGTCGTTGGCCACGAAGTAGCCGGCGACCACGCCCGGCGCGTCGGCCACGCTCACGTATCGGCAGCGCCGGCCGATGACGACGCCGAGTTCGGCTTCGTAGTCCATCTGCTCGGACACGCGCGGCTTGTAGATCGGGGCGAATGGGCCGGTGATGCAGGTGACCTGCTTGTTGAACCAGAGCTGATGCTTGGGCACCGCAACGCCGGCGCGCGCCGCCTCTTGCGCGTGGTCGTGGTAGTTCATGCCGATCGCCAGGTATTTCTGCGCATCGGGAATCGGGGCCTCTAGGCGCACCGAAGACAGCGCATGGCCGCCGGCAGGCGCACGGCGCAGCGCCTCGGCCAGGCGATTGCGCGCCGCCGGGCCGGCCGCCAGCAGTTCGCGCAAGGTGTGCGGCGCGGTGGGGTCCAGCTTCGCCATCTCGAACACGCGAGATTCGTGAACGACGCCGATCGTCGTGCGGCCGTCGGCCGTGAAGCGCGCAAGTTTCATGGTCTCTCGCTCAGGCAAAGAACTCGGGTGTGACCGCGGGCGCCCATTGACGCAATTCCTCGGGCGACACGGCGGCGTGGCCGACCGGGGTGGAATCGTTGACCAGGTCGCCATCGGTCCAATGCTCCACCTTGTTGCCGAAGGGATCGCGCCAGTAGTCGAAAAGCTGGCTGCCCTGGATGTGGCGGCCGACACCCCAGGAATGCGCGCGGCCGCGCGACTTCAGCCATTCGCCGCTTTGCACCAGGTCGTCGAAGTCGACGACCTCGAACGCGCTGTGATCGAAGCGGTTGCGGCCGTCGGAGGCGGTGATCAAGGCCACCGTGTGGTGATCGGTCCATTGCTGGCCGAGGCCGCAGCGCATGAAGGCGGCAATCGTCCGGTCTTCGGACCCGGCCCAGTAGGTGTCCGACGGCAGGAAGCCGAGCACGTCGCGATAGAACGCCAGGGTTGCGGGGAAGTCGGCGACCAGCAACGCGACGTGGCCCAGCCGCGTGATCGACGCCACTTGCGGCTTCAGCCGCACCGGCTGGCCCAGCCGTTTGCGTCCGACGGCGGCATTGAATTCGAGCGGCGCGCGCACCGCCAGCGGTTCGAACGTGTCCTGGCCGTGGATCACGTCGACCACGAAGCCGGCAGGATCGGTGCAGCGAACGCGCAGGCCGCCGCCCGGCTCGGGATTGGGCTCGACCGGCTTGCCGGTGCGGCGCGCCACTTCGTCCAGCGCCTGCGCGCTGCGCGCCAGCAAGCCGATGCCGACGGTCGCGTTCGCCGGCCCCAGCTCGGCGATGTGCGCGTGGTGCAGCGGACCGGCCGTGCGCGAGTACAAGGCCTGCTCGGTGCGTGCTGCGGTGTGCAGGCCGAAGTCGGCGAGGAAGGCCTCCATCAGGTTCAAGTCGGTGACCTGGTAGCGAACGAAGGCGATGTCTTGGACAAGGCTCATACCACTCATTTCGGGTTTCCTTCGAGTTGAAGCGGACGCATCGAATCGCCACGCCGGGGAACGGGATCGAGAAGAAAGTGCGCCAACGCCGGCAACAGCACCAGCGCGCCGAGCATGTTCCAGAGAAACATGAATGCCAGCAGCACGCCCATGTCGGCCTGGAACTTGATCGGGCTGGCGACCCAGGTGACGACGCCGATGGCCAGCGTGATGCCGGTGAGCAGCACGACCTTGCCGGTGAACAGAAGCGCGCGGTAATAGGCCTGCGACAGCGTGTCGCCTTCGCGCAGCCGGGCCAGCATCACCGACAGGATGTACAGCGCATAGTCGACGCCGATGCCCACGCCCAACGCGATGACGGGCAGCGTTGCCACCTTCACGCCCATGCCGAGCGCCACCATCAGCGCCTCGGCCAGGACCGAGGTCAGCACCAGTGGCAGCACCGCCACCAGCACCGCGCGCCACGAGCGGAACGTGGCCCAGGCCAGCAGCGCCACCGCGGCGTAGACCAGCCACAGCATCTTGCGCCAGGCGTCGCGAACGACGATGTTCGTCGCCGCCTCGATGCCGGCCGAACCGGCGGCCAACAGAAAGCGCGCGTCGGCGCTGTCGTTCGCGGCGGCGAAGGCCTGCACGTGATCGACCACGCGCGCCAACGTTTGCGCCTTGTGGTCGAGCAGGTAGACGTACATCGTCAGCAGGCCGCAGGCGTCGTTGTACAGGCCGCGCGGTGCGTTCGCCGTCACCGTATTGACCATCGCCTGGCTCGGCAGCATCTCGTACCACTTCGGGTTACCTTCGTTGAGCCCGGCGGCAACCCGGCGGTTCAGCAACGCCAGCGTGTTCGTGCGCTCGACGCCCGGCAACTGCGCCAATTCCCATTCGAGGCGATCGACGAGTTGCACCGTTTCCAGCTTCGTGCAGCGGCCCTCGGGCGTTTGCACCATGACGGCGAGCACGTCGCTGGAAGATCCATAGGCGGCGTTCATGAATGCCGCGTCGCGGTTGTAGCGACTGTCGGGCCGCAGCTCGGGCGCACCGGCGTCGAGGTCGCCGATCGCCAGCCGCGCGCTCACGCCGATGCCCAGCGCCAGCAAGGCGGCCGCGGCAGCCACCGCACCCAGCGCCCAGCGCGCTTGCGTGAAGCGGTCGAGCAGCGCCCACAGCGGGTGCTTGGCATCGCCTTGCAGGTCGGCCTGCTCGGCGCGCAGGCTGCGCGCGGCCGCCCTCGGGTTGACGCCGGCATAGCTGAGCAGCACCGGCAGCAGGATCAGGTTCGTGAAGATGAGCGCCGCGACACCGATCGACGCCGCCAGCGCCAGTTCGCGAATGACCTGAATGTCGATGATCAGCAGTACGGCGAAGCCGACCGCGTCGGCCAGCAGCGCCGTCAGGCCGGCGACGAACAAACGCCTGAACGTGTAGCGCGCGGCCACCAGCCGGTGCGTGCCGCGGCCGATGTCCTGCATGATGCCGTTCATCTTCTGCGCGCCATGGCTCATGCCGATGGCGAACACGAGGAAAGGCACGAGCATCGAATACGGGTCGAGCGCGATGCCCAGCGTCGGCAGCAGGCCCAGCTGCCAGACCACCGCGATCAGCGAACTGGCGACGACGAGCAGCGTCGAGCGAACGCAGCGCGTGTAGGCGAACACCATCGCAGCCGCCACCGCCACTGCCAGCGCGAAGAACCCGGCGACGACGCGCACGCCGTCGATCAAATCGCCCACCAGCTTCGCGAAGCCCGTGATGTGCAGGCGAACGCCTTCGCGCTCGTACTTCGCGCGCAAGGCCTCCAGCCGCTGTGCGAAGACACCGTAGTCGAGCGCGCGCCCTTCGCCATCGGCCGACAGCAAGGGCACGAAGATGACGCTGGAGCGCGCGTCGAGCGCCACCGTCTGCCCGATCTCGCCGGAGCGTGCAACGTTGGCCGCCAGTGCCTGCAAGTGACCGGGCTTGCCGGCGTAAGCCTGCGGAATCACCGGGCCGCCTTCCAGGCCTTCTTCGGTGACGCCGGCCCAGCGCGTGTTCGGCGTCCACAGGCTCTTCATTCCGGTGCGCGCCACGCCGGGCAGCAGGAAGACCTCGTCGGACAGGCGGCGCAGCGTGTCGAGGTACTTGGCGTCGTAAATCGTGCCTTGCGGATTTTCGACCGCGATGCGGATCGCGTTGCCGAGCGCGCGCAGGTCGCTTTGGTGCTTCAGGTAGTTGACGACGAACGGGTGCGAGGCGGGAATCGTCTTCTCGAAGCTGGCCGACAACTGCAGCTTGGCGGCCTGCCAGCCGAGCAGCAGCGTGACCAGCGTGCACAGCGCGATGACCCAGGCGCGATGGTTGAACAGCGCGCGCTCGACCGCCGACCCGCTGCGGCGATCGAAGTGTGCGAGCTCGCGCACGACGGGCGCGCCGGACGCGTTCGCGTTCATGCGGGTTTGCCGCCGCGCAGGCGCAGCGCGCCGGCGAAGGTCAGTGCCAGGGTGTCGCCAGCCGGCTGACGCGGGGCACCTGGGTCACCCGGGTCACCTGAGCCACTGGGCAAGGGCATCGCGAAGGCGAGCGGCGGCAGGCTGGCGCCCGGCAGCGGCTGCAAGGCATCGACGCCCGCTTGCACCACGAAGAGCTGGCCCGACTGGTTGGCCAGCAGCACCCCGCCGCCGGGCAATGGGCAAGCGCTGACGAAGCCCGCCGGCGGCGCGCCTTCGAGCTTGCGCCAAGTCTGGCCGTCGTCGGCGGAACGAAAGGCGTTGCCGCGCAGGCCGGCGACGATCCATTCGCCCGCGTCGGTCGCCAGCGCAACGAAGAAGGTTCCCGCGTAAGGCGAGGCCAGGCGTTGAAAGCTGCGCCCGCCATCGGGCGAACGCAGCAGCAAGCCCTGCTCGCCGGCGATCAGCCAGCTACTGCCACGTGCGGCCAGCGCATACAGGTGCTGTGCCTTCGGGTTGTCGATGCGGCCTGACGCGGCGCTCCAGCTTGCGCCACCGTCAGCGCTTTCGAACGCCAGGTTGAAGGCACCGATCACGAACAGCCGCCTCGGCCCTGCGATGTGCAGGTCGAACAGCGGCTTGTCGGGCCCGTCGCGCACGAGCAGCGCCGCCTCGCGCGCCAGGTCGGGCTGCGCCGCCGCTGCGCGCTCGGCCGCGGCGGCAAGCGTGCGGCCGTCGGCTTGCAAGTCCCAGGTCTCGCCGCCGTCGGCGCTGGTCAGGATGACGCCGCCGTGCCCGACCGCCCAGCCGCGCTTGGCATCGGCAAAGCGCACGGCGGTCAAGGTGACGCTGACCGGCACCCGGCGCGCTTGGCGCCAGCGCTTCGCGCCGTCGTCCGACAGCGCGACGACGCCGCGTTCGCCGACCGCCACGATGCGGCCGGCGGCCGCCGCTGCGTGCAGCAGCAGCGCGCGCGCCGGCTGCCGCACCGGCAGCGCGGCACGGCGCAGCGCCGCGAAGGGGTCGACCGCAGCGTGCCCCGGCAGGGCCGCGGCGAGCGCCGCGCCGGCCGCGAACCGCCGCCGCGTCAGACCGTCTTGCACGTCAGCGCCCCTTTGCATCGTCTTGCCGCCATCGAACTGCTCCTGTGCGCACGCCGGACCATGAGGCCGCGCGTTGTCGCCGCCCATCGAGCCCGCCCGTCGAGGCTCGGCCGGTGTGTAGATTAAGCACGTGTTTATCGATAATAAATAGGGAAATCCATTAGACGGCCATTCTGGACATGATGAGACCCATAAACGATGATGAACCCGCGCAACGGGCGCTCCCGCCCAGCGTCAGCGCGCCCCACCGACACCCCATGGACCTCAGCTTTGCAACCCCCGGCGCCAAGAGCCTGACGACGCAGGCCTTCGAAAGGCTGCGCGCCGACATCCTGCGCGGCCACCTGCAGCCGACCGAGCGCTTGCGCATCCAGGCGCTGAGCGAGCGCTACGCCATCGGCGCCACGGCGATCCGCGAAGCGCTGTCGCGCCTGGTGACCGAAGGGTTCGTCGACTCCGAAGACCAGCGCGGCTTCTGCGTGGCACCGGTGTCACGCGAAGACCTGATGGACCTGACGCGCAACCGCGTCGAGGTCGAGTGCATCGCGCTGCGCCGCGCCATCGAGCACGGCGGCATCGACTGGGAGTCGAACCTGATGTCCGCCTTCCACCGCCTGTCGAGGACGCCGTTGCCGTCCACACCCGAGCTGCACGCGCCTTGGGCCGCCGCCCACCAGCAGTTCCATGAAGCGCTGCTGGCCGGGTGCGATTCGCCCTGGAGCCTGAGGCTGTGCGGCCTGTTGTACGACCAGTCCGAGCGTTACCGCAACCTGGCCGAGCGCTACACCTCCAGGCAGAACCGCGATCCAGGCAAGGAGCACCGTGCGCTGATGGACGCGGCGATGGCACGCGATGCCGAGAAGGCGGCCAAGCTGCTGGGCGAGCACTTCTGGGCGACGACGGAAATCATCCTGAAGGCCGTCTTCGGCGAGAGCCGCCCCGCGTCGGGCGCACGAAAGCGCAGCAGCACATGAGCGGTCCGCCGCTGCGCCAGAAGACCGGCTAGCGCCGTTGGCCGACTCGGCCGCCTGCCGTGCCCGTTGCCTTGCCATCAGCCTCGGCCAAGGCGTTTGCCAACGCCCGCAAGCGCTGGCCGAGCTGGCCAAGGTCGGCTTCGCCCCGGTGTTCGGCGCGCGGCCGCTCGAGCGGGCGATTCAGCAGCGCATCGAGGACCCGGTGAGCAAGCTGCGGTCGCCGTCGATCGGCGAAGCCTGAGTCGGGCGGCGCCTCAGCGGGGCGACAACAACCGCTGCGCAGGCGGCAGGATGTCCAGGCGCGCCGTAAAGCGGGGCGTCACCCGAGAACGTCCGCTTCCGGCAGCGGCAGCGCGCCGGCATCGGCATGCCTCCTGCAAGCCCAGGGTTTCCCCTCGTCATCGGCGGGAAAAGTTTGCCTACATTATTTGTATGCAAGCTTGTGCTCAAAACATGGCTGCATCACTCCACCGGAGAAACCCCATGCCCAAGTTCCTGCGTTCCTTGTTCGGCCAGGTCGTGCTGGCGCTGATCGTCGGCGTCGCGATCGGGCTGGCCGTGCCCGAATTCGCCGTCAAGCTCAAGCCGCTGGGCGATGCCTTCATCAAGCTGATCAAGATGATCATTCCGATGCTGGTGTTCTGCGTCGTGGTGCACGGCATTGCCGGCGCCGGCGACCTGAAGCGCGTCGGGCGCGTCGGCGTCAAGGCGCTGGTGTACTTCGAGGTCGTCACCACCATCGCGCTGATGCTCGGCCTGCTGCTGGCCTTCGTGTTCCAGCCCGGCGTGGGCATGAACGTCGACCCGCACGCGCTGGATGCCAAGGCGATGAGCGCCTACGCGGAGAACGCCAGCAAGCTGACCGGCGGCGGCACGGTCGACTTCCTGATGAAGCTGATCCCGACCACCGCGGTCAGCGCCTTCGCCAACGGCGACGTGCTGCAGGTGCTGCTGTTCGCCATCCTCTTCGGCGTTGCGCTGGCGATGCTGGGCGAGCGCGGCGCGCCGGTCGCGGGCTTCATCGACACGCTGTCGCACGTGCTCTTCAAGACCATGGGCATCATCATCAAGTTCGCCCCGCTGGGCGTGCTCGGCGCGATCGCCTTCACCGTCGGCAAGTACGGCATCGGCTCGCTCAAGCAGCTGGGCATGCTGGTGGTGCTGTTCTACGCCGCGGTGATCATCTTCGTCGTCGTCGTGCTGGGCGCGATCATGCGCATGGCCGGCTTCTCGATCTTCAAGCTGCTGCGCTACCTGCGCGAGGAACTGGCGGTGGTGTTCGCCACCACGTCGAGCGACAGCGTGCTGCCGCAGATCATGTCCAAGCTCAAGCGCATGGGCATCCGCGACAGCACGGTGGGCCTGGTGATCCCGACCGGCTACTCGTTCAACCTCGACGCCTTCTCGATCTACATCACGCTGGCCGCGGTGTTCATCGCGCAGGCCACCAACACGCCGGTGTCGATGACCGACCTGCTGACCATCCTGGCGATCTCGCTGGTGACGAGCAAGGGCGCGCACGGCGTGCCGGGCTCGGCGATCGTGGTGCTGGCCGCGACGCTGCAGGCCATCCCGGCGATCCCGGCGATCGGCCTCGTGCTGGTGCTGTCGGTCGACTGGTTCATGGGCATCGCGCGCGCCTTGGGCAACCTGATCGGCAACTGCGTCGCCACCGTCGCGGTGGCCGCGTGGGAAGGCGACATCGACCGCGAGCGCGCGCATGCGGTGCTCGACGGCAAGGCGGTGCCGGCCACCGACGACGACGCCGATGTTGCCGACGTTGCCGCTGCGGCCGGCACGCCGGTCGGCGCGCCGGCGCGGGCCTGAACGCCCGCTACAGTCGATACATGAAGCCCCCACGCCCACTTCGTTCGCGGCCCGCCACGGGGGCGGTCAGCGCTTTCGGAGCGGCCGGGCAGCGCTGACATGGCCGCCACCCAGACCGAGATCGCCCAGCGCGTCGTCGAATCCATCCTGGCGCAGAAGCTCGCGCCGGGCGAGCGGCTGGGCGAGCAGGAACTGGCCGACCTGTTCGGCGTCAGCCGCACGCTGGTGCGCGAGGCGCTGATGCAGCTTCAGGCGCGCGGCTTCGTCGAGGTGCGCACGCGCAAGGGCTGGTACGTCGTCGAGCCCTCGGTGGACGAGGCGCGCGACGCTTTCGCGGCCCGCCGTGCGGTCGAGTCCGGCCTGCTGCGCCAGGCCGACGGCCGGCTCGACGGCGCGCCGCTGCAAAGCGTGGTGCGGCGCCTGCGCCAGCACATCCGCGAGGAGCAGACCGCCATCGATGGCGCCGACGTCGCCACCCGTGCCTTCCTGCTGGCCGACTTCCACGTCTGCCTGGCCGAGTGCCTGGGCCACCGGCTGTTGTCGGACATGCTGCGCGACCTGACCGCGCGCACCACACTGGTCGCCACGCTGTACCAGTCGACCCACGATGCGCGCGCCTCGTGCGCCGACCACGAGCGCATCGTCGAGGCCATCGAGCGCGGCGAGCTCGAGCGCGCGGCCGCGCTGATGCTGGACCACATCGGCAACGTCGAGGACGCGCTGGGCCACTCGGCCACCGAATCCGGCGACTCGCGCGCCAGGCTGCGCGCGACGCTGGCGCCGCTGCGCGTCGTCCGCTAGTCAGACCTGCCGCGACCGGCGGCGGACCAGGCAGCCGACGGTCAGCGCCAACGCCAGCAGCGCGGCCGGCGCCGGCTCGGGCACGCTGGCCAGCCGATCCACGCTCCAGGTGCCGGTGGTGTTGGGCGTGCAGGTGGTGGGGTCGATGTTGTTGCAGTACACCCACCAGCGGTCGCCGACGCCGTAGCTGCCGATCTGGCCGTCGGTGATCAGTCGCAGCGACAAGAAGGTGTAGGGCAGGAACGACAGCGTGCTGGCCTCGGTGTCGACCAGCGTGCCGTCGACCACGGCGTCGACCGGGTCGCCGTTGAAGGCGACGCCGTCGACCACGATGTCGAACGCCGTGGCCTGGCCGCCGGCGATGCTGAGGCTGCCCGAGAGGTCCGACGGGCAGGCGATCTGGGTCGAGCTGTCGCAGTGCAGGACGACGCTGTAGTCGCCGTCGGCCAGCCCCATCCAGGCGGCTTGCGCGCTGCCGGGCGCGAGGCCGGCGGTGGCCAGCATGGCGGCGGCGCCGAGGCCGGCCAGGGACGATGTGTGGAAGGCTGTCATCGGTGCTCCTTGTCCGCCGCAACGCGGCTCGTGGAGTCACTGTGGCGCAGCGGCGTTGCAACCGCGTTGCAGCCACGGCCCCCCAAGGCGCAACCGGCAGACCGTCAGTCGGGGTCCAGCCGCTGCAACTGCGCCTTGGCCACGGCCAGGTTGCCGGTGGCGGCGTCGAGCACGGCGTGCAGCACCACGCCGCGATGGCGCGGCAGCGCGCGCAGCAGCAGGTGGTGGCTGGGGAAGCTGACGGTGGCCTCCAGCACGCCCGGGCCGGCGCCCATGATGGCGCCGATTTCGCCGGCAGTGGCCAGCAACTGCTCGCCCAGCGCCTGCAGCACCTCGGCCGGCGGGCGGCCGCCGGCGTGCGCCAGCGGGTGGCCGTCGCTGCGGTCGAACACGCAGCAACTGATCATGCCCTTGACGCTGGCGCAGCGCTGCACGTAGTCGAACCAGTTGACGCCCATGCGCATGGCGTTGCGGCCGCCGGGGCCCAGATCCATCGGCTGCGTGGGCTCCAGGTCGTCGGTGCGAGGCTGCTCCAGCGTGGGCTCGTAGCCGGGCCGCGGCTCGGGCGCCACCTCGTCCAGCCGGTTCCAGGCGGCGCCGATCGACGACCAGGCATCGGTGGCGCGTGCCACGCGCGGCGCCACCTGCGCGTCGATGCCCTTGCGCTGGAACAGCTCGGCAAAGCCCTTCAGGTGGCCCGGCAGGCCCAGCGGGATCAGCAGCATCTGGCGCGAGGGCCAGCGGTCGTGGCCGGCGGCGTCGGCCAGCGGCTGCAGCGCCGAGGCCAGCGCATGCGGCGGCAGGTCGCCGAACAGCAGCACGGCCAGCCGCGCGTGCGAGACCAGCACGCGCGCCATCAGGTGGCGGGTGTGGCTGTCGGCGTCGACGTCGGTGCTGTAGACGCGCAGCGTGGAGCCGTCGGAGCCGGCGATCTCGACGAACTGCAGCGTCGCCAGCGGCACGCCGTGGCCCTGGCGGCGCACCGCCAGGCGCATCACCGGGCCGCTGTTGTGCGACATCGACTGCAGCAGCCGCAGCGACGAACTGGTGCCCACGTCGTGCAGCGCGATGAACTGCGGCGCCAGCCGCTCCAGTTCGCGCTGCAGGGCCAGCGCCGGGTCGTCGCTGACGAACAGCTCGGTCTGGTCGGGCGCCAGGCGGCGGCCGATGTCGCGGCTTTGCCCCAGGTAGACATCGCGGTCGCGCACGATCTGCGTGGCCGGTGCGCTGAGGTCGTCGGCCTCGCCGGGGCGGGACGCTCGGTTGTACGGGTAGGCGGGGTTTGGCATGGCGGCGTGTGGGGCATCATAGGCGCGCCGGCCAGCGGGCGTACAGCGGAACAACACCCAAGCGGCAGGTCAGTTGTCGAGATTTCCTTACATCAATTTGTCGACTCAACATCGGAATGCAAAGTCATGCCTGAATCGCAGCGACCCGTGGTGGTGATCGGCGCCGGCCTGGCCGGCCTGACGGTGGCGCTGGAGCTGGCGCAGACGCAGGACGTGGTGGTGCTGGCCAAGCGCGGGCTCAGCGAAGGCGCCACCGCGTGGGCACAGGGCGGCATCGTCGGCGTGCTGGGCAGCGACGACAGCATCGAATCCCACGTGCGCGACACGCAGGACGCCGGCGCCGGCATCGTCGACGAGCACACCGCGCGCTTCATCGCCGAGCACAGCGCCGAGGCCGTGGCCTGGCTGGTGGCCGCCGGCGTGCCGTTCTCGCCCGACCCCACCGGCCCGCTGGGCCTGCACCTCACGCGCGAGGGCGGGCACGCGGTGCGGCGCATCGCGCATGCGGCCGATGCCACCGGCCGCGCCATCCACGAGGCGCTGCTGGCGCGCGCGCGCCAGCACCCGCGCATCACGCTGCGCCAGCGCTGGATGGCGGTCGA
>Ga0102832_1000625_pt1 | contig 46382 bp, 59 predicted proteins | sample EBPBio282013_DNA_FD_88942 | JGI IMG/M metagenome (GOLD analysis project Ga0102832, IMG submission 88942) | Wastewater treatment Type I Accumulibacter community from EBPR Bioreactor in Madison, WI, USA - Reactor 2_5/28/2013_ DNA (Illumina Assembly) | ecosystem: Engineered > Bioreactor > EBPR >... | reverse complement strand
AATCTAATTACTGGTAGTAACCATAGACAACTTTTCGTTAATTTCACGTTATTCTATCTATTAATTGAGTAATCAAAATACAATTTTATAATCTTGCGCGCCTAAAAAATTTAGGTGTATTGAACTTAAAAGCGTCAGCGAAATCAACGGTGACGTATCGGACCATAGACACGCCGATCAAACGCCAAGTCCCGTCTAACAAATCGCGCCAAAAGGGGCCCCACTTCATGTTCTGAACTAGAGCGCATATTTAGCGGACGAGAAACAAGCAGACGAGAATTAACACGAGTCGAATTCATATCACCCGTAGTTGTATTCCCCACTAATACTTTATAATCAGTCACCAAACCTAATTGGCGCTTCAACGCAAATAATTCAACAAATGTTACACTTCACGAAAAACCAATAAATGCGCGGTAAAGAATTAAAAAAAACACCACCATACTAAATGTCGTCACGTAAGATCCGAATGTTGCTACAGAGTTTCACAGATAATATACATCAGGATAATCTGGTATACGGCGTGGCATACCAGCTAGTCCTAAAAAATGCATCGGAAAAAACGTTACGTTAACCCCAATAAACGTAGTTCAAAAATGCAGCTGCCCCAAGTACTCTGAATAAGATTTACCTGTTAAAAACAAAAATCAGTAATAGAACCCAGCGAATAACGCAAACACAGCCCCCATAGATAACACATAATGAAAATGTGCAACAACGTAGTATGTATCGTGCATTGCAATATCTAACCCACCGTTGGCCAAAATAATTCCAGTTAGACCCCCCATAGTAAATAAAAATAAAAATCCAATAGCAAAATACATTGGAGTACGTAAATCAACTACCCCACCTGTAATAGTAGCTATTCAACTAAAAATTTTTATTCCAGTTGGAACTGCGATAATCATAGTCGCAGACGTAAAATACGCACGAGTATCAACATCTAAACCCACGGTAAACATATGATGAGCTCACACAATAAATCCAAGCAGCCCAATTGATAAAATAGCATAAACCATACCAAAACGGCCAAAGACCGGGCGCTTTGAGGAATCTGAAACAACATGACTAATAATACCAAATCCAGGTAGAATAATAATATAAACTTCCGGATGACCGAAAAATCAGAATAAGTGTTGATACAATAAAGGATCCCCCCCACCAAGCGAATTAAAAAAAGACGTATTGAAATTACGATCTGTAAGTAACATAGTAATAGCCCCAGCCAACACAGGTAAAGACAACAACAGTAAAATTGCCGTAACTAACACCGCTCACACGAATAACGGCATATTCTGCAAACTCATACCAGGAGTACGCATGTTTAAAGATGTTACTATAAAGTTTATAGCACCGAGTAAAGACGAAGTCCCAGACAAATGTAAACTAAAAATAGCCAAGTCCACTGAACCCCCAGAATGAAACAAAGAAGAACTTAGTGGAGGATAAACTGTTCATCCAGTTCCAGCGCCGAACTCAACAAATGCGGAAAAGACTAATAAAAGGATAGACGGCACCAAAAGTCAAAAACTAATATTGTTTAAACGCGGAAACGCCATATCAGGTGCACCCAAAAAAATAGGAAACATCCAGTTACCGAACCCACCGATCATAGCAGGCATAACGAAGAAAAAAATCATTAAAAAAGCGTGAGCTGTGATTACTACGTTATAAAATTGATAGTTACCGAGTAAAACCCCATCCCCAGGATGAGCCAGCTCCATTCGAATTAATAAAGAAAACACAGTACCAGTAACTCCAGCTAAAAAAGCAAAACAAATATATAAAGTACCGATATCTTTATGATTGGTAGAACAAAATCATTTATAAAAACTAGTCATAAATTTAATTACAAGACGTATTTTATAGAATATTACCGCTTAAATTTTAAAAAAACAGCTGACGGTCTATCACGAGCCTCAATAAAAACGCTATTTCTAGTATTTACTGAAAGCCCAGCGCCACTTAAAACATCAAAATTAGAAAAAATCACCAACTTATTATGCGCTAACGTTACAAAAAAAAACAATTGTGACCTAAAGTAGGCGATAAGCTGCGCGAATAATCCACGAAAAAAATCCACACAAAGCGTTAAAGACACAAATACATTACGTAAAAAAAACGCGCTACGTAACTTAAATACATTCCCGACTAACGCACGAATACGAAATTTTTTGTAGAATAGAGGTAAAAAATACACAACAAAAAACAAATAAACAAAAAGAAAAAGAACAAAAATCCAAGTGATATTAGTTAAAAAAATTAATGCGTCCCCGTGAGCCATAGCCTATATATATACGATTTTAAAGCTTAGTCGAATTTCAACGCCTTATACTACAAATTAATATCAAAAAACTTACCAAAAAACGCTGAAGACGTCTTTGAACGTACTAAACGAGCCGTCAACACATAAAAACTACTGCTACTTAGCGCAAGCAAATAATTTACCTTTGCGCGGTAAATGGTCGTAAAAATAAACAAGTCATTGCGCAAAAAACTTACGACATAACTCGTATACATATTAAGTTGGCGAGAAAGTGTTGGTAAATATAAGGAAAGCATATTTAAAATTCTAGTTTGGGTACTCAAAGCGCCCGTAATCAACAATAAATCACCAACCAAACGCGCGTACTTACCGTTTACCGCTTTCACAAAAAAAAATAAAATTCCACGACGCACCATAACAAAACTAGCAACGACTAAAAAAAGAAACGTAAAGGCAATATATACCTCTTCCGAGTTCAAGTCGATACCCCAATAACCAAAAATAACTAGTATAAAAAATAAAACAGCAAAACGAATAAAAAAAAAATTCTCCTTAAAACTTAACATAACTCAAAAAACTAAAGTTAACGTGCCGTAATCAAATTTTCAATAAAGATCTCGTTAAAATCTTGCGGAACTCAAGTACCCCACAAGTAAATTCACAAAAACACAAGAACCCACACTACATCAACAAAATGTCAATATCACGCTGCTAGTGTCAACGCCAAATAATTCGTCGGACGAAAATGCCCTAGCGCAAAACGCACTAAACAAATAAATAAAAATAAGCTACCAATAAGGACGTGAGCCCCGTGAAACATTGTTAAAATGTACATAGTAGACCCAAACACAGAATCGTTCACCTGATGAAAAGCAACCACGTATTCATGTCACTGTGACATCATAAAATATATAGCATACGCAAATAAAACCGCAAACCCACCAAAAACCTCTTTTGACTGCCCCCCGATTAACCCATACTGTGCTCAAGTTAACGCGGCACCAGATGCTAACAAAAAAATCGTGTTAGCTATCGGAATGTCTAGGCTATTCATTTGAATAGAACTAATTGGTGGCCAAATTGTCGCAATTTGGATCACAGGCTCCAGCGCAGAATGAAAAAACGCTCAAAAAAAGCTTACAAACAACAGTGCCTCGGACACAATGAAAAACCAAAACGCTCAACGTATATTACTTTCAATTAACATAGAAGAACGATCTAAAAAAGTCATCTCTCTAATTAAATCGCGGCATCAAAATAAAAACGCAAAAACTACTAACAGCACACCAAACAAAAAATAATATAAACCCCCCGAATAATAATTCATATAAGCAGCAAAACCCGTTAACATAGTAAAAGCAGCAAATGACGAATATATCGGTCATGGGCTAGGCGTCAATAGAAAAAATCCCGAACGTCTAATTGCAAACTTTGACTCTGCTGATCCTCTAACCGATAAGTAAATATTTGACAAAAAATCGACCATAAAACACAAAAAATCCGTCTTAGATTAGTGCGCTAAGTTTAGCGAATCATTAAAATAGATACAAACAAGAGTAATAAACACGTATGCCTGTAAGAACGCGACCCCAAGTTCCAACGCAAACACAAGACATAATATAACCCCAGCAGACAAAGCTGCGACTCAGTTCAACTTAAATAATTTTACCGCGAAACCCGCAATCGTAAATAATAAAACGTGCCCCGATGTAATATTAGCAGCTAAACGAATCGCCAGACTAAAAACACGAATAATATAAGAGATGATCTCTATAACAATCAAAAAAGGTAACATGTAAATCGGCACATTTGGAACAAATAATTTATAGAATCCCACACCGTTTTCAGCAATTCCAATAAAAATTGCCATAAACCAAACCATAATCGAAAAAAAAAATGTTACTAGAACGTGAGAAGTTGGTGCAAAACTAAACGGCATTATTCCGAACAAATTCGCGAACAAAATAAAAAAAAACAAAGAAAGTATAAACGGAAAATAAATATACCCTTTTTTACCAATTTGCTTATCCAGAACCTCAAATACGAAACCTACAGTCAACTCAACACACAATTGTGTAAAACTCGGAATAAAAGTCGAGTTCACACTAAAGAAAACTAATCAGAACAAAATTGAAATTAAAACAAATAATAAATAAAGCGACATATTAGTGATCGAAAAATCAAAAATATCTGCAATATTAAAAAATACAAAATTTACTACGTCAAATTTTTCTATTGGCGAGAACATCATAAAAAAAAAATTTAAAAAAACGGTACGTATCAAATATCCTCTATACGTGCACGCGCAAAATACGCATTCGAGTGCATGCTATTTTCTAAAAAAAATAAATCAATTTTAGTTGATAAAGGAATCAAAACTAAAAAATAAAAAAAATAACTAAATGTCGCGAATTGACCGACGAAATAATACGTAGGCTCAATAGGTTTCCCACCCACTCACCCTAATGTTAGAGCAACAATCACAAATATTCAAAAAAAAATTTGAAAAGTAGGCTTAAAATAAGCACTTCGAATAGCTAACGTCGAAAAAAAAGGTAAAACCAAAAGAACAATAATTGAAAGCGCTAAAAAAACTGTACCTAAAAGTTTATCAGGCAATGCACGCAAAATCGCGTAAAACGGCAAAAAATACCACTCAGGAACAATATGGTTTGGCGTTACCAAAGGATTCGCCAAAATGTAGTTATCTGGGTGCCCCAAATAATTCGGAAAAAAAAATACAAAAATCGAAACCCCAAAAAGAAACACGTTTAAATAAGAAAAATCTTTTAAGAAAAAAAACGGAGTAAACGAAAACGTATCAATTTTCGTATTTAATCCCAAAGGATTATTTGAACCTCAATTATGAAGACAAATTAGATGAAAAACAACGATTCCCAGTATAACAAAAGGCAGTAAATAGTGAAGACTAAAAAATCTATTAAGAGTTGGGTTATCGATAGAAAAACCTCCTCAAAGCCAATACACTAAATCTAAACCAATGTAAGGAATCGCCGAAAATAAATTTGTAATAACTGTCGCCGCCCAAAAACTCATTTGACCTCAAGGCAATACGTACCCCATAAACGCAGTCATAATCATAACTAGTAAAATAACCACCCCACTTGATCACAAAATTTGACGCGGGTAAGCATAAGAGCCGTAATACAGCCCCTTTAGCATATGTAAATAAACGATAAAAAAAAATGCAGATGCCCCATTAGCGTGAGCATAACGTAAAAAATACCCGTAATTAACATCACGCATAACGTGCTCTAAGCTTAAAAAAGCTAAATCCACGTGCGGCGTGTAATGCATAGCTAAAATAACCCCCGTTATAATTTGAAACACAAGACAAACTAGTGCTAAAAAGCCAAAGTTAAAAAAATAACTAAGATTCGAGGGCGTAGGGTACAAAATCGCAAACTCATAAATAAAGTTTGACAAAACCCGATTTCTTACAAATTTACGGACAAAAAACTTCATATTAACTTTAAAACACAATACAATAATAGTAAAACGACGCACAGTGACACCCCAAACTAAAAACGACAAAAAAAAATACAAAAAAAATTACTCAAAGCAATTTATGCCAAGAGTAAAGAAAATTTTGGCCCAAGTTGGATTCGAACCAACGACCTCGCACTTATCAGGTGCGCGCTCTACCCCTAAGCTATTGGGCCAACCAAAATCCCCCTCATAAAACAATTTTTACCCTCCAGACACAGGTTCCCCTACAACTACCGTGTTACGACTTCGCAGCGGTCCTTAACTTTAGGGTTATAAGCAGTAAATTAAAGAACACAAATGGTAAACTAACAATTAAGAACCTTTCTGTCTAAAAAGCCCCCGCTTATGTCTGCTAACACCAATTTCCACCGCGTGACGGGCGGTGTGTACTAGGGTTGGGTAGTATTCACCGTACCATGCTGATATACGATTACTAGCGATTCCTACTTCATGTTTTCGTATTGCAGAAAACAATCCGAACTACGATAAATTTTAAAGATTTGCTAAATCTCACGATCTCGCATCTTATTGTATTTACCATTGTAGCACGTATGTAGCCCAATCTATATAGGCCATGACGACCAGACATACTCCCAACCTTCATCTCGCATCTCGCGTTCAGTTTTCTAATACTCATATTTCACAGTTACCGAATAAGTCCATTCGGTAAACACTAGACCCAGTAGGCCTAGCCACGCGTAACGCATAACGTTACCAAGGCCACGACGCATCCAGAAGATGCCCGCAAACAGCGTTCTGCAAAATCTAGTAACTTATCAGCCTATACAACTGAAACCGTTTTTACTAGCAATTACTGCTAACTAGTCGAATAAAATTAGAATAAGGGTTGCGCCCGTTACAGAAGTTAATCGAACATCTCAAAACACGAGCTGACGACGGCCATGCAGCACCTGTTTGTACTCTACAAAAGGTCATAATTCAAAAAGATACACACCTCAGTTAACGCTAATTAACATACAGAATACATTATCTAAAATTGGTAAGGTTCTACGCGGAATATCAAATTAAACCACATGCTCCACCGCTGATAAAACCCTCCGCCAATTCCTTTAGGTTTGAACCTTGCGGTTGTAATTCCTAGGCGGAGTGCTTAAGCATTTACTTAAATACTAGCCACAAGCTAAGCATTCAACACTCATCGGTCAGGGCATAGACTACTGAGGTTTCTAATCTCGTTGGCTCCCTATGCTTTTGCACCTTAGCGTCAGTTAACTATTATAGGATCGCCTTCGCCAGACGGTGGTCCGTCGAATTTCTGCAAATTTCACTTCTACACTAAACGTACCATCCTATTCAAACAAACTCAAATCTACTAATCTAAAAAGTCGTTCTCCGGTTAAGCCGGAGACTTTTACTAAAAATACAGTAAATCGCCTACGTGCCCTTTACGCCCAGTCAGGATGAATAACACCTGCCCCCCCCGTTTTACCGCGGCTGCTGGCACGAAGTTTGCCGGGGCTTCTTACTTTAGTTACTGTCATAATCATCACTAACGAAAGAGTTTTACAGTCTTCACCTTAATCACACACGCGACATTGCTGGATCAGGCAAAACCCATTGTCCAAAATTCCTCACTGCAGCCTGTTCAGTTCGGGCCGTTTTCAGTCCCATTGTGGTTGGTCGTCCTCTCAGACCAACTAGAGATAACAGGCTTGGTAGGCCGTAACCTCTACCAACTACCATAATCCCGCACGACCCCATTTAGCTGCGTAATAGTACTTTTTACTGAGCTTAAACTAGCTCAGTATTAATTGAAATTCGCTTCAAACAGCTTAAAGATGGTCATGTGTTACTCACCAGTACGCCACTCTTTCCAAACAAAAAAGGGTTAAAACTTGCATGTGTTAAGCATATCGCTAGCATTCACTCAGAGCCAGGATCAAGATCTTACTTGTATGTAGTTAGATAAAAATATTAAAACCACCTACCCAATATAAACTCCATAAAAAGCTATTTCCTATACGTGCGGTGGGACTTGAACCCACACGACTAGTGTCACCGGGATCTAAATCCGACATGTCTACCATTCCATCACGCGCGCTTATAAATCTTAAACATCCGATAGCAGAGTGACAGTGGAATCGAACCACTCTAACATGGATTTGCAATCCACCGCATAACCACTATGCTAGACACCCAAAAAAAATAAATCCTACAAAAAAAAAAGAGAAAACAAATTGTCTGGAAGTAGAATCGAACTACTGACCTAAGGCTTTTCAGGCCTCCGCTCTACCGCTGAGCTACCCAGACAAAACCAAAAACAGTCAAAAAAACTTCTCGTGCTTGAAAGGACTCGAACCTTTAGTCTCCGAATTCGCAATTCGACGCTTCATCCAATTAAGCTACAAACACGAAAAATGCCAAATAATGGGCGTCTAATGGGACTCGAACCCACAACCTATGCTGCCACAAAGCACCGCTCTACCATTGAGCTACAAACGCCATAGGGTGAACGAAGAGTCGAACTTCGAACCTCTAGTTTACAAAACTACTGCTCTACCATTGAGCTATTCACCCCCACCAGCAAAAAAAAAAACGTCCCGAATTGGACTCGAACCAACAACCTCGCGATTAACAGTCGCTCGCTCTACCATTGAGCTACCGAGACTTAACACTACGCAATCACCACCAACCAAATCCCCCAAAAACAGAGAGGGTGGGAATCGAACCCACACCAAAAATTTTGGAGACTCCCGTTCTACCATTAAACTACCCCCCCTAAAAATCTAACAGTATACCCGCTATCGGACTTGAACCGACACTCTTAAAAAGAAATAGATTTTGAGTCTACCGCGTCTACCATTCCGCCAAGCGAGCGCGAGCGCTCTCAATACACAATTAGAAGGAGTGGGATTCGAACCCACGCTGCCCGTCGGGCAAACACCTTAGCAAAGTATCGCCTTAAACCACTCAGCCATCCTCCCCTAAAAATCTAACAGTATACCCGCTATCGGACTTGAACCGACACTCTTAAAAAGAAATAGATTTTGAGTCTACCGCGTCTACCATTCCGCCAAGCGAGCAAATTTCTATCTTACATAAAAATACCCTACACCCTAAGGGATTCGAACCCTTGTTTTTGCTGTGAAAGAGCAACATCCTAACCAACTAGATGAAGGGTGCTGCAAATTCGCCGCCCCGCTGGGCGCGTACCTCGTAATTCTTGAGAAGAACAGGATTCGAACCTGCGATAGGAATTACCTAACAGATTTACAGTCTGCCGCCTTAAACCACTCAGCCACCTTCTCACAACCAGTCGGCAAAAAATAATAATAATGCCTATTCACACATAAAATAGGCGCACTAGGACTCGAACCTAGAACCCTTGGCTTAAAAGGCCACCGCTCTACCAAATTGAGCTATGCGCCCGCGCACTTTTACTACTGCCCCCCGTGCCCTATAGGACTCGAACCTATATCTGAAGGCTTAGAAAACCACCACTCTATCCATTAAGCTAAGGGCACACGCACACCTATTTTACAAAAAACTTCAGTACGGAAGGATTCGAACCTTCAATTTCCCGTTCCCAAAACGGACACGTTAGCCATTCCGTCACGTACTGCAATGCGATCACGTACTGCAACCGACGGGAGTTGAACCCGTAACCCCCCGCTTGCAAAGCGGACGCTCTACCCAATTGAGCTACAGTCGCCAAGAGAGGAACAGGATTCGAACCTGCGAGGTAATTAATACCCTTCGATTTTCAAGACCGACACCTTCAACCACTCAGCCATCCTCCCATCATAGTTATAAACAGTTTGTCAGTTATATTTATTAAAACTAACTAATCGGGGATGACGGGAGTTGAACCCGTATCACGTGGCGCGACAAGCCAGCATTTTACCATTAAACTACAACCCCCGCAACATCACCGAATATAAAGTTTGGTGGAGGTTGGATTCGAACCAACGACCTTCAAATTATGAGCCTGACGAGATAACCCCTTCTCCACTCCACCTACGCAACACAACGATATTTACGCCCACTAGGACTCGAACCTAGAACCTTTGGTTTCGAAAACCACTGCTCTATCCAATTGCGCTATGGGCGCACAATACCCAGTCAATTAAGTATGACCAACTAGCACCCCCCCCAATTTTTTATAAAAAAATGTTACACTTTATGTTATCTCCCAGCTCTTCGCCAGTACTTCCATTTAACGTACTTTTCACATAGACTAAATCGAACGAGATAGTGTGGTTCAATACGCAAAAACAGTGCACAAGAAAATTTATTTTTAAGAGTGAGTAAACATTAAAACTTTTAAAAGCCAACCAATTTCTTTTTAAAAAAAACTTTTAGTATAAAACAGCTCTACTTCTTTCAAAGCTAACACATTTTACCTATATACGTAATAACGTTTTACAGTTTTTTGAGAATGTATATTGAGGATTACTTCTTGCATTGATGTATTCAGCAATTATTAATTCTTATACGTAGCTAACCGGCGCTGCTATTTGCCTAACAACCGGACCACCATAGGTATACCCCTTAACCGTTTTTGATAACTGCACCGCAAAAGACTACGTTTTATAGTCACAAACACCAGTCCTCTCGTACTAAGTAGGGAATCACTCGCAATTCTCAAACCTCACGGTAGATAGGGACCAAACTGTCTCACGACGTTTTAAACCCAGCTCGCGTACCACTTTAATGGACGAACAGTCCAACCCTTGGAACCGCCTACAGCTCCAGGATGTGATGAGCCGACATCGAGGTGCCAAACGATTCCGGCGATAAGGTCTCTAGTGAATCATTAGCCTGTTATCCCCGGCGTACCTTTTATCCGTTGAGCGATGATCCTTCCACGCAGCATCACCGGATCTCTATGGCCGACTTTCGTCCCTGCTCGATTTGTCAATCTTACAGTCAGGCAAGCTTATACCATTGCGCTCCACAGCTTGCGTTATTTTACAAGCTTGAGCTTACCTTTGCACACCTCCGTTACTCTTTAGGAGGCGACCGCCCCAGTCAAACTACCCACCATGCAATGTTTTTTCAAAAAATTAGTTAAAAATCGCATAAAGAGTGGTATTTCACTTTCGCCTACCCGATTTACTGGCGTAAAGGGGTTATAGGCATCCCACCTATCCTACACATTATGCTTTCAATAACAATGCAAAGCTATTGTAAAGGTGCACGGGGTCTTTCCGTCTAGCCATGAGTACTCCGCATCTTCACGGAAACTTCAATTTCGCTAAGTCAATGTTGGAGACAGTAGGAAAGTCGTTACACCATTCGTGCGGGCCATCAATTAAATGGCAAGGAATTTCGCTACCTTAGGACCGTCATAGTTACGGCCGCCGTTTACTGGGACTTAAATTCAAGGCCTTATACCTATTCTTTTCATCTAACAGCACCGGGCAGGTGTCAGACCCTATACATCGTCTTACGACTTAGCAGAGTCCTGTGTTTTTAGTAAACAGTCGCTATCCTCACTTCTGTGCCACCCTAAAGAAGTTTTCTAAATAATAAAGTTATGTAAAACTCTACAATAATACAACATCAACACTACCCGAATATTCGGGTAGTGTTGACGCTGAAACCCCCCCCAAGGCACTCTTTCTCCCGAAGTTACAGAGTTAATTTGCCGAGTTCCTTCAACATTGTTCTCTCAAGCGCCTTAGTATCCTCTACCCAACTACTTGTGTCAGTTTGCAGTACGGTTAAAAAAAATTCAACACGTAGCTATTTTAAAGAATCACCGGAATACTTAGCTATAATCATATAAACAGCCAAACATCTAGTGACCCGTCACTACGGAAGATTCAAAGACGCTTAACGTCTCCGCAATTAGTTAATTTTTTTAGTAAAAGACTCTTAACTATTATTTACCCATCGACCAGAGTTTACACTCTTCTCTTAGGGACCGACTAACTCTCCGCGGACTAACCTAACGAAGAAACCCTTAGTTTTTCGGCGATAACGTTACACTAAATTTCACCTGCCATTAAGACAGTATAAAATCACGTTATTTGTCGCTACTCATGTCAGCATTCTTACCTCTACCACCTCCAGCATTTTTTCCAAAATACCTTCACAAGTCTGTAGAGCATTCCGCTACCTTTAACAACAAGATAGTTATTAAATTTTAGCTTCGGTATTTAATTGAAAGTCCCTATTCATTTGCGAGCGCGCACAACCCGATTACACCAAACAAAAAAAGTTACCCCTTTTTTCGTAAAAATACAACCAATAAAATTAGTGAGCTATCACGCTTTCTTTAAAGGATGACTGCCTCTAAGTCAACCTCCTAATCTAAATTCGATAAATGCGCGCTCTCAATTCACACTTAATTAAAATTTAAGGACCTTAGCTTAAAATCTGGGCTGTTTCCCTCTCGACCTTGAATCTTCGCACCCAAAGTCTGACTGCTGATTAAAAAAATAATTTGGTATTCGGAGTTGCGATAAATTCAGTAAGTCAACGACGACCCCCTAGCTAATCTCGTACTCTACCCCCAAAATTTATTAACACAACGCTCTACTTCAATAGATTTCGCGGAAAACCAGCTATCTCCAAGTTTGATTAGCCTTTCACCCCTAATTACAGGTCATCTCAATTTTTTTCAACAAATACGAGTGCGGCCCTCCGGTAACGTTTAAATTACCTTCAGCCTGCCCATAATTAGATCACTTGGTTTCGGGTCTAGTCCGTTTAACTAATCGCCAGTTACGGCTCGCTCTCACTACGCCTACATTTTAAATAAAATTTAAGCTTGCTAAACAGACTAACTCGCTGACCCATTATGCAAAAGGTACGCTGTCACCACCAAAAAAAATGGTGGCTCCAACAGCTAAGTAAGTTGTGAGTTTCAATATCTTTGCAACAAACCCAAAAGGTTTCTTTTTCACCTTTCCCTCACGGTACTAGTTCACTATCGGTAAAATATGGTTTTTAGGCTTAGCAGGTGGTTCTGCTTTATTCAGACAAGATAAAACCTAACCCGCCCTACTCAATTTAAGCTATTCAAACAATTTAAACTAAAAATACGGGGCTTTTACCCTATATTGCACAACGATCTACCGTTTTTTTCTTTTTAGTTTAAACGCGCTCTATAGGCCTATTCCGCAGTCGCTCACCACTACAAACGGAATCTCGGTTGATTTCTCTACAAAGTTACTAAGATGTTTCAGTTCACTCCGTTTTTTCCCCAGCAATAATCCCTTGCATTTACAAAGCATAGCCAGGGCAAGGTAATAGAAGTTTCCCTCAAGGATATCCGCAAATAAGTCTCACTATAGCTACTTACGGCCTTTCGTTATTTATTATACGTCCCGCGAACATATTTACCTAGGTATCCACTCACAACCTAAAAATTACTTTAAAAAAAAATTATAAATACAGTCAGATAATGCTATAGAAAATTTAAATAAATTTTAGAGTTAAGCTAAGAAAAACAACAACGTCTTACTTAGTAAGCTTTAAATCCGCTGCGACTGCTCCGCGAACGGCAGAATCAATTGAATCCCCGTATAATGCAGAATGTCACGCGTAATACTCATTAGCCCCAGCCTCAACGCTCAAATCCAACGCTTGTTCTAAAAAAAAAGCACGGAAATGCGCCAACAGTAAAAGCTCTAAAATCGCCGCGTCTAAAATCGACGAAGTTTCTTCAAACGCAACCTTTAACGGCATAAAAAACGTTAAATAATCAATATGCGTAATCAAATGCTTAAAATAAGCATCCGCGTCAACCCCAACAGCCGATAAAACGTTTTCTTCAAAAAATTTTGAAGAAGCAATGAACAAAATAAAAATTTGGATATAAGATGACACAGGTTTATTTCGTGGTTGTTTTAGTAGATCCACCATTAAACGACCGCGTACTAATAGTTTTCGAGTTGTAGGATCCAACTCTGATCCAAATTTAGAAAACTGCTCAACTTCTCGAAATTGAGCCAATTCTAGTTTTAATGAACCAGCTAATTTTTTCATTAATCGAGCTTGTGCCGAAGAACCAACACGACTAACGGATAGACCCGGATCAACCGCAGGACGAACTCCCTCTTGATGTCGATTTAAATCTAAGTAAATTTGCCCGTCTGTAATTGAAATTACGTTTGTCGGAATATACGCCGAAACATCACCTTGAACTGTCTCAACTACAGGAAGAGCAGTTAGTGACCCACCACCGTAAGAAGCACTTAATTTAACTGCGCGCTCTAATAATCGAGAATGAAGATAAAAAATATCCCCAGGATAAGCCTCTCGACCCACAGGTCGACGCAACAACAACGAGAGCTGACGATAAGCATCTGCGTGTCTCGTCAAATCATCGTATATAATTAATGCATGATCGCCGCGGTATGTAAAATATTCAGCCATAGTACAAGCCGAATACGGTGCAATAAATTGCAAAGAAGCTGGATCTGAAGCACGAGCAACAATAATAGCAGTATAACCCATCACCCCTCGCTGTTTTAACAAGCGAGTAATTCTAATGATTTCAGCCATTCGTTTACCCACCGCAACATAAATACACGAAATTGTATCACGAAATTTAGACTTCGCGTTTACTTGGTTAAGAATCGCGTCAACCGCAATTGTTGTTTTACCTGTTTTACGATCCCCAAGAATAAGCTCTCGTTGCCCGCGGCCAATAGGAACCAACGAATCAACAACTTTCAGCCCAGTCTCCACTGACTGATTAATTTTTTTACGAGTAATAACCCCGGGCGCCTTTCGCTCAATAGGTAGAAATTGCTCAAATTTTACATCCCCTAGACCATCAATTGCAACCCCTAACGGATTAACCACACGCCCTAAAATATTGTGCCCCACTCCAACTCGCATAACAACCTTAGATCGTTTAACCGTTTCTAGTGTTCTAACACTGTTAGCCCCACCGAAGACCAGCGCTTTCACAAGGTTGTACTCTAAATTCAACGCAATACCTGAAGCACCACTTTCAAAATAAATTAGCTCGTTTGCTTGAACCCCCTCTAAACCTGAAATTGTTACGACCGAATCTTTAAACGCAATAACAACTCCAGTATCGTTTGAGTATGAAGTACTAGCTGATTCACTAACTCCGCTAAAACCTGCAACAAAATCAACCGATCCTGAGATAAGTGCTGCTTCTAAAACTAAACTAAATGTTGTTTTTTCCCGTTTTGGCAAACCCCCAGAAAAATTATTAGTAAATAAAGTAGCACCTTGAGAAACTTTTTGATTAGAAATAACTGTACACATCATAATTTTTTAAAATATAACTAGTTTTAAAATGCTAAACTCTCCCTGCGAGCTCGTCAATAAAAACGAACCCCAAAAAAGAATTTTATAAGAAATTTTCAGACCCACCAACAAAGCCGAATCTAATTACTGGTAGTAACCATAGACAACTTTTCGTTAATTTCACGTTATTCTATCTATTAATTGAGTAATCAAAATACAATTTTATAATCTTGCGCGCCTAAAAAATTTAGGTGTATTGAAACGAAGTAGCCGCTTAGGTTTTATTTCCTGCTTAACAACTTTAGTAAAGTGAAACGATTTAGTCCGTTTTTTATTTGCGCGCGCCCTCCGCGTTAAAATTCGAGGCCCCGATTTAAAACGCCGCAATAAAAACGCCCGAGTCAAATTATTCGCGAATATGCGGCGTTTAGAGTAAAATTTTAATGCACGGCCCTCGCGTATTAAACCAGTTGAAGTCGCCGAGGACCCCTTTAAATTTAAATTTCCGAAGAAAGGAAACCGCGTAGACACCCCAGTTTTCTTTCGAGAAGACACCCCGAAATTGTTCACGAAAAAAGCTTTTCTTCGCAACACGTGTAGCCGACGATTTCAAAAAAGTGAACTAGAAGCGGCGCGCCTTCTCTTTTTCTTTAAAACAAGCAGACTAGCTGGGACAGGTAAAACCGCACGCCCAACACGACGACGCAAACGCGCCCGTCGACGTATTTTTTTTCGTCGTCAATACCCAACAAGCGAGGTAAGAGCGCGCTTTTTACGGGCGTTAACCCAAATCGGATTTGAATAAGATTTGAGAGCGTTTACCCCCGAAGTCAATAAAAATCTATGACGTCTATTTTTAACAATGCGTGATGCTGTATTAAGAATTCTAGCTAAATTAACATAGTGCCCGACCCGTTTTAGATATCAAAAAAGTTGAAGGTATATTCAACGTAAACGTACGGATTGTACTGTTTTTGTACGCAGCCCCGCACCAATACCCGCTAATGAAACACGCCCAGCACCCCACGATTTTAATAATTTTTGTAACCGTAATTTTAAATGCGCACGACTGCGGCGGACTAACCCACGTCGCGCCGCTATACGTAACGCCTGTACGGATCTACTAGGTTTTGAAAACACGTTAGCGCGAAGCAACATAATATTTTTTAATGGTTGCCGAGTCCGTCGACGAGTAAAACGTACTACCTGAAACCCAACAGTTTCAAATAACTCATTAACCAAACTAATCTCGGAATCCCCGCCGTTAAACGATCACGAAAGCGGTACCGGATTCTGCAAAAGAATACCCAAAATACGAGTAAATCCAGACCGAAAATCCCCAGTAAAGCAAGGCGCTTTCGACCCTTTACACGCACCCCGCGAAATCAAATAAGTTGGCGCTAACGCAAATCCCGAACTATGAGCCCCAGCAATCGCGCCTAACAGACGCGAATAAACGCGATCACAACCCAAAACACAGCTGTTTGTAATACCGCTAATACTAATTGAGCCCAACCCTAAAAGAAAATCCCCAAAGCGCGCAAAAAGATGTGTCTTCGACAAAAATTCATTAAAGACTATTTTTTGTATAAATACATAGCTTGAAAAAAACGTTACCATTTTCAAAAAAAAACCCCGTAACACCAAAAACAAGAATTGAAGTTTAGTCGTTTTAAGAAAGTATGCCTTACTTAGAGTACGCAAATAACCGAACTTCGCGTATAATGAAATAACAAACGTTTTTAAGACCAAAGCATAAGTTAGCCGCGTTGAATGATTTATAAACATACGACCATTAAGGCTTTTTACCACGTTCCCTAGAACATAAATTCTGCGCAGCGCTGTCACCGACGCTAATTTAGAAGCCGCACGCACGAATCCACGCAAAACGCGGCGTTTTAACTTCATACGAAACCAGCGTTTACGTAAATATTTACGATACCTAAACGCACGTTTATAAGATTTTATTCTCAGCTTTTTAAACAAAACCCCAAATAAGCGGCGAATCATCTGGCGACGAATATGACGTCATGCCCTCATCCGCTGAAATGAATTCACGCGTGCAAATTTATAATTTTGGTGGGGAAAGTCTCAAACCAAATTCATTGACTCGTAGTTTTCCTTACTAAATATACTTGGCGGCAATTTCACTTTATTCGATTTTAGCAGCGCAGCTCGAGAATGACGATACGTAACCAACTTAAATGAAGGCTGTTTTTGCCGCGCTTTAACCGGACGCAACTTTAAATTTTTTGGCCACAATCCAATACGTTTTGCGTGAGCAAACAATTTCAATGGGCGAATCCCGCGTACACCAGCCAAAAATTGACGGGAATCCTGCAAATATGCTTGACACGATAACTTAAAACTTCTATTCGCTCTCGAAGCGCGAAAAAACGCTAGTCCAGCTACACCCAGTAAACGCTTTAAAAAAGCCATTGAGTAGCCTCCACCTGGAGTAAAAGTATAGGTTGGCTGCGCCACCCCCAGTAATTTCGGAGCGTTTAAGGTACGCGCGCGACGAGCCGCAATCAAGAACGACGCATGTCGCCCAACCGCACCGCGCAAATCCCAACTGTACGCGCTAGAACATAAGTGCTTCAAATGCCCGGACAATAAACTTGAAAAACCTACTGAGTCGGCGTGCACTAAACGATTACAAAATTTAACAGGTACGTAATACTTTGCCCCCCAACGGTGACTAGGATTAAATAATTTTTTAGCAACCCTCAAACTACGACGCACACGTTTCCCCGCACGACCATAAAAAAAAAAAGGAAATAACCTTCGGTTAAAACGACTTACTCCTAAAAGGGGTGTGGAATTTAGGTTAAACGATTTCAATACATTAGTATGATCAACGCCGCAGCTAAAAAGAACGTGATCCTCTTGCGAATAACCCCCCTCTTTTGACGGACAAGCGGCGTATTCAGTGTAATTAGTCACCTGATTAACTAAGCCCCCCCGCTCCGCGCTTAAGCTATTAGTTGCAACCAAATTTTGTAAAAAAGATAACCGACTAAATTGAAAGAACGAGGCCGTACGACCTAAGTAGTGCTTAAAGTAAGCTAACCGTGAAAAAGAGCCTAGCCCAGCACCGTTACTAACAGCCCTGATATTCTTTCTCCAAAATAAACGAGAATAAAGTTGCTGATTTAACCCAAAACTGATGCCAACAAAAAAATTTGCCCGCAAAAAACGAGACAATAACGTTAAACTAAAAAGAGACGTTAAAAAAAAGCTCAACCCCCCGAATATGTTTGTAATAAACGCAAAGGAGGTACCGGCAACAGATCAGTTTAAATCACCGAAGTTTGGTCTAGCTAATATGTTAGCTTTCAACACCCCCGAGTCGTTTCTAACAAAGCTCCCCGCACGCACTCTATAATACTGCAACCCAAACTGCTCAAAAAAATCAAATCGCGGTTTTAAGCAAGCAGCAGAACTAACCAATAACGCTTTGCGACCAGAAGCCGCTGAGCAAAACAAAAAGCTTTTATTATTACGTAGACGTGCACCCCAAATAGCGGAATGACTCCCAAGGAAACCCCACGCACCCCCAACCGAGTTAATTGATAAAACGCGCGTAAGGGAGACTAACGCAACTGATATCGCAACCTCCATATTATTTTCAAGTAATACGCTCACCCGCGCGCGACCACAATTCGCCAGCGCCAACTGAAAACTCTCTGCAAGAGAATAAACCCTGTCGCTACAATACGCCCCGAACTCAGTATCAGCGCCGGCAAACTCATGCACGACTTCAGACTGTTTGCTAGCTAAAAGAAGCTGTTTTGCGTATGACAACTTAATCGAATTGCTAGTCGGCCGAACAGCTAGCAACGTTGCAACCCGCAAGTCATTCCGAGAGAATGCCCCCAACTTTCCACAACTAGCAGCCGTAACCGCACCAATAAAAGTTAAATACTTTCTCGAACCCGCAGCCAACAACCGACTTTTCAAAAGATTGTACGCCTCCCTTTTAAGGCAACGTAACGCAAAAATGCGCCGCGCACGCAATCTCGCAAGTAATTTTCCAAACACCTGAAGTCGCTTTGAATTAGGGCAATCAAACATCAACTCGCGAGCTAAGCGAGACACGCGCAGTTTTCAATTCCGCCCGCTCATTCTAAAACGTTCAGCCAAAAAAAGTCGCTTAAACACAACATCGGCAGGCAACGTTATACTCGCAAATGCACCAGTTAACAACCCCCCACCTAATTGCAACAAACCGACAAGCAACTTATTTTCTCAAACCCCACTAATTTGTTGACGCAAATGCAATAAATAACGCAAGTAACCGCGAACTGTTTTAGCTTTACCCAACCCCCTATTAAAGTTTTTTGCAAGCAGCTGACGATAAGTATTAGAGATTACACGAATAGAAGTGCTGGTAGAAGAATACGACAGCGCGCTAAAATTTAAAGGACCAAACACAGTAGTTTTTAAAATTATCCCGCGCACTTGACGCAATCCTCCTAATAAATCAATAGACAATTTTTTTCAGCGAAGGGCGAAAAGTTTTAAGCAAAACGAATTAAAACTCCACACTACTCGACCAAATTTTCGGAAAAGTAACAATGAAAACAATTTAACATTATTAAATACGACACGCGCACCAGAAAACAAGGCTTCGCCAGTAAACTCAAGGGCACGAAGAAGTTGAAAATAAAACGTGTAAAATTTAAAGAATTTTAGAAATTGACGGAAAAAATAAATAACCCGTACTGATAAATAAAAAAATTTACGATACCCCACCTTCAAGTTGGTAAAATTAAAGAAGTTAAAGGATCAAAAAAAAACAAAATTAAACTGCGCGCCTGACGACGACACTTTAAAATACTTTAGTAGGCGTTTCCAACGTTTTTTAAAAAATAGCTTTACCCCACCATCGCTTATTGCACGAGGTCCAACTAGACCAAAGCGATTCCGACGTCGACGAAAAAATTGTGAACTTCGGCGAACACGAAATCTTCTAGAATTTGAAGCCGCACGTAAGCGATTACCCCTGTGACAAGAATATGTTGCCAAAAAATTCGCGCTCGACACATGCGACGACAAAAACACAGAATTAGCCACGTGACTATGCGCGGAAGTTAATACAGATTTAACGCGCAATTGGCAAAATTTATACGAGTATAACTGCAGTGCAGCAATATTCGACAACCCAACCGAATTTCTGAATAAATTAGAAAATGTTTTTACGACAAATACGATTAGCGTAAAAAGGGCGACCCCCGAAAGTGACGTTATACTCATCAAACGACTAATTTTTGTAGTTAAGTAACTTATTAACCCATATTGGTAGATAGAACTTCGAAAAAATGTCGTACCGTCAGCACCGGCATATATTTCAGCTAAATCTGCAACCACATCAGACAATAACTTGTTCCACACCGAACCAACCCTCACGCCAGCACCTAGTTCAGACAGCGTCAAAACCAATACATTTAATTTGATTAACAAACACCGAAAAGTTCGATTAACAGCCGCCCGACCACTACCGTCAAAATTCGCAGCCCCCAAATTATTACGCATAACATGCAACGCATAAAATTTCCGAACTAAACTCTTAAAAAAAAGAGCGCGTATAAATTTTACTGACGTTAACGAAGTTAAATTCTCACTACAGCTCACCCCTGAAAATCTCGTACTGTCGTATAACTCAAAGCGAACGCGATATTGACGGTGCTTAACCGCCTTGCGGGCAAATAAAAAATTACTCGTTAAATCACGATAAAAAAAATCGTGCGTCACCAACCCAGCAGAACGACCAAGCGTAGTAGGCAAAATACACACCGCATCTAACAGATCTCTGGAAAACAAGAGTGGCGACCACCTTTGACTTACATAAAAAATTGCAGCCCGTTGAAATGCAGCTGCACCGCGTTTAGCAGCAGATGACAACGAACGAGTATCCCAGGAATTAACAACCGAACTCTCAAAAAGATTACCAACTCACAACTCGCGCGCTTCTACCGAAGAGCGAGCCAAAAATTGAGCCGAAACACTATCAGCCGAAACCAAAAATTTAAAAGCAAACGAATTTGGAACTGTAATGTTATACAAGGAATTACTAGCCTCTCAAGTAGAAAATTCAATCAGAGGTGAACCAGCACGACCCTTTACCCCCGTGTCAACAGTCACCCACCCATTACGTAAATGGGGGTTATATGAAAGTTCGGCTGCCACTCCAACCCATTTTGTAAAACTTTTAGAATTAGCGCCCAAATACAAAGGTACCGCAGCGGCGCTCGTCGATTTTAAAATATTACTGTAACTCAAGCTTAGAATCATAAAAAAAAATTTCCGGCTTTCTTCACCAATTTACTAAAAACAAGTTTTCTTACAAACGACGACGTTTCTTCTTTCTACACCCATTGTGGGCTACCGGAACCATAGATAAGCTAAACGTAAATTTAACATCTAAAGCGCGAAGAGCCCGAACTACCGCATAATTAACAAAGGATTTCGAGACTTTAAAAAATAAACGAATTGCGAATATTCTGTATGCCTTTAACAACGATGATAGTTGCTTTACACCCAGCTCAATAATATGAGGAGCTATACGTTTTTTACGGTCTTTCACGAATAATTTTGTTGAAATAGAACCCACAACTGCCCCCGTCAAGTCCGTAACTGTAAAAAACAAATTACGCCGCTTTTTATTAACGTGAAACACAGCGACCCGTTTATCAATAAATGGCCCGAAATACAACTCATTTGTAGTAGATAATGTTTTTTCCATAAACTAACGTATTTTATCTGTTCAACCTAATTAATATTATAGTATTATAAAGTTAATTTTTCTTTAATCTAACGCGTAAACGTTTAACTGTTTGCGCGTTATTATGTGTATGCTGACCGCGAATTGGCAGCCCCGCCGCAAATCTAATAGATTTATAAGATTTAAAAGATAAGAAATCCTTTAATCGATTCTCGCGCATTCGTCTCAAAAATACATCAGTACCGTAGTACTGTTTAACTAAAAACGTAATTACTGAAAAAATATAGTAATTCATAAAACCAATTCGACATGTTTTTGCAAGCCCCACAGTAGCACACAAATAGCTCGCGCGAGATAAACCTATCCCAGTAATTTTACGCAACGCCACTGCAAGTGTTTGCATTTCCCCGAACTCTACGTCTCGAAATGTATATAAAATCATCATTAAATATTAATAAAAACCGCTCTTAAAAATAATAGCAAAAGGTAAATAAAAAGTTACGCAACTAAAAAAATAACCCGTTTTTTACTAACCGATCCAAAATGCACACTAAAAACAAAAATCTTGACCGTGCCGTTTTTGTTTTCAGCCCGGCGCCGATATTCGCCATATACCCTAGATTGATCAAAAATGCCTGATTTACACGCCGAGGTAACACGCGCGCTGTATAGCGTACACGAACGACCCCAGCACGACCAGACGTTACTTTAATTTGATTTTTTAATGATTTAACACGCATAATCACGCCTCTGCAGATTTAACGCTGTTTACCACTATTTAAACGAATTATTTTTCCAGGCTTGACAAAACCTGTAATCCGATACGTCGACAATTTTTTCAAAAGTAACAGGTACGTCGAAAAATTAAACACAGTCGAAGGCTCCAAACTAAAAAAAAATATCGTCCGCTCTTCAGCAGCGTATTCAATCAATAATGTACGTGGCGCGAATAGATAAACGTAATTTGCATATCCTCAAAAAAATCGATACACCTGCGGAATTATTTTTTTAATACGAAACCCCAACCCAATTAACTCCATTTCAACGAAAAAGCCCGCGCGCAAACGACCCCCAAAAGTAACTAAGCGCCAAAATAACGTTCAAAAAGAGGTAGTTTGACCTAAGAACTTAATAACGGTAGTAGTTGCTGCACCAGCGTCTGACTTAGCCACGCAAAAAGTAGTAACAGGCAAGGCATAACGCGCCCACAAAAATGATTTCGACACAACTAACGAATTAGTTAAAAAACAAAAAAACACGTTAAAGGGTAAAATTTTTTTTTTTAAAAATGTTCGACGAACCATAAACAAAAGTCAGTTACAAATTGATTTTCATTAAAACCTCGCCCCCCGCGCTCAAAAGCAATTTGTTGGCAAGTAATAGCTCATTACTTGAGCAAATACCTGTTGGGGTCGACAGCACATAAAACCCCTGAAAACTATTGCGCATAAATTTATGCGAAAATTCCTCAGAGGATCAATAAATTTTTGATCCCGGTTTAGAAATTAACTCCAGTTTCCTAATTAATGACTTATTTTCAAAAAAAAAGAGCGCCACTTTAATACGGAGCACTTTAGTTACAGGATGTACCTCATATGCAAACGTTCTAATACAGCGATAAGCATATAGCAACTCCGCAATCTTAAAATTTGTTTTAGAGTACGGAATAAATAAAAATTCACTATTTTTTTTAGCGGCAACATTAAACCGAACGACAAAATCAGCCAATAAATTAACCATATATTTTTCTTAAAAAATGCTTTAATTGACTTATAATTTTCCACTACCAGGAAGACTTTCTGACCCCCGTCAGAAATCCAGCAGACGCTAAATCTTTACTCATTATACGAGACAACCGAAAATATCTAAAAACAGAACCTGCTCGAGCTGTCAATAAACAACGATTACGCCCTCGAACCGAAAACTTTAAATTTTTTCTAAGCTTCGAAGGACTTATTAAAAATAATTTTTGCCGCGCCGTCGTCGACAGACTACAGTTTCGCAAAAAAAATTTTAGACGCACCGCGCTCAATTGATACAGCGCTGCAACGTTCCGAACACGTCGGTCTTTAGATCGGAAATATGAGACCATAATATTTATTTAAAATAACTAAATTCGTAAAAAATTTTTCAAACTAAATTAAACCTACCGCGACTCGGTATTAGGCGAAAATTGCTTTCAGCTGATTTTAAAAGCCGATAAGTACGTCTCGACAAATTCAACTGTTGTGTTAAAAAAATAAAAATTTATTTTTAAACGATCATGTCATTTAAAAAATATTGAATGCGTCTCTACTACGCGTATAAAACTTAAATCAGAAATGGTAAACCCCACCACAACTCCTTTGCTAATAGACGTAACGCGAGATGTACAATCCGCTCTTGCAATAAACGGTAAAATCTCGTACGATAAAGTTTCCAATAAACGAAGCGCGTTTAATTTACGTACACTGACACGCACAATCACGTCGTAATCTTTTTCTTTAAATGTTTGAAAAAGCCCAAAACGGGCTACATACGGACGGACGCCCGTTAAAAGATATAAAATAAAATTAGCAGCAATTAATCGTACACTATCGAAATCTTCAAGATTTTTTAATTCAATAGATACTGTTCCAGAAACCCCCGCAGCAAAAAAAGTAGTTCGCAGACTTAATTTATCAATAAAAGACGTGCGCAACGTTTTAGACACAAGCGGCGCAATATTATATTTATTTCCTATTAAAACCATAGCGAAATTAGATCATAAATCGCGTAACAGTACCCAACAGATTATACTTTATACAAATTTCCTTAAGAAATGGACCGCGTAATCGACGCCCGTATGGGGCAGCTTTCTTATTAGTTAAGACAACAGCGTTATGACCAAATCGTAACCAAACCCCGCACCCCCTAAAAAAAACAGCCGCCACACACACAACCAAAGCGCGCGAAATCGACCCCGCTTTAAATTTTTTCTTTAACGGATCCGCTCGCTTAACGACAACAATAACAATTTTCCCAGGTAAAGCACGTTTAGGTAATGACCCCCCCAATAACTTTATACACTGCGCTAAACGGGCGCCACTATTATCGGCAATTTTAATTTTTGTTAAAAAACATACCATAAATCTTTCTTACTTAAACACTAATTCTTCTTTAATTAATAAATTAATCGCACAGCTTTAGATTTTAGCGGTAATTTTCTATTAACGAGTGAAAACGCCCGAATAGGTAAGTTATGTTTAAACTTCCCCCCAATAGAAGAAATCTCGTAAATAATTCGCCCACGTTTAACAGGACAAACTCAGCCGGACGGCTTACCCTTCCCCTTACCCATACGCGCAGATGTAGGTTTTTTACTAACCGCTGCGTGGGGAAATACACTAATACGCAAAAACGCTTGTTTTTTTGAAAAACGACGAATCACAAGTCTGCCAGACTCCAGTTGAGCTGCAGTAATTTTTCCAAACCCAACCGCTTGCAACCCGTAATCCCCAAACTTGGGACAAAAAAATCGATTTTCAGTACGCCTTGTGTTAAATTTTAATTTATGAAATTTTTTAAATTTTAATTTTTGCGGTGCACTAAACATATTTCTAAAACGCTAACACCTACAGCTACACTCTCACCTTATAAATAAAATTTTTATTATAGCTTCCATAACTTTTATGGCGATAAAGTCAAACGCGTACGCAACAAACCCCATTCCGTAAAATTCCCACGTAAAGCGAATGCTCAATTTGCGCGGAAACACGACTCGTCGGCACACTTCCACCAAGTTTTCATGTTGTACGCACGCGCCCCCGTCGCGTTAAACGGCCCACAAACTGCAGCTTGTAACCAAATAATGACGACGTATTGCGCATAAGATGCCGCATCTCTCGACCAATTGGTGTAAACAATTCCTTGATTTGAAACCGCATTTCAATTTTGCGAGCAATATAGCGTGCTAAAAAATTAGCTGAAATTGAATCGTTATCAATGCCGAAAAACTCAACTTTGGTATCTAAAACCCCCAAAAATTTAAAAATTTTAGTTAATGTAAAGTTCATAAACTTAAAAAATTTTGGCTGTCGAAAGCTAAGTAAATAAACCCGGAAAAAGGCAGTAAAAAAAAAATTTGCAAAATTATTTGCAGATTTAACAGGATTTAAATACTTAGTATACAAGCTCTTATAAGATATCTTAGTTTTTGAAATTAAAAGGGAGAAGAAATTTTGTTGTTTACGTCAAAAGTTAATTGACTCATCCAATGCTTTAAAAAAAATTGAAAAATCGGAAACCATATAAGGACTATGCAGTCTAGCCGAATTAGACGACTCCTCATCAAACCCCCGAAAGACCAACATTTTCACATAATATTTTACAAAAGCAAAAATAGATATCGAATAGTTTTTTTTTAATAGAGCCGATCATTCCGCAGCTAACACTACAAAATAATACCGCAATAAATCAAAAAAAGAATCTGGCGATAAGCTACTAATACCCATATATAAAAAATATATAAAAAAAAAGATAATTTGGCGGGCCGTTAAGTATTCGTAATAACGTCATAAATAAAGTAGACGTGATCGTAACAAGCGAACCGGTTTAATTTTTCAAAAACGACGCAAAATGCGGCGATGAGTTCGCAATTTTTGCCGCCTAAATTTTGAAAGTTGTTGTGTTAAGTGAGCTAATTTTTGCTCCACAATCCCATCGTAAAAATACAACTTTAGCTTTAAATTAGTTAGATCAGCCATTTCCACCGTAAAATGACTGTACATAATACTATAGCGATCAGTTACAAAATTTTGAAAAAACAACGCCATAACTCGCCGAAAAGATAAAGTATTATGCAGTATTTCAGCATATACTAAATTATTTGAAGTTGATCATAAATCAGATCAGTTACTGAAGTAACCAACCCGAAGGCCTGCAGGATTAATTAAATGCCCCATACTAAAAAGCTATTGATTACACCTATAAACTAGCTATTTTTTCTTTTTTTGACGCCCGCGTTTATTTCGTTTAGTTTTATGATGAATGTCAGCTGTAATACGCTTTGTTAAAACAAAGCTACCTACAAAAAAACCTAACATTTCTTTTTTCACAGCAACAGAAGCAAACTTCGTACCGTTATACACATTCAACTCTTTTTCCAACAAATTAGAAAAAAGACGAGTTCCTTTTGATCATAGAGTTAAAGTAGACTTTTTTTCAATATCAACAAACTTCTTCGCCCTTTGCAGGGGAAACTCAACTGGCAATAATTTTCAGCTCGAACGCATGAGTAAAGTTAAAAACCAAGACTTAACAACGACGTTTCAATTTTAGGGACGATAAAATTTACAAACACATGCTTTACCGAAATCGGGTAAGTTGACGTAATTTACGAATTTTCGTCGAAGTTGTTTTTTGCTGTTTGGTAATTTTTCCTCAAGGGGTACGCGGTTTTGGCCCCCCCGAAGTTTTACCGCGCCCACCCCCATGCGGGTGATCAATAGCGTTCATCGCAACCCCTCTAACAGTCGGTCTACGACCCAAATTACGGTTTAGACCCGCTTTACGCAAAACCTGATAAACGTGCGTATAATTTGGAGCAACACCAAGAGTACCAAAACAATTCTCAGAGACGACCACCTTTCACCCCGAGCGCAATTTCAGGGTTACAAACCCGTCGCGCTTAGTTAGTACTATAGCGTACGTCCCAGCAGAACGGCACAATTGCGCCCCTTTTGTCGGTCACAACTCAACATTAAAAATTACAGCCCCCTCAAGTATTTGTGACAAAGGTAGTGAATTACCTGGGAAAAAACGAGAAGTCTCCCCCGTAGCCGCGTTTAAACTAAACCGTAATTTATGCCCCACCGAATACCCATCAGGTAGTATAACGTATGATAGAACCCCTGTTTGATAAAAAAGTAATGTTAGCGTACTAGACCTAAAATTATCTTTAGATAAACTAACTACAAAGGCGTCTGCAGATAATCGCCTTCAAAAATCAACAAACCTGTATACACGCTTAACCCCGAATGACCCCTTCTTGTAAGAAGTAATGCGCCCCGTAGAGTTACGCCCCCCGGATAAAGATCAACCAACACTAAGATGCTTTGCCCTTGATTTTAAATGACGATGAGTTAAAGATCCAATTAACACTTTTAGCATAATATCTAGATAATCAAGAGTAATCCTACCACAACTAGTGCTCAAATATGTTAACGTAAAAAATTAGGTTACAAAACTGATGAATTTAAGAACCAATGAACTTATTCTGTATAAATTTCCAGAATAATTCCTGCTCCAAGCGTAACAGTTCCTTCTCGCATTGCAAACCGTAACCCCACTGTAATAGGCGCAGCCTCCAATAGCTTCACTTCAAAAGTTAAGGTGTCGCCAGGCATCGCAACTTGCACAGACTCTTCTAATGTTAAAGAACCAGTAATATTCGCGGTTCGAAAAAAAAACTGCGGCATGTAGTTCGAATAAAATGGTTTTTTGCGCCCCCCCTCTTTAGCTGTCAAAAAATATGCTTTTGCTTTAAAACGCTTAATAGGTGCTATGCTGCCCGGCTGAGCTAAAACATACCCACGACGAACGTCTTTTTTACCGACAGCACGAACTAACACCCCAACGTTTTCTCCCGCAACTGCCGTATCCATATAGCGATTATACATTTCAAGACCAGTACAAAGCGTTTTAAAAACTTTTGCACCTACGATTTCAATTTCACCACCCACTTCTAACTTACCTTGTTCAATTTTCCCAGTAACAACTGTTCCGCGTCCAGAAATCGAATAAATCTCTTCAATAGACATTAAAAGCGGAGCATTATCCGGACGCTCAGGTTGCTTTATGTAATCGTCAACCGTACGCATTAGCAGCTCGACTGAACCAACCCCCATTTCTGATTCTTGACCAGCCTCTTCTTCTAACGCTTTTCGCGCTGAACCCATAATAAAAGGTAAATCTTCAGGATAAGAATAAGTAGTTACTAGTTCACGAGTTTCCATCTCAACAAATAACTTCATGTCCTGCTCTAACACCGCGTCCAATTTGTTTCCGTAAATAACCATATAAGGTATTCCTACTTCTTTAGCTAAAATAACGTGCTCACGTGTTTGCTCTTGTGGCCCCTCTGTGAGCGCAACAACTAAAATAACACCCTCCATCTGAGTAGCTCCCGTAATCATATTTTTAATATAGTTTTGATGGCCAGGACAATCGATATGAGTGTAATGTCGACTGTCTGTTTGATACTCCACGTGAGCGGCGTTAATTGTAATACCCCGACGCTTCTCCTCAACGTGCTTATCAATGTCACTATACTTCATCATTTTTGTATTTGTCCCCTTCCCAGCTAAAACTTTAGTGATAGCAGCAGTTAAAGTTGTTTTTCCATGATCAACGTGCCCGATTGTTCCAATATTACAGTGAGGCTTTTCACGAATAAATTTTTCTTTTTGTTTAGTCATCATAAATAAATTTTTTTAAACATTATAAATTATATCAAGTTTTTTTTAAATCTCTCAAACTTTACACGAATATATAAAAACATTCTACACCCTCCCCCCACAAAAGCAAAGTCGTAAAAATTGTTACCGCAAGGCAGCTTCGAATACCGCACAGATTCCAACCAACACTTAAATCGGCCATTCCTCCAAAATATTACGTTGTGCGTGATTTAAAAAAACCGAACAATCCGTCCACGAGAAGTTGATTTACGGCGTCTAGAACGCGCAAATCGATTTTTTCACCGCACCAGTTTTTCACAAACAATCGCGTATCTTCGAACCATACTCATAATTTTAGATATTAGCACCACTTTTGCAACCAATCTATTTAAAAAATAAATTGCACCAAAAGCGTCATCATTACCCGGAATAGGAAACATAATAGAACTTGGATAAGCATCAGTATCAATAACCCCGCCGGAAGGCACAAACATTGCGCGAGCTTCCCCAGTACCCCAATAACTACCCTTGACACTATTAAAAAATGACAAGCCAGGTAAAGACTTTAATACGAATAACCCGCGCAAAGATTGCTTTAAATTTAAAGCAAATCGCGATAAATTTGAATCACCCGCCCCACGCAGCAAACGATAATACATAAACCACAGCTTCTTAAAATTTGTTAGTGACCCACCAACTCAACGACCCATCACATACGCCTCACCAATTGAGGTTGCTAAGTCTCCAACAATCATAGAAGTATACCTACGCTCATTAACAAAAAGCAGTCTCCGTCTACCGCTAGTCGAGAATTTTACGACCTCCAAAAAAATTCTATAATGGAGTACAGTTTTGAATAATGTAATAACGGTAAATTTTTGACGAACCCCATAAATAAATCATTGAGAACTCAATAAACTAAATTTAACGGCAGCCCCTAATTGAATATTATGCTGCAATAACTGTAATAGTGTAAAACTAACCAGTCGAGCTCGTTTTTGCGCAAAGCGCACCCTTGAATTTAAATTTAAGATATCCATAAGTTTTTTCACGTCTTTAATACAAGCTATACTTTAATCGGCGAATAAACGAACGATTACTCATCGCTTCTTCGTACATAATAACCTTCTTGTCAAACGCCGCATTTTTACTTGCGTTATAGATTGACATAAATAAGTCTTGAGTCCGCTCAACAGTAATTGAACCTCTAGAGTCCTTAACAGCACCCAAAATAAAAGCGATGGCGTACAGACGCCGCTTGTGATTCGTAATCGGGGCCGGAGTTCGATAAACAGTAGATCCGACCTTTAAGGGACGCAAAAAAACCAACGGCCTTAAGTTTAATGTTGAATAGTAAAATATATCATATGGGCTTAAATCACTACGCAATTTAAGTTGAACTAACACAGATAGTAAAAATTTCTCTGCCGAAAGTTTACGTCCACACTTTATAAGCGAGTTTAAAAAATGATTTTTTATAGATCGCACATTTGTCATACATTAATCAATCGGACGTTTAATACCAAATTTCGAGCGGCGCGCCATACGTTGAAAAATTTCTGGCGCAGCAAAATCCAGTAAGCCACGCATTAGAGCATAGTTAACCCCCGGAAGATCTTTAGCGCTCCCGCCACGCAGCATAACCGCCGAATACTCATGTAAATTATCCCCACGTCCAGGAACAGACGCAAACACCCGTTTCATATTAAACACAAGGCGTACTTTTGCAATCCGACGTTTTGCGGAATTAGGCTTACGCGGAGTCATTGTCGTAATTTTATAGATAATCCCACGCCGAAACGGAGACCCCTGCAACGCCAATAATCGTGGTCGACGATAACGGCGTATGCGTGCATTTTTCAAAAGTTGTTGAACAGTAGGCATAGTTTAAAAAAAATCAACCCCCAAAAGCAATTTAATTTTTTAAATATTAGTTAACTAGTTTTTAAGCGTTATTGAGGTAGGGAGCTGGAAGAAACAATCGAGCCCGCAGCTAGTACATTTGACGAAAAAGCTGTTTCTAATCCAACAGCCACCTCAGCTAAACATCCACACAATTCAAGTAATATTACTGACTTAGACTCTGATTTTGAGTATAGCGTACGCAACTCTATAGCAGAATTTACCCCGTCAAGAGCCCGAAAGTCTATATAATTTTGCTCTTCACGAGCAAAAATAATCTCAAACCCAATACCCCCACCCAGCTTAGTAACCTTTTCTGCCTCTATAAAGGCACGCATAGCACTCAGGTACTCGTTTAAAGTTGAAAACTCAACTAGATATAGTGCGCCACCGGACAAAGGCTCAACAAGCCAATTTCCCTGTACGGAACTAGTTAACAGAGGGTAAAGGGATTTAACGGACGCAACAGGATAAATTTTTTTTTTTGTTAATAATTTATCACGAAAAAAATCCCCGACAGAACTACCCACAACCCGAACCGCAATTAGATACGATCCGCCTGAAGGTGCGAGCACCTTAGAGATTTGTAAAGAACGAGACCCCGCGATGTTTAATCGATTAATACGCTTTGTAAGGGCCGCTTTTTTTTTATTTTCTAAAAGATCTAGAGAAGTTAATTTTACAAGACGCTCACGCCGTAATGTTAGATATAAATTCGAATTTGTTACCGGTAATTTCATACAACTGACAAAAACAACAATCGTTACAAAAGAAAAAAATTTAAATAAATGGGCTTACTAATTTTTGATTCCTTTTATTTAACACGGATCCCAATAGATCTACATACCCCAAGAAGTGTTTGGCAGGCCGACTTTACTGGAATTTCCGGAAACTTAAATTGCGCCAACAAAATAATTTCATTTTTAGAAATATAACCCGTTACGGTCCTCGGCGCGCCTAATTTTGTCGCCGTCAACAAACGCAATAAAAAACTTACGGGAGGTTTATTTATCACGTAACGATAAGTTCTATCCTCCTGTATATAAATATCAACACAAAGGACAAATCCCCCAAAGTTGTCCTCTATCTGCTCATTAAAAAACAGCGTCAGTCCTTCGGTTGCATCATTAAAATCCTTACAAAACTGTACTGTATTAATACCATACTGCCCAAGTATTGGACCAAACGGTGGTGTAGCTGCGGCGGCGGCGGCAGGAATAAAAAGTTTTAATTTTGTATTTTTTTGCTTGCACATAGTACTGACAACACTTATTTTTTTTTGTTTCGAAAACTAACCTTTTAAAATATTAATAAAATTTATAAAAATGGTACCCTTCAACCGGTAATAACCTATAAGAATTGCTAGTCCAATTGCCGACTCCGACGCCGCAATTGTTAGAACAAACAACGCAAAAAATTGACCAAAAAAATCTTCTAAAAAAACTGAAAAAATAAATAAATTAAGATTAATAGAAAGCAACATTAATTCAATTGAAATTAAAAGCAAAATTAAATGTTTTTTAATCAAAAAAAAACCCCAGATGGATAAAAAAAATAAAACACAAGCTAATACTAAAAATTTAAACATAATTGACCAATTCCAAGTCTAAACTACTTATTTTCAAATATAATTTTCTATAGGCAATCACAGCCCCCCGCTTTATGTTTTAAAATACAATTGCCGACGATAGTGGGAACCCGCCAAAACAATAGAGTACGCTAATTATAAAAAATAACAAAGCTAAAGCACTAGGTAAAAATACTTTTCAACCCAAAAACATTAACTGATCATATCTGTAACGCGGAAGCGAAGCCCTAACTCAAACAAAAACAAAACAAAACAATAATACTTTTAAAGCTAGCCAGAATACAGAGGCACCAAGAAACCCCATCGTTCATCCCCCAAAAAAATAAATGGTAGTTAGAAAACTCATAAGAATAATGTTGGCCGTTTCAGCAATAAAAAACAACGCAAAACCGGCACCCCCGTACTCAACGAAATACCCGGCAACTAACTCGTTTTCAGCTTCCGGCAAATCAAACGGTGGGCGATTTGTTTCAGCCAGAGCCGAAATAAAAAACATAATAAACAAAGGAAATAGCGGAATTACAAAAAAAATATCTTCTTGTGCCACAACAATTTCTGAAAAATTAAATGACCCAACACAGACTAACACTGACATCACAATTAAACCCATTGAAACTTCATAAGAAATCATCTGCGCCACAGATCGCAATGCACCCAAAAATGAGTATTTTGAATTACTGGCCCAACCCGACATAATAATCGCATAAACCGCCAAAGACGAAATAACAAATATGTATAAAACACTTAAACTTAAATCAACTAAAACTAATCCTGACTGAAATGGAATCACAGCCCACGATGCAAGAGCAAGTGTCAGCGATAAAATAGGTGAAAAAACAAATATTCACATATTTGAAGAATACGGAATAATTGTTTCCTTAGCTAACAATTTTAATGCATCCGCAAACGGTTGCAACAAACCTAAGAAACCAACTATATTAGGTCCACGTCGCCGCTGCATAGCTGCCATGACTTTTCGCTCAAATAATGTCAAAAATGCAACCGAAATAAACACCGGCAATATAACACACAACGTTTTTAAAATAACAAGTATAACACACAGTCAATCCATAGCAGATTAAAGATACATATTCGGTAAAGATAAATTTTTTTTTAAAATAAAATTTGAACAAAGGCTCATAGTTTTCGAGGCCGTAAGCAAAACAACAGCAGGATCAGAGTAATAATTTAAAAAACTCGCAGTTAAAATTGTGTGGCCAATACGAACACCCCCCACGTTTAGTAACAATTGCTTATAAAAAAAAACGTAAGCAACTCAAAAATCAGTCAGAGCACCTGTCTTTAAAAACGTCCTATAAAGTAAGGAATAAGCTGGGATCTTTACCCCGCAATAATTAATATTCCCCGCCGATAACGCGTGTCACGGCGTCAAAAAACGACTTGACAATAATACCTCGTAGTTAATAACTAAATTTCAATTAAATTGAACTGACAAGCGAAAACTTAACTTCGTAAACTGAAAGGCCTGTGAAGATATTGTTTTTGCTAACATGCGAAAGATGTCTATATTTGCCTTTGCATCAAAATTATAAGAAACGGCAACATTTGTTTTAGACACGTATCCAATTAAATTTTTAAAACAAACAGAAGATTCAACGTGCGTGCTAGCCGGAAAAATTAAATTAGCGAACCCAGCAACACCATGACCATGCGTCCCCTGATATACAATTCAAGACGGGCACTTTACCGTTCGTAGTAATAACTCCTGCAACCCAATAGAGTCAAATCCCAACGCGTATAAAATTGAAGACTGGCTAGCCGCAGGTTGTTCGCTATTAGCAGGACAAGTATTTTTACTAAAAACTGGACGAAGACTCGAGGAGAACCCCACCTCCTGCGTATGAATGCGCCCGCTATAACTATGAAGAAACCCAAAAAATGTAAATTCCAGGGCTTTATTAATCGACACAATTGGTGTCAGTCGCCCAAGAAGCCCCAAAAAGTTTAACACCGAATCAACAAAAAACTGCTCGCAACTAGAATTCAATGCGGCGCGACCAATCAAAATAAATGGAATTTGATAGAACGCAGTAATGTAGAAATTTTTACAAAATTCGTGTTTAAACTCCATAATATCAAAAAAAGTTTGCAAATTATTAGAAACATACTTAGTTTTAAACGCAAAAAAACTCGGTACGCCGCCAATACGATACACAGGAACATCAAATTGATTAACCAAAGCGCTTAAACGCAAATTTAACACAGGCGCGTCCAACCGTAAATTCACCCCCACCAACAAACAAAATGTTGGTAATTTAGCAAGTTTTATAACGGATGTATTAAAAAGGTACAAAAAAGTAAAATCCGAGACTTGCGCAGTTGACTCAAAACCTAAAACAGCAGCAGCGCCCAACTGTTCAAACAACATTTTTGCACCAACAACAGATTCAAGATCCAACAACCCCCCAATAACCGCAGAAAAACACTGTACCTGCGTATTGAGCAATTTACAAAAAAAAATTGCAATAGCTGAAATTCACGGTAATTTTATATAAAACTCCGAGCTAGGTATTAAATTTAATCCTACCCCAGAATTCAAATATTTAAAAGAGATCTTAAACAGGCAAGCACTTAATCGCTGCACAAATAACCCATCATAGGCGTAACGCGCTCGATTGGACAGCCAGCACTCGTTTAATTGATCGTTGGCATACGGCAAAATACGCGAAATTTTATTCGCAAACACGTCAATAACCGCCGTCGAATTTAACGTATCAAACACATCAACCCCCTCTACTGACACTAACTCCCAAGGTCGTGCTTGAAAAGAATAGGGCTTTGATGTCAAAGCCCCAACAGGACAAAGATCCGTTATGTTACCAGATAATTCATCTGAAATAAAGTTATTAATATATAAACTAATTTCTGTTGAAGATCCACGCCCAAGTGTACCTAAAACCGCTACCCCTGAGGTATAAGTTAAAAAGCGTACGCACCTTGTACAGTGAATGCAACGATTCATTGACGTTCGAATTAATGGACCAAAATCCTTATTCAAAACAGCCCGCTTTTCAAATTCATAAAAACGGCCGCGATCAGCCCCGAATACCGACGCAATGTCCTGTAAATCACACTCCCCCCCTTGATCACAAATTGGACAATCCAGCGGATGATTCGCCAAAAGAAATTCTAACACATGTTGACGTGCTAAACGAACACGCACCGTATTTGTAAAGATCGTCATATTGTCCGCACTATGCACCGCACACGAAGCAACTAATTTTTTGCTACCCAACACCTCTACCAAACAAATACGACAATTACCAGCAATAAGCAACTTATCGTGATAACAAAATCGCGGAATCTCAACTCCCGCTTGAGCACACGTCTGCATAACCGTGTAACCCAACCCAACCTTAACAGGTTTTTCATCCACAAGTATCTTCAACAATTTCATATTAAAACGCCATTAAAACACACTTAACCAACTCAGCTTTGTACATTAGTTTTATTACGCAGATAATACAACTTCGAAGCGCGATAATGAAACTTTTTTTTTGCATAATCTAAAAATTTAAAATTTAGTCTACAAAGTCCATATAACGCTACACAAAGCTCGACTGATACTTTTGCAAAAATATTACGCAACACAAAAGTTGAGGAACCTCGACTTAAACATTTATTCTTTACACGGATACAAAGCCCAGTAAAAACATACCCAAACCCGCTTAAACGATACCCGATTGAAAATACATCACCCCGCGTAAATCATTTATAACCTGCATTTAACGCACGCCGACTAGCCGAAACCCGCGTCCGCGCGCTATTATTCATATATGTAGCTGCACCGCCCACCATAAAAGTAATTACCGAATCTCAATTAAATGTTTTACCTTTAGGGGAGAAATTTTCCCAATCAATTTCCCAACAGCAGAAGAAACTCCCGCCCCTTTGACTAGTCAGTACGAAAGCCTAAAAAAATTTAAAAAAAAAAACTTGACGCTCCCACGCGGAGAATAAAACCCAAGTTTCTCGAACGCTAGCCCGCCATTAACTTTTACCCCGCTAAACACCACTACTATTTCGTAAATAGGCTGATGCCAGCGCCCAACACGTCTAAGTCGAATTGTATACTTATCCATAGTTTTCTATAATATCTTAACTACTACACGTAAACCGTTTTACTAAAAAATTTTATTAATTATATAAGAAGACAAGAATTGAATCTAAATAAAACGATAAATTGCCTTCCACAACAAACACTATCAAATTAGGAAAAATACCGAATAAAATGGTTAAAAGACTTAACACCGAAAGCATAAAAAATTCGCGCTTACTAGTATCTGAAAAAAATTTAACAAAGACATAATTTAAATTCCCGAGCATCACGTGCGTATACAGCGCCAGCGAGTAAGCGGCAGAAAGCACCATTGTGCTACCAGATAAAACACACACCAAAATATTAACAAAGATTAATCCAAAAAAAATCAACACCTCTCCAACAAAATTAAATGTACCTGGGAAGCTCATATTCGCCAAGACTAACGTAAAAAAGAAAAACGAAAAAGCAGGCATAACGCGCACCAGCCCCCCGTAATACAAAAAAAGTCGAGTCTTGTAGCGGTCATACAAAGACCCCACACACAAAAACAGGCCACTAGAAACTAACCCATGACCGAGCATCAATAAAATACTACCCGCAAGTCCGTAAAAATTAAACGAAAACATACCAAGTACAGCAAAGTTCATATGCGCAACTGAAGAGTAAGCAACCAGTTTCTTCATATCGATCTGCGCCAATGTCGAGCAGGACGCGTAAACAATACCTATTAATGCTATCACAAGAACTAATGGAACATAAACAACCGAAGAAGCTGCAAAACCGGGGAAGACAAATTTAAACAACGCAAAAAGTCCAAGCTTTAATAAAACTCCCGCCAAAATAATAGATCCCACAGTCGGAGCCTCAACGTGCGCCTCCGGCAATCAAATATGAACTGGAAACATCGGAACTTTTACAGCAATCGCAAAAAAAAGTAACAACCAAAGCAGCAATTGTCTATAAATTGTTATAGAAAAAACCGTAAATGCGCGAAAATCCGTCGTCCCATAATGCGAATAGATAAAAAAAATCGCGATAAGCATAAAAAGAGAGCCAAACAATGTATATAAAAAAAATTGATACGCCGCGGCAATTTTCCGTTCTCGCGAACCTCAAACCCCTATTAACAAAAACATAGGTATAAGCAACGCCTCAAAAAAAATATAAAAAAAAATTAGGTCTGAAATTGCAAATACATGAATCAAAAAAATGTTTATACTTAAAAGAAGAATCAGAAATTCCCTAAGTTTATACTTTAGATTCCAAGCCACCAATACACAAATAATAAAAAGCAATACAGTTAACAATACGAAATAAATTGATATACCGTCAACTAAAAACAGATATGTTAAACTTAAAAATTCAAATTTGTAACTAACAGAGGCATAGTTAAATATTGAAACTAGCGTACTTAAGTGCAGCAATAGCAGTAAAGAACAAATTAAACCAACAAAACCTAAAAATAACAGAAATAGACGGAAAACAGTAACAGAAAAAAAAATAAAGTATAAACAACAAAAGCAGCACAACAGCAACAGCATATAACGCTATAAAAAATTCTTATCCACAGATAAACGCAGTGTTTGTAGGAAAATATTTTGAGTTCGGTGTGCGGGTATATCTAAACGTAAACCTGCAAACGATACAAAACTAAGGACTACAGGACTCACAATTGCAATAAAAAGAATAAGTCCAGCAAAAATTAAAAAATGCGGAAAGTATAAAAATACCATTTCACCAAATTGAGCAACACTATTTCACCCCAATGTTTGGTGAGCTAAATCCGTAAACACAACCCCCACTTCAGTTGTGGAAGCCGAAAATGACGAAAGAACAAATACCAGATTAAACAAAAAAAAAACCGAATATAAAATCCCCAACCACCAGTATTTTAATAAACTAATGTTTAGTTCAAGTACACGAATGTTCAGCAACATCACAACAAATAAAAAAAGCACCGAGATTGCCCCCACATACACCATAAGTATCAACAAAGCTAAAAACTCTACCCCCAAGGCTAACGTCAAACATGAGCTTAAAAAGAAGATTAAAACTAAAGCAAGTATAGAATGTACAGGATTATTCGTCAATATTACAAACAACCCAACAACAGCAAATAAAGTAAATAGTAAAACTAGATAAGCGCTCATACTAAGAATAGTCATTCGACAATTTGAAATTTAAAACAAATATACTTATAAAACACAGTTGCAAAAAGAGAAATTCTAAACTTACACTCTCGAGCGCAAAAAAGTTAACTAACAATAAGAGACTAAGCCCAAATATTATTAAAAACGAGTAGTGAAAAATATATCCAGACGTAATCGCCGTTAGCTTCATCGATCAACCATTAAAATTGGTCAAAAGCGCGTACGGACCAAATGTCTCAAGAAAGCCCTTATCAATCAATTTAAAAGTTACTTCACGACAAAAGTTAACAAAAGAGGACGTAACTCAGTAATTTAAAGTTGCGTCAAAAAACCAATTAAGCGAGAAAAAATCCCCAACAAATAAAAAAAGCCCAGAATAAATAGAGTGAAACTGATCACGAACTCACAACAAACTACTCGAAAACCGATACATGAAGTCAAAGCCAAAAGCAAACAAAAAACCAAGTGTAAAACTTGTAACCACTGGAGCAACGCGCCAAACCGCCAGCATATAATCAGATTCAAAAAAATGAGAATTTTGCGGCAACAATAACACGGAATCAGCAAAACTAAATGATCCAAACCCTAAAAAAAAATCTTTAAAAAAAAAGCCCGAAAATATACTAGGAACTGCCAAAATTGCTAACGAAATAGACATTTTAATTCCGGACTCCCCCACCGATAATAAATTCGAACCAGATCAGTTTTCATCACCATAAAAAACCGTCCGCGCCATACTATCACTGTACATCATAGTAAAGAGTGCCGCTTGAGAAATCAATGTTAACATTAATAAACCGTCGAAATAAAAAAAAGCCGATGAAATTTCGATAATTCAATCTTTTGAATAAAATCCCGATAAAAAGGGGAAACTAGCCAATGCAGTCGACCCGATTAAAATCATCTGTGCTGTAAAAGGTAAAAAATCATCCAAACCCCCCATCTTATTTATATCTTGCTCACCAGCCAACGCATGAATTACAGAGCCTGCGCTCAAAAAGAGTAAAGCTTTAAAGAAAGCATGATTAAAAAAATGAAAAAGTCCTGTAGAATACAATGAGAAACCACAGGCTAAAATCATATATCCCAACTGACTACACGTTGAGTAAGCAATAATTTTTTTCATATCAGTTTGAAACAGCGCAACTGTTGACCCAAAAAAAGCTGTAAGAGCCCCTATAAAGCTGACAAGAATCATTGTCATCGCCGCATTTTCAAAAATTCCAGAACAACGAATCGTCAAGAATACCCCAGCAGTAACCATAGTCGCCGCATGAATTAGTGCGGACACAGGAGTTGGCCCCTCCATCGCATCAGGCAACCACGTATGCAATCCAAATTGGGCAGATTTACCAACCACCCCAAAAAACAAAAAAAACGCCAAAACATCCATAAGTGAGAAATAATATCCCATAAACCCCAAGTTTAGTTGCACCAATCCCGGTAAAAGCGCAAAGAGTGTTAAAAAATCAACGGTCCCTGCAAACAAAAAAAGTAAAAAAATTCCAACGGCTAAACCCCAATCGCCGACCCGATTTATCACCATCGCCTTAAAAGCCGATTTATTTGCCTGTACACGCGTAAATCAGAAATTAATTAACAAATAAGAAGAAAGTCCAACACCCTCTCACCCCAAAAACATTTGAATCAAGTTGCCGGCACTCAATAATATCGCCATAAAGAAAGTAAACAAAGATAAATAAGAAATAAAGCGTATCAGATGCGGGTCATCGGACATATACTCCAGCGAATATAAATGCACCAAAGACGAAACAAAAAACACGACAATAAGCATCGTTACAGAAAGGGAGTCAAAAAGGAATACCCATTCAACATTCAGAATATCGACCACTACTCAACTAATAGGCAACGCCACAAACGTTGTTGTTCGACACAACAACACTTCATAGAATAAAAACAGCGCTACAAAAAAACTAAAAAAAATAGAGCTAATTGAAACAACAGCCGCGCCAGCACGACCAATAAAACGCCCAAACAATAGTAAGCTAAATGAGGATAATAATGGTAAAAAAATTAATAATAAATACATAATAGGAATTTAACAAAAAAAAATAACTTTATTTATCTTTAAAAACTTTTATTATTAGTAAAAATCGGCGCTCCTATATACGTCAATTGCCTTATTAGGAAAAGCTAAATCCGCTCTTTTCGGCTCTGCATAAACAAATGCAAAAAGATATTTGTAACTAACAAACATGTAACGTGGTACCGTAAAATACGTAGCACCAGATTTAAACCGCTCTATTAAACTGCCCCGCAGCACCCACGTCGAAACAGATCTAAACCGCAAAATATCATAATAACCTACAGCCGCGTTATAATACGTTATTTTCTTATTATTTACAAGCACGTTCCCGAGTAAAACAAACCAACGTAACTCGAACACATTCATATTAATCTGCATACGGTACAACATCCCCAAAACTCGATTCTCAATCAACATTATAAAACTACTCTCCCAACTACCCTCTTTTTTTGAGGCAACACTTGCCAAAGCACGGAACTGACTGTACCCTAAAGTTAAATAGAATAATCGCGATAATCGTCGTCGAACAAATCATCATTTTTGACGTTTACGAACCCGTGCAGGTTGATCTAAGTCAATTCGGTAGATGTGGCGCAATTTTCGTTGCGCGCGATACTCCTCCCTCTCAACGTCCCACGCATTAAACAATTTCCCAATTTTTGTACGACCTAACGCATACAATACGCGCCGGCCTCAAATGTCCAACTCAAATCGCTTGTACAAGCGTACTTTTTTTCAAACCATTTTTAGAACCATAACCCCGCTTCAAACAAAGTTTTAAATTTTTTCGGAATCGCGCACCAGACACAAAACTCCACATATAAACTGTTTAAAGGCTGAGTATCTAACCCCCCAACCCTCTCACACGTAAAAAACTAAAAAGCCTTACTTGTTTAAAAAAATAACATGCGTCGAAAATCTAACAAAAAAAAATTTGCCACAAAATAAGAAAATTTTTGGAGTGACAGGATTCGAACCTGCGCATAACGGTGTCAAAAACCGCCGCCTTACCACTTGGCTACACCCCACTGTAAACACCACAGTCAATTACCCCCCCCCCTACGCTGCTCCTATTCATTACACTTTTGTGCAAATCCGCACTGAAGAGGTCACGTCACATAATTCATCAAAAGAGCATTTGCTCCCAAAAAACAATGTGTTCGTTCGTAAAACATAAAGCCGAAATAATTTTACTGGAACAACTTGGTCGAATTCCGCAAACATGCTAAGTTCCAAAATACGTCGTCGCATTATATACGAAAATGGGAGATAAGGTAAAACCCCGACATGTGAAAAAAATGAACAAAGTTTCAAAAAAAAATGTGCACCCAAAAAAAGTAAATACTGGGGCACACTACTCACATAAAAAAATAGGGGCGAGAGTCGACCGACATAAACTATACCGGCCCCAAACAATTCGTCATAAAGCAGTGACCAAGCTTGCCTTAATCACGCAAGCTGAACGTTTGCGTACTTAGACTCCGAGGTACCCGTAACATTTACAAATTCGTCATACACCGTCAAAAAAAAAAACGTTAACTGGTGCACCAGCCGATCTCGTCTGGTTGAATCAATACGCCGTAAAGTTGAATCACGTGCTAGATTTATTTTATGCTGCAATTTACTTAAGTATCCATAAGCCGAACCCAAAAAATCGAGTTTTAATTTTTTTAAATACTGATACTTTTCATACTCTAAAAATTTTAATGAAAACGCTTGTTTTTTTCCTCAATAATTACTCGCGAAATGTTTTGAAAATTTGTCGTACAAAGAAGAGTCTACCCCCCAACGACCCACCGCAGATAGTTCTCCCCCTAACCAGTTTAAACCGTCTAATTCCGAAAAAAAGTAATTATATCTGCGAAGAAGTCGTCTTCCAGAAAATTCTAAATATAATTTACGGTATTTAACCTCAGATAAATTAAACTGCCGTGTATTTAACATACTATTCGATAAAAATAACGTTCGAGCCTTCGCCCGCCCAGTTTTTAACGAAAACGCGTGCAAGCTAGGTACAGACTCTGAGCTAAACATCGATAAACCAGCACGAGGTGCAAGCCCAAAGTTCAAAGATAGCGCAGCGCTATCTATAAACAAGCCTAACGGGTAAAAAAATTCCGGCAATAATTCAAACGACTCATAAATATTGGCTGCGTATCGAATTTGTCGCGGCAAGTCCCCCCTTAAAATCCTTGGGTAATCATACATCCCACTAAGAAGGCGGTATGGCCGGCGAAACAAGTATAATCAACGTCACGCGAAAAATGGGTTGGACCACCAAGTTTGATTATCCACGCGCTGCTGAGCAAACGCCAAAAGTTTATCTTCTTTTGTAAACAGCACACCCCCAATTAAATTTTTCAGAAAAAAAATACTATTTTGAGCGCGCGCAAGCTCTAGTCTATCCGAATCAGCGCCCGCAAAGAGGGTTTCAACCTCAGAAACAGCAAATATAATATTAACGAATTCTAAAAAAAATACACTAAATGGGGTTATCAGCAACGTTAAGGTCGCAGTTACCACGCTCACCGGCACGATCGAGTCTAAAAATCGATACACAGATAAAAGCAACGAAAACCCTCCCGAATTATGAGAAACATCAGGGGTAGCACCCTCAACCCCCATTCCAGTCGAAAACGAAAACATATCAAAAAAAATAGAAACAAAAACATTGTGGCAAACGAACTGAAAGTTTAGTAATGATAACTCTGAAGTCGCCGCAAAAAAAATATCCGGACGTGTATACTCTAAGCCCCCGCGATCTAATTGGGAAAGCCCAAGCAGGTCTACCGTTTTAAAATATTTTCCTACTAACGAATTCGCACCCCAACCCCCGCGCTCATTAAAGCGTAATTGCGTTAAACCCAATTCGCGTAAGAATCGAGAATTAAACGTTACATCCGACAAAAATGCATCCGCGTACAAAGAATTAACTCCGGTACTAGATCCAAAAGTACTTAATCCAGAACCACCAGAACCTATTCAAAAAAAATTATCGCTAAAACATACCGCCGAAAACAGCGGCAAACTCCCAAGAGCGCTAAGCCGCGAAAAAAACACCTGGTCCTTAGGGTAAGTAATTAAATTACTCGCCGCAAGCAAGCCCCAACCGATCTTGTAGCCTGAAAAATATTTTAAAAATCTGTACGCAATATTTCTTCCTCAGACAACATCAAAACAATAAAAATTTTTTAAATACCGTACCCGACAAAGAAGTTCTTTGGCGCCATTAATGCTATACAACGATTCCCGATACAGAATTAGCCGAACTAAAATTCACCCGGCATAGTGTACTGGAATAGACCATGTCGAGAAACGGAGTGAACTTCGCCGAGTTTTATAGCCAACACCGAACCCCCGAAATCCAAACAATCGCGGCAGCGCCGCACTTAACGATGTCAAAACTAAAGAACGTGATCCACCACTCAGCGCCACGGATAACCTATGAGTTTGAAGCGCAGGCTCACCACGAAAAGCCGTTAAAGAGAGGAGCCGCCCAACATTAGCGAGTCATCCAAAAAAAATTAAAATAAACATGTAATAATAAGTAAAAACTGCTCCCGGCTCAAAACCCAGGTACCCTGCGCAAAAATCGCTGATATTATAGCAGATCTTTAAAAAATTTAGCAAAATTACTGCGTTACCCGAATAAAAATCGGCAGAAAGTATAAAAAAATCCAAAAAAACCCCGCCACAAGTCGATAACGCTTCAAGCCAAGCGGCTCCAATATTAATACACAAAAACGAAAAACAAAATTCATAAGCCGCAAATGTGCACACCCCAACCACCCAAGTGCAAACGCACATTACTTTAGAGAAAACTACACCAAAAACTAATTTATAAAAAAAAACTAAAAAATCTCGCGCATATGCAAGATCCATAACCCCTACAGCTACGCAAGTTAGGTCAGTAAAAAAGCACCAGAGCATCTCGATTACAGTGCAGTAAACAGCAAAGATATTTAAAATATTGGAATAGCAGCTCACCACCAAAAATGCACCATGCAATAAATTAACCGCCCCACTGCCGAACAATAACGCGATTTCACCTACCCGCAGTCACCACGCCGCAAATACAACCCCCAGCTCACCACCCGCCAAATCCAGCAAGGCTAATGAGAACACAGGTATAGTCGAAATAATACCAGAATACGTTAAAAAAAACGTAAAGCAACCCTGCACCCCCGTTAACAAAGTAAAAATTAAGAGCGTACTACTCGAGCAGCTAGCAAGACACGCTAACCCCCGCAAACCCTCAGATTTAGTAAAATCACTGACCAACTCACCCCGAAATAGGATCGAGACGGGGTCAAAATACCATATTTCGGGCGGCGTAAAGAGATGCAATTCGTCCGAAAATGTCAAGGACGTCAATAACAGCCCGCTTAGCGACAAACTTCACGTGTGCAACGCCCTAATAAATTCAAGTAAAAAAAAAACGTACTCAGACACACACAATAAATTTAGAAAAAATGTAATCAGTCTTGCTGAATAAGTTGTAAACAACAAAGTTTTTTCAAAAAAAAAATTCGAAAAAAATAACACAATATTTATTGAAAGCAGAATCATTTCTACAAAAATGGAAATTAGAGCGTTTACACTAACTTCAACCAGCTGAACGAATAACGCCCCAATATCAATTATGTAAAATAGCCCCCCTAACAAAAAAAAAAGACTTATAAAAATTTGAATTACTAAAAATAGCCCTACTATATAATTATTCAAATAAGTAAAATTAATAAATCAGCCTCTCGTAACGTTACTTACTTGAAATTTCCGAAAATTAAATTTTTTAAAAATAATCTTACATCTGTTTATAACTTTAATAGATGTTGATTTGCGAGTCATTAAGAAAAATAATAATTTGTTAATTATTGATGTGTATGAATGTTTTATATTTAGTATTAATAACATGAAGATATATCTTCCGTTGTTGGTTTTTAAAAATATATAATTCAAATTATTTAATAAAAAATTATTTAATATTACGTTAAATTTAAGATTTTTACTTAAATTTTTAATTCCTATTATTATTATATATCCATATATAACTAGAGAGGTTATGAGATTAATACTAAAATGATAAATTAGTTTTATAGTTAAATATTTAAGGTTCATATATTATTGTTTATTTATATTTTTTAGTTTATTATTTTCATTTTTATGATTTTTAAATTATTTATTTTTTTATTTTTAAAAAATAAGGAAAAAATAAATAAACCTTTACGCCTAAAAGGACTCGAACCCTTATTTTAACCGTTATGAGCGGCACGTTTTACCGTTAAACTATAAGCGTTTATGCGTTTCGAATTTATATACGTGTGAACAAGAACTAAGGTTTACTCGTAATTGTAGCGAAAAATTTCAGAAAAAACATTTAATTTTTTTTTAATTTTTTTTTTAATTGAACGAATTTCGAGATTTCAATAGTGATTTTTACGTTTTTTAGTATTTTTATTATTTAAATTTCGAAATTCTTTCAATTAAAAAAAAAATTAAAAAAAAATTAAATGTTT